>Ga0335078_10000960_pt1 | contig 43815 bp, 38 predicted proteins | sample Lox_Sample_32_FD_206711 | JGI IMG/M metagenome (GOLD analysis project Ga0335078, IMG submission 206711) | Soil microbial communities from Loxahatchee National Wildlife Refuge, Florida, United States - Lox_Sample_3.2 | ecosystem: Environmental > Terrestrial > Soil > Wetlands | place: USA...
TGTCGCGGTGATAGACCTGCAGCAAGAAGGGCTCGGTGTTCTTGGCCCGGTTCACCTCGGCCTCGGTCTTGTTGAAGAGGCGCTTGGTGCGGTTCTCGAGCTTGTCCCGCGCCGTGCCGTCGAGCGGCCGCTGGGAGACGGTGTTGTTGGTCGGCACGTAGCCGTTCACGTCCATGCCGCGCGCGTAGAGGAACTCGTCATTCTCCTCGAGGAGCTTGTCCTGGAAGACGAGCACCGCGCGGTCGGTGAACGTGTCGTACTTCGTGTGAAACTTGGGCACGTCGCCCCAGTCCCAGCCCTTGATCTGCACGTAGTTGGCGTCGAACACGTCATTGACGGAAAGCAATCCTGAATCGATGGCATTGTCGAACATGTCGCCATAGCGGCGCGCCGCCATCTGGGCGGTGAGGCGCGCCTTCTCCATGGTGGCCTGCTCCATCTGCCGTGTCTGCTGGACGGTGATGACGACACCGGCCAGTGCCATGAGCACCAAGAGCAAGGCGCCCAGCTTGAGCGCAATCTGAGCGCTGATGCTCCTCTTCACGGCTTTGACGATCGACATCCTCGACCTCCGCTTTGGGTTTGCCGCCGATTCCTCGCACGCACCGGTGCGACCCGGGGCTCTCTCACCGACCGTGGCGGCCCAGGCCCGGTCCCGAGATCCACGCCATCCCTGCCCCGGGACCTTCCCTGTAAGGCAAGACAGGGTCATCCGGAGCAGATGGACGCGCAGGTGCCGCTTGTTACGATGACGACGCGAGCATCACGGTGCGTGCCCCGGGGATGCGCGGGAGAATTTCCCGCTGCCTTCCATGCAGCCTACAACAGAAACCGCCCTCCTTCTCGTCTCGATGGTGCGCCGAAGTAGGGCGTGGAAGGGGCGGGACGGCGGAGGTGGGCGAGAGATGGGCGCGTCCATACGGTGAGCAAAGCGGGAATCCGGACCCGGGGCCTCGGATCTCGCTCCAGACCGCCAGCCGTTTGCACCGCGGGTGGTGACAACCCCGCGGCCTTCCAGCCATGGCTACCACCTCGACCCACCTCGTGGCGGAACGGCATGCTCGATTTTCGACCCAGGCAATAGTTTGCGAAGGGTTCGGGCGCCTGCGCTCGCCGGGGCGCACTTGGGTCAAGAACCGCTTCCCGCCTTGCCCGGTTCACCACCAGGAAGAGAGATACCCGGTGGGCCATCGGAGGCGCCCAGCCCGACGCGAGGTGCCTTGCCCCGGGCGGGGAGAGCCTGATCCTCACTGCAGGACGAGGCCCAAGTGCAGCCAATCGGTCCCACCACGATTGTCCCGGCCGACTACCCACAGATCAATCGTTCCACCTACCGGCGGGAGCCCCTCATCGGCTGTCCAGACCGTGTTGGGCTTCGGAAACCCGGTCACGTCCTCACTGAAGCTGCCCGCCGTGGCGAACCAGGAGGCGCTCAAGATCTCGGTGAGGGTAGCCGGCTGTCCAGGCCCCCCCGCGTAAGTCTCGGCGCTGTCGCCGGTGAACTGGGCCTGGAGGGTGAGGGCGTCCCCGGCGTGGACCGGGAACGGGGTCTCCCCGTCGATGGGCGTGGGCGCCCCAGTGCTCGGGACGAGGTACACCCCGGTGAGCTTTGGATTCTGGTTCGGCGCTTCACCCTGGGCGAGGCGCAGTCCGTAGGCCGCGTCGACCCGTCCGCTCGCCGAGCTGGCGTGCAGGATGACGGGTAGATACAGGCCGCCGCTCGCGTCCGGGGGCCCGAAGTCGGAGGGCGTAACCAAGGGTACGATCGCGGAGAGGGACAGGCCGTTCCCCAGTCCGAGGAGGAACGGTTCGGGGGTGGTGTTGAAGCAGGCGGGATTGATGGGGCCGGTTCCCACCAGTTCGGGCTCGGTGCACGCCCACCACGAGACCTGGATCGGCGCGCCGCTCGTGTCGACGGCGAGCACGGTGAACGTGGTGGTCGCTCCGGGAGCGACCTCCGGCAGGTCGGCTTTCACCGCCAGGACGCGAAGGCCCTGAACGTACGAGGCCGGGGTGAAGGACTTATTGCATGCGCAGGCCAGGGCCGCCAGGATGAGGAGGGTCCGCTTCATAGCTCTGCCCGCACCCCGAGGACAGGCAAGAACGGCAGCCCAGCCTCCGGCGCCGACTGCTTGAAGTTGTAGTTGTATTCGATGCCCTCGGGGTTCTGGCGGTTGTAGAGGTTCTCGATGTCGAGATAGGCCGACAGCTTCCACCGGTCGTAGGTCCACACCTTGTCCACGCGCAGGTCGAGCTGGTTGAAGCTCCCGAGGCGGGCGCTGTACACCGCACCGAAGACGGGAGTGTAGCTGCCGGCGTTGGAGGAGAAGTAGGCGCTCGCGACGGGGGTGATGGGGTCTCCCGTCACGTAACGGAAGCGCAGGCCGAGCTGCCAGCCGCGCGGCAGAGCGTAACTCCCGAGCAGGGTGAGGATGTGCGTCTGATCGTACTGAAACAGCCGCCAGGCCGTGTCAGGATGGTCTCGCCTCTCGCTGCGCGAGAGCGTGTACGAGATCCAGCCGAAGAAGTTGTGCGAGAGCTCTTGCTTCACCAGGAGTTCTGCGCCGTACACGCGACCCACGCCGTCGTTGACGAGGAGGGGTCCCAAGACCTCCTCCCCGCGCACGATGAGATGGCGGAGGTCCTTGTAGAATCCCTCCGCCTCGATGTGCAGCGTCGGGTTGGGGTCGAAATCGGCACCGGCCACGTAGTGGATGGCGAGCTCGGGCGAAACGTTCGGATTGCCGAACACCTGCGTGACGTCGAAGGGCTGGGGAGCCTGGTGGTAGATACCCCAGGCGAGCTTGGGCGCCAGCCAGGGCAGCACCTGGTAACGCGCGCTCAGCCGCGGCTCGAGCTCCACGAACGTGTGGCTGAAGGCCTGGGGGGTCCCCCGGTAGGCCGAATCGCTGAGGATGTCCAGGCGCACCTGCGGCGAGAAGACGAGCTTGCGGGCGAAAAGGGACACCGTTCCGGCGAGAAAGGGTGCCACAGCGTTGTCGTAGAGCGTGTACGCGTCGTGAGCGAGGGCGCCGCTCGCGAAGCCGAAGAGGGGGGGGTCCCCATCGCGCGGTGCCCCGGTGGGCGGGAAGATCGCATCGATCGGGTCGCGGGTGCCCTCGTAGTCGAGGCCCGCGTCGAGCCGGAACCAGTCGGTGAGCGGCACGCGCGCCACGGTGCGCAGGTTGTACTCGAGCTCCTTCTCGGAGACTACCCGGCTCGCATTCGCCTCCACGAAGGAGAACTGCACCGGGACGTCGTAGCCGAGCGACAGCGTCGTCTCGAGCGTGGCCGAAGGGAAGCGATGTTGCCAGCGCACGATTCCCCGGTGGAAGTATGTATGGGTATCAGCGGTCGGAGACTCGTCCGGGTTCGAATTGACCACCACCAGGTGAAGGGAATCGTCGGAACCGAAGACGAGGAAGTCGACGTCGTCCCGCGGAGAGAGGCGCCAGTGGAGGTCGGCTTGGTAGTCCCAGTACTTGGGCGACAGCTGGAAATCGCTCGTCGTGAACAGCGGTAAAAAGAGGTCGATCCAGCTCCGACGCGCGGCAACCGAGAGAGACAGCGTGTCGCTCAGCGGACCATCCAGGAGGAAGGAGCCGTCGAGGAGGTCGACCTGCACGAAGCCGTGCCAGGCATCCGTGCGCGGCGTGCGGCTGTCCACGTCGATGACCCCTCCCAGGCCCCGACCGTACTCGGCGCCGTACCCTCCCGGCAGGAAGGTGAGCGACTGCACCATCTCCCCGTTGAACGTCGAGCGCAGCCCTCCGAAGTGGTACAGGGTCGGAATGGAAACGCCGTCCACGTAGGTTCGAGTGTCCTGCGGGGCCGATCCCCACACCGCGAGCTGGCCGCCTCCGAACGGTGCCCGCGCCACGCCGGGGAGGTTCTGGATGGCCTTGAGTGTGTCCCCCTGCGTCCCCGGGATGCGGCGGAACTCCTCGGCCTTGAGCGTGTTCTCCACCGTCTCCTGGACGGCGCGCTGGGCCCGCACGGTCGAGGCATAGCGCTCCTTCGCCTCCACGTAAAAGGTGGTGTCGAGCCGCTTGCCTTCGCTGAGCATCACGGTACCGTCACTGGGCGTGATCTCTGTTCCCCGCAAGTGCACCGCGTGGGGTCCGACGGGCGCCGCGCCGAACTCGAAGCGACCGCGGCGGTCGGTGCGCTCGCTGGCCGGCCCGGCATCGAGCACGACGCTCACGCCCTCGAGGGGGGTCCGGTCACCCTTGCGCAGCACCGTGCCGCCGAAGGGGACGGTCGGAACGGCCGGCTCGGAGGAAAGCGGCGGGGGAGCAGGCTCCCTGAGGAGGAAGTGATACCGGTAGGTGATGCGCACCGGGACGGCCTTGCCCTGGTACTCCCCCGGTTCGAACTCGAATTGGCGGGCCGCCTCCAGCGCCGCCTCATCAAATCCATCGCCGGCCGGCTTGGCGACCTCCACGTGCGTCACCTTCCCGGTCTCGTCCACGTCGATGGTGAGGACGACGTCGGCGCTGCGCCGCGTGGCCAGGGCGGGCGGGGGGATGGCTTCCACGAAGTGGAGAAGGCGCGGCGGCTTCGTGAGTTCGGGCGGCGCACCTTCGGCGCGCGCTCCCGCGGCCAGCGCGAGCAGGGCGCACAGGGCCAGCCTGGCGGTCATCGCGGGATCTCGAAGTGGAAAACGTAGGGATCGATGACAAAGGGGACCGGCCGCCCGTCGCTGGCGATGGCCGGGGTGAACCTGCAGCGATGTTTCAGTGCCTCGACGGCTTCCTGATCGAGCCCGTGGCCCAGTCCGGAAAGCACCCTCACGTCGAGGACCTGGCCGTGCTCGTCGAGCTCGACGCGCAGGCGCACCGAGCCCTCGATGCCGAGCGCGGCGGCTTCGGGGGGATAGTGAACCGCCCGTCCACAGGCCTCGGTATCCACCTCCGGCATCGAGGTGATGGCGAGCGTAGCTCGGGGCGCGTTGGTCCCGTGGGCTGCCCCCGCCTTCGACGGGCCGGCGGGCGGGCCGGCGCCTGGCGGTGCGTCGACACCCGAGGAGTCCCCCACCGGCACGGCGGGGGATTCACCAACTGTAGAGTCCATCGTAAACCCGAACACCGGTCGCTCCGCCGGGGCGGGAGCGGGGGGCAGGGCAGCGGGAGGGGGCGAGGCCATCTCGTGGCGCACCGCAACCGTCGGCCGGGAAGCCTTCGCTACCACCGCTTTCCTCGGTGCCGCCGTCGCGCCAGGCACCGGCGGCGCGCGCGCCGGGGTGCGCTCTCCCACGACCGGCGGGGGCACGATCTTCGGCAGCTCCCGCGGTGTTTCGCGGAACTCCACCTCCACCAGCGAAGGAGGGCGCGTGGGGCCCGGCGGGATGCGCCAGAGCTCGTACCCCAGCCCCGCGTGCAAGGCGAGCGCCAGGATCGCGGCAACGAGATCGGCACGCGTCGGCATGATCCCGGACTTGGTCAAGGCCCTAGCGCGCGGGGTCGGTTTCGAGAGCGAATCGGTGGACGCCGAGGCTCTTCACGAGGTCCACCACGTGCACCACATCGCCATACGCCACGCCCTTGTCCGCCGCGATGTTGGCCTGGAGGTCGGGGGAACGGGCCAGGAGCCCCGGCACGAGTTCGCGGACCCTGCCGTCATCTCCGGCCTCCCCGTTGACGAAGAGCTGGTAGCCACCAGCAGGATTGCGCCGCAAGGCCAACGCCAGCGAGGTCTTGGCGGTCGGGTCGGCGGCGACGGCCCGGGGCAGGTCCATCTTGATGGACGGATTGTTCACGATGAGCGGGGTCGCCACCATGAAGATGATGAGCAGCACGAGCGTGATGTCGACGAGCGGAGTCACGTTGATGTCCGCGAAGGTGCCGTTCTCCTCCGGACCGCTACCGGCAGCCATTAGGCACGCTCCCGGGACGGTGCCCTCATCTCATCCGCGGCGCGAGCCGGTGGCACGGGGGGCTTCCTCGCCGCCTTGAGCCGCCCCAGGGCCAGCTGGGCCATCCAATCGATCTCCACCATCCGCGCACGAACGCGGCGGTTGAAGTAGTTGAAGGCCACTACCGCCGGGATAGCCACGCCCAACCCCACCGCGGTTGCGACCAGCGCTTGCGAGATCCCGGCCATCACCACGCCTGGCCCACCCACCGCAGCACCCGACAGATCGTGGAAAGCCTTGATGATGCCAAGGACGGTGCCGAGCAGACCGACGAAAGGCGCGTTCGACCCGAGCGTGGCGAGAAAGGCCAGGTTGCGTTCGAGGCGCATGCGCTCCCGCGCCTTCGCGCCGTCCATCGCACCCGCCCACGCGTCGGGGCCGGGCTCACCCGATGCCGAGAAGGCCTGGCCGTCCAAAAGCGCCCGCATGTCGGCGAGGAGCCGCTCCGGGTCTCCCCGATGGGTCGCAAAGAACCAGACGCGCTCGAGCATGACCGCCACGCTCGCCACGCTGAGCGCGATGAGCAGCCACAGCACCCAGCCCGCTCCCTGGAGTGCGAGGGACATAATCCTGGTCGTCACGTCCACGCTGTTCCACTCCCTGGCCCCGTCGCATGGACCTCGCGCGAGCGCCCACCGGTTTGCACATCAAATTCGGCGCCTACGCAAGCGCGGTCTTCTCGTGAGGCCCAAGGAGGCTACGCCAGCGATGGTTCCCTTCTGCGCGACGATCCTGGAAAAATGTGAAGGTCTGCCACCACTCCTCGTCTCGCCTGGGGCTCCCTTTGCGCACCTCCAGTTCCCCGACCTACAAAGGTTAGGGAAGAAGCCGCGGCCTGTAAATTGAAAGCAAGTCGCGGTCCTCGACGTGCATGCCTCCCGCGGAGCGCCCGGCAGCCCCCTGGCACGACGCTCACCCATGCGTCGAGCGAGGGCTCGCTCAGACCGGGCCCGGCCCGATCGGACACCGGCAAGCGCGCGGGCTTGCCGGGCGAGGATGAAGCGTCGATGTGCGTGAAGCGCCCGGACGAGAACTCTCGCTCGCCGAAGACGGCTGCGAGCCCCGGACCTGTGGGGTGCGCTCGAGGCCCTCGGTGCGGCCCCCTAACCCTTGACCGAACCGGTCAAGATGCCGCGCACGAAGTAGCGCTGGAGGGCGAAGAAGACCACGAGGGGCAAGAGCATCGAGATGAAGGCAGCGGCCGTGAGGTACTGCCAGCCACCGCCGTAGGAGTTGACCAGGTTACTGATGGTGACGGTCATCGGGGCCACCCGAGGCGTGCCGCCGAGGTAGATGAGGGCGACCAAGAGGTCGTTCCACACCCACATGAACTGGAAGATGGCCAAGGAGGCGATGGCGGGCACCGAAGTCGGCAGCACCAGGCGGAAGAAGATCTGGGCATGGGAAGCGCCGTCGAGGGAGGCCGACTCCATCATCTCCCCGGGCAGGCCCTCGATGAAGCTGCGCAGGAGGTAGATGGCGAACGGGAGACCGTAAGCGGTGTGCGCGATCCACACCGCCGCGAAGGTTCCGGTGAGGTGGGCTGCGTTGAACATCCTGAGCACCGGGATGAGCGTCACTTGGAGCGGCACCACCAAGAGTCCGACCACCACCAGGAAGAGGGCGTTGCGCCCGGGGAAGCGCATCCAGGCGAAGGCGTAGGCGGCGAAGGCGGCCACCAGGATGGGCATGACCGTCGCCGGGATGGCCACCACCAGGCTGTTCACGAAGCTGCGGCCCATGTTGGCCTGGACGAGCACATGAGCGTAGTTCTCGAGGGTGAATCGGAAAGGCGTCGAGAATGCCCGCCACCACCCGGTGGTGGTGACGAGGCCGGCCGGGCGCAAGGACGAGATGAAGAGACCCAGGGTGGGCGTGAGCCAGAGAAGGCTCACCACCACCAAGACGAGGTGGACCGTGGTGCGGAGGGCCCCTCGCACCGCCACCGCCCCCGTATGCACGGCAGCAGCGGAGGCGGTCATGGCGTCGCTCCACGGCGGCCGAAGCGCTTGATGTTCAGGGCCATGACCGGGACGATGGCGAGCAAGAGCAGGGTGGCGATCGCGCTCGCCCGCCCGAAGTTCTGGTAGTTGAACATCTCCTTGTACATCTGGTTCGCAATGACGTCGGTGTCGAGGCTGCCGTTCGTCATCACGTAGACGATGTCGAAGATCTTGAGGACGCTGATGACGAGCGTGGTCGTCACCACGATGACGGTCGGCTTCATGAGGGGCAGGATGATCCGGAAGAAGATCTGGATCTCGTTCGCACCTTCGATGCGTGCCGCCTCGAAGAGTGACTCGTCGATCCCCTTCAGGGCAGCGGACAGGATGACCATCGCGAAGCCGGTCCACATCCAGACCCCCACCGCGATGAGCGCCCAGTTGTTCTCCGCCTTGTTGAAGAGCCAGGCCTGCGGCTTGAAGGAGGAACTGAGGGCGCTCAAGGCGGCATTGACAGTGCCGACCTGGGCCGTTCCGGCCGGCTGGTACTGGTACATGAACTTCCAGATGACGCCGGCTGCGACAAAGGAGATGGCCATGGGTACGAAGATGGTGGCCTTGACCACCCACTCGTAGCCGACGCGGTCCGTGAGGACCGCGATGATCAAACCGAGAACCACCGTGACTCCGGTGAACACCACCAGCCACAGGATGTTGTTGCGCAAGACGGTCAGCATGCTGCGGGTGCTGAAGATGTAGGCGTAGTTCGCCACCCCGACGAAGCGGGTGGAGGTGGCGTTGAGGAAGCTCAGCAGCAAGGTGTGGAGTGCCGGGTAGATGAGGAAGACGGCCAGGGGCACGAACCCCGGCGCCAGCCACAGCCAGGGCCGCAGGGCGTTGCGGCGCCGCGCCGGTGCTAGCCCGAGCAGTTTCTCGGTTGCCGCCACGTACCCGCACAAGAGCAGGGGAACCCCCACCACCGCCACGAGCCCCCACAACAAGGTCGCTAGCTCCATGCTGCACCTCGGTGGACGGCGAAGCCGGGCGACCCCGCCCGCCACTCCCCGCAGCCGTGGCGCAGAGCGCCGCCGGCCGATCTTTCCCCCGCCTCACTTCGCGGCGTAGGCATCCTTCCGCACAGACTCGAGGTCGGCCAAGATGTGATCGAGCTGATCCGGGTTCGATATGAAGTTCACGACGGCACTGAAGAAGGCCGTGCCCATCTTGCTCGGCATCATGTCGGACGCATCGAAGACGGTGATGTCGGCCGCGGTCAGGATCTGTGCCGCCCCCCGGCTCAAGGGATCGGGGTAGTCACCGAGCGCCACCTTGCGGTTGGGCGAGATGCCGTTCGCAGCCTTGACCCAGTAGGCCTGCGCCTCGGCGCTCGTCATGTACTCGATGAGCGCTGCCGATTGCGGCGTCTTCTTGAACATGCCCATGAGGTCGCCGGCGATCTCGGCGGCCTTGGCGAACTCGGGCTTTTCCGGAGGCAGGGCAAAGAAGTCAAAGTCCGCTCCGGGCTTCAGGTTGGGGTATTGCTTCTGGATGAAGCTTTGGATGAAGGTCGCCTGAAAGTGGAAGTAGGCCTGGGGTGGATTCTCGAAGAGCGGTGTGAAGGCCTGGCCGAAGTTGGTCGACAGCACGTAGGCGCTGCCGCCGTACGCCATCTTCGGGTCGTTCACGATCCGGCCCCAGGCCTGCCAGACCGACTTCACCTCGGGGGAAGTCCAGGGGAGCTTCCCTTCGTACCAGGCCACGTACTTCGTCGGGCCATAGGTCTTGAGGAAGATGTTCTCCAGCCAGTCCGTGCCGACCCAACCACTGGCAGCACCGCTCTCGATGCCGATGGCCCAGGGAGCGACGCCCTTCTTTGCGAGCGCCTGAGATTGCGCCATGAGGTCGTCCCAGCTCTTCGGGACGGTGATCCCGGCGGCCTTCAGGTTCTTGGGAACGTACCAGACGAGCCCCTTGAGCGACGCCTTGGGGAAGATGCCGACGAGCTTGCCGTCGACGCTGCCCAACTCGAGCCAGCTCTTCGCGTAGGCCTGCTTCATCTTGGCGACGTCGATGACGCCGTTCAGGTCGACGAGCTTGCCCTGCCGTGCGAGTTCGGCCATTTTTCCTGGGTTGGGCAACAGGGCAAGATCGGGGGGGTTCCCGGCCTCGACCCTCGTCGTGAGCACGGCGTCGAGGTCCCGGGTGCCTTCGAATTCGACCTTCACCCCGGTCCGCTGCTCGAAGGGCTTGACCATGTCGTTGAACACGTCGAGCTCCTGGCCACCCCACACCCCGAGAACGCTCACGCGTCCACCGATCTTTCCGGAGGGATCGGCAGCGGAACAGAGCAGTGGCAGCGCCAGGAACGGCAGGAGAACGCCCGGTCGGCTTTTCTTCATTGCAATCCCTCCCTCTCCTCCGAGCTTCGGAAGCGCACAGCCGTGACGGCGCGTCACGGCACGCGTACGTGATGTGTCAGGGGAGAGCCGCAGTTTCGCGCGCCATTTCGCTAGGAGCCCATGTAAGGCGTGCGCGTGGAAGTGGCCCCCGGCGGTGCTGGATGACCGAGCCGGAGCCCAGGATCCTCCTCACGGAGGCCCGCCTCATGGATCTTGCCACCGCAACCCGCAGCCGGGCTTTTCTGGGGTGAGCTCGGCCAGCGTACTCGAAAGGATCGCCCTCTAAGGGGTTCCCTGAAGCCGTCCGGGCGAGTGAGTCCGATTTCGATGGCGGGCCCAAGGCAGCATCCACGGGCAGCATCCTCGAGAGGTCCGTCCTACCGGCTTCGGGGGAACCCGAGGCAGGGCTCGCCGACGAAGCCGGCACTTCGAACGGCCTGGTCCGCCGAGGCGAGCACGGTACGCCCGAAGTGGCAAGCTTGCCTTCGGCGCAACCGACGAGGGTCGGTTTAGCTGCTATGCTGGTAGTCGATTGGACCTCACGGTCGGCCTCGGGGAGGGTGTCTTGGGACAACGGCCGGGCTCCTGCGTGCGAGGAGTTCCCATGTTCCTCGGGAGGCAGACACGCAGAGGAGGGTGCCCTCTCGCGCCTTGCACGGCACGTGTCGAGTTCGGAGATGAGCCGCAGTCCTTCTCGCACGGTCGCCCTTCCGCGATAGAGAAACGCCCGGAGGAGTCTCCATGGACGAGAGCACGGAGTCGGGAGAGGCGGCACTGAAGTCTCAAGCTCGGCGCGCTCTCACCACGCACCTCGTGGATTGGGCCATCACCACCCGCCGCTCCGTGCGTGCCTTCCTACCGACAGAGGTACCTCGCGAAACCATCGAGGCGATTTTGGCGGTCGCTAGCCGTGCTCCTTCGGGCACCAACGCGCAACCATGGAAGGTCCACGTCGTCACCGGCCACCCGAAGGCGCAGCTCAGCGCGGCTGTTCAGCGCGTGTTCGACGACCCGCGCCTTCGGGACAACCATACCGAGGAGTATCCGTACTACCCGCGCGAGTGGATCTCGCCCTTCGTGGAACGCCGCCGGAAGGTGGGATGGGACCTTTACGGCCTGTTGCGGATAGGCAAGGGCGACCGTGAAGGGTCGCATGCCCAGCACCGCCGCAACTACCAGTTCTTCGACGCGCCGGTTGGACTCTTCTTTACCGTCGATCGAGTGATGGAACAGGGAAGCCTGATCGACTGCGGCATGTTCATACAGAACGTAATGGTGGCTTCCCGCGCACGCGGCCTCGACACCTGCCCGCAGGCGAGCTTCAACCAGTTCCACCGCATCGTCGAGCAGGAGCTCGGGTTGCCCAAGAGCGAGCGGCTTCTGTGCGCCATGAGCCTCGGATACGCGGACCCCTCCAAGGTCGAGAACACGCTTCGCACAGAGCGCGAGCCGGTCCGGGCCTTCACGGTGTTTCACGGCTGAGCGGAAATACCGGCGCAACACCGGCACACGCCCGCAGAGGCCAACCCCCGACATCGACCCCGCTCACCGGTCAGCGACGAAAGCGTACCGTTCCTGCAGGATGGGCCGGGAGGCGGGGGTCGCCGCAGGGAGCGGTTGCCCCGCGGCGAAGGCGGGCGACAAGGAGGGCGAGCGGCTAACCTGTGCATGGCGCAACGGCGTGGCTGACCTCCACACCCATCTCCGGAAGCAAGATGGCCTGTCTACGCAGTGATCTCGGCGGAAGCGTGCGGACTCCCCCCGACCCGAACCGGGCCAGCGAATCGGACCGGCAGCTTCGGGCTCAAGGTTCCTCGTAGTTGCGAAAGAGCTCGATGCGGATGCGGCCGCGCTCGATGGCGAGGGGGACCGTGGCCTCGAGCACGCGCTGCACGAAGGCGGGTGGCCCCGACACGTAGAAGAGCGCGCCGTCTCGGCCTGCGAGGCCTGCCGCCAACAGGTCGGTATCCACCCGGCCCACCCGGCCCTTCCAACCCAAATCCGGCTGTGACACGATGTGAAGGACGCGCAGGTCCGGGACCTCGTTCGCCCAAGCTTCCACTTCCGCCCGAAAGGCAATCTCGGACGGCTCGCGATTCGCGTAGACCAGGGTGAGCGGCGTGCCGAGCCGAGCGTCCGCGGCATGCTGCAGCATGCTGCGCAGCGGCGTGATGCCGATGCCGCCCGCCACCAAGACCGCGGGTCGATCCTCCTCGAGCAAGAAGCGTCCCCGGGGCCCCACGATCCTGACCGAATCGCCCGGGGCGAGCGCGAAGAAGGCGCGTTTGAACTCGCTGTCCGAGCGTCGTGTCGCGAAGTCAAGGTAGGGTCGCTCCGGGCCACTCGCGATCGAAAAGGGCCGCGCCTCGTTGCCGAGCACCAGGCGTACCGCTTGACTGGCACGAAACTCGAACCCCGGTGGTCGGTCGACACGGATCGCGTGCACGTTAGGGATCGGATCAAGGGCGGCCCGCACCTCGACCACCGCGTCGACGGTGTCGGTCACGAGAGAGCCATAGCGAAAGACCTCCCCTCGCGCACTTCGGGCGGACCTCGGAGGTCCGCGCCGAGACCGCTCATCTGCCCGGGTCCCCCAATGGACGGCGACCAGAAATGCCAGGAGGCCGGCCGGAGGTACGAGTCGACTGCGGGACGAGGCTGCGTCGGCGATTTGCGCCTGGGGCCCGAGATCGGCGCTCGGGCCTCGGCTCCACGCCCGGATCGGCCGAGCACCTCCCGGTGTTCGGCTCACGCAGGACCGGACTTCGCCACCCATATTTCGGTGTTCCACCGAGAGGTCGGTAGCCCGGGCCGCATTCAAGAAGGAGAAACCCCGCGCGGCCCCAGGAGAACGGCGTTGGCCACGATCTTGCTTTTCCCTGTGCCCGGAGCGGGCGCTGCGCCCGAGGACCGGCTTGAGGGAGAGCGCGTTTCATGACCGAGATCTCGCCCCTCGATGGAGCTGTGCTCATGTACCGCTACGCGCCAGGCCGAGTTGCCACCAGGCCCGCACCTGCGCTCGGAGTGGTGGAAATCCGCCTCGGCGAGTGGCCCGGGTTTGCGCGCCAGCCTCTGCGGCGCAAGGGGCTCGACCCTCTTCGGTGGGTGGGGCGGGTCTCGGCGTGAGCACGCGCTCCTGTGACGCCGTGGGTCGCGGGCGGCTCGGCGACGGCGCGCCACCGCGCCCGACGGGGGGCTCGTGCCGGGAGGACTCCGCACCCCATTCCAAAGAAAGCGCGTCGCCCGCCGGACTCGTGATCCTGAAACCGGTTCGAGCGAAGAAGCTCTTCGTGCGAGCTCGCCCTCGTTCTGGTCAACGCCTACGGCGCACCTGTCAGTTGGCCTTCCTCGTCCTGAACGTGGCCATCGGACTGCAGTTCTGGGCGTTCGTCCGCTTCTTCGAGGCGGGCGGCGGAGGTGTCTATCTTCCTCGCCCAGGTGGCATCGAGGGCTGGCTTCCCATCGCCGGGCTCATGAACCTCAAGGCCGCGCTCATCACGGGCGAGATGCCCCGGCGCTATCCGGCCGGGCTGGTGCTCTTCGTCGCCTTCCTCGCCATCACCTTCTTCTTCCGCAAGGCGTTCTGCAGCTGGCTCTGCCCGGTGGGCACGATCTCGGAGGGATTGTGGAAGCTCGGCCGCCGCCTCTTCGGGAGGGTGGCGGCGCTCCCGCGCCTCGTCGACTGGCCGCTGCGCTTCCTGAAGTACATCTTGCTCGCCTTCTTCTTGTGGGCGGTGGCCCAGATGTCGGCCCAGGCGATCGAGATGTTCTTCGAGAGCCCGTACGGCATCGTGATCGACGTGAGGATGCTCGACTTCTTTCGCCACATGGGAACGGCCACCGGGATCGTGCTCGGTTTCCTCGTCGCGGCATCCATGGTGGTGCAGAACTTCTGGTGCCGATATCTTTGCCCGTACGGGGCGCTCCATGGCCTCGTGTCCTGGCTATCGCCCCTGCGCATCCGCCGTGACCCCGGTGCCTGCATCGACTGCGCGAAATGCAGCAGGGCCTGCCCAGCGCGCCTCGAGGTCGATGCGAAGCTGTCCATCGCCTCTCCGGAGTGCACGGGTTGCCTGGAGTGCATCGCGGCCTGCCCGGTGAAGGACGCCCTCGCGATGACGGTCGGACGGCGGCGCCGGATCCCGGCCTGGGCCGTCGCCGCGGGCGTCGCCGCGATCTTCCTCGGTCTCACCGGGTTGGCCCATCTCACCGGACACTGGCGCGCCCCCGTCGAAACCCAGCTCTACTACGAGTTTATCCCTCGCGCCGCCGAGTTCGGCCACCCCCATTCCTAGGAGCTCGGCGAGCCGCTTCTCGGTCCGGCGCCCTCGGGTGTGCCGGCGATGCGCCGGGCGAGAAATCTGGCGCAGCCGATTCGACGGCAAGCGCTGGAAGGCGAACCCGATGCGCGAGGACTGCCTCGCCCTCAAGGTCGACGCGCGCTCGCGCCTGCGCTCTCTGGCGGCCCTGCTCGTCAGAGGACTTGTTCAGAGCGAGCGACTGTGCACCCATCCCTGTCCGCTTCCATCTCCGCTCGCCCGAGGCCCCGGGGCGAACCGGTACCCCGGCGCTGCTGGCGGGCTGCGGGCCGTCTCGTGCCTCTCGGTCACCGCCGTATCGGTGAAGATGGGCGGGCCGCCGATCTCGCCCGGGGCCGTACGGCCGCCTCCGATGACGGCGCCGCTCGATGCAGATGTGGCGGGTGTGCTCCTCGGTTGGAGTTCCGGACGAGCTCGGCTAGCGCGTTGCAGGAATCCGACTCGGAAGGAGCGAGCCAGCGGATGAGATCGAGCCGATCCGCCGCAGGAAGGGCAAGCGCGCAGACCGGGGTCTCCGGCAATCGGCAGGTCGGTTGAGCCTGCCACGAGCTCGAGGCCGTGGCACCCCGTCCGGCTCGGAACGAGGCCGCCGGTCGGGCTCGTCCAACTCTGACGCCGGACACGCTCCCATGCGCCGTGGACGGTTCCGAGCGCTCGCTTGAAGTCATCGCAACGGCGCACGCCGGGGCGAGGGCCGGCTCACCTTCATCGGCTGATGGGCTTGTACCGGATGCGCTTCGGCCTCGCCCCCTCCTCTCCGAGCCGCCGGCGCTTGTCGGCCTCGTACTCCTGGTAATTGCCGGTGTAGAAGGCCCAGGAGGAGTCGCCCTCCGCTGCCAGGATGTGCGTGGCGATGCGATCGAGGAACCAGCGGTCGTGCGAGATGACCATCACGCTGCCGGCGTACTCGAGCAAGGCGTCCTCGAGAGCGCGCAGCGTCTCGACGTCCAGGTCGTTCGAGGGCTCGTCGAGCAGGAGGACGTTCGCGCCGGTCATGAGGGTCTTCGCGAGATGCAAGCGCCCCCGCTCGCCGCCCGAGAGCGTTCCCACCATCTTTTGCTGGTCGGCACCCTTGAAATTGAAGCGCCCGATGTAGGACCGGCTCGGCATCTCGAACCGCCCGACCTGGATGAGGTCACGGCCCCCCGCGATCTCGTCGAACACCGTCTTGTCGCTCGACAGGTTCTCCCGACTCTGGTCGACGAAGGCCAACTTCACCGACTGCCCCAGGGCGACGGTGCCGGAATCCGGCTCTTCGGCCCTGGTGATGAGTTTGAAGAGGGTGGACTTCCCGGCCCCGTTCGGCCCGATGATGCCCACGATGGCGCCAGGGGGAACGACGAAGGAGAGGTCCTCCATGAGCAGGCGATCGCCAAAGCCCTTGTTCACACCCTTGAACTCGATCACCTTGTCGCCGAGCCGCTCGGCCACCGGGATGAAGATTTCCTGGGTCTCGTTGCGCTTTTGATGCTCGATGCTCGAGAGCTCCTCGAAGCGAGCGAGGCGGGCCTTGCTCTTCGCCTGGCGCGCCTTCGCGTTCTGTCGCACCCACTCGAGCTCGAGTTTCATGGCCTTGATGCGGGCGCTCTCCTGCTTGGCCTCGATGGCGAGGCGTGCTTCCTTCTGCTCGAGCCAGCTCGAGTAGTTTCCTTTCCAGGGGATTCCGCGGCCCCGATCGAGCTCCAAGATCCACTCGGCAGCGTTGTCGAGGAAGTAGCGGTCGTGGGTGATGGCCACCACCGTTCCGGGAAAGCGGGCCAAGAACTGCTCGAGCCACTCCACCGATTCGGCGTCGAGGTGGTTCGTCGGCTCGTCGAGCAAGAGCATGTCGGGTCTCGAGAGCAAGAGCTTGCACAGAGCGACCCGGCGCTTCTCGCCGCCCGACAGGTGCTTGATGGAAGCCTCCCAGGGGGGAAGGCGCAAGGCGTCGGCCGCGATCTCGAGAGTGTTGCCGCGGTCGGCCCCGGCTGCGGCGATGACCGCCTCGAGGCGCGCCTGCTCCTCGGCGAGCTTCTCGAAGTCGGCATCCGGTGCAGCGTAGGCCGCGTAGACGGCCTCGAGCTTCTTCTGCGCCTCCGCCACCTCGACCTGGGCTGCCTCTACCTCCTCACGTACCGTCCGCTCCCCGTCGAGCTTCGGTTCCTGAGGCAAGTAACCGATGCGAATCGCGGCTTGGCGCTGGATCTCGCCCTCGAACTCCTCGTCGAGGCCGGCCATGATCCGAAGCACGGTGGACTTCCCGGCGCCGTTGAGCCCGAGCAGGCCGATCTTGGCCCCGTGGAAGAAGGAGAGGGAGATATCCTTGATGATCTGCCGCTTGGGCGGAACCATCTTGCTCACGCGAAGCATCGACATCACGTATTGGGGCATGGCTGAACGAGATCGAGGGGGTCTGGTGTTCTCGACGCTCCGGGCCGGCGCCGAAGCGTCCTGCCCCGGGGCTTCGGGGTGAAGCCGCCGGTGGCCTACCTAGCCGAGCGGCGAGGAAGGTTCAAGTCCGGGCAGAAGACTCCCGGTCCTGAGCCCGGCTGGGCGTCCCGCTCCGAGGCACCTCGCTCCCCAGAGGGACGCCAAGGTTTATGCGCCGGGACCGGTCTTTACCGGTCCCCAAGGGCACGGCCCCACCCGCTGTCGCTCGCCCCAAGGAAGCTCGAGTCCTTCGACCCTCGCCTTCCTTTCGGACTCGCTTCACCCGCGAGCCGTCACGGCGACCGAGGCGGCCTGCTTCGCAGGAACGGCCGAGGCCATGAACTCCCTGAGGAGCTTCAGGCCTTGTTCGATGTCGGGGGCGTCGATCCCGCTGTAGGCGAAGCGGACGTACTTTTGGGCCTCGCCCGGAAGCGGGCGCCCGAAATGCAGTCGGCTGCAGAAGGACACGCCGGTCTCGCGCAGGATGGTCTTGCGGAATTCCTCGTACTGGCTGAGTCCGCTGCGCGCCATGGCTTCGGTGACGTTGGGGAACAGATAGAAGGTTGCCTGCGGCTTGAAACATCGGAAGCCCGGGATGTCGTTCAGAAGGTCCACGCACAGGTCTCGCCTTCTGCGCAACTCGTCAAGGATCCTCCGCGGACCGCTCTGGTCCCCGCGCAATCCTTCGAGCGCACCGTACTGGATGAAGTGGTTCGAGCAGGACTCGTCGTTGACGTTGAGCTTTCCGATGGCCTCGGCCACTGGGCGAGGACCCACGGCAGCGCCGAGGCGCCAACCGGTCATGGCGAACTTCTTGGAGAAGGTGTAGAGGAGAACGCAGCGTTCCTCCATCCCGGGCTGCGAGACGAGAGAGCGAGACTGCCCCTCGTAGCGAATATCGAAATAGGCCTCGTCGAGTAGCACCGTCAGGTCGTGCTTTCTCACGATCTCGGCGAGGCGTTCCCGCTCGCGCGCCGACGCCTCGGCCCCCATCGGATTCTGCAGGTCGTTCAGGATGAGGATCTTGGTCTTGTCCGTGATGGACCCCTCCAGCCCGTCGAGGTCGAGTTCGAAGACACCCTCGCCCTCTCGATAGGAGTAGGGGACGGCCACGCCACCGTGAAACTCGATCTGCGATTCGTAGATGGGGTAGCCGGGGTTGGGATAGAGCACCTCGTCCCCAGGGTTCATGAGGGCGAGGAGAAACTTGCCGATGACAGGCTTGCCGCCCGGCTCGATCACCACATTGTCCAGGGCATAGCGGGTGCCGTGGGAGCGATTGATGTCCTCGGCCAGCGCCTCCCGCAGTTCCGGGATGCCCAGGTTCGAGCAGTAGCCGGTCTTGCCGCCCTTCATGGCCCTTATGGCCGCCTCCATGACATTGTCGGGCGTCGGGATGTTGATATCCCCCAGGTGGAACGGAAACACGCGATGGCCCGCCTGGCGGTGGGCGTTCGCCTCCGCGGAAACGGCGAAAGCCGTCTCCGTCCCGAGCCGCGTCATCCGAATGGCCGAGTGCATTGAGCGTCTCCTTACTCTGTCTCGCAAACCTACTTCACGACGTTCTTTGGCTTTCCGGCGATGAACGCCGCGACGTTCTCCGCCGTGGTTTGCATGAGCCGTCGGCGAGCCTCGACCGTGGCCCAGGCGATGTGGGGAGTCAAAAGGAGGTTGCGGGCCCGCCAAAGCGGGTTGCTCGGCTGCATGGGCTCGACGGACACCACGTCGCAGGCCGCGCCGCGGATGCGGCCTTGATTGAGGGCCTCGGCCAGGTCCGCCTCGTTGACGAGCGGGCCCCGCGCCGTGTTGAAGAGGAGGGCGCTCGGCTTCATCCGGGCGAAGGCCGCCTTGTTCATCATGCCCGCGTTGTCCTGGGTGAGCGGGCAATGGAGGGACACCACGTCGGACTGTTCGAGGAGGGTCGCCAGGTCGGCCCATTCGAAGTGGTATTCGGGCGGATGCTCGCGATAGTCGTCGGTCGCGAGCACGCGCATCCCGAAGCAGTTGGCGATTCGGCCCACCGTCTGGCCAATCCGCCCGAAACCCACCACCCCCATGGTCTTTCCGGTGAGCTCGCTCAACGGAGAGATCCAGAAGCTGAAGTCACCGGTTTCGGCCCAGCGTCCGGCGCGGACGGCCGCGTCGTGGCCCGCCACGTTGTGGCAGAAATGGAGGAGGAGGGCGAAGACGAACTGGGCGACGGAGTCGGTCCCGTAGACCGGGACGTTCGAGATGAGGACGCCCTTCCTCGAGGCCGCCGGGAGATCGACGATGTCGTAGCCGGTGGCGAGGACGCTCACGAAGCGGAGCCGGTCCAGGCGATCCAGGGTCTCCGCGGTGAGGGGAGTCTTGTTGGTGAGGACGATCTCGGCTTCCCGCGCTCGCTCGACAATGAGCGGCTCCGGGGTGCGGTCGTAGACCTCGAGCTCTCCCTGGGACGCCACCGCGTCCCACGGGTTGTCCCCGGGATTGAGCGCGTATCCGTCGAGCACCACGATCTTCATGTTCACCTGCTGAGACGAGGGGCCTTTGGTCAGGAAAGGACGTAGGGAACGGCGAGGTTGTATCCCTTGTAGGTGACGAACGTCTCGGTGGAGAGGATCCCCTTCACCCCGTCCAAATGGTTCTTGAAGAAGTCGAGGAGTCCCGAGTCCTCCTTGAGCAACACGGTGAGGATGAGATCGAAGCGGCCGGTCACCACGCACACGGTGACCACCCCCGGCAGCTTCACGAACTCCTTCGCCTTCTCGACGAGGTTCATGCCGACGAGCTTGATGCCCATGATGACGAAGCGGTGGCCTTCGAGGCGGTCGGGGTCGACGAGGCCGCGCACCTCGAGGACGCCACTCGCCCGCAGCTTCTCGTAACGGCTGCGGACGGTGTTCTCGGTGACCGACAGCTTGTCGGCGATCTTCTTGAACGATCGGCGTCCATCCCGGAGCTCCCGGATGATCGCCAAGTTCACCTCGTCCATCTTCATCTGCGCCGGTCCTTGGCGAGGCAGGCTTTGCACCCGCCCTTTCAACCGCCCGACGGGAAGCCGTTCACCCCGATCGCGTAATCATTTAGGGATCCATCATTCTCGAGATTATATTTTGACAGAACCATCAACAGGGTCAACTCGCACTGCAGAAAAGCTAAGCCAGGACACATGCGTTCAGGCACCCGAGGGGGCCGAGCAGGCCTGAACCGCCCCCGGGATGAATGCTGGGGGGTTCTCTAGGGTGGAAGTGACGCCCGGCTCACCTCGTCGGTACCTCGCCTTGCGGTCACGGCATCTCCGGTCCCGCGGCGAAGGTCGCCTCGCTTCGAGGGCGACCGGCTCGGAAGCGCTTGAGCGCCTAGGGAAGGGGCGGATAGGGGTGAAAGCCGGCGGCCACCACCGCCGTCTGGCTCGGATCGTTGTACAGGCCGTCGCGCCGCGGACCGTTGCGCTCCTCGAGCGCCGGGCCAGGACTGTCGGTGCTCGCCGGGATCCCGGCATCGCCAGGCCCACCGTCCGGAGTGGAGTCGGCCGTACCGACGCGGCACGCGAGCAGGAGCGCTAGCAGGGGTACGGCCGATCTCGCGCTCAAGGGAACCCCCCGGCCAAGGGCCCCTCGCCGCGCGGGACCGCAAGAGGGCTCTTCATAATCTAACGCCCGGGCCGCCGAAGGGTTGCAAGGCCATTATCCAGCTGGCCCGGGAGGGTACTCGCAGATGAGCCTGCGCTCCTTCTGCTCGCACCGCTTTCCGCCTGCGGGCAGGCGGGCTCTTGCGAATCCAGGGCGACCGTACCAGTCGCCCTGGTACTCAGTCGAAGGATGGCAAGAGCGCCTCCGCAGTACGGTCACGCTCGAAAATGTGGCACGCCGGCCGGTCGCGGCGCTTTGGCGAGGTCCACGCCGAGGTGCGCTCGTCGCTCTTCGTTGCCCCCCGTGCGCTCGTCGCCCAGGAAGGGACGCGTCCGGCGACCCCCCGTGTTCAATGCTTCTCCCGCGACGATCGAGAGCGCCGCACCCGGGCTCTTCCCGGCGAGCTGTCTCCTCATCGGTACACCGACAGTGCCCGCCGAAGGCCGGTTGGAAGGTGGTACTGCTCGCAGGGTCCCGATCTCGGCCGCGCCGCACAGCACCCCGGGGGAGGCGCCTCCGGTGAAGCTTCGACTCACGCGCCCTGGGCCCGTCTCCATCCTCGTGCCGGCGATCCCGGTCCATGGCGAGCACATCCAGCCGGACGCGAGTGGAACCTGGGCTTCGCAGGTCACATCGGGCTCTTCGATGAAGAAGGACTCCCCGTGGCGGCTGCGAGCGACGTCCCCTGCACTTCGCCGCTCGGGGGGGCGACCTGTCCCAAAGCCGTCGTCGAGAAGTCGGGCCACGTGATTTCGTTGGTTGGGCGGTGCTCGGCGCGGCGGCGCGCGCGGCGACGGCCCGGCCTCGCACCGGATGAACTTCAGGTGGAGTTCTCCTTCCCGCTCTGGCTCTCCCTCCTCAGCGGCAGGACCCACGGTCAGTCACTTCGCGATACGTCGCTCCGTTGCGGACGACCTCTTTGCGAACGGGCTCGTCATGGGTCCGCTCGTCCATCTCATCGCAGCCTCGCGCTCCCTCGGCGATGTGGTGACCATCCCCTTGCCGGTCGCAGCCTCGCAGGCCGCCACCGGTCATGAACTCGGAGCCTTGCTCCGGGCTCCTCGGTAGTCTTGTCGGGCGCGCCCTCTCCGCGAGCGCTGGCGGAGCGCGGGGATGCAGGGTCGGCCGCAGAGGGCTGAGCCCGACTCGGCTTTCCACCAGACTGAGGGAGGATTTGGCTTCTCCTACAAGTCGGCGGCAGCGGCGAGCGTCTTCTTCAGCACCTTGCCCATCGCGTTTCGCGGCAAGCTCTCCACCACCTTCACCTCGCGCGGGCGCTTGTGCGGCGCGAGCAGGGTGGCCACGTGATCCACGAGTTCCTCTGGGCGCGAAACCCGGCCTGGATTCAAGACCACGAAGGCGATGATCCGTTCGCCGAGGTCGTCATCGGGGCGGCCGATGACGGCGGCCTCGCGCACCGAGGGGTGCTCGAGGAGCGCTGCTTCGACCTCGCCCGCCCCGACCTTGAAGCCTCCCGTCTTGATGAGATCCGCCCCTCGCCGCCCGACGATGCGGACCTCGCCCTCCGGGGTGAGGTGGGCGATGTCGCCGGTATGGAAATAGCCGTCGGCGTCGGTCGCCGCCCGCGTCGCTTCCGGGCGGTTCAGGTAGCCTGCGAACACGTTCGGCCCCTTGACGGCAACCTCTCCCGGCTCGGTGGCCTGCGGCTCCATGGGGCGTCCCTTCTCGTCCAGGAGGCGCAGGGAAAGCCCGGGGAGAGGCGGGCCAACCGTTCCCGGCGTCCGCGGGCCGTCAGAGCGCGCCGCGCAGTTGATGAGCGTCTCGGTGAGCCCGTAGCGCTCGACCACCCGTCGTCCGAAGAGCCGCGCCAGCCGATCGTTCTCGCGCAGCGGGAGCGCGGCCGAACCGGAGACCACGAGACGCACCCCGGCCAGCTGGCGAGCGTCGGCTGGATTCGTCTCCGCGTGCTCCGCCAGCCGGTGGTACATGGTCGGGACGCCGAAGGCCATGGTCCCGCCGCGGCCCAGGGCGGCGCAGAGTACCTCGGGCGTGAAGCGCGGCAACAAGTGGAGCCGCGAGCCGACGCGCAGGCTACCGAATACGCCGAGCACGAGTCCGTGGACATGGAAGAGTGGCAGTGCGTGCACGAGGGTGTCGTCCTCGGTCCAGCCCCAGGCGTCCGCCAAGGCATCCAGGTCGAAGGCGGCATTGCGGTGGGTGATGACCGCGCCCTTCGGCGGGCCTGTAGTCCCCGAGGTGTAAAGCACGAGAAGCGGATGGTCGGGACCGGGCGGCTCAGTCGACGGCGGAGAGCCGGAACAGTCGACGGTGCGCACGCCCTCGGTCAGGGCGCTGAAGGCGCTCGGGTCGGCGGCCAGCACGAGCCGGGGCGTCGAGTCGGAGAGCAGGTGTGCGAGATCCCTCGCGCCCATGGCAGGGTTGATGGGCACGGTCGGCACGCCGACGAGGGCGTTCCCCAAGAAGGCGACGAGGGTTTTCACCTCGGGGGTGGCCCAGACCGCGACACGGTCGCCGCGCCGGATTCCGAGCTCGAGCAGACGCCCGGCGTACCCGCGAGCCGCGCGCGCGAGTTCCCCGAACGACAGAGTGTCCTGGCCAATGTGGAGGGCGATGCGCGAAGGGCTTCGATCGAGGCCGGGAAGGAGGGGGTTCATGACGGTGCTCTTACCTCATCTCCTTGTACCCGCCATGCGACGGAGTCGAGAGAGGCAGGCGAGACCCCCGCCGGTCACAAGCACCGGGAGACCTTGCGGGCCCTCGGCGGGTCTTTCCGCTCCGGCGAGTACCGGTCGGTATGACCCCCGCGCGCCGCGCTCCTCACCAGCGGAAACTGGCGAAGATCCGACCCCGTTCGAGGCTGGGCTGGAATTCGAGTTGGGGCGCGGCCGGGAGGATGTCGTAGATCCCGAGAAACAGGCCGTGAAAGAGAACGGCATAGGCTGGGAACCGCGCGAACCCCGGCACGAGTTCCATCGTCACGTGGGCACCGTTCGCTCCCATGTCCACCTTCGCCTCGCCACAGCCCCTGAAACCCTGCTGAAAGGCAAACGGGATCATGCGCACGAAGGAGCCGACCGACATGCCAAAGAGTCTGGCCGCACCTTCGGTCAGAGCACGAATGGCGGGGGTGTGGATGAATCGCGTGCTCGTGTAGACTCGCCACGCCTCACGGGCGCGTTCCCCGCCCAGGAAGTGCACGATGGCCGTCACGTAGGGGCCATCGATGGTCTCCACGTCGTTCCAGTCGATCCGGGTCGCGTTGACGACGCCCGTCATCACGGTCTGCGGCAGCACGCTCGTGAGGTGCGCCTGAACCCCCGGGTGGAAGGTTTCGAGGAACCCGAAGAAGTCTTTGGCGTTCCCGGCGCGGGCTCGAGGACGCTCATCCATGCGGAACACACCTCCTTGGGGGAATCATATCCCAACCGGGACTCGGCGCGAGGTGTCTTCCGCCTTTCCTCGCGCGCGATTCACTGAGAGCGCCTTCTCACGAATTTCTGCACGAAGAGACTGTTCACTTCGGGGAGAGTGCGTGCATTCCACGCGCGCACTCCTTCACGGTTTGGCGGCTGAGCGTGCGCTCCGCTGTCCCTCGAAGCACACCGGGGACGGGTGGCAGCTCGCGCCGCAGACGCGCGGCGTCTTCGGGGCCGACCGGGCGCCTTGCCTCTCGGCGCGATGGGGTATCATGTGGCTTAGCTTGAACCCTCAGATCGCATGCCCCCCTGCTCGCTGGCCGTCGCGCACGCGATCGATCGTGTACGGGCGAAACGGCATGGTCGCGGGCGCCCATCCGCTGGCGGTCCAGGCGGGTGTGGAGATCCTGAAGAAGGGCGGCAGCGCGGTGGACGCGGCGTTGGCCGTCAACTCTTGCCTTTCCGTGATGGAGCCCACCGCCTGCGGCCTGGGCGGGGACCTTTTCGCGCTGGTGTGGGACCCGAAGACGCGAAAGCTGCACGGCCTCAATGCCTCGGGGCGCGCGCCGTTCGCCCTCTCCATCGAACATCTGCCATCATTCACGGACGGTATCATCCCTCTCCATTCTCCCTACGCGTGGACCGTCCCGGGCTGCGTCGACGGCTGGTCCGAGCTGCGGCGACGATTCGGGCGGCTGTCCATGGGCGAGGACTTGGCGGCCGCCATCGCGTACGCGCGCGAGGGCTTCCCGGTCACACGGGTCATCGCCGCCGAGTGGGCACACGCACTTCAGGTCTATCGAGATAAGCCTGGGTTCGCCGAGGTATTCTTGCCGGGCGGGCATGCGCCAGGGGAGGGCGAGCTCTTTCGAAACCCGGCGCTGGCGGGTACGCTCGAACTCGTGGCGGAGGGCGAGCGCGAGGCGTTCTACTCCGGGTTCGCTGCGGACGCACTCGTCCGCTTCTCCCAGGAACACGGAGGGTTCTTCGGCCCGGAGGATTTCAGGCGTCATCGCTCGACCTGGGACGAGCCCATCAGCACCACCTACCGCGGCCAGCGGGTGTGGGAGATGCCACCGAACGGGCAGGGCCTCGCCGCCCTGCAGATGTTGAACGTCCTCGAGGAGTTCGACCTACGGCGCCTGGGCCGGAGCTCTCCGGACTTCTGGCACCTCCTCGTCGAGGCGAAGAAGCTCGCCTTCGCCGACCGGGCCCGCTACTACGCGGATCCCGCGTTCGCCAAGGTGCCGGTCGAGGAGCTGCTTTCCAAGGACTACGCGCGTCAGTGCGCCGCTCGCGTGGACCTCAGGCGAGCGGCCACGGACGAGAAGCCTGAGGACGCGAGGCTCGCACGGGGCGACACCACCTGCTTGTCTACGGCCGACCGTGACGGGATGATGGTCTCGCTCATCCAGAGCCACTACACCGGCTTCGGGTCGGGCTACGTGGTCGCCGAGCTGGGCTTCGTCCTGCAGAGCCGGGGAGCCCAGTTCTCGCTCGATGTGCGCCACCCGAATCGCCTGGAACCCGGCAAGCGCCCCTTTCACACCATCATCCCGGGGTTCATCACGCGCGAAGGCGAACCCTACGCCGCCTTCGCGGTGATGGGCGCCGACATGCAGCCTCAAGGCCAGGTCCAGGTCGTGGTGAATCACGTCGACATGGGGCTCGACCTGCAGGAGGCCGGCGACGCACCCCGCTTCCATCACGGCGGCTCGAGCGAGCCGACTGGAACGGTGATGCAGGAAGGAGGAGTGCTCCATCTCGAACCGGGGATCGAGCCCGAGGTGGTCCGCGAGCTCGCCCGCCGCGGGCACCGCATCGAATCGGCCGCCGGCCTCTACGGCGGTTACCATGCCATCTCACGCGACGCGAGCACGGGCGTGTACGGCGGAGCGAGCGAGTCGCGCAAGGACGGCTGCGCCATCGGATACTGACGGCTGTCGAGCGCCCTCCGGTCGCGCCGCTTCGTCCGGCGAACGCGCGACCGGGTCTGCGCCGCGAGAGCGGGCAGCGGCACCCAGCGCATTTAAGGCTGTTTTGGCGCGGCAACCTGCGATAGGCTCCTCGTTCGAATCGGCGGTTTTGCTGGGTTCGCTCCGACCCGCGGGACGGATGAAGGGACCATCGCCTCATCGTCGAAGTGCCGCGCGACGCCTTCCGGCCGCACCGAAAGCTCGCGCCGTACGGATGGACTTGGCGCGCCGGGATGCACCCAACGTACGCTTCCTGTGCGTGGGCGAGGGAGGGATGGCGGTCGAGCTTGGCGAGGCGATCGACGACGGGGTGAATGCCCGCGTCCATCGCCTCGCCGCTCTCGTGCGCCGCGAACTCGCCTCGCAGGTGCGGGAGGTCGTCCCTACCTACCGTTCCCTCCTCCTCCTCTTCGACCCGCTCGAGATCGAGCGCGAGCAGCTCCAGCGAAGAACCGAGCGACTTCTCGCGAGGCTCCCCCCCGGCCGCGCGCCGCGCAAGGCGCGCGTCGTCCGCGTCCCGGTGTGTTACGGGGGCGAGTTCGGGCCGGACCTCGACTTCTTGGCTAGGCACACGGGCCTCACACCCGACCGTGTCGTCGAACTCCACGCCTCCGCCACCTACCGGATCCACATGCTCGGTTTCACGCCCGGGTTCCCGTACCTGGCCGGCATGCCGCCCGCCCTGAAGGCACCCCGGCTCGACGAGCCGCGCGCCCGCATCCCGGCCGGCACGGTCGGAATCGCCGGCGGGCAGACGGGCATCTACCCTCTCGAGAGCCCGGGAGGCTGGCGTCTCGTCGGTCGAACGCCGCTCCGCGTGTTCGACCCGACATCGCCGAAGCCGTTTCTCTTTTCGGCCGGCGACCGCCTGCGCTTTGAGCCCGTCAGCCCGGAAGAATTTCGCCGCATCGAGGCCAGGCCGGCCCGGGCCCGGCCTCCGGCGCAGGGCCGGGGAGCGGGCGAACTGCGTTCCGTTTCAGTCATGAAACCCGGCCTGCTCACCACCGTGCAGGACGAGGGGCGGCACGGGTACCGCGCCTTCGGGGTCCCCGTGGCCGGCGCGATGGATCGCCTCTCCTTCGCCCTCGCGAACCTGCTCGCTGGCAATCCTCCCGGGACCGCAGCGCTCGAGATGACGCTGCTCGGCGCGGCGCTTCGCTTTGAACACCCGGCGTACGTCGCCCTCTGCGGCGCAGACATGGGGCCGAAGCTCGACGGCGTGCCGGTGGCGAACGGCTCGGCCTTCAAAGTTTCAGCAGGGTCCGAACTGAGCCTCGGCCCAGCCATCACCGGCTGCCGTACCTACCTCGCCATCCAGGGAGGAATCGAGGTCCCCGAAGTCCTGGGGAGCCGCTCCACGTATACAAGGGCGGGATTGGGCGGCCTCGCGGGTCGGGCGCTACGAGCTGGCGACACGCTCTCGCTTTCTCCCGCGCGCACGCCACCTCCTCCTGCCCGGGCTCTGCCGGCGGGGTTCTTCTCGGCCACCGGGCGAGAGGTTCGACTGCGGGCGCTGCTCGGACCCCAGGATGACCTCTTCCTCGGCGAGGGTCTGTCGACGCTCTTCGCGAGCACCTACGAGGTCTCGAATCGCAACGATCGCATGGGTTACCAGCTCGAGGGACCGGCCATCCAGCACCGGACCGGGCCCGACATCGTCTCCGACGCCCTCTGCCCGGGTGCGATCCAGGTCCCCGGGCGCGGCACCCCCATCGTCATGATGGCGGACTGTCAGACCACGGGGGGTTATGCCAAAGTGGCGACCGTGATCGGGCCGGACCTGGCGCGGCTGGCTCAGGCCCGGCGAGGTGACAGCGTCCGCTTCGCCGCTTGCTCGCAGGAGGAAGCGCTCGAGGCCCTGCGGGCCGAACGCGATCTCTTCGCAAGGGCCTCCGCTTGGCTCGGCGAATCCGGACGCGGGCCGAGAAGGGGGTGACCCGTGGAGATCGATCTCAACTGTGACGCCGGCGAGAGCTTTGGGGCGTACAAGCTCGGCCTCGACGAGCAAGCGATTCCCCTCGTGAGCTCGGTCAACATCGCCTGTGGCTTTCACGCCGGCGATCCGCGGACGGTGCGCCAGACCGTGCGCCTGGCGGGGCGTCACGGCATCTCGATCGGCGCCCACCCCTCCTACGCCGATCTCGTCGGCTTCGGACGCCGCTACCTTGATGCGACCCCCGACGAGATTCGCGACGATGTGGTGTACCAGATCGGCGCACTCCAGGCCTTTTGCCAGGCCGAGCAAGCTCCCTTGCGTCACGTGAAGCCTCACGGCGCGCTGTACAACGCCGCCGCCGACGACCCGGCGGTGGCGGACGCCGTCGCGCTGGCAGTGAAGGAAGTCGATCGCCGGCTCGTGCTCGTCTGCCTCTCGCGATCCGCGATGGTCGAAGCAGCCGAACGCGCCGGGGTACCACACGTCGAAGAAGCCTTCGCCGATCGGGCCTACGCTCGAGACGGTAAGCTCGTCTCGCGTCGCCTGCCCGGTGCGGTCATCAACGAGCCCCTCGCGGTGGCCGAACGGGCTGCGTTGATGGTGACCGAGCACAAGGTGCGCGCCATCGACGGAACGCTCGTCCCCATCTTAGCCGAGACCCTGTGCGTGCATGGGGACACTCCAGGCGCGGTGGAGGTCATCCGCGCCATCCGGGCCCGCTTCGACCGCGATGGCGTGACCGTACGGCCCTTCCGAGAGGGGGGCCGATGAAGGGTCTCGACGTCGTGCTGCAGGGGGTGCCGGTGTCCTCCGCCCGAGGAGCGCTCGGCTGGAGCAACGCCGTCCTCTTCCGGAGCAGGGGACGCACCATCCTCTTCGACACGGGCTCGTGCGGAGATCGCCGCCTCCTTATCGATCGCCTGGCGGCTCTGGGGGTGGCTCCGACCGAGATCGACCTCGTCTTCGGGTCCCATTTCCACTTCGACCACGTCGCGAACGCCGAGATCCTCGACTGCCCCGTGGCGCTCTCCGCGGAAGAATGGAGGTACGTCGAGGCAGGGCATTACCTCAAGGCGGAGGACCCCTTCGTGCCGCGCGCGCTCATCCCCTATCTGCGGGAGCGGATCGCGACGGTGGAGGACGGCGAGGAGGTGGCGCCCGGTGTGCGCGCCGTCCTTCTCCCCGGCCACACGCCGGGCACGTGCGGTCTGCTCTTCTCCGAGGAGAGGGTGCTGCTCACGGGGGATGCGGTCAAGAATGCCTGGGACTTCGCGCGGGGAGAGCCGCCCCCTTGCTTCCACTCGCGGGAGACGGCGGTGGCCAATTACGCCCGCATCCGCGCGATGGCGCGCGTCGTCGTCCCCGGCCACGACCGAGCCTTCGAGATCGGAGGCGACGGCGCGCTTCGTCATCTGTCTTCTTCCGAGGTCGTGCTCGACGTGTATGCTGATCCCGGAGCGGCGGGACGGCAGGTACGTCTCATCGAGGCTTAAAATGACTGATAGTGCGGATATCCTCATCGTGGGCGCAGGCATCGTCGGCCTCACCATTGCCCGCGAACTCGTGGCTCGCGGCGCGGATCACATCGTCCTGCTCGAGAAGGAGCAGGAGCTCGGACGACACGCCTCGGGCCGCAACAGCGGTGTCCTCCACGCCGGCATCTACTACGCGCCCGACAGCATGAAGGCCCGCTCCTGCCTCGAGGGCAACCGCCTCATGCGGGCCTACTGCAAGGAGAAGGGGCTGCCCGTCCTCGAGACGGGCAAGGTCATCGTCGCCCGCACCGAGGCGGAGATCCCGGCCCTCGAGGAGCTCTACCGGCGCGCTACGGCCAACGGCGCCAAGGTCGAGTTCGTCGACGAGTCCCGCCTGGCCGAGATCGAGCCGAACGCCCGGACGGTGGGCAAGGCCCTCTTCTCCCACTACACGGCCAGCGTCGACCCGCTGGCGGTCCTGAAGAGCCTGCGCGCCGACCTGGAGGCGAGCGGCAAGGTGCGGTTCCTCACCGGCTGGGAGTTCGTTGGCGTGCGCGGCAGCCGTACCGCCCTCACCGAAAAGGGCGAGATCACCTTCGGCCGGCTCGTCAATGCCGCCGGAGCTCATTGCGACCGGGTGGCCCGGCATTTCGGGCTGGCCCGCAACTTCCGCCTCATTCCCTTCAAGGGCATCTACCGGAAGCTGAAGAAGGACCGCACCTACGTCGTGAACGGCAACATCTACCCGGTCCCAGACGTGCGCAATCCCTTCCTGGGCGTGCACTTCACACGCAACGTGCATGGCGACGTCTACCTCGGTCCCACCGCCATCCCGGCCTTCGGACGCGAGAACTACGGTCTGTTCTCCGGCCTCGACGCGGGCGGATTCGGGATCGCCTTCCTCGACGCCATTCTGTTCTTCGCCAACCCGCGCTTCCGCGAAGTGGCGCTCACCGAGCCGCGCAAGTACTTCCCGGGCGCGTTCAACCGCGACGCGGCTCGTCTCGTAAAGCACTTCGACCCGGAGGACTTCGAGGCGGCTACCAAGGTAGGAATCCGCCCTCAGCTCGTCGACTGGGACACGAAACAGCTCGTCATGGACTTCCTCGTGAAAGCCGCGGGTGACACCGTGCACGTGCTGAATCCCATTTCGCCCGCGTTCACGAGCAGCATGGACCTCGCGAAGACCATCGTGAAGGAACACTTCGAGCGGTCCCCGGTGCCGCCCTCGGCCGGGGACGGCCGCACCGCACCTGATGCCCGCACTCCCGCATCGGAGGTCACGCCATGACTGATATCGCACTTTCCGCACCCGTCTCCGTCCCGTGGTACCGGGAGATCACGGCCAAGCAGTGGTACTCGCTCCTCGCCGGGCAACTGGGCTGGGCACTCGATGCCTTCGACGTCATGCTCTACGTGTTTTGCCTCACCACCATCATGAAGGAGTGGCAGCTTGCCCCCGGCACGGCCGGTTTCATGGTGTCGGTGACGCTCTTCGCCTCGTCCTTCGGAGGGATCCTGTTCGGTGCGGTGGCTGACCGCATCGGTCGCAAGAAGGCCCTCATGCTCACCGTGCTGCTCTTCTCCATCTGCTCGGGGCTCTCGGGGCTGGCTCAGAACCTGGCCCAGCTCGCCATCGCCCGGACCATCCTCGGCCTCGGCATGGGAGGGGAGTGGGCCTCGGGAGCGCTCCTCGTCTCGGAGGCGTGGCCTGCCCGGCACCGCGGCAAGGCGGTGGGCATGATGCAGGCGGGCTGGGCGGTCGGATACATCTTCGCGGCAGTGGCGGCAGCGCTCATCCTGCCCTTCTTCGGCTGGCGGGTGATGTTCTTCCTCGGCATCCTGCCGGCGCTCTTCACCCTGTGGATCCGGAGCAAGGTCGACGAGTCGCAAGTCTGGCTGAGCGCCCGCGGTGCAAAGGGGACGGATAAACCCGCCGTCGGGGGCTTTTTTCAGATCTTCCGCGGAGGGCTCTTGCGCTACACCCTCTACTGCACGCTCATCAGCACCTTCGTCATGTTCGCGTACTGGGGCCTGTTCAGCTGGCTGCCAGGCTTCCTCGCGACCCCGGTCGCCAAGGGCGGCGCCGGACTCTCCCTCGTCAAAGCGCCGCTGTGGCTCATCCCCACCATGATCGGAGCCTTCTTCGGCTACGTGACCTTCGGCTTCATCGCCGACCGCTTCGGGCGGCGGCCGACCTTTGCCGTCTACCTCCTCGCCTCGGCCCTGCTCGTGTACATCTACGGGAACGTCCGCGATCCCACGCTGCTCATGGTGATGGGACCGTTCATCGGATTCTTCGGGTCGGGCTACTTCAGCGCCTTCGGGGCCTTCGTCTCCGAGCTCTTCCCGACGCGAGCGCGCGGATCGGCCGTCGGCTTCACCTACAACACCGGCCGCATGTTGAGCGCTCTCGCCCCCGCCATCATCGGCTTCTTCTCGGTCAAGTACGGCCTCGGGGGGGCCCTCACCATCACGGCCGTGGCCTTCGTCGCAGGAGGTCTGACCATCTTCGTGCTTCCCGAAACCAAGGGAGCGGAGCTCACCTGAAACGGTGCCGGTTCGGGAGGGGACTTTCGCCCTGCGGGAGTCCCCTCTCCTCGCCCGTCGAAGGCGCGGCCTATGCGCCGCACCCATCCGGCGTCGTGCCGGGCCGGGCCACCGGACCGCGCAGACCGATCCAGGCGTCGATGGCCTCGTAGTCGAATCCGACTTCGCGCCGATCGTTCACCTGCAGGAGAGGGCGCCGGATGAGCCCGGGGTCCTCGAGCAGGAGGCGCAGGGCCGAACCGGCGTCGATCCAGGCAGGGGCGATTTCACCCGATTTCACGCGGGGCGCCTCGGGGTCGAACCACTCGACGATGGGATGAGTGCGCAGGAACGCGTAGAGCTCGTGGGCGGACCAGACATAGGCGAGGAGGTCTCGCACCACCACCTCGTGCCCAGCCGCGCGCAAAGCGGCCTTCTGGAGGGTGTTGTCCTGGCAGTCCTTGTCCTCGAAGAAGATGACGGTAGCCATGCCCGAAGAACGTTCACGAGTCGGGCCACGCCGCGTGCCGCGCCAACAGCCAGAAAGGAGCAGCCTGGACGACCGCCATGGCCGGCACCTGCCTGTCCGGCGGGCAGCCGGTGCTCGATATGGGGGCAGCCGGGCGGTCGCCCAGGGTCGATTCCGGAGGTTTCGGTCAGTCCACCGGTCTTCTCGAATCCCACAGGGTCTCGCGAAAGAAGCGGTACCAGTTCTTCCATGCGACCTTGTCGACAACGGTCGCTGGCCTTTTTCGGGCGAGTGCCTCGACGATCTTCACGGTGTCCGTCACATCCCGCAGGCCTCTCGGGAGGGGCACCATGCCGTCGAAGTCCGAGCCGAGCCCCACCGCATCCTCGCCGGCGACGTCGAGCGCGTGCTCGATATGCCGAACCACGTCGGCGATCTCCTTGCCGCCGAGATAGGGGGTCGCGAAGATGATGCCCGCCACCCCTCCACGATCCGCGATGAGTCTCAGCTCGTCATCGTCGAGGTTGCGCCAGCTCTTCGTCGCACCGTTCACGCCAGTGTGTGAGCAGAAGAGGCGCGCCTTGGGGTGCTCCGCGATCCCCCTCAACGTACGGTGCGAGGCGTGGGCCAGGTCGACCGAGAGCCCGGCCTCGACCATGGCCTCGAGCACCCTTCGCCCGAGCGGTGTGATGGGGCGGTTTCCCATGAGCGGTGAAGACGACCCGCCGAGCTCGTTGTTCGTGAGGTGGGTGAGGCTCATGAAGCGCACCCCCCGAGCGCAGAGGTCGGCCACCCGCTCGGGACGCCCCTCGAGCGCCTGGGCACCCTCCACCCCCAGAACCGCGCACGTGCGGCCGTTCGCGAGGTGCTCTTCGAGTTCCACCGAAGTCCGGGTGAGCACAACCGTCCCCTTCGAACGCGCGCACAGGTCGACCATGCGCTCGATCTGGAACACGCAGCGCGCCCAGGGGCGACGCCGCGCCGCGGAGGGCCAGCCGCGGAGCAGGCCCAGTGCCCCCATGCCGTCCACGAGTGGGTAGCCGCGGGTCACGACCGTGAAGCACTGGATCCTGACCTGGGCCTCCCGCAGGCGTGGAAAATCGAGCTGCCCCTTCGCTTGCCGCTCGGTCAGGTCCCGGTTCCACATGAGCGAGTCGGCATGGCCATCGGCGAGACGAGCAAGCGGTCCGGTCACAGGCGCATCCTCGCCCGGTGCTCGTGAAGCACCTCCCCTGGAGAGGGCGGGACCTCGCCCCGCGCCGCTTGCTTCAGCAGGCGGGCGATCTGGGGGCCGAGCAGGTCGAGCTCCGTGCTCGCGAAGCGTTCCCCCCCAAAACGCTGCAGGTTGTCGCTCTGCAGGGCGAGCATCCGCGCATCCTGCCTGAACAGGTGCACGGCGATGGGTGAGAGGACGAGCCGGACGAGGAGGCCGGGAAGAGGCAGGCGAAACGTGACCGCGACCGAAAGCTGCGTGAGGGACTCTTCGACCGGGGTCATGGCGCTCGTGATGAGGAGGTGGCTCGCCTGGCCGAGCCGGTACTCCACCTGGGCGATCGATGGGAGCAAGAACCGGTCGACGTGAGTCACTACCCCGCCCCGCGGGGCGAGCAGTCGGCCAGCGAGACCTCGCGGCCGCTCCTCGCCAATGAATTCCGCTTCGCAGCGATCAGCGAACCGGCGGACCACCACCTCGACCTCGCTTCGCCGCCGGTCGGTGCGGAAGAGCCCGCCATGGACAAACGCGGTGTGCGGAACGTCGAGCGTGTTCTCGAGTGCGGCCTGCAGGCCTGCCCTGACCCGAAAGACCCGGTGAAGTGTGGCGTAGCCCGACTCCGCGAGATTCGGGAACCGAAAGGGCTCCCTGCGTGGTGGCGCCCCGGGCGTCGAATAGACCCAGACTCGATCGTCCTGTTCGAGGCAGGCGAAGGCCCTGGCGGAAAAGGCCGGAGCCTTGGGGGGGCCGGTCAACCCCGGCACCGAAACGCAACGGCCGCTCGTGTCAAAGCGCCAGCCGTGATAGGCACACTCGAGTTCACGGCCGCGCAGCAGCGCTGCACTGAGGGGTGCATTGCGGTGCGGGCAGCGGTCCTCGAGTGCTCCGGGCCTTCCCCCTTCGCCGCGGAAGAGCACCAGGGGTACGCCCTGCAGGGTGAAGGCCACCGGCCGATCGCGCAGCGCCTCGGAGCGACAGGCGACGAACCAGTGGTCGTCGAGTCTCACCCTCGGGGAAGAGCACTGCGCAGCCTCTCGTGGACACTCGCCCAAACCATCCAGACCTAGCGCGCCAGACCGGCCGGCGCCAGCGGACGCCCCGCCACCGGGACCGGGGACGCGCAGGCCTGGCTCAGGAATGAGGGCCCCCGCCCTTCGAGTGCCCGAAGACCTCGGAGAGGATCTGTTGCATGTGGCGATGATGAGAACCTGGCCAGTAGACCCGGCCGCAAGCGGCGCAGGAGCGAAACGCCGACTGGCAGGCGATCACGCGCGGTGGAGCTCGCCTCGCCGCCTCTTCCCGGGAGAGGGGCTCGAGTGGGTGATTGCAGACGAGGCAGCGCTGAAAGGGGACCATCGCCCGGCCGAGATCGAAGCGCGAGACGACTTCGGCGAGCTGGGCCTTCGCTTGGAGCTCTCGGATCCAGTAACCCCGGGTGACCTGCTTGCGCTTGAGGAGGCCGCGATCGCGTGTGAGAAGGACCCGCTGTCGCTTGACCGATGCGAGCGCGAGCTCTTCGTCCGACGCATTGCGCGGACACTCGGCGTCGAACCCGGCCATCCGCAGGTAGCGGGCCAGCCGAGAGAGGTGACCGTCGAGCACGAAGCGCAGCTCGCGCAATGGAGCGGGGCGCACCCGCGAGAGGGTGGCGATGTCGAACGATTCGAAGACGGGGTAGACGCTCACGTGGACCCCGTCGCGAAGCGGACAGCCAAAATCCACCGACTCGCCGTCCGCAAGGATGAGATCGACCTCGGTGTGCGGCACGCCGAGGGATTCGATGACGTCCTTCACGGCGGGGAAGCCATCGAAAGCGTGGCGGAACGAGGTCCCCTGGCGCGAGGACGGCAGGAAATCGTTCAGCTCGGCGTAGAAGCGGAAGAGGGCCTGCGGCATGGCATTTCGCCGAGGCCATCCTCTCCCCGGTCTTCAACTCCTGACAAGCCCCGCCCCGGGTAGCCGCCCGCCCCTGGGGGCGAGAGGCTCGGGGGCGGACCCTTGCCCGCCCGGGGCCGCACTTCGCCACCGCGCCGAGGCGGTGTCGATCTCCCCCTGCGAATCGCCTGCTAAGATGGACACATGATCGATCTGCGCTCGGACACGGTGACGCGGCCCACGCCGGCCATGCGTTCGGCGATGGCAGCAGCCGAGGTGGGGGACGACGTCTACCGCGAAGACCCCACCGTGCGTCGTCTGGAAGAGATGTCCGCCGGGATGCTCGGCTTCCCGGCTGCCCTGTTCGTGCCCACCGGCACCATGGGCAACCAGCTCGCCGTGCACCTCCAGACCAAGCCCGGCAGCGAAGTCATCATCGAGGCGCGGGGCCACATCTTCAACTTCGAGATGGGCGCCATGGCCGTCTGGTCGGGCGCCTTGCCCCGCCCCATCGTGACCGAGGGCGGGTTGCTCGAGCCAGGGCAAGTGGAAGCGGCGGTGAGCCCGAACGTGTCCTACCGCACCCCGACGCGCCTGCTTTGCCTGGAGAATACCCATAACCTCTGGTCTGGCCTCCCCATGGATGCCGCCCGGACCCGCGCCCTGGCGGCGGTGGCGCACACCCGTGGTCTCGCGGTACACCTCGATGGCGCGCGGCTCTTCAATGCCGCCACCGCCCTCGGCACGACGGCCGCAGCTCTCGCCGAGGGCTGCGACACGGTCATGTTCTGCCTCTCCAAGGGCCTCGCGGCCCCGGTCGGCTCGATCCTCTGTGGCTCGGCCGCTCTCATCGAGGAGGCCGTCCGGGTGCGCAAGCTGTTCGGCGGTGGCATGCGGCAGGTCGGTGTCCTGGCGGCGGCCGGGATCGTGGCTCTCACGCAGATGGTGGATCGGCTGGGGGAGGACCACGCCCGGGCAAAGCGCCTCGCCGCCGGCCTTGCCGAGATTCCGGGCGTCGTCATCGATCCGGGCCGTGTGTACACGAACATTCTCGTCTTCGGGTTGCGGCCGCAGATGGTGCCCGGCGAGGAACGCCTTCCCCCGGCCGAGAGGTTCGTCCGCGCCCTGCGCGAGCGCGGGGTGCTCGCCGGGGCTTTCGGTGCGAGCGACGTGCGCTTCGTCACCCACTACGAGATCAGCGATTCGGACGTCGCGACGACCCTGCGCGCCGCGAGGGAGGCCCTGACGCGCTGAGAGCTGCCCCGAAAAGGCAGGGATTTTGCCTGCTCAGGTGAGGGCGGTTCGCAGCTGGGCCGGTCGCCGTGCTCGTGTCGCTATGACCGATCTCATCCGGGATTGGGAAGCAGGCCCGTGCCGGGTGGCACGCCGACGCGTACGAGCGGCGGCTTCTCAGAGGGCGCTCCAGGCGCGACACCGCGCCGCCGGGGGTCGCGAGATCGCGGCAGTTCTTTGTTCGGACCCGTCGCGTTCTTCGGAAAATCCCGCTTCCTGGCTTGGGTTTCGCAGAGCGCGAGCCCGGCCCCAGCGGGGAGGCCCCTCGTCGAAATCGCTGAGGAGGCGGGCGCGGTGGGAAGCTTCGAGACGGACTGCGTCCTATGGGGGTGACGCCCAGAGACCTCAGCGCCCACCTCGGCCACGGCCACCGCAATCGTCTCCGCATGGACATCGAGGCCCGCGAAAAGTACCCTTCTCATCCATTTCGCTTGTGGCTCTCGCAGCGTAACCCACGCACCGCAAACCGGAGCAGGTCGTTCCATTCTGGCTTCACCGTCCGTGATCGCCGCCCTCGACGTCTAAAACCTGGCCAGGAGGATTGCGCATGTCGACCACCGTCTATCGTTCCGATATCGTCATCGAGCGCCACCCAGGCTCGGTGCGCAAGGCCTACCTGCCGGCGGAGCAGGAGCCGGTGCTGTTCGGCACGCACGGGCCGGTCGCGGCCCACTACGGCAGAGCGCCGGGGACCTACGAGCCGCACGCCACCACGCTCGATTACGTGATTGGCGCGACGGGCGGCTGACTGCTCGGGACCTTCGGAGGCGCGCTGGAAGCGCGCCAGATCCCGGCCACGGGGAATCGCCTGGTCGCCAAGGTGACCGGGGAAGTCGAACTCGAGGACAAGGTGCTCGTCATCCGCCGGATTTACGTGCGGCTCGAGCTCCGAGCCGCGCCTGAGCACCGCGAGGTGGCCGAACGCGTCCACGGGTTCTTCGCCGCTTCCTGCCCCCTCTACCGGTCGCTCCAGGCCGCCATCGCCATCAAGACCGAGCTCGTCCTGCTGCCCGTCGAACTCGAAAGTGAACGGCCCCGCTGAGCGCTCGCTCTCCCGCCTGGCAGCCTCCCCGCTGAAGTACCGGACACCCCCGACGGCTCGGTAACCTTCGGCGAAGACCCGACGTACGGGAAGGCGAGATGAGCGTCTTTCCGAGAGGCAGGCCATGAAGCGGTTGGGGATACTCGCGGTATTCACCGCCATCGGGACAGGATTCTTTCTCCACGCTCGTTTCGAGGAGCCGGCGGCCGGTGCGATCCGTTCGACCGAGCCACAGCCAGGGGAGCTCGCACGCATGTCCTCATACGTCAAGCCCTCGGACGAGGAGCTGCGTAAGCGCCTCCCGCCCGAGCAGTTTGCGGTGACCCAGCGCGAAGGGACCGAGGCGCCCTTTCACAACGCCTACTGGAACAACCATCGACCTGGCCTCTACGTGGACGTGGTCTCGGGCGAACCCCTGTTCAGCTCGCTTGACAAGTACGATTCAGGAACGGGTTGGCCGAGCTTCACGCGGCCGCTCGACCCGTCCCACGTCACCACCCGCACCGACCGCCGCCTCTTCTTCAAGCGCACGGAGGTGCGGTCGAGGCTGGCCGACTCGCACCTCGGGCACGTCTTTGACGACGGTCCCGCGCCCACAGGACTGCGTTACTGCATGAACTCCGCAGCCCTTCGCTTTGTCCCGGTCGAGCGCCTCGTCGCCGAGGGCTACGGCGAGTACCTACCCCTCTTCGCCGGGGTGGAGGGTCGCCACCCCAACGGCGGTTGAGTCCGGGGGCAATCGCACTCCATCCGGTCTTCTCCCCTTCACGGCGCATAGCCGCTGGAGTACAGCCGGGGCGGGCCCCTCGACGAGCCCCTGCTCGAAGGCGACCACGAGGAGCCCGGGGAAGGCCGTGAGGAGCTCGCCGGGCTCGAGGAGGAACTCCGGGCGCGACGGTTTGCCGAGGAGCTCCTGTCCCCGCATGAACGTCTCGTAGACGAGCACTCCTCCCTGGCGGAGCGCGCCAGCGATGGGTTGAAACAGCGGCCGATGAAGGTAGTTCGTCACGACGATGGCATCGAACCGGTCGAGCCCGCAGGGCCAGAACCCGTCTTCGAGGTCCGCTCGCATGGTCGTGATCCCTTCGAGGCTCGTCAGGCCCGCGAGCGCACGCTCGTCGCGATCGACCGCAAGGACCGGATGACCGCGGGAGGCCAGGAAGCGGGCGTGACGGCCGTGCCCCGCCGCGAGGTCGAGCGCGCTTCCCCCTCGCTGCATGAGCGGTGCAAACCGGCGGACGAAGGTGGACGGCGCCCTTGAGACGTCGCTTGTCATGCTCCTCTCCTTGTCTTCCGAGCCGCCATGGCGCTTTGCCTTCGGATCGGCGCGTCGCAGGGGCAGCGTAGACCTTGGATGTATGGCGTGACCGAGAACGCGGTGATCTGGTCCCGAACGTCCTCGCGACCGGCGTCTTTTTCGGCAGGTCGACCCTCCCTGCCGTTCGAGCCGGGTGCGGGAAACGTCGGACGGCCGGTCTCCTTGCGGAGTCGATGGTCCCCCGGTTGCATCCGTCGTCTGGAGGAAGGTGGAGACGACCCCGTGTGCTCGAGCACCACGCCAAATCGGCGCCAAAGGCGGAGCGAGCGCGACGATCCTCGGGCCCGAGCCTTTCTACCCCTCGGTCTGAATGCTCAGCCTCAGTCGCGGGAGGGTGGCGGGCTGCTCGAGTGGGCGAACTCGGGAAGCTCGCCCTCGCCGGTGGGGCAGAGCCGTTCCTGCAGCAAGGCGAGCGCCGCGGCCGGTTCGTCGACGTACCGGAAGAGGTCGAGATCCTGGCGATCGATCATGCCGTGTCGCACCAGGGCTTCGAAATCGACGACTTCGTCCCAGTAGCTCGAACCGTAGAGCAGCACCGGGACCGGCTCGAGCTTGTGGGTTTGGGCAAGGGTCAAGACCTCGGTCAGCTCGTCGAGGGTTCCGAAGCCCCCCGGGAAGACCACCAGGGCTCGCGCCAGGTGAGCAAACCACAGCTTGCGCATGAAAAAGTAGTGGAACTCGAAGGAGAGCTCGTGGGTGATGTAGGGGTTGGGCCGCTGCTCGCGGGGCAGCCCGATGTTGAGGCCGATGGTCTTGCCGCCGGCCTCCGACGCGCCGCGGTTGGCGGCCTCCATGATTCCGCCTCCACCCCCGGTGCAGACAATGTAGCGATGTCCGTGGCCTCGCAGGCTCTTCGACCAAAGGGTGATGAGGCGTGCGAGTTCGCGGGCGTCCTCGTAGTAGCGGCCGAGCGCACTTTCCGGACGCAGGCGCGCCGAGCCGAAGAAGACGACGGTGTCTCGGATGTGCTCGCGACGAAAGTGCTCCAGCGGTTCCAGGTACTCGGCGAGGATCCGGATCGGGCGCGCGGCGTCGCTGTCCAAGAAGACCTCGTTGCGATAGGCGAGCTTGGTGTGGTTCTGGTCTGGGGGAGTCATGCCGCCTCCTTCGCCCGCGCGAAGTCGATGAATCCGCGCTCGACATTGGTTCCGACGAGCTCGACCCGTACCCGGTCCCCCACGTCGAGCCCCTCGAACCCCCGCACGAGCCTGCCCTCCACGGGGGGCCGGGCCAGGCGGACCCAGGTCCCCTTCGGCGCGGCGCCGGTCACCAGAGCGTCGAAGTGCTCTCCCACTCTCGAAGCGAGTAGCAGGGCCGCCGCACACTTCTTCACCTGCCGCTCCACCTTGGCGGCGTGGTTCTCCTGCGCAGTACAGTGCTCGGCCAGGTAGGTGAGCTCCTCGTCGCGATAGGTGGGTCTCGCCCCAAGCAGGGCAGCCTTGACCAACCGGTGGTTGACGAGGTCGGGGAAGCGTCGGTTGGGGGCGGTGGAATGGGTGTAGTCCTGCACCGCCAAGCCGAAGTGGCCCTCCACCGTCTCGCCTGGGCACACCAGAGCGTATTCCCCCTTGCCGAGGAGCTTGATGACGGAGAGCGACAGGTCCGGGAACCGGCTGCGATCGGCCGCAAGCTGGCGTGCGAGGAAGGCCTCGAGGGCGGTGGCATCGGGCTCTTGGGGGAGCTGCTCCCCTCGGTCGGCAGCCAAGGCCACGATGCGCTCCCAGCGCTCGGGTCTGCGTAGCACCCGGCGCAGCGCCGGATAGCCCTGGGCGAGCAGGTAGTGGGCGACCACGCCGTTCGCGGCGATCATGAAGTCCTCGATGAGGTCCTTGGCGCTGTTCTTTTCCTCCGGCCGCAGGTCCGCGATGGACTCGCCCTCGAAGACCGCCCGGGCCTCGAGGGTCTCGAGGGTGAGCGCGCCGTGCCGGTGGCGTACCTGTTTCATGGCCTTCGCCACCCGACCCTGCAGGCGGAGTTGTTCGTCCATGCCAGGTACCTCGCTGACCCGGCGGGGCGGCATGGCGCGACCGTCGAGGAAGGCCGCCACGCTGTCGTAGGCAAGCTTGGCGTGATTCCTCACGAGTCCCCGATACACCTCTGAGCCGGTCACCAACCCTTCCGCATCGACCTGCATCTCGACGACGATGGCCACGCGGTCCTCGCCCTCCCCGAGCGAGGTGAGATCGGTCGACAGGCGCTCCGGGAGCATGGGAAACACCTCGGCCGCCGTGTAGACCGAGGTCGTGTTGGTCCTCGCGTGGTCGTCGGTGGGCGAGCCCTGCTTCACGATCGCGTCCACGTCGGCGATGGCCACGAGGACCTTCACCGCGCCGGCCGCGAGCGGCTCGGCCACCGAGAGCTGGTCGAGGTCGCGGGAGTCGTCGTTGTCGATCGAGGCCCACAAGAGGTCGCGCAGGTCGCGGGAGGAGCCGTCCGGCAGCGCCGCTCCTCGTAGCCCGGCCGTCTCGGCGAGAACAGCAGGGGAGAAGTCGGGTTGCAAACCGTGTGCCTCCATCGCCCGCCGGGCGATCCGTCGCAAGAGACTCTTGTTGGGTGGCCTTGGCATCCGCGGATCATACGATCGCGGGGGCGCGCAGGCGACCACCGGGGCGCCGGCCTCGTGTCGAGGGTCTCCCCTCTCGCTTCGTCAGCCTTTCGGCCCGCGGTCCCTCTGCGCCGGGGGAGGTTGGATCGGTCCGGGGGCAAGCCCGCTTCGCCTCGGTGGACGGATTCCACGAACCCAATCGCCGAGGCGTGACTCTTCGAGGGGCCGCTTAGAGATCGCCGGCGGCGCGGGAGAGCTCAAGAAGGGTGAGGGCGTAGTTGTAGCGCGCTTGGGCGAGGTTGGAGCGGGCGGTGGTGAGGGCCGCCTGAGCATCGAGCAAGTCGGTGGTGGTGGCGCTGCCTGCCTGCACGAGCGCCTCGGTCACCCGGTAGGCCTCCTCAGCGCTCGCGATGGCGGTGCGGGCCACCTCGATGGCGTGAGCGGCGGCCCGCGTGGTGAAGAAACGTGACGAGACGTCGGTCGCCACCCGGTCCTCGAGGTCGGCCTCCTCGGCCCGGGCAGCCTCCTGCTGGGCCAAGGCCGCCGACCGCTGATGCCAGCGCACACCCCAGTCCCAGATCGGCCACTCGGCCTTAATCCCGACGAAACCCGAGTCCTGCGGGGAGAAGGCCTGACCCGTGACGTGGAGGTAAGCGGCCTCGGCGTTCACCTCGGGAAAGAGATCGTAACCTCGGGCTCGGGCGGTGCGGGCGGCCGACTCCTCGCTGAAGCGCGCGCTCTCGAGCTCAGGTCGCTTGGCACGGGCTCGGGCGAGGAAGGTGGGAAGGGGGGGCGCCTCCGCGGGTTCGGGCAGATCGGGGTCAGCGAAGTCGAGGTCCTTCGTGTCGGGCGACTCACCCAGGGCGACGAGCAGGCCGGCGCGTTGCGTCTGCTCCTGGGCCTGCGCCTGGATCTCCTGCTGTTGTGCGTTGGCCGCGGCGGTTTCGATGCGCAGGACGTCGGCGCGGGTGATCACCCCCGCTCCCAGCCGGGCCCGGGCAACCTGGAGCTGCTCGGAGAGCTGCGCGACCGAGGCGTGCGCGATCTCTCCTAGAGCGCGTGCCTCGAAGAGGGCCAGCAGCTGGCTCACGACCGCCTCCTTGATCGAAGCCTCGGTGGTGTGGAGGTCGGCCTGAGCCGCACTCTCGGCGGAGCCCCGGGCGGCCGCATCCGCACCGAGGTGAAATAGCCCGAGCAACGGCTGCTCGGCTTCCGCCGTGAAGGCGGTGGCGGTCTGGTCGCGGGCGACCACCGTCCCGATGGGCGGGGGAAACGCGACCGAGAAGGCCGAGTCGAAGCGCTGTACCTCCTCGGAGAGGTTCACCGAGGGAAGAAGGCGACCGCGCGCGCTCTGCGCCTGCGCCGCCGCGGCTTCGTGTCGGGCACGCGCGGCGCGCAGGGCGGCACTCCGCTCGAGTACCCGCCGCACCACCTCATCCTGGGTGAGGCGGGTGGCGGAGCCGCTCGGGGACTCGCTGACCGGCTCGTCGGCTCGTCCCCACCAGGGCCAGGAGAACAGGAGTGCCGCTGCCACCGTGGCGCGCATGCTCACCTCTCCTTCTCAGCGGGTGTAGACCTTCACGTCGGCCGAGAGGCCGGCGGTGAGGGGGACGTCGGGCGGTTTCACCCAGGCGATGCGGATGGGGACGCGCTGGACCACCTTCACGAAGTTGCCGGACGCGTTGTCGGGCGGGATGAGCGCGAAGCGGGCCCCGGTGCCGCCGGAGCGGCTCTCCACCCGGCCCTCGAAGGTCCGGCCCGGGTAGGCGTCGAGCTCGACCGTGGCGCGCTGGCCGGGGCGCATGCGGCCGACCTGGGTCTCCTTGAAGTTCGCCATCACGTAGTTCTTCGCCGGCACGAGCTCCACCACCGGTTGCCCGGCCTGCACGATCTGCCCCTCGTGGGCTCCGAGCTTCGAGACCACCCCGTCCTCGGGAGCGAGGACCCGGGTGTAGGAGAGCTGCAGCTCGGCGAGCCTGAGGGCGGCCTCGGCGCTCTTCACCCGGGCGCGGGAGAGCACAGCCGAGGCGTGGGCCGCCGCGATCTGGGCCGCCACCGGCGAGGATTGCACGAGGTGCCCCTTCGCCTCCTCCACGCGCGACACCGAAAGACGCCGGCTCTCCCCGGCGGCGGCGAGCTGGGCCTTCG
>Ga0335078_10000961_pt1 | contig 43814 bp, 42 predicted proteins | sample Lox_Sample_32_FD_206711 | JGI IMG/M metagenome (GOLD analysis project Ga0335078, IMG submission 206711) | Soil microbial communities from Loxahatchee National Wildlife Refuge, Florida, United States - Lox_Sample_3.2 | ecosystem: Environmental > Terrestrial > Soil > Wetlands | place: USA...
CTGCGCTGTCTGATCGCTACCCACCTCGCTCGATCTCTGCCCAGGTGTCCTTGTTGTCTTCGCATACCTTCATAACACAGTAGTACTAACAGCCTGTGGCGAAATTCGATATGCATGGCAAATTCAGAGAAGCAGGGGCTAAAGCCCCGGTGTTTATGCGGGCTTTACGGCCCGGCTAAAGAGGCTGCGGAAAAACTCCAGGGGATTGGCGGAAGGACGCGAAGAACGTTCCTCGGGGGCTAAAGCCCCACTGTTTTTAGGCCTTTACGGCACGGATAAATCCGTGCCCCTTCAAAACCGAGGCTTCGATCGAGTTTTTCCGCAAGCTGTAAAGCCGTGCCCTTCTTACAAAACCGCTCTCGCCGAAGTTTCGTAACAGCCTCTCGTAAGGCAGCGCGAACAATGCTTATCGATTTGATGGCCGTTGAGCAGCTTGACTGCGATTGCTCTTCAGCGAAACTCGATGCCTGGATGGTTTCCGTCCCCGCTCACGCCCGCCCGGCAAACTCCTTGGTCTCCGTATAGACCCTTACCTTTTCGCCGGTCTCAATGTAGAGCGGAACCTTCACCGTCAGCCCGGTCTCGAGATGTGCAGTCTTGGTCACGCTGCCGCTGGTGTCGCCGCGCACGGCCGGTTCGGTGTCGGTCACGGCCAGTTCCACCTTTTCCGGCAGCGTCAGGTTGATCGGGCTGCCGTTGTATTTGTCAAGCTTCACCATCGCGCCTTCGACGAGAAACTCCAACGCATCGCCCACCGACTGCGTCGAAAGCATATGCGTCTCAAAACTCTCCTGGTCGAGGAAATACGAGCCGTCCGGATCGCTGTAAAGATACGACGCGTCCACCGTCTCCAGGTCCGGCTCGTTGAACTTCTCCCCGGCCTTGAAGGTCTTGTCGAAGACCGCCCGCGTCAGCAGGTTGCGCATCTTGATCCGCACCAGCGTTTGGCCGCCCCGCGCGGTGGGCTTTGAAATCTCCAGGTCCATGCAGTAGTACGGCGTGTTTTCGAGTTCGAAATACATCTTGCGTTTTACGTCGATCGCTTCAATCTGCGCGGGCATGAATTCCTCAAATCGTAGTCGCGGGACGCCTCAAAAATTGGCGGAAACTTCCGTCTGGTCCCTTCTAAAAAATTATAGGGCTGGCATGTCGGTGGAGCTGTTCAGCAGTGGCTTAGTCTGGAATTGGATACCGAACCCCGCTTCGATTTTCCTTTACAGCCAGCACCAATAACCAGGACTCTTTACGATCTGCACGCGAGGATGGAGATCTTTCAGTCTGCCACCATCGTTCTTGACATTCAGTTCGAGTATGAAATGGCCATTCCTCTTGCCCTTGAAATCGCCGAGAAAACAGCTTATTGCTGCTTTACTCCACGCGGCAGCTTTTATGGGCTCAGCTGGCCAGCTCTTGACTAATGTCGTACCGTCCCAAATCTTCCAATCGAGATCAAGTAGGGGTGGCGAGCTGCATTGGTTCCTGGGACTTGAAGGCCTCGGATCACAATCAAGTTCGTCGAGCGGTATACGCCGGTCTACGTTAAGCCAGACATGATAATCGTGCTTCCCTACAGGGAACTCCTGACTGCGCCACACGCCCTGGCTAAGCGGAACGGGGAAGCTGGGCGCAGGTGTGCAACGGAGCGATAGGGCTGCTGCATGTGCCATGATGCCGCTCGTAACTGAACCAAAGCCGAATGCGGTTCGAATGAATTGTCGCCGATTCATGCCGTCATACCATTCTAAAGTGCTCTACCATGTGATTTTGTAATGGCGTCTTTTTCAAACCAGCTCACCACCGCCCTTTCGTCTATGGGTCCGAATTATCCCCCATCTACATCGCGTCGGCCCTGTCGCGCCGTATCCTCAATACAAGCCCCAAGTGTCCGACTTCGCCCAAACCGTCAAACAGCAGGCCGACATCGTCAAGGTGATCGAGGGCTACATCCGCCTGCAAACCGCGGGAGCGCAGCGATTCAAGGGGCTGTGCCCGTTCCACAAGGAAAAGACGCCCTCGTTCAATGTGAATGGAGGAGCGCAGCAGTTTTTTTACTGTTTCGGCTGCCACGAGTCCGGTGACGTGTTTTCGTTCGTGAGCAAGATCGAGAACGTGACGTTTCCCGAGTCGGTCCGCATCGTCGCGCAAAAGTGCGGTATTCCCCTGCCCAAGCGGGAGTTTTCTTCCCCCGAGGAAGCCGCAGAAGCGCGGCTGCGCGCCAAACTCTTTGACCTGCACGAAACCGCAGCCGCGTGGTTTGAGGAACAACTGCGCTCGCCCGAAGGCGCTCTGGCGCGCGAGTACTTGGCGGGGCGCGGGCTTTCGGACGAGGGGATCAAGAAATTTCGCATCGGCTATGCGCCCGACAGCTTCAATGCCCTTCGCGACCGGCTGAGCGGCGCGGCCGACGAAGCCACCCTTCGTGCAAGCGGACTCTTCAGCTCGAAGGAGCAGGAAGACGGCAGCCACGGCCGCATCTACGACCGTTTTCGCAAGCGTGTGGTGTTCCCCATTTGCAACGAAGGCGGGCGAGTGATTGCGTTCACGGCGCGAATGCTGGGTACGCCGTCCGAAGGCGACAAGGCCGGGCCCAAGTACGTCAACTCGCCGGAGACGCCGCTCTACTCGAAGGGACAGGTGCTGTTCAACCTGGACAAGGCGAAGTCCGCGATCCGCACCGTAGGTTTTGCCCTGCTGGTCGAAGGCCAGATGGACTGCATCAGCGTCTTTCTGCGCGGCATCCACAACGTGATTGCGACTAGTGGCACGGCATTCACGGAGCCGCAGGTGGCAATCCTGAAGCGGCACACCTCCAATCTGATCGTCAACTTCGATCCGGACGCGGCTGGCGCCAACGCCGCCGAGAAGTCCATCGCCCTACTGACCGAGGAGGGTTTTGCCATCAAACTGGTGACCCTGGAAGGTGGCCTGGACCCGGACCGGTTCGTCCGCGAGCGCGGCGTGGAGGCCTATAAGGAGGCCATTCGCGGCGCGCGGCGGCAATCTGATTATCTGATTGAGAGGGCTAGGCTCCTTTTCCCCGGCGCAAGCGCGGAACAGAAGGTGAAGGCCCTGAATTTTCTGCTGCCGCACATCCGGCGCATTCCTGAAAAGCTAGCGCGGGACCAGTTCGCGGCAGACGCGGCGCAAAAGCTGGGAATCGACTCGGCCGTCCTTCGCGAAGAATTGCGGCAGGCGGCGCGCATGCGGCGGGAGCGGGTGGAAGTCCGCCAAACGGCGCTCACTGAGGTGGAGCGCGTGCTGCTGCGGGCGCTGGCCATCACCGATCCCGAAGGCGAAGCAGCGCGGAGAACCGCGTCTGAAGCGGTAGAAAAGCAGCCGGCATGGTTCGAGCACATGGGGGCTTTCCCGGCCATGCAGGCGCTCGCGGTGCGTGCCGCCAACGATCCCATGGATGTGGTCGAAGACGCCGCGCAGCGCGCCCTGCTGGCCGAAGCGCTCCTGGGCGAAAACCGGACACCTGCGGCGGACGAAGTGGAAAGCGCCCTGCAAGAGCTTGAGGAGCGAGCCGTCGAAAGCCGATTGCGCAACCTGCGTGCGGAAATTGCCGATGCAGAGCGGCGTGGCGACTATGTTGAGCTGGCAGTGCTGACTAAGCAGAAGCTGGAGCTGGACCGGGCGCTGCGCCAGTTGCACGGCCGCAACCCGCTGAAAGAATAACCGGTTGGCGCGCCGCATTCGCTAGCTTGACGAGGTGATTCTTGCGTCAAAAAGCCTCTTTCTAGCGTCTAAAAGGTAGGAAATGGAGCGGATGGCTCGATATCCGCGCTTCAGAAAGGTTCGCAGTCAGCTGATCGGGGTTATTGCTGCCGCCGATTTTTGGGGTTGGCGCAGAAATGCTCGATTGTGGTAATCTATTGATCTCAGTGAGGATGCGCGCCCCTTTGCCCCACACATGAGCTTCGGCTCGCGGGCGACTCAGGCGAAACCTGAAGCGTTGCCATCCTGTTCCGAGTTACAGCAACGGCCGCTTGAGCGGAAATGTGTATGTGTCCGCGCGCGAGGATTTCCTCACGGAAGTCTTTTGCGTATATGCGGAGGCAGATCCTGCGCCGATAAATGAGAAGACGCGGGGCGTGTCGCGAGTGCGGGACGAATGATGACACGCGGCAAATTCGTCCGCCCAGGCCGGCGAGTCGCGCTGGTAATTGGCGCGAGTAGACGCGCGCAAAAACAAGAATATGTTGCCCTGAGAGCGCCGCCGGGGCAAAAAAGGGCAAGATGCGGGGCTCCGTGCAGCATCAAAGAGAGTAGGAATCCTTTGGCAATTGACGACAAATTCGACGATGAAGTGAACGGTCTGATCGAGACCGGCAAGGAAAAGGGGTTCGTCACATACGACGATGTGAACGATGCTTTGCCGGATGAGATTGGTTCGGCCGACGATCTCGACGATCTGATGACCACCATCAGCGGTCAGGGTATCGACCTGCTTGACGCTCCCAAATTCCCCGGCGACAAGGATTTCGAGCTGGAGGAAGGAGAAGACGTCGAACTCGATCTGACGCCCGGCACGCTTGAGAAGACCAACGATCCGGTGCGCATGTATCTGCGTGAGATGGGCACGGTGCCATTGCTGACGCGCGAAGGCGAGGTGGAAATTGCCAAGCGCATCGAGCGTGGGCAGATGCGCGTGCTGAAAGCGATTTCGCGCTCGCCGATTGTCATTCGGGAAATCGCGGCGCTGGGCGAAGATCTCAAGCGCGGTGTGCGCAACGTAAAAGAGGTCGTGATCTTCGACGAGGAAGAGCTGACCGAAGAGGTAGTGCAGGCACGCGTGAAAGCCACCGTGGCGCGCACCGACGCGCTGGTGAAGCACCAGAAAAAGATCGTTCAGCTTGAAGAGAGGCTGGCCGCCATTGCGCCGGCCAACAAGGCCAAGATGCGGGAGGCGCGCCGGCTACGCTGGCATATTGCGCGTGAAAAGGTCTACGTTTCGCGCATCGTGCGTGAACTCAAGTACACCGCCATGGAGCGCAAGCGCCTGCTGGACAAGGTCAACAAGACCGTGGACACCATGCGCACTCTGGAGCGCCAGATTCGCTCTCTCGAACAAAAGTTCGAAGCCTCCAAGAGCGAGGAGTTAAGAAAGGAGTACCGACGTCAGCAGAAAAACTGCCGTACCGATCTCGAAAAAATCGAGGCCGATGCCGGCGTGTCGATCGTCGAGCTCAAGCGCACGCAGCGCGAAATGATCCAGGGCGACATGGACGCCGAGCAGGCCAAGAGGGAGCTGATCGAGGCCAACCTTAGATTGGTGGTGTCGATCGCCAAGAAATACACCAATCGCGGCCTGCAGTTCCTGGACCTGATTCAGGAAGGCAACATCGGCCTGATGAAGGCGGTGGACAAGTTCGAATACCGGCGCGGCTACAAGTTCTCGACCTACGCCACGTGGTGGATCCGCCAGGCCATTACGCGCGCTATTGCCGACCAGGCGCGCACCATCCGCATCCCGGTGCACATGATCGAGACCATCAACAAGCTCATCCGCACCAGCCGCCAATTGGTGCAGGAGCTGGGCCGCGAGCCCTCAAGCGAGGAAATCGCCCGCCGCATGGATATTCCTGTGGCGAAGGTGCGCAAGGTGCTCAAGATTGCGCAGGAGCCCATCTCGCTGGAGACGCCGATCGGCGAAGAGGAAGACTCGCACCTCGGCGACTTCATTGAAGACCGCCAGGCGGTGTCGCCTTCAGAGGCGGTAATTGGCGTGAACCTGAAGGAGTACACGTCCCAAGTGCTGCGCACGCTTACGCCTCGCGAGGAACGGGTTATCAAAATGCGCTTCGGCTTGGAAGACGGCTCGGAACACACGCTCGAAGAAGTGGGCCAGAACTTCCAGGTCACGCGCGAGCGCATCCGACAGATTGAAGCCAAGGCGCTGCGCAAGCTGCGCCATCCCAGCCGCAGCCGCAAGCTCAAGGCGTTTGTGGAAGGCGTGAAGGAGATGTGAGCAGGTGGACTAGAGAAAGGCGAATGGCCAGTCACTCGTGACTGGCCATTTCATTTGTGTGCCGAGCATGTTCAACAGCTTGGAGGTGCAAGTCCTCTTCACATCCTGATTGCGGGATTCGCGACGGTCCTTCTGGCGCAGAATGCATCGATCCAGCCTTCGCCAACAAAGCAAATTCGCAAGGGGTCGATGTGTAGCCGCAAATCCTGAACCCGAAGAACGATGCCGAGCGACGGATCAACGGGCATCTGGCGGGCCTCAATTCCCAGCTAGCGCATTCCCTGCGCGATTGCGACGCTGACAACGAACAAACGTTCGGCAAGCACCGTAAGTTGCGCAAAAATGACGAAGCAGCGGAGTTCTGGAGGCAGGACGTTAAGGTAACGATGATCGGCCCGGCTTTTTTGAGCCTCGTGGCTAACGCGGATTTCTATTGCAGCGGAGCGCACCCATACGGGTTCACCAACGTTGCTGTTTTCGACTTGGGAACCGGCCAGCCCCCCGATCCAACCCTATGGTTCCTGCCGACCGTCAAGGTGTCTCTCATTGAAGAGGGCGAAGGTGGTTCAACTCTAGAGAAATCGATTAGTTCTGAAGGACTCGTAGAGGCTTATCGCGCAGCGACACACCACGAGTGCGACGAGACATATTCGGATGACCAGTCGTTCCTTATCTGGCCTGACCCAGATTCCCGCAAGGTGATAATTCAGGCCGACCGCCTTCCGGGATGTTGCGCGGCCTGCGGGATTGAAAGCGGTCTCACATTGGAGCAAGCCCGCAACCTCGGCTTCTCGGAAAAATTCCTGCAAGCAATCAGCGATGCGCTTCACCAATGAGCGCAGCGATAAGCTGCGTTGCGGCTTCATCAGACCGCTTAACCCTTAAAACCCATGATTCTTCTTGCGGAGCGCGTTTTTGTAGGCGTCGCGGGCCTTCTTGGCTGCGAGTTCCGCGTCGTGGAGCTTGAACCCTGCGTCGTCCCAGGGCTCCATCGCCACCATCGAGTGGTCCTCTGTGGCGAGCGACTCTTCGGTGTTGATGGCGCAGACCCAGCGATCCACGGCCGCTCTATGGTTCTTGAGAAGCTGATCGAAGTCACGAGTTTCCATTGCTGTGAACCTAGACGCCCTGCGAACCACCGTCAATGGGGGAAGCCATGTTTTCATCGGAGATTGACGTTCGTGCCGCGACCGGACGGGGCTTCGACCGCCTTTTGTGTGGCGCTGTGTTCGCGCCTGACACACTTGCGCTCCCCCCCTCATGAGAAAAATCAAAGAAGCCGATATACCTGTCGGAGGGCTTCTGGTCCCGGCGCTCACGGAGCGTAGAGTGGCGGAATTGCGGGCTGTGCCGATCCGTCCGGCACCTGCGGTAGCGCAGCGGGAACGATGACCCGATGAGGTCAGGAAGGGGGCGGACCATTGAAGGAGCAAATTCTCTTTGTTGACGATGAACCGCGCATCCTTGACGGCTATTGGCGTATGTTGCACAGCGAATTCAAGGTTGAGACCGCGCCCAGCGGCAGAGAAGGACTGGCCACCATTCACCTGCTAGGTCCCTTTGCCATCGTCATCTCGGATATGCGCATGCCCGGGCTTAATGGAGCGGAGTTCCTCGCCCGGGTCCGCGAATTGGCCCCTCAGACTGTAAGGATGCTGCTCACAGGATACAAAGACCTTGATCGCGCCATTCAAGCAGTGAATGAGGGCCAGATCTTTCGCTATCTAACCAAGCCTTGCGGAAAAGAAGAAATGGTCAGTGCGATTAGTCTTGGCCTGATTCAATATCGCGCGAATGTCGAGGCCGCGGAACTTCTCAAAGAGGCTAGAGAGCGCGAAATGAACGCCGCGGCCAGAGAACGCGAAATGAACGTCGCGGCCGAGGAGCGCGAAATGAACGCCGAGATCGACTTCCCCCACGAGCTCTTCCTCGTCAAAGAATAGGCCGGCCTTCGCGATCGGAGCAGCACCGCGGCTCCGCGCGTTTTCGATCCGCTTTCGGTGCTCCTTCCCTGGAAACAATGACCACGATTGACGCTGCTCTTCCGCCTGTGCCTGCCAGGCCGTTTTGAGGCGTTCATCTAATAGCAGTTCTCCAATCGGTGCAAAGAGGAGCACAAACCATAGGTGGCGTTTTCCACTAAGAAAAAACGCCACACCGCACGTTTTTCAAGGCTCCACAGGAATTGGAGAACCGCCGAGGCCTAACGGCGTCGCAAATCCACGCTCGGCTATAATCGCATCTTGATCGGGAAAGAGCGTCGAATTCATGAAAAACGTCACGCGCCGCGAGTTCGGTAAAGTCGCGGCGGCTGCCGCCGCGTTGGCCGGCGTTTCGTTGCCGGAGTTTTCACTCGCCCAGCAGCCGCTTGCGAGCCGGCAGTTTCCGCCGGGCTTTGTGTGGGGATGCGCCACGGCGTCCTACCAAATCGAAGGCGGGGTGCATGAGGGTGGCCGCGGCCCGTCGGTTTGGGACGTGTTCTCGCACACGCCCGGCAAGACCTTTGACGGCGATACGGGCGACGTTGCTGACGACTCGTATCACCTCTACAAGGAAGACGTGCGCCTGCTCAAAAGCCTGGGTGTGGGCGCATATCGCATGTCCATTGCGTGGCCGCGCATCTTTCCCCAGGGCACTGGGCAGCCCAATCCCGCCGGCCTCGACTACTACAAGCGTGTGTTGGACGAGTTGCAAGCCAACGGCATCACGCCCTACGTCACGCTCTTCCACTGGGATCTTCCCGCGGCGCTGCCCGGCGGCTGGCAGTCGCGCGCCACGGCGCTGGCTTTTGCCGACTACGCTGGCTACGTGGCGCGGCAGCTAGCGGATCGCATCCGCCACTTCATGACCACCAACGAGTTCATCTGCTTTACCGACCTGAGTTATGGCGTAGGGCAGTTCGCGCCGGGATTGAAGCTGCCGCAGGCGCAGGTGAACCAGATCCGGCATCACGGAATTCTGGCGCATGGACTCGGTGTGCAGGCCATCCGTGCCAGCGCACCTGCGGCCCAGGTGGGCCTGGCGGAAAACGCCAAGGTCTGCGTGCCGGTCATCGAGGACCGCGCCAACCTGGAAGCTGCACGCCGCGCCACGCGCGAGGAAAACGCACCGTTCCTGACCACGCTGCTCGAAGGCGCCTATCCGGAAAGCTATTTGCAACGCGAAGGAGCCAACGCGCCGCGCGTCGAGCCCGGCGATATGAAGGCAATCGGCAGTCCGCTCGATTTTGTGGGCCTGAACGTGTACAACCCCACGTATGTCCGCGCAGCCGGCTCCGCGCTCGGCTACGCGATCGAGCCCTACCCGGCCTCCTATCCGCACATGGCCTCGCCCTGGCTCTATCTCGGCCCCGAGTGCATCTACTGGGCGGTACGCAACGTGTGTGAGCTGTGGCATCCAGCCGCCATCTACATCACCGAAAACGGATGTTCGGCTGCCGATGTGGTCACGCCGGCCGGCCGCATTGAAGACACAGACCGCGTGATGTACCTGCGCAACCACCTCACGCACCTGCAACGCGCCACGGCAGATGGCTTCCCGGTGAAGGGCTACTTCCTGTGGAGCCTGATGGACAACTTCGAGTGGGCGGATGGTTATAGCAAACGCTTCGGCATTCACTACGTCGACTTCAAAACCGAGCGCCGGATTCCCAAACTGAGCGCCGAGTGGTACCGCGCAGTGATTGCGGCCAATGCAGTCCTGTAGGGGCCGTGAACCGGCGGCGCCCGATTCTTAAAGGCGCTGCCGGCACAGCAAAACGCCTTTTGCATCCCACTGTGCTGAGTTTTGCCTTCTTCCAGTTTCCCTCGGTGCCCCACTGCCGGACAGAGGGCGTACACTACGGACGCGCGTCGAACTCAGGGTTAGCTCCGCCAACCACGCTAACTTCTTCTATGGAAGCGGTCAACCTCGTGTGTGAGATTGCCGTTAACTATGCCTAACTTATATAAGGTGATGGCTTTGGTGGACCTGGTCGGGATCGAACCGACGACCTCTTCCATGCCATGGAAGCGCGCTCCCAACTGCGCCACAGGCCCACAAAAAGGCAACTCATCTATTGTCGTCACTTACGGCTGGCAAGTCAAACATAAGATTACAGAGCTGTGGGTCGAGAAGAATGGAACAAAGCCCCCGGCGATCAGGCTCAGTGGAACAGCGGCAGAACGCTGAGAACAACTCCAACTAACCCCAAGACGAACCCCAGCAGGCCAAGCCGGGCGGCAATCCTTGACGCAGAGTCGGAAGCGTTCCAAGCCCACCGGAATTGTCCAATCCAGCCAACTTCGGACACCTCAAAGTCATAGCTTCTCAGCAGGTCCAAGGCCAAGTCTCCGCGTTCTCGATCGCCGATGCGGATGACGGGCCTCTTCTCGCCCACCAGTCCTCTCACTTCAAACAGGCTGGAGCGGCCGTTCACACGGACCTTGCAGATGCGTCCCTCCCGGATGTTTCCTCGATGTACTTCCGGTATACGGACACGATCGTGGTAAACATCTTCTTTCAGGTGTTGATGGACTTCAAGGTTCATAAAACGCACCCTCCGAGGTCCATCATCGTACTAGAGAATTACAGCGGTTTTCCAGTTCATGTGCGACATTTCAATTTCGGTGCAGGCTGGCGTTTCCTTGGAGAAAAGTCATTTTGCCATCGCGGCTTCGCCTTACAGCAACTGGAAAATCGCGATAGGCAACGAACGACCGTTCTCGCGGCATCGACGACGGGCAGCCGACAGATGTTCGCGACCGCAAGGCGGTTTCACCCGTGCCGCCTATTCGATGGACCCAGCGAGAAAGTACACGTAGATGAGCATTGCGACCCCGATGAAGGCGGGGATGAGTCCGGCAAGATAGGGCGAGTCCGCGCCTCCCAGGGAACGCAGAAAGATGATCAGTCCCAGCCCCACGGCGATGTTTATGACGCCACCGGCCTTGATGCGTTCGCGCCTGGTGATGCGTTTCTGGTGGCCTTCCTCGCGCAACATCTCCATAGCGGCCTTGGCGCCTTCGCCCGAGGACTCGGTGATGCGGCGCAGGGTTTCGGCCCGGTAAAAGGCTTCGCGCTCCTTGCGGCGGGCATCGATCCAGTGCAGGGTAGGAATGAAGATAACAAAAAGCGAGACAGCCGCGATTGAAAGAAACCTCCACAAGCCTGCGGGGGGGGTGTCGTCGAACAGCATCATTGCAAGGTGAGTCATGGAATCCTCCTGGAATTGCGTTCGGGGCAGCCTTTCTTCCCCGTGCGAACGGTAAGACCCGGAAACGTCGGCTGCGGTTGCATTTTTTCGCAGTGAGCAATTTTCGCGCGCAGTAGTTTCGCAATAAAATGCAACCACGCCGCAAACCGGGATGTCTTACCCGGCGGAGAGCGATTTCGTGACGCAAACCGCAACCAGCGAACCGCGCGCAGCGGTCGAAAGTACCGTGGAAGCGATCGACCTCGTGGATGTCGGCTGCGTTCTGTCTGGAAATACGGAAGCCTTTGAAGGAATTGTGCGGCGCTGGCAGGGACCGCTGGTAAACATGGCGTGGCGCTACTGCCGCGACCGCGCACGGGCCGGAGAGATGGCGCAGGAGGCGTTTGTGCGCGCGTGGCGCGGTCTCGCCGGTTGGCGGCGCGAGTCGAGCTTTTCCACGTGGCTGTTTGCACTTGCTGCGAATGTGTATCGCTCGGAACTCAAGCGCTTTCCCGCGGAGACTGTGCCGCTCGAAGAGGTTGCGGAGCCGGCCGGGGCTGCCCGCCAACTAGATGCAGTCGCAGAACAAAGGCGCTACGAAGCAGTGCGGCGAGCGGTGCTGGCCTTGCCCATGCGCTACCGCGAGCCGGTGGTTCTCTACTACTTTCATGAGATGGATGTGGGCGCAGCGGCGCGCACCATGGAGCTGCCTGAGGGAACCGTGAAAGCGCGGCTGGCCCGTGGCCGCGCAATGCTGCGCAGGCGATTTCCGCATCTGAACGAAGGCGCGATGGGAGCGAGCGCCGTACTGCGCACGGAAAGGGAGGCACTACCATGAAACCGGCGGTGAATCAGGAGGCGCATCCCGGGACGCAGCGCATAAAAATGACGCTACCCAAAACGGATATCGACGCGATCGACCGCATTCTGGCGGCTGAAGAGGGGATGGTTCCTTCGTCTGGCTTTGCGGCGGCGGTCATGGAGCGGGTGCGCGATGAGGCTGCAACGCCAACGCCGATGCCTTTCCCCTGGAGGCGCTTTGTACCAGGCCTTGCGCTCGCTGCGGGCGTGTTCGAATGGAGCGCTTGGCAGGTGCTGCCGTTCGCCTGGCCCGCGATGCGCAAGTTGGCGCAGAATCCGCCGCAGATTCCGTTGACTTTGCTGCCGCAGTTCGAAGATGCCGGGTGGGTGCTGCTGGCGCTTGCGGCTGCGTTAGGTGCGTGGATGCTCTCGACGCGGATGGTGAGGCGGTCGGGAATGCTATAGCGAATTATTCACCCTTTCGTGCTGTGTTGGGCGAGGCAGGTTGACGTCGGTGCGATCTCACGTCCTAAGAAACGGAGGCGCTGGGCGCCCGGAGCCTTTGACTGACAGCTATTCAATGGCGAAAACGGCGTAAACAGTGGCTTCGCGGGCCACTTTGTGCGGCTCGATAGCGAGGGGCGGCGGGGCTTCTGCTCCGGGGGCACGTTCCTCCGCCTCAAACAGGAGAGTGCGCCGCACAGCAGATGATACTTGGTTTGAGACGTAGATCAGCGTGCCCAGACGCACCCCCATACCTTTCGCAAGTACTTCAGCGTTTTGGCGGGCGCGCGATGCGGCTTGGTCGAGCGCCTGTGCTTCCAGCGCCTTTTCGTCTGTGACGGTCCACTCGATCTGGCCGCTGCTGGTGGCCCCCGCCGTAACTGCGATGTCGAGAATCTCAGCGGCGCGTCCGGGCGGAACCCTCACGGTCCATTGTTGGCTGAGTTTGAACTTGTGCGGCTTGGACCAGTCGCGATCGAGGTATTGCGATTCGCTTTGGATGGAGGCTTCGGGCATTCCTGCCTGCTTAATTGCGGCGATAATGGCATTGGAGGCGCGGGCTCCGTCGACATATGCGGTTTTGGCATCCTCGGGCTGCGTATCGAAGCCGATGTGCAGGATGGCAAGATCGGGCTCGACTGACACATTCTCGGTTGCCGTCACGGTCAAAGTGCGATTTGTGGAATCAACCTTGAGCTCGGGTTGCGTGATTTGCTGTGCGCTAGCGAAGGTACATCCGGCCAGTATTGCGATTAAAGCGGCATGGCGTTTTGCAGGCATGGACTTGTCTCCTTATTCTTTAAACGCGAAGTATGAAGCAACTTGCGGCGAATTTGTTTTCTTGTGCAGAAGCGCGGGGCAGGAGCGGCCTGATCAGGCCCGGGCTCGATCGGCTTCCACCGTCTTCGCCGTCCTCACCTGGATCAGATTTTCATCAGTGGCTCAGTGCTTTCACCAAATTCAGCTTGACAACAAGAGGACTTAGTCTCAGGTACGGGCACGGTCTGAATTGCTGGAATCACGCCCGTGTAAAGGTGAGCGAGGCGGAGTTGATGCAGTAGCGCAGACCGGTGGGACGCGGGCCGTCAGGAAAAACGTGGCCCAGATGGCCCCCGCAACGGGCGCACGTAACCTCGATCCGCCTCATACCAAAGCTCAGATCCTCGTGCTCGTCGATGGCTTTCGAGGCCGCGGGAATCATGAAGCTGGGCCAGCCGCAGCCGGATTCGAACTTGGCGCCGCTCAGGAACAAGAGTGCGCCGCATCCGGCGCAGTGATAGTCGCCTGTCTCGCGATTTTCCGTCAGCGCACCGGTGAACGGGCGCTCGGTTCCCTTCTCGCGCAGCACGTGATACTGTTCAGGAGTTAGCAGGTCATGCCACTCGGCGTCGCTATGGACAACCTTCTCCTCTGAATCGCTCAATACAGACCTCCCGGCCGGATGCGTTCGCAACCGTCGGCTTAGTGGGGATGACGCCTAAACTTCGGCAACGAATTCGATTTCAACCAGCACGTTGCGCGGTAGCCGGGAGACTTCGACCGTAGTGCGGGCGGGCAGACCGTCGGAGTCGCTCTCGAAGAACGACGCGTAAACCGTGTTCATGGCCGCGAAATCGTTGATGTCCTTGAGATACACATTGGCTTTGACGACCTGCCCCAAACTGCTGCCCCCGGCTTCGAGAACGGCCTCAAGATTCTTGAGGGTTCGTTCTGTTTGTTCCTTGATGCCGCCGGGAACAACCTGTCCCGTGACGGGATCGAGCCCGCCCTGGCCTGCGGTGAAGATCAGGTTGCCTACGCGCACACCTTGCGCATAAGGGCCGATGGCGGCCGGAGCACCATCCGTTGAAATGATCGATCTTGTCATAGAAAGATTCTACGGTAGCGGACAGCGAAACCTATGACTTTCCCCTCGATCCCGGCCAGAGAGGAAAGGCTGGACGCAGCTTTCGAAGGCATCGCAGAGTGCTATGTCTCTTTTGGGGCGATCTTCTTCCCTCGAACGGAAAATGTAATCAACGCCCTGGCGAGAAGGGCCAACTCCTTGAAGGAAATGGCCCTGAAGGTTTCGATCTACGTGCACCGCAGTGGGGAGCTGCGGTTTAGTGGAACATCGCGAGGATCGCGCCCCCTAAGCCCATGGCCAGGAGCCAGTAGGCGGCGTTGATAAGGAACAGATTGACGCGGCGGCCTTCGAAAATGTGCTGCGCGAGCAGCGGTGGCGCCATGAATCCGAGCCAGCAGAAGGCGCCCAGGGTAAAGCCGTCGCTAAAGTTCATCACCCCCGTCCATGTGAAGAAGTGAGCCATGACAAGTGATAGAAGTAGGCAAGCAACGAAGGCAGTGATCATGGCGAGGATCCAATTCTTCGGCTTTTCGCCGTCGGGAATCCCAACCAGCTTCCTCCAAGACTTCCTGAAGATCACCCCGTACCACAGAGCTCCCAATAACCACTGGGCAATGGCTGCAACCACGACCCAAACGTAATGGACACGCATTCTTGAATCCTCCAAACGGAGTTGATATTCGGCTCCCCACACACGCACAAGGACATGACAGAATAGACCACTGGCCCCGTCTGAAAGGAGTCGTCGCAATCACTCTGCGCGAGGCATGGACGCTATGTCAAGGTAAATCAACGCATAACTGTTACTTTCTCGTTTCCAGCCTATTGCAAAACCAGAGATGGCGCATCCTGAATCCAGGGCGCTCAAGTCGCAGCGGCCGCGAGGAGCGGCGACCTGCACAAATCCGAACAGGACACACCTTTTCTAAATTTGCCGTAGATCGCGCACTGGCCTCGCCAATCAGCGGCGCTTGAGGGCCTCGAGTTCGTCGAGCGTGCGCGGCCAGTCCGAGCCGAGCAATCGCGAGAGGCTGCGGTCGGCAAGGAGCTTGCCGCCGGTCTGGCAGGCGGGGCAGTAGTCGGTTTCGTTGTCGGCGTAGCGGATGCGCTGGATGGGCGAGCCGCAGCGCGGGCAGGGCCGGCCGAAACGGCCGTGGACAGCCATTTCCGGACGGAATGCGGTGACGCCTTCCGGAAATTTTCTCTTGGCTTCGGACGAGAGCCTTGCGATCCATAAGGAAAGCGTGGCACGCGTGGCCTCGAAGAGCCGATGCCACTCGTCGGGCTGGAGCTTATGGGTGAGAGCGATCGGCGAAAGTTGCGCGGCATGGAGAATCTCGTCGGAGTAGGCGTTGCCCACACCGCTGATGAGGCGCGGATCGGTGAGCGCGCGTTTGAGGGTTCGATTTTCTGCGGTGAGGGCGGCGCGAAATGCGTCCAAATCCGAGGAAAACACTTCAATGCCCCCGGGATCGATGTCACGAAGCGCCTGCTCGCCGCGGAGCAGGTGCAGCGAAGCGCGGCGCTTGGAGCCGGCTTCAGTTAGGACCAGCGATCCGCCGGAAAAATCGAGCGCGAGAAGCGACTGACGGCCGGCGAGCTTGGCCTGCGGCGGGCGCCAGTGCAGGCGGCCGGCAATCATGAGGTGGATCACGAGCCAGATCTTTTCCTGGCATCGGTCGGGAGTTTCGCAAAGTCCAATCGCGATCCTCTTGCCGACGCGTCGCAGCTCGCGAACACTGCGCCCCTCGACGGATGCGACGGGAGGGTCGGCGGTGCGCAGAACAAAAGCGTTCTGCAGGCGCACGCGCTCAAGCGTTCGCCCTAGTATGCGCGCCTCGAGCGCGGTCAAATAGGCCGTAATGTCGGGCAGCTCCGGCATTGTTTCAAGATTGCGGCTCGGATACGTGAGTACGCAACGGATTTCTTGCAGCTTTCAGCCCTGTCTCGCGTCGTTAATAAGCCGCTTGTCTTCAATGTGCTGACTCACCACGTCCAATGCCCAGCAGTTGGCCGGCTTTTTTCAATGGTGCAGGTGCCGAATCCAACCGGGCTTTGCAAGCGCAAGGGGATCGGGAATATGATAATGCCAAGCGTCGCGCGACCCCCCTATATGAGCGACGGCGCGATCCCCGGAAGCTCTGAATTTCCGATTTCGCTGGCTAGCGACACAACTCCAGGCAGAACCTGAGAACCGGAGAATTTGTATGCCGGAAACCGAAGATCCCAAGATAAACGAGAGCCCCTCGAAAACGATTACAAGACGCCGTTTCATTCTTGGCGTGATTGCCGGAGGCGCCGTGGTGGGCGCGGCCAGCTACCGGATTCTCGCGCCGGGTGGGCGCGGCCGCAGCTTCGGCGGCGAGCGCCTGATCACCTTGAACGTGAATGGCAGGCCGCGCCGCGTGGAAGTGATGAAGCAGGAGACCCTGGCCTGGACCCTCCGCTACAAGCTGGGGCTGACTGGAACCAAGCTGGGCTGCGACCGCGCGGAATGCGGAAGCTGCACGGTGCTCATCGACGACGTGCCTCAATATAGCTGCTCGGTGCTGACGAATACGGTGCGCGGCCGCAAAGTAACCACGATTGAGGGTCTGGAGGCTGAGGACGGCACGCTGCATCCGGTCCAGAAAGCGGTGGTGGACGAGCAGGGATTCCAGTGCGCCTTCTGCATGCCGGGATTCGTGATGTCGGCGGTTGGATTCCTGAAACAAAATCCCCATCCCACGCGCGAGCAAATGGCGCAGGGACTTTCAGGGAACCTCTGCCGGTGCCAGGACTACAACAAGATTCTGGACGCAATGATGCGCGGCGCCGAGTATGTGAGGAACGGGGTCCCTGCGGCGCAGAAAGCGAGGGCTTGACTCATGGCGGACACACTGCAAAAGAATGCGATGAAGGCCGAGCAGGAAAAGCCGCGCCCGTTCGGGACCGGGTACCGGCTGATCGGCAAGGATTACCAGACGCCGGACATGGTGGCTAAGGTAACGGGACGGTCGAAGTATGCCGAGGATTTTCGCGCGGAGGGAATGCTGTTCTGCCGGCTGGTATTGAGCCCCATGCCGCACGCGCGGATCCGTCATGTTGACGCCAGCGAAGCGCTGGCCATGCCGGGCGTGAAGGGAATTCTGACCGCCGACGACATCCCTGCGCAGGCGGATTTTCTCGACGACAATGGGCGAACCATTAAGGCGAGCAAATGGGGCGAGCGTGCGCTGACCAATGAGCCGATGTTCCAGGGCAGTCCGATTCTCGCCGTGGCAGCGGTCGATGAGCTGACCTGCGCCGAAGCCATCGAGAAGATCAAGATCGACATGGAACCGTTGCCGTTTGTGATCGATCCGCTGGAGAGTTTGCGGCCCGGCGGTCCCAATCCGCATAGCGATGGGAATGTGTGGGTGCGCGAAACCGGACCCGGCGGCGGACAGCACCTCACAGAGGTGAAGTGGACCAAAGAGGATTTTGCCGAGTACGACCAGGGCCGGTTGCCCATGGGCAAACCCACGAGCGATTGGTCGTTCGGCGACGTGGATGCAGGCTTTCGCAACGCCGCGCTGGTGCTGGACGAGACCTTCATGACCCCGGACGTGAGTCACCAGTGTCTGGAGACGCGCACCGCCATGGCGTACTGGCAGAATGGAAAGCTGCACATGTACACCGGAACGCAAAGCACCTTCCAGACCCTGCCGGCCATCGCGCGCTGGATGAATATGAAGACCGACGACATCGTATTCGTCAGCGAGTACACGGGTGGCGGCTTCGGCAGCAAGGTCACCGCTTCCGTGATCCTGATTGTTCCGGCATTCCTGTCGCGCAAACTAAACGCGCCAGTAATGATGCGCATCAGCCGCGAGGAAGAGCACTTCATCGGGCGGGCGCGGCCCTGCGTTCTGGGGCGAGCGAAGGTTGGCTTCGCGAAGGATGGGCGGATCACGGCGATCGACTACTATACGGTAACGAACAGCGGAGGCTACGACAATCAGGACGATGGCGCCAACTCGGGCCGGATTATTTCGCTGCTCTACCAGCCGCAGGCGATGCGCTATCGCGGCGTGTCGGTAATGACGAATACGCCCACGCGCAGTGCGCAAAGCGCGCCAGGCGGAATGCAGGGCATCGCCATCATGGAGCCGATTTTGTCCAAAGCGGCGCGAAAGCTGGGCGTGGATCAGGTGGCGCTGCGAGACGCGAACTGTCCCGAGGGCAAAGCGGAGTACGCTGCGCCGAACTATGAAGGGAAGCGGCCGCACACCACAAGCTGCTTCATGAGACTGGCGCTGGACGAAGGCGCGAAGCAGTTCAGGTGGCAGGAGCGGGTGGCACGGCCCAAGCGGACGGGCTCTATGGTGCGCGGCACAGGAGTCTCGCTAAGCTGCTTCGTTGGCGGAGGCATTGGCTACGACGGTCTGATAGTCATTACGCCGGAAGGACGCGTTCGCTTTCACTCGGGCATCGGCAACCTGGGCACCGAAGCGGTCATGGACGTGCACCGCGCCGGCGCCGAGGTGCTGGGCGTTCCATGGGATCTCTGCGACGTGGTATGGGGCGATACGTCGATGATCTTTCCCTACACGTGCACCTCGGGCGGCAGCACCACCACGCACACCATGACGCGGGCTGCGTTTGCCGCGGCCACGGAGTGCAAACAGAAACTGAAAGAGGTGGCCGCGAAGTCGCTGGGCGGCAAACCCGACGACTACGAGGTGGACAACGGGCGCGTGTACCGCAAGGGCGGCGGCGCGGGAATGACTTTTGCGCAGGCCGGGCAAAAGGCCATCGAGCTGGGCGGCATCTACGACGGGCACCAGGCGCCGGACGATGTGCACAAGGTGACGAAGGCGGCCGTCTCAGCACTGGCAGGGCACGGCCTGGTGGTCGCGGCGCGCGACAAGATGCCCCGCGACGGCGATACCTATTCCTTTGTGGCCAGCTTTGCCGAGGTCGAAGTGGACGTGGAGACCGGCAAGTACAATGTCACCGATTTTCTGGCCTACGGCGATGTGGGCACGGTGCTGCATCCGCGCTCGCTGGGCGGCCAACTGCTTGGCCGGTCGACGCTGGGAATCGCGCACGCCATCGGGCAGAAGTGGGTGTACGACCCCGAGTACGGCGCGGCAGTGGCAACGCGTTTTTATCACAACAAGCCGCCGACGATCCTGGACGTGCCGGTGGACATGAAATGGAATGCGCTGAACATTCCCGATCCGGAGACCCCGGTGGGCGCGCGCGGCGTCGGCGAGCCGCCGGTGGGCGGAGGCTGCGCGGCAATTTTGAATGCGTTGAGCGATGCACTGGGCGACGAGATCTTCCAGCGCGCGCCCGTGAATGCGGATACGATTCTAGCGTCGCTCGAAGCGGGAAGGCCAACGCAGCATCCGCTGATGGCAAGCATTTGAGAAAGACAGGGACTGAGGGTACTGAGAACTAAGGACTGAAAGCTGGCGGCCGATTGCTCAGAGCCGACAGCCGAATTCGGAGTCAACGATGGCAGTCATACGAGACGTAATGCCGGCTTTCGACCTGCTGCAGCCGGAATCCACTGCTGAGGCGCAAAAGCTGCTGGAGCAGCACGGCGCCGACGCATGGGTCATGGCAGGCGGCATGGATAGCTTCGACTGGCTGAAGGACCGGATCAAGAAGCCGAAGGTGCTGGTCGATTTGAGCGGTGTCGAGGAACTCAAAGGAGTTCGCGCCACAAGCGACGGAGTCGAGATCGGCGCCATGACCACGCTGACCGAGATCGCGGAGCATCCGGCGATCCGGAAGGACTACGGCGTTTTGGCGCAAGCCGTGGAGCTGGTGGCCTCGCCGCAGATTCGCAACCAGGGAACGCTGGGCGGCAATGTGTCGCAGGACGTGCGCTGCTGGTACTATCGCGGCGGATGGCCGTGCTACCGCGCCGGCGGCGATATTTGCTACGCCGATACGCCGGTGGGGCGCAACCGCGAGCACGCGATCTTTGGCGCCGACCGCTGCGTGGCCGTGCACCCTTCCGATTCGGTCCCCGCGCTCATCGCGCTCGACGCCAAGTTCGTGGTGAGGACGTCGAAAGACGAGCAGGTTGTGGATGCGGAGGATTACTTTGTCGGGCCCGAGACCGACATCACGCGCATCAACATGCTACGGCCGGGCGATGTGCTCACGGCGATCCGCATTCCGAACACCTGGGCCGGCGCAAGATTCTATTTCGAGAAGGTCCGCGACCGCAATGTGTGGGACTTCCCGCTGATGAACGTGGCTTCGGCGATCAAGCTGAGCGGCGGCAATATCGATCGGATTCGCATCGCAGTGAATGCCGTTTCGCCGCGTCCCATGCGGCTGAAGGCGGTTGAAGACGCGGTGCGCGGCAAACCTGCCAATGCCGATACGGGTGAGATGGCCGGCAAACTCGCCGTCACCGGCGCGGTTCCGCTGCAATTCAACGCATACAAGATTCCGCTGATGAGGAATCTTGTGAAGCGTGCAATCGTTGGCGCGGCACAGCCTGAGATGAACGGCATGAGCGCCGTAAACCAAGTAGGCGGAAATAGAGCAGTTGGGGAGGCGGCATGGAGCTGATCCAGTGGGCGACAAGTCCGTGGGGGAGAACAGTCCCGATCCATATCGCGTGGGGCCTGATCTGGATCGCGGTCATTGCGGGACTGTCCTTCATGATCGTGCACGCGCTTTACCTGATCGTTGTGAAGCCGCCGAAGCGATTTGCCGAGCGCAAGGCTGAGGCTGCTCTTGCGGCTATCCCCGAACGCGTGCCGAGGCACTCGCTGGCGGCGCGGCTGTTTCACTGGATCATGGCGGCATCGATGATTGCGCTGCTCATCACGGCGTTCCTACCCAAAGTGGGCGTCCAGTTCGACTGGGTGGCCTGGCACTGGATTGCCGGCCTGGTTCTCACTGCATCGGTCCTTTTTCACATCGTGCACGCCACGTTTTTTCTCGATTTCTGGTCGATCTGGCCTGACAAGACGGACCTGCGCGACGCCATGAATCGCGTGCGGAGGTTTTTCGGCAAAGACGCGCCGCTGCCCAGCAAGTTTGCCAAGTACCCTTTGGAGAACAAGCTCTATCACGGCGTCGTAATGCTCGCCGGGCTGGCCGTGATCGCCACGGGCCTGTTCATGATGAAGCGCATCCAGACGGGAATCTTCGTGCGCAATCCGTACCTCTTCAGCGATATGACCTGGGGCATGATGTACGTGCTGCATGGCCTCGCGGGCGTGGGATTCATCGGGCTAACATTGGTGCATGTTTACATGGGGATTCGGCCCGAGAAGTTCCCCATCACCAGATCGATGATCTTCGGCTGGATGAATCGCGATTTCTATCTTGAGGAACATGACACCAAGCGATGGGCCGTCAAGGCGCCAACGCGATCCCAGGCAAAGCAAGGATATGCCGCAAGCGATGGCGACTGAAATCGAGAAGCAATGCGAAACCATTGAGGAGTGCTACGAGTTTACGCTTTCCTATGCGGCGCGCGGCGTGGCGAGCGAGGATGGCACGCAGCTTCGAGAGCATTTGACGCGGGCCGTCGGTGCGATGCGCGGCCTCGAAGCCAGTTGCGCGGCGATCGTTGAAGCCGCGCAGCAGAAAGAAAAGTTCGAAGCATTCTCCGCGGTGCTTAAGCGCGATGCCGCGAGCGCGATCGCAGCCATCGACCTCGTGCTCGCCGCGCCCGCCATCGGCTCGCAGCTCATCGATAATCTGAATGCGTCGATTCATTGGCGCGCCTTGCTTGCGGATTTGTTTCTCTTGACCGAGATCCTGGACGCGCACGAGGCCAGGACGAAGGCGGCGCATGCCCAAACTTGAGAGCCGAAGCCGAACGCGCCGCAGGCGAAATGCTTGCTCCGAGCCGCTTGCACAAGATCCGGTTTTGAAGCGGCGCGGCTTTACGGCTGCTGAAAAACTCAATCGAAGGGGCGTTGTAACAAGAGCACGGCTTTAGCCGGGCCGATAAAGCCACAGATCGAATTGGGCTTTAGCCCCTGCTCATCCTCGCTGCACCACTTTCGCCTCCTCTTCGGACTTCTTCAGCGGCCTGTTTAGCCGTGCCGTTGAAGCAGCATAAATATCGGATGCCCTCTCTTGTAGGAATCCCATAGGGACGATCCAGAGACTCATGTATTCGCCGCAGGTTCTCGATCATTTCGAGCATCCACGCAACGCGGGGACGGTTGCCGATGCCGACGCATCGGCGCGCATCGAGAATCCGGCCTGCGGCGACATTCTTGAGCTGACAATCAAGGCCGATGACGGACGGATCGCCGACATTCGCTTTCGCGCCAAGGGCTGCGTGGCCGCGATGGCGTGCGCCTCTGCGCTGACAGAACTGGTGCGCGGCAAGAGCATTGCTGCCGCGCGCAAGTTGACCAGCGAAGAACTGCTGCGCGCCGTGGGTGGATTGCCGCAGGCGTCGTCGCACGCCTGCCACCTCGCGATCGATGCGCTGGCGGCGCTGCTCGGACAGCTTCCAATAACTCTCCGGCTCCGCTGACTCTGCTGCTCTTTATCCCGCCACCGTCAGCTCTTCTTCGAGCTGCTGCTTCTGGCAGAGGCACGCATAGTATCCGTCGAGAGCCAGCAGCTCGTCGTGACGCCCCAGCTCGACAATCCTTCCCTTGTCGAGAACGGCGATGCGGTCGGCGTTGCGCACCGTCGATACACGATGCGAGATGAGAATCGTAGTTGTGTTCGCGATGTAGTTCCGCAGGCCCCCGAGAATGCGCTCTTCCGTGTAGGTGTCCACGCTGGCCAGCGCGTCGTCGAGAATCAGTATCGCCGGCCGGCGCAGCAGTGCGCGGGCAATCGCCGAGCGCTGCTTCTGCCCGCCCGAGAGCGTTACGCCGCGCTCGCCCACCATGGTTTCAAAGCCCTGCGGGAACTCCTCGAATTCGCGCCTGATGTGCGCCGCTTCCGCCGCCTCCAGCAGCTCTTCGGCATCGGCATAAGGCGCGCCGAAGGCCAGGTTTTCGCGAATCGTCTCGCTGAAAAGGAAGGTCTCCTGCGGCACCATGCCGATATTGCGCCGCAAAACCTCGAGCGGATACTCGCGCACCGGCCGTCCGTCGATAAACAGCGCAACCTCGGTCGCCTCGTAAAGCCGCGGAATCAAGTTCACGAGCGTCGACTTGCCGCATCCCGTCGGCCCCACGATCGCAAGACTCGATCCCGCCGGAATGTGCAGCGAGACATCGCGGAGTACAGGCGTCGCATCTGGGCCTTCGCCATAACTGAAGTTGAGGTGCCGGAATTCGATGTCGCCTTTCAGGGGCTCCTCGGTCGCTTGTCCAAAACCTGAAACCACGGAGCGGTCGGCGATCAAGGGCTCGGTTTTGAGCAGCTCGTCAATGCGCTTTACCGACGCCGTGCCGCGCTGGAAGATATTGATAACCCATCCCACGGCGATAATCGGCCAGATGAGCAGAATCATGTAAGTGTTGAAGGCCACGAACTCGCCAACCGAAATGCGATGTGCAAGCACCAGGTGTCCGCCGGCCAGCAGCGTAATCACCATCGACACGCCCAGTATGAATTCCAGCGTTGGCCACAGCATCCCCATTAGCTGCACCAGCCGCAGCGCGCGCCCGATATATTCACGATTCAGCCGCTCGAAGAGGCCGATCTGCGACTCCTCGCGCGCAAAGGCGCGAATCAGCCGCACACCCGAATAATTCTCCTGGGCCTGCGCGGAGATGTCCGAAAAGCTGGCCTGGATGCGCTCGAAGCGCTCGTGAATCTTTCGCCCGATATACTGCACAAAAATGCTCGCCAGCGGAGTGGGCGCCAGCGCCACCAGCGTGAGCCTGGGGCTTATGTGCAGCATGAACACCAGCGCGAAGATGCTTAGAAAAATCGTGTTGATGCTGTACATGAGCCCCGGCCCAAGCAACATGCGCACGGCGTTCAGGTCGTTGGTCATGCGCGCCATGATGTCGCCGGTGCGGTAACGCTGGTAGAAACCTGTGTCCTGTGTTTCGAGTTTTTTGAACAGGTCGTTGCGCAGGTCGAACTCGATGTCGCGCGAGATTCCGATCAGCACCCAGCGCTGGGCATACATGAAAACGCCTTTGACCATGTTGATGCCGACCAGAAGCAGCGCAAGAAACAAAATGTAGCGGCGGGTTGTTCCGTTCTTGATGGCATCCACCGCCATGCCCAAGACCGTTGGGAACAGCACAGAGACGATGTTCGTCGAGACGCAAGCCAAAACGCCCCGCACATATCCCCAACGATACCGGCGCATGTAGGGGTAAAGAGGAGCGAGGTCACCGACCATATTGCTATTGTACGGAAACAGCGGAGCTAGCGGAGCAAGATCGGCCAGACAGGGAGATTACATTTCACGATGCTGCCTGCGCTCGATCCGCGGCCCTGTCTACGTCGGCGTTCTCAGCAGCAGATAACCGCCCGTCAGTCCGAACAGCACATCCGCCGACCACGCGGCCATCGCCGCCGGTAAATAATCCACGTAGCCCATGGCGCCAAACAGGTCGTTCACGACCCGGTAAGCGAGCGCGACGGCAATGGCCACGGCCACACCGGTGAGCGAACTGCGCCGCCCCATTGAAAGCGCGAAGGGAATGGCAAGCACCGCCATCACCACGGCGATCAGCGGATACGAGACCTTTTGCCACAGCGCCACGCTCAGGCGCTTGGTGTCGAACCCGCTCTGCTGCAAATCGTGAATGTAACGGTCGAGCTGGCCGAAATTCATCTCCTGCGATTGCAGGTCCTCTTTCCTGAAGTAGTCCGGCGTGGCGCGGACTTCAGGAAAGGAAGTCTCCAAAAATGTGCGGTACGCCTTCACATTCGCGCCTTGCACGTCGCGCACCCAGCCGTTCTCGAAGACCCATGCGCCCGCGTCGGCATTCCACGCCACACGCTTCGAGAAGATGCGCCGCGTTAGCTGAAACGTAGCCGGGTCGAATTCGAACACCGAAAGATTGGCAAACTCGTTCCGGTCCGGATCGAAGAATTCGTAATAAAAAATCCGTCCCGGCTCGCCGGGTTGCGGCTTCAGGCCCATCATCCACTTCTGCTCGGGGTGCAGATAGGTTTGCGGCGGACGCCCCTTGATTACGTTGCGCAGCGCCTCCTGCCTGCGGTTGGCCTGCGGCAGATAATACTGGTCGAACAGGAACAATGCCACGGCCAGCGCTACAGAGATCGTCACGATGGGAATGATTAGCCGGTATAGGCTAATGCCCGTAGCCTTGATGGCCACGATCTCGCTGTTACGATTCATCACGCCAAAGGTCGCCAGCGCCGCGATCAGCACGGCTAGCGGCGCAATCTGGTAGAGCATGCTTGGCGTCAGGTTCAGCAGGTAGTCGCCTACGATGGAGAGCGCGATGCGGTTGCGCAGGATGTCTCCTACCAGATCGAAGAACGTGAAGACAATCATGAGCAGCACGAACCCGGCCAGCACCAGTAGGAACATGGCCACAAATTCGCGCAGGATATACTCGTCGAGAATGCGCGGAAAAACGCTGCGCGGCCGCGTCCGGTTGGCCCGCAGTACTCGCGACTGAAATTTGTTGAGAAGGTTGGTGAACTGCAATCCATTGGTCGCAGCGGGAACCTTAAACTTCGGCAGCCGCGCGGCCCACGTCGCCATCGCATTCAGAATGCTCCCGCCGGTCGCCATCTGCCACAGCAAAAAGATGCCGGCAGCGGAAAAAAGAATATTCGCAGACCACACGGCAACGAATGCCGGCAACCGGCTCTGGTGCCCCAGCGCGATGCCAGTCGACGACAGGAAGTAGTACACGAACACCAGAAGGATGGTAAAGACGAATCCTGCGCTCTTGCCGCCGCGCCGCGAAGTGACGCCCAGCGGCACGCCCAGCAGCATCAGCACCAGGCACGCTACCGGAAACGCGAATCGGTTATTCATTTCGATCAGGTAGCGCTTGGCGTCGGGCTTGCCCCGCAACGCGTAGACGCGCGCGAACAACGCGCTCATGGGCATGGCATTGAGCGCCGTGTCCAACCGTCCCAGGTGCACGTCGCTCTGCGGATTCAGAGCCAGCGGCATGTCTGTCGTCGAAAATGTCGAGATGTCCGAGGCTCCCGGCTCGTCGGCCACAGTCTCGTCGCGTAGTCCATCGCGCAGGCGCATGATCAGTTCCTGCTGGTTGTCGTTGACCACTGTGGCCGACGCGGCTGTCGTAATCACCGGATTCACGGGATCGCTCACGTCGGCCATGAACACCTGACGCCAGTTTGTCGCGCCTGCGCCCGCTCGCACGTCCTGCACGTAGAGCACGAAATTCTTGAAGTCTTCGTAGAAGACGCGCGGCTGAATCTCATAGGACGCTTGCGAAGTTTCGAGCGCCTGTTCCATCTCGATAATGGCCTGATTGGCCCGCGGCGCGAGATAAAGCGAGTCGCCCAGCCCCAACAATGTGCCGGTCACCGCCACGATCGATGCCACGCGTACAAAGTAGCCGATCCCCAATCCCGAGGCGCGCATGGCGATAATCTCGCCGTCGGCTGCCAGGCGGCTCAGCCCCAGCAGTACGCCCCACAGCACCGCCATGGGCAGCGTCACTTTGAACAGGTTGGGCAGTGTGAAGAGAAAAACCTGGGCCACATCCAGCCACGTGGAACTGGAGCGCACCGCCACCTCAAGCGTGTGCGGCAGATACGGCATAAACAAGATGAACGTGAAAAGCGCGCAGCCGATCAGCGTGAGAGAGAGAATCTCGCCGAGAATGTAGCGGGTGAGGATGCGCACAGCAGAACCTGCCTTTAGTTTAGCGTGTCGAAGGAGGTGCAATCGTATTCGGCTGCCAAGCCCGCAACCGCAAACTATTCCCCAGCACGCACACTGAGCTCAGCGCCATCGCCGCCGCCGCCAGCCACGGCGTGAGCAGAATGTGAAACGCAGGGTAGAGCGCTCCCGCGGCCAGCGGAATCCCGAGCAGGTTGTAGCCCATGGCCCAGCCCAGGTTCTGGCGCATCACGCGCACCGTTTGCCGCGCCAGGGCAAGCGCTGCGGGAATCGCCATCGGCTGCGCGCGGAGCAGCAGCACATCGCCCGCCTCCTGCGCCAGGTCCGCGCCGCTGCCCATGGCGATGCCCGCATCGGCCGTGGCCAGCGCTGCCGCGTCGTTAATCCCGTCGCCCACCATGGCCACGCGCAAGCCATTCTGCTGCAGCGCGCGAATCCGCGCCAACTTGCCTGCCGGGTCGAGGCCCGCTTCCACCTCGCCGATGCCCGCTTGCCCGGCAATCGGCGCAGCCGCGGCAGCCGAATCGCCGGTCAGCATCAGTACACGCAAACCCGCCTTGCGCAAAGCAGCCACAGCCGCCGCCGCATCGGGCCGCAGGGCATCGCGCGCGTCGAAATACGCAGCCGCCACGCTATCCAACGCCATCCACAGCCGCGTTACGCCCGGCTCCGGCGGGTTCACATTCTCAGGCATCTTAATCGCAAATTCGCTGAAGAGCGCCTCGTTTCCCAGCAGGCATTCGTGTCCCTCCACACGCGCCGAAACTCCCCGCCCCGGAAAGATCTGGACCTCTTGCGCAGGCAACCACTTCAATCCAAGACCAGAAGAATAATCCACCACCGCATGTGCCAGCGGATGATTCGACCGCTCCTCCGCAGCCGCTGCCATGCGCAGCAACTCGCGCTCTCTCACCACTCGGTCATCCTGGACGAAATCCGCCGCGGCGGACGAAGTCGAAGGACCTGCATTTTCGCTGCTCCCTCTCGCCTCCCTAGTCCCCACGTCCCTGGTTCCTAGCCCCTGTACTCTCTCCAGCACCGGCCGTCCCACTGTCAGCGTCCCCGTCTTGTCGAGAACAATCGCGTCCAGGTGCGCCAGCCGCTCCAGCGCCTCACCGCCCTTGAAGAGCACGCCGAGTTGCGCGCCCCGGCCCACGGCGACAGTCAGTGCCGCCGGAACCGCAAGCCCCATCGCGCACGGGCAGGCAATCACCAGCACCGCCACGGTATTGGCAAGCGCCTGCGGCAACGAATGCGCCAACACGAGCCACGTCACAAATGTTGCCGCCGCAAGCCCGAGTACGACCGGCACAAAAATTGCGCTCGCCGCATCGGCCAACCGCTCCATGGGCGCGCGTGAGCTTTGCGCCTGCTCCACCATCCGCGCAATCTGCGCCAGCATTGTCTCTTCGCCCAGCGACTGCGCCAAGCACACCACCGCGCCGTCGTAGTTCAGAGTTCCCGCAAGCACGCGTCCGCCGACTTCGCGGTCGAGCGGCGTCGCTTCGCCCGTGAGCATCGATTCATCCACCGTGGTGCGGCCCTCCACGATCGTCGCATCCACCGGAAAACGCTCGCCGGGCAGCACCGCAATGCTGTCGCCAAGCCGCACCTCTTCAAGCGGCACCACTGTTTGCACGCCGTCCACCACGCGCCGCGCCGTCGCCGGCCGCAATCGCGAAAGCGCGTCCAGCGCAGCCAGCGCCCGTCGTTTCGCCCGGCCTTCCAGACTTTTGCCCAACAGCAAAAAACCCAGGATCAGCAGTACCGCATCGTAGTAAACCTCGCGGCCCGGCGCGGGCCAAGCCGTCGCATACGCCGAATAGACGAACGCTACGCTCGTCCCCAGGCTCACCAGCGTGTTCATGTTGGTCGCGCCGTGGCGCAGTGCGCGCCAAGCGTTCAAATAAATCCCGCGCCCCGCCCACGCAACCACCACGGCCGTCAGCGCGAGCAGTGACCAGCGCAGCACTGATGCCGGTATCGCGTAGAGCCATGGACATACGCGCATCAGCGCGCGACCCAACGCGCCCATCTCCGTGCCCAGCGGCATGGCCAGCAGCATCGCCGCCGCACCCGCAGCCAGCGTCACCCACGCCTTCGCCGCCGTGCCAGCCGCCGCATCCTCAAGGCGCGTGCCGCCATCGCCCTCGCGCGGCAGCACTGCGTCGTAGCCCGCGCCGCGAATTGCCTCCACCAACTGTTCGGCGTGGGCCAACGCGCCATCGAACACCACGCTCGCCCGATGCGCCATCAGATCGACGTGCGCCGATTCCACGCCCGCCGTTGCGCGCAAAGCCTCCTCCACGTGGTGTTGGCACGCGGCGCACGTCATGCCCAGAACAGGAAGTGTCAGCGATTCTTTAATGCGTGAGGCCACCTGCCGCTCCAGACGCGCGCGTTATGATTCGAGATGCGCCGCGTATCCGGCCTTTGCCAGCGCGGCAATGGCAAGTTCCACCGGCGCGGGTTCCTCGACCGAAGTAAGCCGCGCCGCGCCCACGCGAACCTCGTTCACCACCACGCCGGGAGTCGCAGCCAGCGCCTCACTCACGCGGCGTACGCAGGAGCCGCAATGCATCCCATCGACCCTCAGCGTGAATTCCGCCATCTTTCTCTCCTTCGCTTTTCTATTCGATGATAGTGGGAGGGACGCGATTCCTGTGCGGCCCCCCGCGGCTTCGTTTGAAATCGTTTTGCAGGGGAACGATTCCGGTCGCGCCGTGACGGCAAAGAAATAAGAGCTTTGCTCCCCGAGGAGTTCCGGATGGACAACGTGCAACGCGAATTTCCACAAACGCCGCTGGTCGGTGTCGGCGCAGTCGTGGTCCACGAGGGCCGCGTGCTCGTGGTGCGTCGCGGTCACGAGCCCCTCAAGGGCCATTGGACGCTTCCCGGAGGCCTGCTCGAGCTCGGCGAGTCGATAGTCGAAGGCGTGGTGCGTGAGGTGCGCGAGGAAACCGGCCTCCTCGTCGAACCGCTCGATCTGGTCGAACTTGTCGACCGCATATATCGTGAGCGCGGCGATTGCGAGGCGGGGCCTGAAGCCGGGTGCGATGCCGGCCGCGTCCGCTACCACTACGTCATCGCCGACTATCTCTGCCGCGTTGCCGGCGGCGAGCTGTGCGCGGCCTCCGACGCGGACGCCGTCCGCTGGGTGGAACGCGCGGAGTGGAACAGCCATAGCGCGCTTGTCCTCGATCCCGTCACCGTGCGCGTCATCGAAAAAGCATGGCAACGGGCTAAGCTGCTGGAGCGTGTTTCACAAACCAGCGAGCTCTGACGGTTTATCCCTCTTTCACTCCTCTCACTTCTTCGCTGCATCGCATTCAAACTCGCTGAGTCCGTATGTCCCCAGTCCCTTAGTCCCTGCCTTCATCATTTGACTCGCCCTCGCCCTGTTTGCGAGACTCCGCCCATGGGATACAGCGGGAAACTTGAATACGCCGCCGAACGCAAAATTCGGGAACGCAACACCAGTCTCTACCGCCTCGCGCACTGGCCCATCTGGATCTGGGTCTTCTTCCTGGCTCCCGGACCGCTCACCTTCAGCCTTTTCGACCGCGGCTTTCATTGGGCTAACTGGGCCTGGCTGGCCGCGGTTCTCATTGCAACCGGCATCGCCGGCCTCAACGCGCAATTGCCCGGCTGCGAGCATCGCCCCTACATCCTCCGCTTCGACGAGGACAAGCCCAATCCCCTCTATCGCCGCGTCTGTTACACCTTCGCCTGGAACGCCGTGCTCAACTTCGCCCTGCTCAACATGGCTGGACTCGTCTACGCCGCCGTCACCGGCCTCTGGCGCATGAAGCAGATCTACTTCTACGGCTACTCGCCGCTCTGCGCCTTCATTCTGCTCCTCGGCATGTTGGGCAAGTTGCCCCGCGTCGGATCCTCCACCAAGGGCGAAGGCTGGGAGCGCCGCTATTTCTATGGATCGGTCTGGGCTGTCACCGCCGCGCAGACCATCCTGCTCGTGCTCTGGAAGACCCTGCCCCTGACCTCCACCGGCAGCCTCGCCAAGCTCATGGTTTTCGTCGGCGTGCTCGCTCTCTTCGGCATTGCGGCCGCACGCGGCGTCTTACCGCGCACTCGTCCCATCGTTCCCGGCGAACTCATGATTTCCGACTGACCCGCCCCGCTATGGAGGGCAGGCAATTTTGAAGCTTGGCTAGCGCGCCGGCTTCAACCATCATTCCTGCGGCTTCCAGCGCAGCAAAAACGCCGTAACGTCCGGCGACTTCCCATTTCGCATATTTGCAAACTCGCAGCGTTGCTGGCTATAGACCAGTTGCCCATGCCCGTCCAAAACAGCCAGCGCGGGGTAGCACTTCTCGATCGGAACCGAGTACTGCTTGGCCAGATCGCTGTTCGCATGGTCCCAATAGTCCCGGCCTGCAATGTTGACGGGGACAAGAATGTAATTGGCCTCAGCGATGGGCTGATTGGCAACGTCGTGCAGATACCGGTTCAGAACGAGAGAGTCTTCAGACCAGTTCGTGCCAAAGTTGAGCAATATCCGCTGGTGATTCGTGGCGGCATGTTGAAGCGCCAAAGCTAGATCGGGCTTTGCTTGAGATGTGGCGGGGAAGATAAGTGGCGGATAGTATTTTCCGGCCAATTGCAGCCCTTGAACGGTAAGAACGATGCAAGCTGCGCTGAAAAGTGCCGCCAAGACAGGCGGCAGGACAGCCTTGCTGTTCCATACTGCGCGCCTGTTCGCGCTGCTATCCGATTTCGCGACCTCGATGGCCGGTGTTTTCGGAACCCATTGAGGGAAAATGTGAGTCCATATGAGCTGTGCCGGCATAAGGAAAAAACGCCCAAGACGACATCGAAGAAGAATCAAACGGTCTATGGTCCAAATATTCGGTAATCATCAAATAAAGACTGGACAAAGAAAGTAGCTCAAACGGGGGCAAAAAAACAGCGACATTCCAAAACATGCTCTTATAGTGCCGGTATTCGTCGCGAGATCGTAATTCTGCGATTTCTTCCTGTGTTCGCAGGATGCTTCCATGCTGCTTTATCCGCCAAGCGGCGATTGACACCGGCAGAATCAAGGCAACGACAATTAACACGAGAACCACTCGCATAGTTCGCGCGCGCTCATCGCCACTCAGGTAATCGCCCGAGAGCAAAGGTGCAAATGCAAAAGCCGCGACCGCCAAAAATAGGAGGAGTGGCGTGATCAAGTGCTTGACTTGCGGCCAAAGCGGCTTGCCGGCGCCGCATCGATCCCGCATTTCCTCGCGCATCGCCAATACTTCGGATTGGGTGAGAAATATCCGGCCTATCGTCAACCGGCGCCGGACCAGCAAAACGTATAGAAGAAATGCAATGCAAAGAAAAATGGCGCACAGAGGGTAGCATTGTGCACGCTCCCACAGCGGCGTATCCCCCTGCGCGTATAGAAACAGGACCGTCGCGTATACATGCGTTGCGATCAAAAATACAAGCAGAGCGCAGGAAACAATAAACCACTGCACGAACGTGAATTCCTGCTTCACGTTCATCCCACCGGAGCTTTCCATCTTACCTCCAGTCGATCAATCGCAAGTGCGCGCGGCCAGGGATTCAGTAAATAACTGCCAAGTGGCCGGGTCTATCGGAGATCAGCCCATACTAGCATGGCCACTGGCGGATCATTCTGGCGGGTTCACTCCAAAACCCTCCTCACGCGTGCTCCCCACAAATAGGGGCAAGGTCAGAATCGTCGTCCCATTTTTCGTCCATTTCTGTATCGAAGAGCCCAAGAGACACTTTGTAACTCCTTTGGTTTCGATACAGAATGAATGTCAGAGTCCCCGCCGATGCCGATTTTGCGATTGACCGTGGCTTCTCGCGACGTGGGCGCATCCGACAGAGATCGGCGAGGTCGAGGCGTCGAAAACACATGAAGTGCCTTGGCTGAAGCAAATAAGGCCCACAGAAAGCGCAAGGCGAACACAAGCCTTTAGCTGCGTCCGCCTCGGTCGATCACTTAGCGCGCCTATTTTACAGGCGGGATGGGCCGGAATCCTGTATCTCTCATCGTATTCACCTCCGACTCTTCGTGCTTCATTCTATGCCGCACGCAGTTAGCGGTCAACTGCTCTGCGCAGGATTCTCGCTGGTAAGCCTTTCAAATTCAGGGTCTTTCCACAGTTTTTTCAAATCTTTGTCGGTCTTGGCAATGGTGCGTAGCCCGGGATTGAGTTCGAAGGCTGCCTGCAAGGTGGCAAGAACCTCTCTCTTCTCGAGACCGAGCAGCTCCTGGTAGCAGGCCTTGTTATAGATCGGCTCGGCCCTGGCCTCGGGCGGCATCAGGTCGATGGCGCGATTAGCGCAAGCCAGGGCCTGGCCGAGAAGGAGATTTCTCTCCGCCTCCGGGACACTCTCGGCCTGCCGCTTAAAGATCATGCCTTTCACCAAGACTGCCCGGCCATCGTTGGGGTGGCTCGCCAGGGCCTCATTGATCCACTTCATGGCTTCGTCCTGCTTGCCCTCGTCAATGCATTTTTCCGCCAGGACAATCAGGTCGATAGCTTCCTTATCGAGCCGCAAGTTTCTATTCTCCTGGCGCAGTTTCCGGTTCCGCTCTTCAAGATCGCGCTGGAAGTTAAGCCGCGTCCAGATAAAGCCCCAAAGGAATCCCAGCGCAAAATAGAAGATCATGATGGCCAGTCCGATTGACTGGCCGCTCAGGATCAAGTCGGGACACGGCGTGCCGCCGCATTGCGCCGGTTGCAGGCTTCTGCCGACGTAGTAAGAGAGTTCTCCCAGTTTTTCCGGAATGGACTTCAGCTCGACCAGGCCGACGCCGACGATTATCTTGGTGAGCCAGTCGGAGATTTCGACCAGGTTGGAATTGGGCGTGACCGGGTTCGCATCTTCATCGGATGCAGCCGGCTCGGTTGCTCCGCGCTCCCCGTGTTTTTTCGTATCGCCTTCGCGCGGAATGCCGAAAATGAAGCCCGTAAGCACACCGGCCGTGAGAGCCGCCGCAGCCACCAGCACTCCCACGCCGAGAATGCGCAGCACGTCGCCGCTGCACCAAAAGCGCAGCGCATACAGAACGATCAGGGCGCATCCGATGACGGCGAGAACCTGAATGCGGGAGAGAATATCGCGGCTGTCGTGTAGCGCCTCGGTGGCAGAGCCGCTGGGCTGCGTCGGGGCCATAGCCACGAACCTCCAGGGAAGCGATTTGGCAGTACTGTAGCATCCTGTTCCTTACCCCGTCTATGTTTTTTGCTTTGAAGCGAGAGCATCGGTAGAGCAGTTCCAGAGCGCGTTCCGATTGGAGTGCAAGGCACGAAGCTATTCCGCGTGAAATACGACGTCGAAGAGCAGCAGGCTAGCGGTGGTGAAGATCACGTCGTAGCCCAAGAGCATTTTGATCCACAACATGGGATCGCTTTCGCCGGTGAAGATGGCCGTGGTGGCCTGCACCATGGCGAGCAGCGCGGGAATAAAAATCGGAAAAAGGATGAGCGAGAGCAGCAGCTCGCGGTTGCGGCTGCTCATAGCGAGCGCGGCGAAAAAGACGCCATTCGCGACCAGCGCCCACGTGCCCAACGGCAGCACCAGCGCCAGCAGCCACGCGTTACCCGCGATGTGCAGGTTGTAAAAGACGAAGAAGACCGGCGCCAGGATAATCTGCACGATGGTGACGAAGAGAAAGTTAGCAATGGTCTTGGCGAGGTAAAGCTCGGCGGCGGGCGAGGGCGCCATGCGCTGTGCATCCATCACCTGGTGGCGGATCTCGCGCGCCCAGGCCTGATTGAGTGCGCTCACCGAAGCGAACATGGTGGCTACCGAGAGCACGCCGCCGGCGATCTGCTGCGCGAACTCGCCTTGGGGCTCGAAGGCGATTGAAAAGAGCACAACCACGAGCCCCGAGAAGAAAAGCATGGAGATCATAGCGTCGAGGGCGCGCCACTCGATGCGAAGATCCTTCACGAGATGAGTCCAGAGGGCGCGGGTCATTTATGGTCCTCCGGGTTGATTGACTTTGTGTTTTTCGTCAGATCGACGGTCTCGACGGCTTCGCCGATTGCGGCTGCGGCGCGAAGGTAGTCGTCCGGCGCAAGAATCAACTGCGTGCCGCGAGTTCCCGCCGAAACGCTGATCGTGTCGAATAGAATCGCGGTCTCATCGACGAAGACGGGATAGGGCTTCTTCGCGCCGAAGATAGTAACACCGCCGCGAATGTAACCGGTGAGCGGTTGCACGTCCTTGAGCGCGACCATCTCCGCCTTGCGCCAACCTGCGGCACGAGCCAGTTTCTTGAAGTCCAATTCGGCGTCGCCTGGAATGACGGCAAAGGAATAGTCGCCGGCACCGGTCGTCGTAAGCAGCGTTTTGAAAACCTGTTCGGCGGGCACGCCGATCTTTTTGGCGACCGTGATCGCGGTGAGATCGTTGGGATCGACCTCGTATTCACGGAGTTCGAAGGCAATACCGAGCGATTCCAGGAAGCGAGCGCCGTTGGTCTTCATAGCGTCGGCCTTCCCGGCTCAAATGACGCCACGCGGCCGGCGTGGAGGGTGAGCACCCAGTCGGCGATGGGTGCGGCGAGCTCGCGCTGGTGTGTGGTGAGCACGACGCTGCGGTCGCTCTGGCGGAAACGCGCTAGCAATTCGACCATTTGCCGCGCGCTCCCGACATCCATGTTGGAGAAGGGCTCGTCGAGGAGGACGAGCTCGGGCTGAGGGACGAGCACGCGAGCGAGCGAGGTGCGCTGGCGCATGCCCTGCGAATATTGGCCGAGGGGTCGGTCGAGTGCTGGGTCGAGCCCCACTTGGCGCAGGGCATCGGCGGGAGCGAGGCATTGGCGGCCGGGATAGAGGCTGGCAAAATAGCGCAGGTTCTCTTGTGCTGTGAGCTCGTCGTAGAGCATGGGCGCGTGGCTCATGTAGCCGACGCGGGCGCGCTCCTGTTGCGGCTCGGCGTTGCCAAAGACTCGCACGGCGCCGTAGCTGGGGCGCGACAGGCCGGCGAGAATGCGCAGCAGCGTGGACTTGCCGGCGCCGTTCTCGCCGAGCACCACATAGCAGCGGCCGGGTTCGAGATCGACCGTGACCTGGCGCAACGCGGCAAAGGTGCCGAAGAGCTTCGATACTTGATCGAGCCGGGCGCAAAGCTTTACGGGTTCGCCGCCGGGTGCGTTCGCGGTCATGCGATTATTTTGCCGCGGATTGGGTTGAAGACGGAGGTGCCGGCGCCGCATCGGCCGCACTGGCCGGTTTAGCGGTGGCAGGAGCGGCCGGTTGTCCGCCCGGCTGGGCAGGCGCGTACTTACTGGCGCACTTAGCCTGTAGCGTGGTCGCATGGAAGACGCCATCGCGGCCGTATGTGCCATCGGCTACGGCCTCTGCGTCATCCTTAAACGTGTCGGGCGGCGGCTCGGAGCCTTTATAGCTCACCTTGAGTGTGCGTCCGCTGGCGGCGTTGGGCATATGGCTCTCATACTCGTTGAGAACAAACTCGACGCGTGGTCCGTTGTGCTCAATCGAGCCGGGTTTGACAAAGCCATCGACGCGAAGATTGCGCTTGTAGGCCTGGTCGCCCATCGCAATCAGCTCGGGAACTTTGACGTAGTAGCTTTTGCTGGAACTGTAGCCGGTGTAGGCAAGCCAACCAATGGCGCCAACGATAATGGCTGTCGCGCCACCGATGCGCAAGGTGTTGGGAGAAATCTTCATGTCCGACCCTGCATTAACGATACGAGGCCGACCGTGTGGGGTCAAGAAACTGGGATTATTGCGCAGAGGCCTTCGCCGCTCCCGATTGCTCATTCACAAACTGCCCGTCGCGCATTGTCAAGATGCGCCCGGCAATCGCCGCCGCCTCAGGATTGTGTGTGATCATGAGCGTCGTCTGGCCTAGCTCCCGGTTCGAGCGCACTAGCATCTGCAGTACGGCGCTAGAGGTCTTCGTGTCGAGGTTGCCCGTCGGCTCGTCGGCCAGCAGAATGGCCGGCCGCGTAATCAGCGCTCGCGCGATGGCCACGCGCTGCTGCTCGCCTCCGCTCAATTCCGAGGGCCGGTGCTCAAGCCGTCCCTGGATCGCAAGCATCTCGCTCAGGTGGTCGAGATAGGCGCGGTCCATCGGCTCCTTGCGCCCCGAGATCTCGTAGGCGATCTCGATGTTGCCCAACCCCGATAGCGTAGGCAGCAGATTGAACCGCTGGAAGACAAAACCGATGCGGTGCTTGCGCAGCCGTGTGCGCTCGGCGTCATTCAATGAGGCAAAATCCACGCCGTCGATCACCACGCGCCCCTCGGTGGCTCGCGTAAGCCCGCCGAGAAGATAGAAGAGCGTCGACTTGCCCGATCCCGACGGCCCCACAATGGCGACAAACTCGCCCGGCTCGACGGCCAGCGAAACTCCCCGCACCGCGGTCACTTGAATGCGGCCTGCGGCGTACACCTTGGTCAGATTTTCAGCGAGAATGATGTGGTTCGGTTGTTCTTGCGGCACGTCTGCCATTGTAAATGCGCGCGCCCGCCGGATTTTCTTCCGGCCCGCGGCCCTGGCTCGCAATCGACTTCCCCTTCGCTATAGTGGACACATGCGCCTGACAACCCACTGCTTTGCCGTCACCGGCCTGGCTTACTTCACGCCCTGGTGCGTGAACGCCGGCTTCATCGCGGGAGAAGAGGCCACACTGATTGTCGACGCCGGCGCAAACACTCTGGCCGCGCAGACGATTCACGGCTACGCCTCAACCGCGCGGCCCGGCAACAAGCTGATGCTCGTCAACACGGAAAAGCACTTCGACCACATCTGCGGCAACGGCTTTTTCCGCGGCATTGGCGTCGAAATCTGGGGCCACGCCAAACTTGCTCGTACGCCGGCGGAGTTCGAGGCCGAGATCGCCGGGACCAACGCCGCGATTCCCGATCCCGTTCGCCGCGCGCGCAAAGAAGCCAACGCATTCTTCTACGACACGCGTCTCACGTTTCCGGATCACGCCGTCGAAGCGGGCCAAACATTCTCTCTCGGCGAAGTCGCCGCCGAAATCCTGCTCACCCCGGGCCACACCCAAACCAACTTGTCGGTCTGGGTTCCACAGGAGGGCGTTCTCTACACCGGCGACTGCGTCGTCCGCGAATACCTGCCCAATCTCGACGCCGGCGCGCCGGTCGATTGGCAAATCTGGCTCGCAACCATCGACAAGATCGCGGCCCTCCGTCCCGAGTTCCTCGTCCCCGGCCACGGCCCCGTCGCGCGTGGAACCGAAATCCTCGCCGCGCTCGATTCCATGCGCAGTGTTCTTCGCGAAGCCATCGATCGCGGCTTCTCACCGACCTCTCCTGACCACAGATGAAACCGTGGGACTTCGCACACTGAGCCCGGTCAGCAATTCACCTTATGCAGTTTTCGGTTTGCGGACGATACCGTCAAGAGAAGAATTTCCGGTCAGGAACTCTATCGCCGATGAAGGCCCTCGAGAATTGTCATTGACTGGATGAACTGTTCAGCGCTCGCTTATCGACACCCTCCAGCCTCCAAAGATTAGATATCAAGATTCTTGACGTCGAGCGCGTTGTCTTCGATGAATTTGCGGCGGGACTCCACATCCTCACCCATGAGAGTGGTGAAGATGGCCTCGGTTTCGGCAATGTCTTCGAGTTTGACCGAAAGCAGGGTGCGGCGCTCGGGGTCCATCGTGGTTTCCCAAAGCTGCGCGGCTGTCATCTCGCCCAAGCCTTTGTAGCGCTGCACCTGGTAGTCCTTCTTGCCCTGCTCCACGATGTGAGCGAAAAGTTCTCGCGCAGTCTGCTTTTCAACCGGTTCGCGCACGACACGTGCGGCGCGCGCAGGAGGTTTGGTCTCCGCCTTTGCCTCCGCGCCCTCGGCCTCATCTTCTTCGTCAGCAGTGGCCGCGCCAGATTTGGCGGCATATTCCACCAGGAAAGGCGGCTCGAGAAACTCCTTGATGAGCGAGTACTTCGACATCATCTGTCGAAATTCTGGGCTTGACGCCAGCGTCCAGTCGATACGGCGCTCGGCGCCCTGCGCATCGACAAATTTGATCGACCAGGTGTGGTGCTCCTCATCCTCAACCGGCTTGCCCACTTTGAACTGGAACTCATCTGCGAGTTCGATGAGCTGCGCATGGAGGGCGGCAAGTTTCTCCGGAATATCGTTGCCGTCCTTTGAAGCGAAGTCGGCGCGATGCGTCAGCTCCGCACGGGCCAGCATCTCAGTAAGCTTTTCGTTGCGGATGCGCTTGTCCACCTTCTCGACAAAGCTAAGATACTCGTTAAGCGTGCTCATGAAGCGGGTCAACTCCGCGCCCTCAATGCGGCCTGCGGTCTCTCCGTGGCGGACGATCATGCCTTCGGCGGCGCGCTTTACCATCACCTTCACAAAGTCGCGGTCGTCCTTGATGTACTGCTCGAAGCGTCCCTTCTTGATCTTGTAAAGCGGCGGCTGCGCGATAAATACGTGATCGCGCTTGATGAGCTCGGTCATGTGGCGGAAGAAAAAGGTGAGTAGCAGGGTGCGGATATGCGAGCCGTCCACGTCGGCATCGGTCATCAGGATAATCTTGCCGTAGCGCAGTTTGGCCGGATCGAAATCCTCCTTGCCAATGCCGCAGCCCAACGCCGTGATCATGGCGCGGATTTCCTCGTGGCCCAGCATCTTGTCGTAACGCGCCTTCTCCACGTTGAGGATCTTGCCTTTGAGCGGCAGGATGGCCTGAAAGCGGCGGTCCCGCCCCTGTTTGGCCGTGCCGCCGGCCGATTCGCCCTCGACCAGATAGAGCTCGCAGCGCTCCGGATTGCGCTCGCTGCAGTCGGCGAGCTTGCCGGGCAGTCCGCCGCCGTCGAGGGCCCCTTTGCGCCGCGTTAGGTCGCGGGCCTTGCGTGCCGCCTCACGCGCGCGGGCCGCTTCAATAGCCTTGTTGATGATCCGGCGCGCCACGGGTGGATTCTGCTCCAAGTACATTCCCAGGCGCTCGTTCACGAAGGCCTGCACGGTGCCGGCGATATCGGAGTTGAGCTTACCCTTGGTCTGCCCTTCGAATTGCGGCTGCGACAGCTTGACGCTGACCACGGCCACTAGACCCTCGCGCACATCGTCGCCGCTCAGGCTCTCCTTCATGTCTTTGAACAGGCCCATCTGCTGGCCGATGAAATTGATGGTGCGCGTGAGCGCCGCACGAAAACCGGAGAGATGCGTGCCGCCGTCCACGGTGTTGATGTTGTTAGCGAAGCTGAAGACGGTCTCGGAGTAGCTGTCGTTGTACTGCAGAGCAATGTCGATCTCAACGCCGTCGCGCAAGGCCTCCATGACCACGGGTTTGTCGTGCAGCACACTCTTGCCGCGATTGAGGTGCTTAACGAACTCGGCAATGCCGCCGGCGTAGCGGAACTCGGTGCGGCGAGCTTCGCCAGTTTTCGGGTCGGCGGTGCGCTCGTCGGTGAGCGTGATCTCGAGGCCCTTATTGAGGAAGGCCATCTCGCGCAGGCGCTGCGCCAGCGTATCGTAGTTGAATTCGGTGGTAGTGAAGATCGTTTTGTCAGGCAGGAAGTGGATTTTGGTTCCACGTTTTTTGGTCGTGCCGGTTTGGCGCAAATCCGCGGTAGGGATTCCGCAGCTGTAGTCCTGCTCCCAGGTGTGGCCGTTCTGCCAGACTTCGACGCTGAACTCCTGCGAGAGCGCATTGACGCAGCTCGCGCCTACACCGTGCAGTCCGCCGGAGACCTTGTAAGTGGAAGAGTCGAATTTGCCGCCCGCGTGCAGTTTTGTCAGCACTACCTGAACTCCGGGCATTTGCTCGCCGTTCGCAAGAGTCTTCATGTCGACGGGAATGCCGCGGCCGTCGTCGACCACCGTGATGGAATTGTCCACGTGGATCGTGACATCGATCTTCTTGGCATAGCCCGCCAATGCCTCATCGACGGAGTTATCGACGATCTCATAGACCAGGTGATGCAAACCGATCTCGCCGGTCGATCCAATGTACATGGCGGGGCGCAGGCGCACGGCTTCGAGTCCTTCGAGAACCTTGATATTCTCGCTGGTGTAGTTATCGTTGTCGCCGTGCATGGAAGTGCTGCTCAGAACTTCAGTCGCCATAGAATTCCGCTCGCGAGGTGTGCCAGTTTGAGGATCACCAGAGACGATTAAGGATGGTGGTGAGCGACTAACCGAAAAACAGGCTATCAAGCTCGTTTGTCTAGAGTTATTTTATCATGCGGCCTGAGCCGGGGCCTGCGCGGGCAAAGACGGGTCAATGTCATGTCCGCGGTTACCAGTGAAAGTGAAGTGAAGACAAAGTGTGACGTTAGTAATAACGCCCAAGACTATCTACTAAACTATTGAAAATACTTTACTTATTGCAACTTAAGTGGCACGATCCTTGCAAGAAAAGGAAAGCAATCTTTTTCGAATTTCACTTCCTAGAGGTTGCCAAAATGAACTCAGGCATTCGTTGGTTTGCTCTGCTCGTCGCTGTCGCCGGTCTTGCCTCGGCTTCCCTCGCTCCCGCCACCACACAGGCTTATTCTAGGCACGTTCCGGTGATCGTGAGCGACCCGGTCGCGTCTGCCTATCCGATGCCTGCACCCTGTAATCAAGGAATTTGCGTTCAGTAGGTGCCATCGCATCGTTGGCTTCTCAAGGATCGCTGCCGAATCAGCCGTTGGCACGAAAGTACCAGAGAAACGTTACCTTTTTTGTTTGAGATTGAGGCAAGGTTGGCGTTATTCTGAGTCAGGTCGCAGGATCGCAGAATAACGCCATATGTCCATGAGTCCCGCAATGTGGGTCATGACCGGAGCCGAGACTCTTCTATGGGCCGCGCTCGCGGCTCTTTTTTGGAAGAAGAGCATATCTCATCGCTTCCAGGCCATGTGCTATTACCTGACGCTGCGCGCCGTTACCGGGCCGCTCGTGCTACTTCTGCTCTACGAGCAATCGCATGCTGGAAGCCGTGCACATTACATATTCTTCGCGCGAGCTTATGGATTCGGTTTTTTTGCGTCTTATCTTGCGGCCGCCGTTCTGATGTTCTTCATCTGTATTGAAGTTGTCCGCGCCGCTTTGTTGCCCTTCCCCGGAATTGCCAGGCTCGTCATTGTGATCTTCCGATGGGTCGCCGTGGTTTCAGTCCTTGTGACTTTGGCATCGATTTCATACACGCATTTAAGGTGGAAGTCCTTACCGGATATCTTGTATGGTATCGAACATTCTGTCAGTATCCTTCTCATCTGTTTGCTAGCCTTTCTTTGCCTGAGCATGAACGCGCTACGCTTGAGTGCGCGCAATCTCGCCTTTGGGATCACTCTCGGATTCGGCGTGATGGCCTCGGGCGATTTTGTTCTCGCATGCTGGGGCCCCCACATTAAGTCCCTCAACGATCCTGTCGAGTTCGTTTACGAATCGCTTATCTTGGTGGCGCTTGCCATCTGGGCAACCTACTGCATTCTCCCGGAGCCGGCCGGCCAGCCGGTTCTCGTGGCGGCGAACTCGGCCATTTACCGCTGGAATGAGATCGCATCGGCCCTGGGACACACCGGAACCAGAGTTGCCGTACACCGGCCCGCCAACAGCTTCTTCCTTTCCGACGTGGAGCATGTGGTAGAGAAAGTGCTGGCGCGGAACATGGAGGGGCGCGAGTCCGAATCGTAACGACAGGGATTAGAAAGACTGAAGGCCGCAGCGGGTGCTGCGGCCTTTTCGATTGAAGCTTATTTTCTGTTCGTTCTCCGAATGATACGCAACTATTCCGCAGCAACCGGCTCGATCGAGGCAAAGCGTCCGCGGCGTCCGTGGTCGGTGAACACCACGCGGCCGCTGATCTTGGCAAAAAGTGTGTCGTCCGAGCCGATACCAACATTCGCGCCCGGCTTGATGCGCGTGCCGCGCTGACGCGTGATGATGGAGCCGCCGGTGACGAACTGGCCTGCAAAGGCCTTCACGCCCAGCCGTTGTGCGTTCGAATCCCGTCCGTTTGTCGAACTGCCTCCACCCTTCTTGTGTGCCATGTTTTGATTCTCCTTCTCAAAAGCGGCTCGTGTCTGCCTGCTTCTGGTCCTTATGAATTTCTCTACGCTGCAGTAGGGCTCTAGCCTGCCCACGCTCAAAGCAAACTACTCAAGTCGTATCTACTTCGTCTCGTAGATAACGCCGTCGGCTTCAATGGCCTGGATGCGCACCTGGGTAAAGTTTTGCCGGTGTCCTTGCAGCTTCTTGTATTGCTTTTTGCGCTTAAAGTGGAAGATCAGCACCTTGTCGCCGCGGCCCTTACCAACAATCTCTGCCGTCACCTTGGCCTTTGCCGGCTTGGCCAGGGTCCCCGGCTCTCCTGAAACCCCTAAAACGTCGCTGAACTCGACGGTCGGACCGCCAGTGACGCTTTCGATCTTCAGCACGTCTCCTGGCGCCACGCGATATTGCTTGCCCCCAGTGCGAATGACTGCGTACATAACAGACCCTCTCTCGCTCAGGCCTTGCAGCCAGGCGCATGACTCAAACCCGTGTGCTCGATTGGGGCGGATACAGGCTATAACTGCATCGGGAGGCGGCCGCACAAGCCGGGGCGGAGAGCCCTCAGACATCCCGCGCACCCGCACAGGGTGCATCGCCAAACCAATTGATTTTATCGTTAAACCGCGAACCCGGTCAATGCATGTCAATGCATGACACATGCATCCAGCAGTTCTAACTGTGGGAAACCGATCGGTAACGGTGGGTGGGTTAAGGCGGAGCGTTTGCTGCGACGATTGCCAGGCACAGGCGACGCCAGTCGGCAAAGAGCAGATAGGCGGTGATGGTGTGC
>Ga0335078_10000962_pt1 | contig 43811 bp, 40 predicted proteins | sample Lox_Sample_32_FD_206711 | JGI IMG/M metagenome (GOLD analysis project Ga0335078, IMG submission 206711) | Soil microbial communities from Loxahatchee National Wildlife Refuge, Florida, United States - Lox_Sample_3.2 | ecosystem: Environmental > Terrestrial > Soil > Wetlands | place: USA...
CCGCAGATGCCGCCTCCCGGCCGGCCGCGGAAGTTACCCCCGGCCGCGGCGAAACCCTCGGCCAGCTTGCGCGACGTGGCCTCCAGGAACCCTGGGTCCATGAAGCTGTCAGCGTCCTGCACCAGCATCGCGTCCCGGTCGGACAGGCCCGGCAGCACCCGCTCCAGCGCGTAGTTGATGGCCCCGGCCTTCTTGTGCTCGTTGCCCTGAGTGACCATCACCTCGGCCCCTGAGGCCCGGGACAGCGACGCCGTGGCGTCGGAGCAGTTGTCGGCGATGACGATGATGCGGTCCGCGGGCCGCGTCTGCTCCCGCAGCGCGCTGATCGTCTGCTCGATCGTCTCTTCCTCGTTGTGCGCGGGAACCAGGGCCACGATCCGCTCCGGACCGCTCGCCCCTGTCCCGGTGGCACCCGCCTTCGGCACCCGTCGCCCGCTGTCGCTGCATCGCATGTAAAAAAAATTAGGCGCGCAGAGGCGCCTGAAGATCAGAGGAGCAGGTTAATTTAATTACCCCCGTTGCAGTAATCTCCGTAATAAGGGTGAGCCGGCACCGCCCCGGCCCTAACCCCCCGCCACGCCGCCACCGCGCAGCGTCCAGGTGCCACCAGAACCCCTGCCCAGCCTGGGTTTCTGCGGGACGCCGACCTGACAATCCCGGCTCTCATGGCCAGAACGCGACCTCCGCGCCTAACCCATTTAGCGGAGACCTTGGTTATGCCGGCTGGCACGTCAGGAATGGGCCGGTGAGTTCATTCACCCAGCTGCCCGAGTATTGTATAGACGTCTATACTGCAAATGGCCGAGCATCCCCATCGGGTCAGCGCGCCTGGCACTGCGGTCCGCTGTAACGGCTCCGCGCTGCCACCCTGACGGCCAGGCTGCACCCGCGGCGCGTGTCACCGCCGGGAGCGAAGAGTCCACAGCATTTGCTACGCTGACTGGCGGTCTTGGGGCTGTAGCGCAGTCCGGTAGCGCACCTCGTTCGCATCGAGGGGGTCAGGGGTTCAAATCCCCTCAGCTCCACCCGCTGGATCTGGTCTCTGACCAGGTCAGAAGCTCGTTCCTTAGGCCTCAGCCTAGTTCCGTGGCTGGGGCTTTCGGCATGGTTGGGAGGAATTTGGGAGATCATCTTCTCCCTGTCCCCCGGTATCGTCGGCTGCTTGACAGTCTCGCGTAGTGCTGTCGGCTCCGATTCTTGGTCGGCTCGCTCTCGAAACGTGGCCAGGAATTCGTCGAGCAGTGGGACGGGTGAGTGCGGGTGGATGCTGGCCCGGGCGCGGAGCGACTCCTCCCAGCGAACCTGGAGAGCGCGCTTGAGGTCGTCGCGCATCCGGTCCGAGGCGTGGGCGTACAGGCCGCGCATGCCGGGCACCTCGTGGCCGAGGCGCTGCTCGGCCAGGATCTCCGGGATGCCGGCTTCGGCCATCCATGTCTTGTGACTGTGCCTCAGCCCGTGCGGCGTCAGACCGAGCTTGACCGGTAGCCAGCACGCGAGCGGAGTGTCCTCCGGGATCGCCTGGATTCCCCGGCCCCGCGGCGAGGTGTATGGGGCAGTGCCTGGCTGGACCGACGGCCAGGTGGCCACGGGAACACCTGGCCATGCCGAGGCGTCGGCGATGACCAGCCGGGCGGGCAGCCCGGTCCCAGGGTGATACCGGCCGTCGCAGGCTGGCCGGAAGATGCGCCGGGCGTAGTTGCTGCGCCGACAGTGACCGCCGTCCAGGCCGAGGAACACGTAATGCCCGCTGCCGCCGTGCTGCCCGGCACAAGCGCACCGCTGCCGGGGCTGGGCCTGGATCTGCCGGGCGAGCAGGTGGGCCAGGAACGACGGAAGGTCGACGGGCAGGCACGGTTCCCAGTTAGGGCTGCGGTAGGAGTCGTCCTTGGGCGGGAGCCGGTGGAAGATACTCCTGATCTCGCGCAGCTGCCACTCGACGTGGATCTCGTCCCGCTGCACGTGCTCGCACTCCAGGCCGATCACCTCGCCCCACCGCAGCCCGGTGTAGGCGATCGTGACGACCATGGTGAAGTCCTCGTCCCGCCCGGACAGCAGTGCGGCCCGCTCGGCGACCAGCAACGCCTGCAGCGGAGTCGCCCACACCCGCTGCGGTCCACGATCGAGCCTGCGCCCGGTCCGGCGGCCACGGTTCCGAGGCCTGATCGCCGGGTTGTACGGAATCAGCGGCGGCTTGGCCGCGGCCGCGTCGCCCAGGATTGTGCACAGCAGAGCGCGGGCATCCCGAGCCGTGCGCCGGCAAACGCCGGTCCGGGCCGGAATGCCATTCTCCCAATTAGTGATGTCCTCGGTACTGAGCGATCCCAGCTCGCTTTCGCCCCAGGCTGGGCGGATGAACCGCCGGATCAGATACTCGCGGGTCTCCACCGTGCTGATCCCGACGTCCTGCATAACCAGCCACCGGTCGATCCACTCGCTGACCGTGATCTTCCCCGCGTCCGGGTCGGTCCACCGGCCCTCCCGGATCCGGGCCTCCTGATCACGCCCCCAAGCGAGCGCCGCAGCCTTGGTCTCGAACCCCGACTCGCTGGTCTCGACGCCGCTGGGCAGCTTGTACTTCACCCGCCACGGCTGAGGGCCCCTGCCGCGCTTCTCCGCATACGCCACGCTCGCCCTCCTCAGGCGCCGCTGCTCGCTGACTGGCGCCGACGCGGGACCGGCTGCCGCGCGCCCACCCGCACGATCTCGGCAATGTCATCATCGCTAAACCGCAGATGCTTGCCAACAAACGTGCACGGCACCAAACGCGCCGACGCTTTCGTCTTGAGCCAGGATTCACGGACTTTCAGAATCTGCGCCGTCTCCGCGACCGTATGCAGCTCGCCTGTCATCCGCCATCCACCTCGGCTCACCCTGGAACGCACGGCTTTCGCTTGGCCACATCGTCGGCCCGTGAGCTGGTACGACGCAGCCATGCGTTAAGTTATGCCAATAACTCGCACATGTGTCAAACGAAAGGGGCGAGATCATTAATGGCTTTGCCGTGCTCAAATATGTCAGCCTGGTCTGCCGCGGTCTGCCTGAGTTCAGACAGTGCCAGAAAATCCACTGGAAAATATTCTTGTCCGGACCACAATCGGACCTAAATTATGGTCCGGCCCGGTCCACAATGGCCCGGTCCGGTCCACTGTGGTCCGGGCGGACCAACTCAGTCGCAAACATCCGACCTTCCGGCGGGCGATCCAAGCAGACCTCGACTACACCCATCATGCACCGCTGCGCGCGCAATACCCGCTACCCGTCAGCCGCAGATCCTAAGCACGGCGAGCGGCCTGCCGAGCGCTGAAGCTCCGGCACGCGGCATCGAGTGTGCTGGTCACGGCATCCGCAGGCTCAGGGCAAGGCAGGATCTGGATGCCCGGACAGGAAACGGTCCGCTGAGTCGCTGTCGATGAGGGAGTTATCAGCCAGCCATTGCACGGCCCGGCGCCGGGCCCGGGTGTCCCGGAACGCGTACCACGCTGCCAGGAGGTCCGGGTACTCCTGGTGGAGCTCGTCTTTGAACCGGCGGAAGGCTCCTTTGCCCTGGATCGCACGGGCCAGCGTGCGCCCGGCCCGTTCATCGGTGATCCCCTCGGCGAAGTCGGCCATGTCCTGGTACCAGACCCAAGACGGCAGCGCGCCGATGACGACCAGGTCCAGCTCATCGAGATCGACCGGCGTCTGGCCGTCGATCCCGGTGTCGGCCGTCCAGCACACGATCTCCCCGGTGTCCGGGTTGATCAGCCAGTGGTATTCGTAGTCTTCCTGGCCGGCCAGCGCGTTCGCGATCTCTTCCAGATCGACTCTGCTCAACTCCAGCACCCGGACAGGATAAGTCTCTCCCGCTGCCCGCACTCAAGGACTGGAACGCGCGAGCAGCGGCAGACAACAGTGTCCAAGCGACCCCGGGCCGGGGGTAGCAGCCCCTCGTTCCTTTGCGCGCTATCATGGGATATCACAGGAGGTGAGCATGGCTGACGTGCTGATTCGTGACGTGCCTGATGACGTCATTGCGGCCGTAGACGCGCACGCGAGCAGGCTGGGGCTCTCGCGCAGCGAGTACGTGCGCCGCCGCCTAGCCCAGGACGCCGCAGCCCGCGACACCGCGGTCAGCGTCGAGGACCTAGCGCAGTTCGCTGAGACATTCGGTGACCTCACCGATCCCGATGTCATGTCGCAGGCCTGGCGGTGACGACCTGGCTGATCGACAAATCAGCACTGGTCCGCCTCGCCGCTAGCCCCGACGCCGCGCAATGGGCCAGCAGAATCGAGCGCGCACTGGTACGGATCACGACGGTGACACGCCTGGAGGTCGGCTACTCGGCCCGGTCAGGACCGGAACTGCGCTCCAGGCTCCGGCGGCCGCCCTTGGCATCCATGCCCGTCGAGTACCTCACGCCGGTCATCGAGGACCGGGCGGTCGAGGTCTTGACCTTGCTGGCTGACCGCGGTCAGCACCGTGCTCCCTCGCTGCCTGACCTGCTGATCGCCGCGACCGCCGAACTCGCTGGCCTGACTGTCCTGCACCTGGATAAGGACTTCGATGTCATCGCCAAAGTCACTGGGCAGCCTGTCGAGCGACTGAACATGGCATGAAGACCCATTTCCCGGCTCGCTTATGGCCGCAACCGGTCTGCGGCAAAGGGGACGTTCTCCGTGCGCAGCAGTTGCGCATAAACATCCTGCCGAACTCTGAGCCGTGGTTGGAAGAGATTTTGCTCGTCGTGGGTTGACGGTTGTTGAAAGCAACTCGGCTGGTTAACACGATCTCAATGCCACGAGGGTACTTAGCGATATCAAGGCCAAGGCGATCGTCACAGCCGCAGCCGCCGCTCACATTTGCCCGGTCGACGGACGACTGATAGCAGAACCGAGAACGTCGCGCCGACCTGGCGGCCGATCCTGGGAAGGGGATACCTTTGTGCACGGGCATTCATACGGCGTCTGGCCTCACGGATCTGTTCTGGCCTCTACCTAAGCGATGCCCAGCCTCGCGGTCGTGCCATCCTCGGCGCGGAGGGAGGGAAGGAATGAACGATGGATCTGGGAAACGGCGCAACTCCACGGCAACAGCGCCAGCACCGACTGGTACAGGCAGTTCTGACCACGCTCGCAGAGCAAGAGAAAGGATCGCTGCCTGTCAAGGAGCTCTTCGACGAACTGGCCGAGCGGCTCCAGCTGGGTCCTGAAGAACTCGTCCCCATCCCCGGGGGGCCAGGGCGAAAGTTCGAACGGGAGGCGTACTTCAGCCTCATCCCGGCAACGAAAGCTGGCTGGCTGAAGCGGCAGGGCGGCGTTTGGACGCTTACGGCCGAGGGTCAGGAGGCAATCGGAAAATACACCGACGCCGACAGCTTGCAGAAGGCCGCCAGAGCTGGGTACCAGGAGTGGAGGCGGTCACGGCCTGCGAAAGACCAGCCCGCCCCGACAGCCGCCTTTGACCGGAGCGACCCCGAAACGGCCCGGGCCATCCTTGAAGCGATGTACCCAGATGACGCCGTCCGGGAGGCGTGCCTTGCTCAGACAGCTGCGTCGATTGAACTCGCCGACGCGTGCTCGCACACTTCGTGGTCAACGACCCTCTTCCGCCGCAGGATGAGGCTCAATGTGGGCCGGATCTACGTGCTCACGTTCGAGCCGCGGACAGTCCATCTCGTGGCAGATCAGGCGGGCCTCCCCCCAGCTGGTTGCCCTGACGGCGTCACCGTGGAACCGTTTGACGTCACGACGCTCGACAATCTCATGGAGCTGTCGTTCCCGCCTGAGGCCATGGAATCGGCTGCCGAGTGGGCCGCGTCAGCGCATGCCGCCGCCATCCGGGTGGCTGCGACCGCTGTCCCGCGAACCCCTTTCAGCAACTCGTTTTCCGCCGGTGTCACGGCTCTGCTCCGGGACGAGGCAGGCCTTGAGGTGCCCGATCCTGTCTCCACGGTCGCCGACATTGACACTCTCGGCGACCTTGAGGACGCCCTCGAGGCATTCGATCGCCATGCTGCGCGACTCGCCGCAGAAAATGCGGAGGCCCTGCGCAAGTCGATAGTCGCGCGGTTCCCTATCGAACAGTGGCCCACGCTCCCGCTGGAGCGCTACGCGCTGGGCGGCCCGGATCACGACAACTTCTGCTACGTCATGGAGTTCGAGTCGGAGGCCCTGTGCTCAATCCGCGGCGGTTCGGCGAGGAAGCATGCCATCTACCGCAAGGCATCCGGCGACTGGTACTACGACGACAGCTACCCGAACGTCGAGGCAGCGTGGGAAGCGGTACGCGGCGCATTCATCGAAGCGTTCCGGCTCGCCCGCGCCGGCGATTTCGAGGCAGTCGACAGCTTGCGGCCTATCAGGTCGGCGGCGGCACTGCGTACCAAGGCGCTCTACGTCTACTTCCCCGACGAGATGCTCCCGATCAATTCGTCAGCCCACCTGGCGCACTTCATTGCAGCGCTCGGCGGGTCCGTCGGGCAACGCGGCGCGGTCGCGGCCAATCGGACGCTGCTGCAGCTGATCCGCGGACGACCGGAGTTCGAGGGATGGATGCCCCACGAGATCTCGACCTTTCTCTACGAATGGGCCGACCCCCGCAAGACTCGCCTCGTGGTCAAGGTCGCACCCGGCGAACGCGCCGCGTACTGGGACGAGTGCCAGGAGAACGGTTACATCTGTATCGGCTGGGACGAGCTTGGTGACCTGTCACGATTCGCGGGCCAGGAGGAGTTCCGCAAGGCATTCGACGACCAGTTCTCGGAGGAGTACCACGGGAATAAGTCCAAGCTCACCGTGAAGGCCAATGAGGTCTGGACGTTCCGTGGACTTGAGCCAGGCGCCACGGTGATTGCCAACCGCGGCACGAACCAGATCGTCGGCATAGGCACGGTCACCGAACCGGGGTATATCTGGCGCCCAGAGCGCGAGGTCTACAAGCACACCGTGTCGGTGCAGTGGACCGACACCACCGAGCGGACGCTGGACCCACCGGTGACCTCATGGTTCGGCTCCACCGTCGCGAAAGTCCCGGGTGACCTCTACCAACGGATCATCGCGACCGTGGACACAGACGGCGGGACGGCGATGTCACGACCGGCGGTCAGCCCAGAGCCCGTGCTGCCGGATATCCTGTCGGGCCTCCAGCGGCGCGGTCAGGTCGTCCTCTACGGCCCTCCGGGCACCGGGAAGACGTACGCCGCACGGCGCTTTGCTGTCTGGTGGTTGCTCGGCCGAGCCGGCGCGCCCGAGGCCTCCTGGATCCTGGGCGACCGCGCGGCTCTCGCCGAACACGAACAAACCCTGTCCACCGCGCACACAGCAGGTGTCCCCCAGCTCAGCATGATCACCTTCCACCCGTCGTACTCGTACGAGGACTTCGTGGAGGGCTACAAGCCGCGACCGACTGATGGCCGGGGAGGCCTCGAGCTCGAGCTGCGCGACGGGATCTTCAAGCGCATCTGCCGGGCCGCGGCAAGTGACCCGCGACCCTACCTATTGGTCATCGACGAAATCAACCGGGGAAATGTCCCGAAGGTCTTCGGCGAGCTCATCACCCTCCTGGAGCTCGACAAGCGCGGAATCAGCGTCCTGCTGCCCTACAGCGGCGAGACGTTCTCCATCCCGCCGAACGTCTTCATCATCGGAACGATGAACACTGCGGATCGGAGCATCCGACTGCTCGATGCCGCGCTGCGCCGACGTTTCGCGTTCATCGAGCTCCTGCCGGATCCCGAGGTGCTGCAGGGCGCTGCGGTTGACCGGCTGGCGCTCGATGCGTTCCTGCTTGAGCTGAACCAGCGCATCCTCAAGTACGTCGGGCGGGAGAAGCAGGTCGGCCACTCGTTCTTCCTTGACAGGGAGGGCAAGCCGATCACCCGTTCAGAGGACTTCGTCGCGCACTTCCTTTCGGAGGTACTCCCGATCCTTCAGGAGTACGCCTTCGAGGACTACGCCCTCCTCGGGCAACTTCTCGGCGACGGCGTGGTCGATACCGAACTCCAGGTGATCCGCACGACGGTGCTCGAAGCCCCCGGCGAGTTCGTCGAAGCGCTTCGCATGAACTTCGGCACCACCGACTGACCACGTGGATATCCACGAAATTCCCGAGTGGGGACGGCTCGACATCGATGACGCCGGAGCACCGTCCGCGGATGACCTGACCCTCGCGCGGCAGCTTCGGGGGCACGCCGACGAACTCGGCAGTACCCAGGGCAGCAAGCTGCTGCTCGATTGGTCATATGACGGCCGGCTTCGCATCCGTGCCCGCTCATGGGTCGGCGTCGTGCGTGTGGCAGGCCATGAGATCCGCGTCGTGCCGAAGCACACGCATGGTTCACTCGGCGTACTCACAATGCTTCGGTACGCCAGCCGCGCCATCCCGGAACAGGTGCGCTCGGCACGCACCGTGCGGGAGGGCGACCGCAACCTTCTCGACCTCGTGTGCCTGCTGTTGGCGGACGAGTCTGAGAAGATCGTCCGTCAGGGCGCGCTGCAGGACTACGTCGAGCACGAGGAGGCGCTCGCGGCGCTCCGCGGTCGGCTGCTCATCGACCGCCAGGTGCGCAGGCGCTATGGCCAGGTCGACGAGGTCGAGTGTCGCTTCGACGAGCTCGAGGCCAACATCGCCGAGAACCGGATCCTCGCCGCAGGCCTTGCAGTTGCGGGCCGGGTGTGCTCCGACGTCGCGATCAAGGCCCGTGTCCGGCGGCTTGCCGTGGCGTTCGCGGAGCTCTGCTCGGTCGCTCAAGGTGCCGCTGACGCCGCGGAGCCGATGGAGTACACGCGCCGAAATAATCACTACGCCACAGGACACGTTTGGGCGCGTCTCCTGCTCGCCCAGCACGGCATTCACGACCTCTACGCGCCGGGCACTCCACGGACCCAGGCGTTCCTCCTGGACATGAACGTCCTCTTCGAACGCTTCATCGCTCAGGCACTGGAGGACTCGGCGAGTGGGACACCCTTCCGCGTCGACCGGCAGAGCTCAACCGGCTCGATCATCGTCGATGCGCTGACTGGACGCACGTATACACGCGTGCGGCCAGACATGCTGGTACGCCACGGCGAGCGCGAGGAGACGTATCCCGTCGACACCAAGTACAAGCTCTACGACGAACGACGCGTTGCGCCAGAGGACATCTACCAGGCCTTTCTCTACGCCTTCGCCTTCCACTCAGGGCACGGGCCGCGGCAAGCCTCACTTGTGTATCCATCCGACCGCTCCGAAGTGAACCAGCGGCTCGCTGTTCGCGGCTCCAGGATCACGCAAGCCACTATCCGCGGGGTGCGGGTCAACCTGTCAGAACTTGTAGCCCGCGCAGCGGTCGGTCCAATTGTCGACCCCGACCTGCTGATGCTGTGCACGGGTGCGTCGAACTCTCAACTATCGCTCTTTCCAGCACCCGCCTGAGCCGTGTAGTGAGCGGCTAAGTCACTGCGTCAACTTCTGTAACCGGCGCTGATGCATCTTCGGGTGGCTGGCTCCGCTGGAGAGTCGCGCCCACCTTGCGGCTAATGAGCGCGCGTTAGCGTGCATGGCCGTCGGAGGGCCACACGATTTCGCCGATGCGGTCTACAGGGTCGATCAGGACTGCTGCCTTCGCCGCAAGTGCTCTTGCCGAGGCAGTCCGCCCGGCGGTTAGGTAATCGTGGATGGCACGGGCCGGGTCGGCGCCGGGTGCGGCCGGAAGCGAGCGCCCGAGAAGGTCGACGCGCCTCCCGGCGTACTGCGGCGGATCGCCGGGGTAGCGGCCGAACTTCGAGGGGCCGAAGTCACGCGTTCCGCGCCATCGAGCAGGAAACGGCCAGTCGTCATGCTGGGCGTAGAAGGACCAGACGTCGAAGTCCTTGATACCGTTCTTCCCGTTCACATAGTGCAAGGCAGCGCCTTGGCACAGGGCGCGACCCAGCAGGCGCCCGGCATAGCGGCCCGAACCGCCCGGATTGCGCGCGAAGAGCTCGGCCTCCGCATCGGCGGCCAGAGCGGCGAGGTGCAGAAGGTCAGCTACGTCGATACGGGCCAGCGACCGATCCATGTCCTCGGGCACGCAGCCATACTCTCACCGAGGCTGCCGAATCGGTGCGTGCCGAGACAAGCGGCATGCGGCTCGAAGAGTAAGTTCCCGGCACGTGACGCACGGCTGTCCATCTCAAGGATCTGCGGGACTGGCAATTGCGGTCACATGGCCCGATCTAGTCAACTTGTCTGTTGCGGTTGTCGATCAAGTCCGCTAGACAGCGAGGCTGCAGGTCATTGCGAGTGACATTCAAGCGGTTCAGGTCTGTATTGCATAACGCTCACGCATGCGAAAGACACTTCAAAACGAAAGCCGTATCTTCGGTAGCACTTAACAAGTTGGGACTAGCGGGTCAAACTTTATATTATTGGGAGTCATACCACGGCCATTTCCGGGATCATTATAAAATACATTGGCGGCAGCATATTCAATAGTATCATTAGGGCGCTTTATTTTGTACCATCCAGCGCTACCTACGCTAACAGGAGTAGTGACGTCCCCTGGGACTCGACAGTACACGGTGACTGCCTGGCCTGGAGAGATCTGGCCTTCGACGCCTGACGGGCCCGCGTAATTCGAGTACGCCAGGGCCTGAAACTCATCCGTCTCGGTCCGGGTACGGGCTAAGGCTTTCGGGAGCACGGATCCTGTTGATGACGGCAGCGGGCCGACCGTGGAGGAGCCAGTATCGGATGAGTTTGGCTGATGCGGGGCACTGTTGCCACCGAGAAGACCCGTTACAAGCGCCGCGATGATGAGACCTATCGCTCCAATGCCAGCAACTGCTAATGCAATCTTGTTGTCTGTCGTAAACTTCTTGCCAACCCCAGATCCAGACTGCTTTTTGCGAGACATTGCATTCGCACCTCGGGTAACAGGAGCCAGAGCAGTCGACACTGAGCACGAAAGCTATCACGTGGAGATGGCTGCAGGTGCCTGCTTTGGCACAGGGCCTAGTAAACACCATCCCTACGTGAAACCAAGGATACAGGAGAGAAAACTGGTGCGCAGCCGCGCTCACGCGATACGACCTGACCTTTGCACTGTGCCAAATGGCCAATCACATCCGCCGATCAGGACGGCATCGATGCCACTACCAAAAGCGACCTGGCGAACCTGGAGATCGTCAACTTTCCTAGCGCCGCATCGCTGCAAGCAGGCTGGTCGTGAGTGCCCGATCCGGGCGAAGTCAGGCCTGGGTTCGACGACCGAACGGTCGCACGCACTGATTTAGGGCTATATATTGCCATGTACGCGGTAAAGGGGGAGGAGAATGTCTGCTACTTCTGATGCCACTGATCGCGCGCAGCTACATGACGAGGCCCAACTGCCGATTGAGCTGGCGCGGTACGGCTTAAGAACCTCCAAGGGAACGCCGAAGCTGATCGATGCTGACTGGCTTGTCGTCTTGTCGACGGACCGTAACCAGATCCGACGGGATGTCTGGCTCGACAGCGATGCTTGGCAATCCGGGGCCGAGGGCTGGGAACCGGAGGGCATCATCTGGCCGACCTGGCCGATGCGGCCTGCCGATGAGATGTCCTCACCGGAGTCTGCGCTCAGCGGAGTACAGAAGTACTGGAACAAGTCCGGGAACCGGCTGCGTGATTCGGCGAAATGGATGGCTACGGTGCTCGGCGCGGCGCTGGCGACCTTGGTCGGCACCTCGCCGCTGGCCCCGATCCGCAATCACCACTCAATGACGGCCGTTGTATTGTTCCTGACCGGCCTGGTGCTGCTGGGGGTCACGCTCTTTTTGGTCTTGCAGGTCATGCGCCCCCAGGCGGTGTCGTTTACCGATGTGCAGCGTGCGCGCCCGCACCGCGGCCCGTCCGGATCGGCGCTGGGCAAGTGGCATGAGACAGTGGAGTCGCACCAGGACCTGTACCTGCCGTGCGGGGTGAAGTGCCTGACCAGCCTGCGCCAATCCATGATTATCGAGAAGATGACGCTGATGGCGCTAGCCCAGGCCAAAGAGCACCCGCCAGGCTGCGAACTGCGCCAGGAACTGGAAGAAGCCCAGGAGGGGCGGGCCGTTCGGCTGACCGAGCTTCGCCGCGCAGCGGCCCAGGTCGCTGTGATCGGGGAGTACTACAAGCTCCGCGGCCGCAGTACCCGGGCAACCTACGGCGGCATCTTGTGCACCCTGATCGGAATCGCAGCGATACTCGCCGCATTCACTTGGCCCGTCACCTAGTCGTGCACCAGTAACGGCAGCTTGATGCCAATTGCGCTTAAACTGCCTCGCATCTAAGGCTATGGAGACCTGTCGGGCCAACCGACGACCGACGGGCGGCAGATGAGGAAGTTTGCTGCGTGCGACACTGCCTGATGTGAAAGACGAACCGATGAGGCGGATCGCTCATCTGCTGCGCGAGCGCAATGCGATCGACGAGGAGATCGCGGCCGTCACGCACCGGCCGATGACGTCCGGGCACCTCGGCGAGTGGATTGCAGCGCAGATCTTCGACATCCAGCTTGAGCGTTCAGCGGTCGCGGCGGGCATCGATGGCACTTTCGTGCTGGCCCGCTGCAAGGTCGTACCGTCAACATCAAGTGGTATCTCAAGCGCGAGGGCCTGTTGGACACCAGCGAATCTGCCCGGCTCGATTACTATCTGGTCCTCACGGGGCCGCCGTCGGCGGCGGCGTCGTCACGAGGCGCCACCCGGCCGTGGCGGATTGACGCCGTCTTCTTGTTCGATGCGCGGCAGCTTCGCGCCGAGCAGATCGAGCGCGGTGTGAAGCGAGGAATCGCCTCCAGCGTCGTCAACCGGCAGTAGGCTGCCGCCGAGATATATCCCGCTGCTAACTCCTTCCTGCCGATCTCCTCCCGCCAGGCCGGACCCCTCCAGCTGTTTAGTGCCGACTATGACTAGCACCAGTGTTCGTTCGCGCATCCCAGAGCGCAGCTCAGCAAGCGAGCCCGGCCGCGCACCAAGCGGCAGATGAGTGCGGCGGCTGATGGACATCGGCTTGGTCAATCAATGCGCGGGCTGGATACAAGATCGGTACAAGCTTGATGATCAGATCGTTCATGGTCTCGATTGTGCCGCAGCCAGGTGCAGAGGCACCGACGGCCGCACAATGAGTCACCAGCGGCATAGAGCGGTAAATGAGTCGGCCTTGGGTCTTGCCCGGACCTCACGGTGCCAGGTGGCTGGCCGACCTGGCGCTAAGGGCCATAGACCGGTCGTCCCGAGAGGCTTCTAGCTAGTGCCGCCTCAGCCAACGTTTGCCCGGGAGGCCGGCCAGTTATTAGGTCGGGCCGGTAGTCACCGGGTCTGTCGGCGGCACGTGAATACTGACCCCGGCGTGGCATCTGAATTTTGACCCCCTGCCCGATGACCCTGGCTCGATCCGAGCCGGGGGGTGGAAGGGGTGCTTTGCGTGGAGGACTGGGCTGAGATCCGCAGGTTGCACCGGGCGGAGAAGATGCCGATCAAGGTGATCGCCCGGGTGATGGGAGTTTCGAGGAATACGGTGCGGGCGGCGGTGGCCAGTGACCGGCCGCCGAAGTATGAGCGGCCGCGGAAGGGATCGGTCACCGACGCGGCCGAGCCGCGGATCCGGGAGTTGCTGGCGGCGTATCCCACGATGCCGGCGACGGTGATCGCGGAGCGGATCGGCTGGGGGCATTCGGTGCGGGTGCTGCGGGACCGGGTCGCGGAGCTTCGCCCGGCGTATCTGCCGCCGGATCCGGCGTCCCGGACGGCGTATGCGGCGGGGGAGATCGCCCAGTGCGATTTCTGGTTCCCGCCGGTCACCATCCCGGTGGGCTGCGGCCTGGTGCGCAAGCCGGTGCAGCTGCCGGTGCTGACCATGGTCTGCGCGTACTCTCGCTGGCTGACCGCGGTGCTGGTCCCGACCCGCACCGCGGCGGACTTGTTCGCGGGCTGGTGGCAGCTGATCAGCGGCCTGGGTGCGGTGCCGCGGGTGCTGGTCTGGGATGGCGAGGGCGCGATCGGCCGGTGGCGGGCTGGCCGGCCGGAGCTGACCGGCGACTGCCAGGCATTCCGCGGGACCCTGGGGGCCAAGGTGGTGGTCTGCAAGCCCGCCGATCCTGAGGCGAAAGGGATCATCGAGCGGGCACATGACTACCTCGAACGCTCGTTCCTGCCCGGCCGCACGTTCACCAGCCCGGCGGACTTCAACACCCAGCTCACCGGGTGGCTGGCGCTGGTGAACACCCGGCCCCGCCGGGCGCTGGGCTGTTCCCCGGCCGAGCGGATCGGCGCGGACAAGCAGGCGATGCTGAGCCTGCCGCCGGTGGCACCGGTCACCGGGTGGCGGGCCTCGGCACGGCTGGCGCGTGACCACTATGTGCGGCTGGATTCCAACGACTACTCCGTTCACCCGGCGGTGATCGGCCGGCGGATCGAGGTCAGGGCGGACCTGGCCCGGGTGCGCGTGCTCTGCGATGGCCACAGGGCCGCCGATCACGAGCGGTCCTGGGCCTGGCACCAGAGCATCAGCGACCCCGCGCACGTCGCAGCGGCACGGGCCATGCGCAGCCAGCGGGTCACTTCCCTGCGGGCAGCACCCGAGCCCGAGGTGCAGATCCGGGCGCTGGCTGACTACGACACCGCGTTCGGGGTGGACGGGGGTGCCGCGTGATGGCCCCCGCGAAGACGGCCGCCCGCGACACGACCGCCGAGATCGCGTTCCTGACCCGGGCGCTGAAGGCACCGACGCTGCGCGAGTCAGTGCCCCGGCTGGCGGAGCGGGCCCGGGCCGAATCGTGGACGCATGAGGAGTTCCTCGCCGCCTGCCTGCAACGCGAAGTCGCCGCCCGCGAGTCCCACGGCGGTGAAGGCCGCATCCGGGCCGCCCGGTTCCCCGCCCGCAAATCCCTGGAGGAGTTCGACTTCGACCACGCCCGCGGCCTCAAACGCGACGTGATCGCCCACCTGGGCACCCTCGACTTCGCCACCGCCCGCGACAACGTCGTGTTCCTCGGGCCACCCGGCACCGGCAAAACCCACCTGGCCATCGGGCTGGCGATCCGGGCCTGCCAGGCCGGGCACCGGGTGCTGTTCGCCACCGCCGCCGAATGGGTCGCCCGCCTCGCTGAGGCCCACCACGCCGGAAGGCTGCAGGCCGAGCTGGTCCGGCTGGGCCGCTACCCGCTGCTGGTCATCGACGAGGTCGGTTACATCCCCTTCGAACCCGAGGCGGCCAACCTGTTCTTCCAGCTCGTCTCCGCCCGCTACGAACGAGCCTCGCTGATCGTCACATCCAACAAGCCGTTCGGCCGGTGGGGCGAGGTGTTCGGCGACGACGTGGTCGCCGCCGCCATGATCGACCGCCTCGTCCACCACGCCGAAGTCATCGCCCTCAAAGGAGACAGCTACCGGCTCAAAGACCGGGACCTCGGCTGCGTCCCCGCGGCCACCGCAACCGACGACTAACCGGACAACACGACCAGCAGGAGGTCAGTTTTCAGATGCCACCAGGGGGTCAAAATTCGCGCGCCGTTGACACGGGTCCGGGCGTTCGGGAGGGCTGCCGATGCTGGGTCCGCGATGATGGTGCCGTGGCCGGGTTCAGGTACTCGCGGGAGTGGTGGTGTGAGCTTCGCTCCGACCTGGACCGGCGCCGTGTGGAAGGCAAGGACTCCCAGGGAGCGATTTTGGCGCTGGCCGAATTCTACCGGCAGATCCCAGCGGGCCAGCGGTCAGAAGTGAATGCAGTCCTGCTGGAGTGGGTCTTGTCTGAGGGGGAGGGGCTTCGGTTCGACGCGCTTGCCATCGTGGACGATTGCGGGATCGCCGAGGCAGTACCGGCCCTCCGGGCGCTCCAGGACCGGCTGGAGACGGAGTCGCGGCCAGGCGCTCCATACGAGTGGGCCAAGGTCAATCGCATTATCGGGAGGCTCGCGGCGGCCGGTAGCTGACTAGTGCCGTGGCCGGTCACGTGCCCTGTGGTCTGCGCTGGCCGGGTGAGTGCTGATCGTTCAGACTGGGCCGGTGGCTGAGCGCGTGCGGGTGCGTGAGATCGATGATGATGAGGGCCGGCGGCTGGTGCGGATCGTACGCCGGGACAGTGGGTCGGTGGTGACCTGGCGGCGCGCGCAGATGGTGCTGCTGTCGGCTCAGGGCATGGACGTGGCCGGTATCGCGAAGGTCGCGTTCACCAGCGAGGACCGGGTCCGGGATGTGATCCATAACTTCAACGCCGATGGGTTCACCTCGCTATATCCCAAGTACAAGGGCGGGCGGCCGCCGAAGTTCACGCTGGTGGCACGGCGGGAGGTCAAGAAGATCGCCAAGTCCCGCCCAGCAGAACACGGTCTGCCGTTTTCCACCTGGAGCCTGGCCAAGCTGGCCGACTTCCTGGTGGCGGAGGGGGTGGTCGACGACATCTCCCACGAGGGCCTGCGGATACTGCTGCGCGAGGAAGGCGTCACCTTTCAAGCTGTAAAGACCTGGAAGGCGTCCACTGATCCGGACTATGCGGCCAAGAAGGCCCGGGTCGAGCACCTGTATGCCATCGCCGACCGGGAGGTCGTCCCCGAGCCCGGCGAACCGCAGGTGATCTTCTGCGTGGACGAGTTCGGGCCGCTGAACCTCCAGCCCCACCCGGGCCGGCAGTGGGCCGCGGTCAGCGGCAAGCACAAAGAACCAGGCCGTAAGCCACGGCCTCGCCGTCGCGCCACCTACACCCGCACCGCCGGGGTCCGGCACCTGTTCGCCGCCTACGAGCTGGGCGAGGACAAGCTGTTCGGGCACATCAAGCCCCGCAAGACCCGGGCCCGGTTCCTGGAGTTCTGCCGCTACCTGCGAACCCTCTACCCGCCAGATGTCAAGATCGCGATCATCTGCGACAACTTCGCACCTCACCTGACCACCAAGAAGGACAAGCGCATCGGCCAGTGGGCCGCGGCCAGCAACGTCGAGATCGCCTGCACGCCAACGAATTCGTCCTGGTTAAACCGCGTGGAGGCACAGTTCACAGCGCTGCGGTACTTCGCACTGGATGGCACCGACCACGCCACCCACGAAGAGCAGGGCAGCATGATCCGCCGCTACATCATCTGGCGCAACAACCACGCCTACGACCAACGGCTACGGCACATCATCGCCCGGGCAAACGTTGCTTGATGCGGCACTAGCAGCCTCAGGAAGCAGGCCTGGCCGCCAGTCCAAGGCCCCGCGGGGAAAGAGTGCGTGTTCAGCCTCGCTGCTTCTCAGACGATTCGTTTAGGCGAAAGTGGGCGACGGTACTGCGCCGACATGCTAGCTAACCCTAGACGACCCATTGCGGACATCCCACCGATCTGAGATACTTGGCATTCTGGGGAGGGGTATGCGCTTTGAGCAATAAGGAACACAGCACTGGGCCTGTCTCTGACCAGCCTATTCTGCGTTTTCTTGATCTTCAAGTTAGAAAGCAAGGCTATCTGAAAGTAATTACTGCGCCTGTGGCGACACTAGCAGCAATTGGCGGCGCCTTCGCTCTCCTCGGAAATAATTGGCTCCTTTTTGGCACAGTTGTTGGAGCAGGTACTTGTGTTCTGGTGCTTCTTCTTTTGGCCGTGGAACACTTTCGTGCATTCAAATTGCAAAATGAGGTTTTGGGCCTTGACGACCGGCTTTCGGGCGTCAGGGCTGACCTGGAGGAAAAGGTTCGGCAAAACACGGCGGCTATTGAAGCCTATTCCGATAAGCTCGAGAAGCTTCAAGAACTCATTGGGCGGGTACGCTGGATCACCGAGCGCATGGCTGTATGTTGTTCGATTCCTCCAAACGGAGAGATTCGACCGGGGGCCCTTGGCGGTCCCGAAAACGCCTGTGAGGTCTCAGAATTCAATGATCTCGAAGAGGCGCTACTCGATTACGCCTACGAAGCTCTTGGTGAATCTGTTCGCCGAATGGTTATTTACTATGGAGACGAGGAGCGACTTACTATCGCCCATAAGCCAGGTTGGCCGAATTCGCACCCGCGTATTCTTGTGGCCGGGCAACCGAAGATACAACTTGAGGTGAACGCTTCGCCACTTCTAGACGAGCTAAAACTCAACCCCGAAGTATACGTGCCAGATGTAACTCATCCTACTGATGCGCAGCGCAGGTTTATAGATATTGTGCCGGATCATCAGGAATTCCGAACTCTCGCTTGTTTTAGGCTGGCATCATTGCCATCGGTATGGGCGGCAAGCACTGAGAAGGCGCGGCTTCTGGGAATCCTTCTTGTGCAGGATACGCGCGTTGACGCATTGGGAAGTATATACGAGCGCCAGTTCTTTACTGTGCTAGCCAACGTCCTCGCCACCGCATTGCTTGGCGTCCGCCTGAACCTAACGAGATCTGGACATGACCGATGAATATGCCGCCCTCGAGGCCACCGGGAACTAGCCCGCAATACGACCGTCGCACCAGACTAGTATGTGCAAAGTGCGGCAATGTGGAGTTCTTGTCCGGTAAGGGTGACCACGAAGATAAGAGAAGGTGTCCTGTGTGTGGGTACATGATGGAAAAATCTGATCGGGATTACAAATAGGGTTGATTCCTCGCGCAACAGATGAACTCGGAGGACGCGCTGTCGTCGGCAGATCCGGAAGTTTGCGGTAGGCCCTGCGGGCAATGCGCAACGCCGGATTGCCGCCGACGCTGGTGCTGATGAGCGGCTCGGGACCTCGATGGCCGGGAGTTCAGCGGCGTCGTAGCACCCGGCGCGTGGGCTCGCTCGTCCTAATGTTGCCGTTCGGCTCGCGAGTTGCCAGCCGAGGCGGCTGGCAGGCAATATTCGGACTGCTGATCGGGCACACTGAGATCATGGGTAGCGATGCGAGCGTGCCGTTCACGTACGCGGAGATCCGGCCGTATGCGGTCGCGGAGTCGCTAGATGAGCTTCGCGGCCCGGCTCATGGTGCCCTGGATTTGCCGCACGAGCTGGCCTGGAGCGGTCGGCGCCGGTTCGATCTCGACGACGACTACGATCGCGCCGCCGCCTACAAGATCATCCTTGAGGAGGGCCGGCAAGAGCACTTCCGTCGCTACCTGAACGCCCGGCTGCTGCGACGCTACTGGCGGGAGATCCTGCCGGCCCGCCAGGTCCGCGCCCTGTGGGAGAGACGCTTTCCTGAGCTTCGCCGCGCAGGCTGATGGATCCGCTGCAAGAGCGACTGGCGCGTATCGGCTTGCAGGTCATCGGCAGGCGGGCCTTGTCCTGGGCGACGGCCATGCCATCGAACTGCACGGCATGGGAGACCGCCCCTTTGAAGACATCGATCTGTTCAGCGCCGAACGCGGCGGCCTCGCCGCGGGCGCGGACGACCTGATGGATGCATATACCCGCGCGGGCTCATGGTCGTCGTCGGGCTCCGCACTGCCGATCTGGTGGAGATGGAGGTAACCGACGCCCGGGGCCAGGGCTGCAAGGTTGATCTCGGGGTGTTCTGGCGGGCGCGTGCTCCCGTCCTGCTCGATGTCGGGCCCCGTGCTCCATCCCGATGGTGCGGTCGCGGGGAAGATGGACGCCCCTGTTCAACCGGTGGGCCCCGCGGGTTTCCTGGATGTGGGCACGATCCTGGCCAGCGGCAGGTACACGCGACGGCAACTCATGTCCATCGCCTCCGAACACAATCCCGGGTTCAGCCGCGGGGTGTTCGCCGAGTCGCTCTCATACCTGCACCGAATTCCCGACCGAGAGTTCGCTGCCTACGGGGCGAGCCAGGAACAGATAACCAGGATGCGACACGAATTCAGCAGCTGGGAGAACGATCTGCAAGCAGGACGCTGAACGGCTTTTTGACCCAGGCCCTTCAATCTCCTAGCCGCTGGGGCGCTGGAGGGTCATGGTCGCGGGGGGCTCGCCGAGCGCTCGGGCGAGGCGGCCGAGGGTCCAGCCACGGCAGGGTGCGTGGCGCTGGCGTTCCAGCCGGGCGACGGTGGTCAGGCTGACCTCGGCCTGATCAGCCAGCTCGTTCTGTGACAGGCCGCGCTGCTGACGTAGGTGACGTAGCCGGTGTCCGTCGAGGATGAAGGTATATGGCGGGAGCGGCCGGGTGCTCAGGGCGGCGGGCCGCGCCGTGTTGGTGGTCTGGTCGGCGGTCATCAGCACTCCATCTCGAACCAGATCGTCCACCCAGCGCGGTCGTTGCCCGTGAGTCCCCAGCTGCGGGTCAGTTGGTCGACGATGAGTAAGCCGCGGCCGTTGCGTTCATTGGTGTGGGCGGGCTGAGCCCAGGGGCCGCCCTGATCGGAGACTTCCACTCGCAGGTGGGTGCCGTGCAGTTGGACGCGGACGCGGAAGTGACCGTCGGGCTCGCGGGATCGGCTGTGCACTGTCGCGTTGGTGACCAGCTCGGACAGGCAGAGGATGGCGTCCGCGGCGGCCGGGCGGCCGTCCAGGATGGTCGACAGGAACTGGCGTGCCTCCTGTACTTGCGCGGGAACGGCCGGGAAGACACGCGACCACACGAGCAATGCGGCGGTGGTGGCCTCGCGCATGCTTTCTCCCGATCTGTGGGGCTCGGTACCCGGCAGCCGATTTCTGATAGTCATCCTGATCAGGTGGTCCTAGGATCGCTAGCCAAGGCAGGCTGTCGTCAGGACGTGTCCGAACGTCACGAGAGGTGTCTGGACTGTCCGGGAAGCGGGGCCATGGTGCCGCTGGTACGTGAGCTTGACCCGAGCGCGGGACCGTTACAGTTCTTCGGCGCCGAGCTGCGCCGTGCCCGGGCGGCGGCTGGGCTGAGCCAGGATCAGTTAGGGCAGCGGTTGGGCTACTCCGGCGCCCAGGTTGGCAAAGTCGAAACCGGCGAGCGGGCGCCCTCCCAGGACTTCGCCCAAGGCTGCGACCAGGCATTCCCCGAGGCCGGTGGGCTGTTCGGGCGGATTTACCAGCTGGCCCGGCGCTGGGACGGCGGCTATCCCGCCTGGTTCGCCGAGTGGGTCGACTCCGAGCGGCGGGCGACGTCGCTGCGTTCATGGGAGCCGCTACTGATACCGGGCCTGCTTCAGACTGCCGACTATGCGAGGGCGATTCTCGCCGCCGATCCGGAGACGGCTGAGGACCAGTTGGACGAGTTGGTCGCTGCCCGTGTAGAGCGGCAGGCTATCTTCGATCGGCCCAACCCGCCGACGCTATGGGCGGTGCTAGATGAGGCTGTGCTTCACCGGCTTATCGGTTCACGCAAGGTTATGTATGACCAGCTTCTGCACCTAGCCGATACCTCATGCCGCAGCCATATCACGGTCCAGATCGTGCCTGCGGAGATTGGTGCGCACGCTGGCCTGTTGGGCGGCTTCGCCATCGCCAACTTCGATAACGCAGCGGGTACCGTGTACATGGAGTCACCGGACCAGGGACAAACTACCGAGGTGGCGTCCGTGGTCAGGAGGCTTTCGCTCACCTTCGATACGTTGAGAGCTGACGCGCTACCCCGTGGAGCCTCACGAGACCTGATCGGGAAGGTAGCTGAGGAGCGATGGGCAACAACATAGACAACGCCATCTGGCGCAAGAGCAGCTACAGCGGCAGCAACGGTGGAAACTGCGTCGAGGTTGCTGACAACGTGCCTGGGGTCGTCGCCGTGCGGGACTCCAAGAAACCTGACGGGCCGGTACTGGCTTTCAGCCCAGATGAATGGCGGGCTTTCACGGCTGCGATCAAGGCGGGCGAGTTCGACCTGGCCTGAGGCACGGAGAACTGTCCCAGCCCGGCACCGTCCGCGTGGGCATTGTCTTCCGGGCGCCGAGTGTGCTGGATGCCACCCCATTTTCCGAAGTTGGATTCGGATGCGCTGACACCGACCCGGGATCAGCGGGTCCGGCCGCGCGGGCGCGGTGAGCCATGTCTTGGTGACGCGCGGGGACCTGGCCGTGCTGGCCTTCTTATCCCTGGCACTGCGGAATCCCGCGGCGACGAGCCTGGCGAGGACGGGAATTCGAGGTGCATCCGCTCTCCTGGCGTGTCGGCCCGGGCACGTGCCGTCTGCGTGCAAGTGGCATACGCGGCTCGTGCTGCCCGTAGGCGTTCGGCTGCGCGGCGAGCGCTGGCTGCCTGGGCGGCGCGCTGCTGGACGTCACGCAGGTGGGCGACGGCCTTGGCGAGCGCGGCGAGCGGGTGACCAAGGCCACTAACGCCAGCGTGCTGTCGCCGCTGACAGTTGCGGATGCGGCTAGCAGGCGCGCGGCCCGGCGCAGGCGGTTTCCAGCTGGCGTGGGGCCGGGAATCCGGGCAAACGGGGCGCGGGCAGCACGGTCGTAGCTGTCGGCAGCCTCGCGGAGCACCCGGCTGCCGAGAGTGGCAGCGACGACATGCAGGATGTCCGCGGCAGCCCAGGCGGCGTCGGCCGCGGCAGCCGGACTCGTGGTGGCGTGCGAATGTATCTGCGCGGACGCGGCAGCGGCGGTCTGGGCGGCGAATTGCCACAACGCGTTGCGTTCGGGGACTGTGAACTTCTCCTGGGGTGTGACGCGGGCAGGTTCCCAGCGGCGGCGCAGCTTTGGCAAGGTCAGGTCGGCGGCGAGCTTCCCGCCGCCGAACCACACCGGGCCACCGTCCCGGGCGGCGTCGCCGGGCAGCGCCACGGCATAGCCGGTGACCTCGGCGGGGTTGCGCGTGCTCAGCCGCTTGCGGACCAGCACCCCAGCGGCGTCGAGACGGGCGAAGAACTCCTGCTCGCTGGATGCACCGGCGGCAGCGGTGCTGACTGCCCGCTTGAGCATGACCCGCGGCGGTTCCCGCCATCCGCGGCGCCGGGTCTTCTCGTTCTCGGCGCGGGTCGGGCGGCGGGCCGCGGTCCGGTCGCCGGGGGCCGTGCGCCGCAACCCGTACCGTTCCTCGGCCGCCCGGCACGCCTCGCGGACCCGGTAGCGCTCGTTCGACAGCCGCGGCCTGCCGCCGTCCTGGCGGGCCAGCATCGCCACGATATGGATGTGGTCACCGCCGTGGCGGACGGCGACCCAGCGGACAGCGTCGTCATCCTGCCCGAAGGGTGCGAGGCCGGTGCGGTGCATGACATCGGCGACGATCTGCGCCCACTCATCGTCGGACAGCGTCTTGTCCTCCGGGGCGGCGCGGACCGCGCAGTGCCAGACCGGCCGGTCGAATCGGCGCGGCCCGAGTGCGGCGTGCGGCTGCTGCAGCAGGCCGCAGAGCTTGCGGAAGTCGCGGCGGCCGTCGGGGCGCAGCGGCGGTTCGAGTTCGGCGGGGTGCCGCCATCCGGCGATCAGGTGCGGGTCGGTGTGTTCTTCGCGGCGGCCGGGGCCGAACAGGTAGTAGATCAGCCCGGCGGCTCGCTGGCCGCGCGGATCGCTGATCTTGCCGATCACCGGAGCTTGCGGCGGATCTCTTCCGCTGCTGCATCGAGGCGCTCCGCGCGGCGCAGGCACACTGCTGCGTACGGGAGCAGGTCTCCGGAACGCTGGCCGGTGGCGTTCAGCCTCGCGACGGCCTGGTTCAGGTTCACCCCGATCCGCCGGACCAGGCCCGCCGCGCGGATGAACTCACCCAGGGCCTCGCGGAACGGGTTATCAGCCGGGCAGGCTACGCCACGGGCGACAGACAGCGCCGCCTCCGCCGCGTAGGCGCCCCTGGCCAGCCCTGCCCGCGTGGCCGCCGCATCCAGATCACCGAACTCCTCATCGGTCAAGGAAAACTCCACCCGCCGACATCGCTTGGCCAGCTGACGCGACCGGCGGCCGAGCGGCACGCTGCCCACACCGCCCCCGCTGTCATGCGCCGTCATTCGCAATGTCCCCTGCTGCCGCTGAGTGCCTTTTCAAGCCAGCGAGTGCATCGCCGCATTCACCGTCGCGGCCTTTGATTCGAGCTTGCCATGCCAGTCACCATAATCTCTGGATCGCGCCCGATCCAGAGCTATCCCGGGTTTATACACATCTTGCTCGCTTCGCTTCGACCAGCGCTTTCATCTGATGCAGAACTCGGCCACTCGGTACACGCCAAAGAATCTCTGTCGGATAGTATTACACAGACATAGCTAATGACTTTCTGTGTCACTTTCGCACTCTGGCTGCCACCCGAGAATCCCTGCACCCGCGTCGGCGGTGTCGATTACCGAGTGTCACACGGTCAGCGCGACTCCAGCTCAGAGGACGGTCAGCCAGGGCCACCGATGTGCGCTGTTGTCGATGCCGTAGGACCGCAAATGACTGCACTTCGTCATCGCTACGCGCCGCTAACCCCCACCCAAAGCTATACCGATCTGACCGATGATTCTGCATGTGGGACACCGCGCTCACACTTGCCGTCGCCACGGGCGGGTCTGGCGCAACCATCCGCAGCGGACTTTCGGCGGCGCCGTTGCCCCGTGCTTACGGGCGCGATCAGGCGTCGCGGCTGCGGCATAGGCCGACCAGATCGCAGCGCTCACACGTCCTGCCCCAGGACGCCAGGCGCGGCAGGTGGTTGGCTCGCAGCTCGCCTCCCGCCTTCCTGATCTTCGTCCGGATGTCGGCCAGCAGCGCTTGGTCGACCACCTCGCGCCTGCTATCTGACTTATCGTCCAGGTTCAGAACCTCGACCAGGTCAGCATTCTCACCGGTGAGCTCCTGATAGCCGACGGCGTAGACGTGGAGCTGGTCTCTGGTGATGTCCTCGGCCTGCACGCGGTCGCTGGACTTGAAGTCGACGATGGATGTCTCGTTCGTGTCCAGGCGCCGGATGAGGTCAATCCGGCCATCAACGGTGATGCCTGGGGCGACATGGACCTGGATCTGCTGCTCCGAGTACAGCGTCTGCGGCAGCCGAGCACGATTCTCATCCAGATACCTGCGGACTGCCCTGACGGCAGCGCCGCGCAGCTGCCGCTGCAACTCCGGATAGGCGAACGGCGTGTTGAGGTGCCGATTGACTAGGTTCTCGACGTCGCCGTCGCTGACGATGTCTCCGGTGATCGCTCGCTTGTGGATCTCTGCCATCACGTCGTGCACGGACTTGCCGTAGCCGAGCGCCTCGTGAATAGGCGGATTGAAGCCATACATGAGGCGGAGCTTGAACTGGTAGGGGCACTCGAAGAAGTACTTCAGGTCGCTAAAGCTAAGCGTCACCTCGGGAATCTCGTGCCGCGCCTTCGGCTCGGCCCGGGGGGCGCGCGGCGGCACCTCTGCTGTGAGCACGTACATGTTCCGCGTAGCGAAGTCAAAGAACGGGGAACGCGCTGCGTACATCTGCGAGTCGCCCGGCGAGTAGCTGAGCATGAGGTACTTCTGGGCCCGCGTCACGGCAACGTAGAAGAGGCGGATCTCGTCGGCCTCGGTACCCCGGTACCTGTCGGCATCGGCAATGGCCTGCTCGGGGATGACGTGAAAGACGTTCAGGCCACCCTGCCTCTTAGACGGGAAGCGGTTTTTGCGCAGGGCGGGCACGAAGACTGCGGGCCACTGCATGCCCTTAGCCTGGTGCACGGTCGCGATCGTCACCGCATCCGGTGTGGCGTAGCCGACGTCGGCGTCGCTCTCCGCGTAGTAGCTCGGAGCCTGGAAATTCAGCCACGCGGCGAACGAAGTGTACTTGTTCTGCGGGTCGGACCGGAAGTTGATTTGCTCGAAGTCCGAGATTGCCTGGCTGAACTTGCCGAGGTTGTAGAAGACGAGCTCGCCGCGTGTCGTCCCTTCGCCCGCTGACGGCACCGTCTCCTCACGAATCGCGAGCACCTCAAGGAAGTCGAGGTAAGTCCGCTGGATGTTGTAGGTCGCCCACCGATCACCGGAACTCCAGTCCCTGGCGTCGTCCAGCACCGCGATGCCGCGGGCGAGGTCATCACGACTCACACCGACGTCCGCTGACAGCCACGCGCTGATCACGTCGTCAGCGCTTACCTCCCCGACGACGTAGCGGAAGCACGAGACGCAGGCCTGGATCTCCGGCGCGTCGAACAACCGGGTCAGGCCCTTGATCACGTACGGAATCCTCCGGCGCTTGAGTTCCTCCACTAGCGGTCCCGCGTCCTTCGCGACGCTCCGGAACAGCACTGCGAAGTCCGACCAGGACAGCCCACGCGCCTGCGTGCCGGGCTCGTCCGCGAACTCGGACCCGCGCAGCCGACCGATCCGGTCGCAGATCCAGCGCGCCTCCTCTTCCGCCGAGCCGAAGATCAGCGCGAGCAGGTCGCCACGCTCGAACTGCTGGTGGCCGGAGGCGACCATCTTCTTCGGCAGCCGCTCAGTGTTCAGCTGGGCGACCGACTCGCCGAGCGAGACTATGCCCTGGCTGGACCGGAAGTTGTCGTCTAGCGTCACGGTGCGCACACCGTCGCGTCGCTCGGTGAAGGTGAAGATGTTCGAAACGGCGCTGCCGCGCCACTGGTAGATGGTCTGATCGTCGTCCCCCACGACGCACAGATTTGCGCCAAACCGGCACAGGCGTTCGATCAGCTGCTCCTGGACCGGGTTGGTGTCCTGGTACTCGTCGACCACGACGTAGCGCACATGATCACGAACGTGCCGGACGAGGGCTCCGGCCATGGGATCGTCGGCGTCCTCGCCCAGCAGGTCGACCACGCTGCGGAGCAGGTCGGTGTAATCGAAGTAGTGGTGCTCGTGCAGCAGGTTCCGGTAGGCGTCCCGGGCGGCAAGCAACTCAGCCGGAAGCAGTGACTCGTCCACCTGGTCCTCGCGGAGGACCGCCATCACCTGCATGTATAGAGCGGAGTTCACGTACCGGCGCAGCTTCCTCGCCTTCCCACTGACAACCGCGTCCGTGGTGGTCAGCCCACTCTTCCTGCTGTTCCGGTCGATCAGCAGACGGTTCTGGATGTCGTTGAGCACGCTGTACTTAAACGTCACGGGGACATGGGTCTGCATCGCGTTCAGCGCGAACCCGTGCATAGTGCCGATGTACATGTCGGCCAGGCCGAGCATGTTGCCGAACTCCGCCGTCACCAGCCCGGTGACCCGTTCCTTCAGCTCGGCCGCCGCCTTCTCCGTGAACGTGAAGGCGACGACGTTGCCCGGCTCCACGCTGTCTTGCCGCAGGATCTCGACCATCCGCTGCGAGATCACCTGGGTTTTTCCCGATCCGGCGCACGCCACGATCAGCAGCGGCTCATCAATCGTCCTGATCGCGGCGAGCTGCCTATCGGTGTACTGCACAGCCAGCTCCTAGACCTCGTAGACCTGCAGCACTTCGTCGCCGTAGTGGTTGATCACCTTCACGGCGATCTTGCCAGTCGACGGCGGGTCGAACGGCCGGGACCGGGTCGAGTAAAGCGACTGCCAGGCCACCTCATCGATGTCTGCCTTCAGCGCTCGCTTCAGCCGAGCATAGGGATCGCTGTTTCCGGTGAAGTAGCAGTGCCGGACGAAGAACGACTCCTCGTCGTAATCGGTGTCGATCATCCACAACGCAATGTCGCCAGTGCCGCTGGACCGGATCTCACCCGTCGTCGGGTTGTAGACGTCAACACCACGGATCTCGACCACAATACCGTCGGCCGTGCGCTTGATCGCCACATCCGGCTCGCCGAACACCATGAACAGGTTCGCGCTGCCGGTCTTCTTCAGCAGCACGTCGCCCATGGCCAGGTCGGAGTTCATCCGCACGAGCAGGATCGGTACCTTGCCGTACTGGCGCTCGTCCTGCACCGTCGCGAAGTTGCCAGGATCGCTCGGCGCGAATTCCTCGGTCGTCTTCACCGCCTGCGGATCGAACGCGAACGCGCACACCAGCAGCAGGTCAAAACCCATTCCTCGAGTCGACTCCCGGGCCGCGTGCCTGATCCACTCCGGGTCCACGGTCCCGAACTGCGGACCGATCGAGACCCCGATCCGCTGCGGCGTCCCTTCCTCGCTCTCCTTGCGCAAACCTTCCGCCTGGATGTACGAGCCAGGGAACGGGGCTAGCGACTCGAATTCAAGCCTCTCCTTCTTGCGACCGTTCTGCACGCCAGCTTTTAGCAGGTTGTCGAGGATCGTTCGCTCGAATGTGGACTCCTCGGTGGCGTCCGCCGCCCGCTCTGAGGCCGAAGTCGAATCCGGCGAGATCGTCGTGTGAGGCGACAGGCTCTCCACCGTGAAGCGCCCCGCCACACGGACCTTCCGTTTGTCCTGGTACGGCCGGTCGTAAAGGATTTCCGTCTCCGCGTGCTTGGCGATCGCTGCGTCGATCTCCTCGCGGCTCATGCCCTCCCTAATATCGGGATTGTTCGCGATCGACTTCAGCGTCACGTGCGGCACGCGCTCGTACACGAACCCCTTCCGCACATCACCAGCGGTCGAGATATCAGACGGTGGTCGCTGCGCGAGCTCCGCCTCCTTGAGCTGCCCTTCCCGTGAATCCACCAACAGGTAGTACGGGAACCTCGTCCCCATGATCCGCTGCCGCGCCAAGGCCAGCGCCACCCGCGAGGTGTCGACCGTGATCCACCGCCGCCCCCACTCCTCGGAAACGAAAGCAGTTGTCCCCGAGCCGCACGTGGGATCCAGAACCAGGTCTCCTGGGTCCGTAGTCATCAGCAAGCATCGTTCGACTACTTTGGTGTTCGTTTGGACAACATAGACCTTAGGGTCACCGAAGCCAGCGATGCTCGTGTCGTCCCAGAAATTGTTAAGCGGAAAGGCAGGAAAGTCATCAATGAAACGCACGTAGCGAAGCGTGTTTCCTGCAACCCCGAGCCGTCGAGCCGCAATAAGCCGAGCCATTCCAGTTTCATTAGTCTTCCATCTGCTTTGTAGCGTGGGTCTGTATTTGCTGCCCCCGAAGTCTACAGTGAACCATGAAGCGGCGCCTTCGCCCTTCTCGCGCCCTGCGCTCTGGCTCGTAAGATTATCAAGCGTAAAGACTTTCGAACCAGCTGGAATACGAGTCGTACCATCCCGCTCCCCCAGCGTCATTCGCCGCCGAGTTGCGTCAGATTCTTCGAGGTACGAATAAGCGCTTACGCCTATCGTGCCACCGAGAGCCTTTGGGCGATAAAGCTGCCGATACTTCACCTGCTCTGGATCTTTTGCATACCAGAGAATGAAGTCAACGGTACCGGGAAGCAGCAGTCCGGTAGCACCTGTGGTTGTCCGGAACGAAATCTGGGCACAGAAGTTGTCGCTGCCGAAGACCTCATCAAGGAGAGACCGGATCAGATGCAAGTTCTGATCGCCGATCTGGACGAAGACGCTGCCAGATTCAGCCAGCAGATCACGAGCGACGCTGAGGCGGTCGCGCAGGTAGGCGAGATACGAACTGACGCCCCACTTCCAGGTGTCCCGGAAGGCTTTGATCTGCTCTACCTCGCGCGTGGCGTCTGCGACCTTGCCGTCGCTAACGTCGCGCGAGCCGGTCGTGACCTGCCAGTTCGAACCGAACTTGATGCCGTAAGGCGGGTCAATGTAGATCATCTGGACCTTGCCGCGGAGGTTCTCCTTCTCCGCGAGGGAGGCCATGACCTGGAGCGAGTCGCCGAGGATCATGCGGTTGGACCAGTTGGCCTCGTGCTCGTAGTACTCGACAGCCTCGTAACCGGACAGGCCGTCGAAGTCTCCGAACAGGTCGAGTTGCTCCTGGCCCTTCGCGCGGCGGAGGTTCTCGATGATGACCTGCGGGACGATTTTCTCCTGGATATAGATCGGCGGCGCGTCGACCACGAGGTCCTCGCCGTACTGCTCGTCCTTGCCCTTCCAGACGAGCTGCGGGTCGAGGGACTTGTCCCGCCGCTGCCAGGCGACCGGTACGGGGCGGGCCAGTTCTGGGTCGAGCAGTTCCTCGGAGTCGGCGGTCGGGATGTTGACCCGCTTATTGTCGTGCTCGAATGCGCCCATCGGGACGGGGCCCTCGGGGCCGTTTCTTCTCGGGGGCATGATCAGTTCTCCGGTTCCCACGTGTGCACGGCCCCGTCGGCTTCGGCGAGGTAGACGGTGATCTCCAGCCGCCGGATCGCCCATCCCACCTCCGCGAGCAGGGTCCGGTACCTCGGCATGTCCGGCAGCGCAAGAGCGAGCCCGGCGCTCAGGTCGGCACCGCGGCGGATGAGCGTGGTCAGACCCTCGGCGAACCAGTGCGTGGCCTGGAGGGTGGGCTGGGTTGGCTTCGGCTGGCCCGCGCGGTCGCCTCGCGCATACGTCGTGCTCGGCCAGCCCTTCACTTCCACCAGCAGCCGCGTGCCGTCCCGTTCGGCGATGATGTCAGCTCCTTGCTGGCGGCGCGCGGTGTCGGCGACCGCGACGATCCGCCATCCCGCGGCCGCCAGGTGCGTGACGACACCGGACTGGACGTTTCCTTCCCAAGCCCAGTCGTCGTCCACGGGCCCGGCTGGTAACGGCACGGTGGGCCGGTCACTTGCCCGCGACGGCGCAACAGTAGCGAGCCGGTTGGTGATCGAACCGAGCGAGTTGTCCCGGACGATCAGACCCTGGTCGGCCAGAGTGCGGCAGGTTTGGTTGATGTGCTGGTGACGCTTGCCAAGCAGCCTGGCGAGTTCGGCGTCGGTCATTCCCGCCAGCTTGCTGCGCAGTGTCTCGAGCACCTGATTCGCGACGGTCATGGTGCTACCACCGAGCTAGCGCCTATCTCGGCCCGCAATGCAGTGATCGCGGCCTCGAGGTCCGGGCGGAACATTGCCGGGTTGGTTAGTTCGCAGTAGCTCCACCGGCCGAAGCCGCCGTGGTTGTTGACCGCGGGCAGCCACAGGTCACGCACAGTGTCCGCCTTCTCCTTCGTCGGGCCAGGCGGCTTGTGGCTGCCGGACACCTCGACGAGGAGCGTCCTGGTCTGGGTGTCGTCGTCCAGCGGCTGAAGCCGGACCAGGAAGTCGGGCAGATACTGGCGGCTCCGGCCCTGGTAGGCGTACGGGATCGTGAACCCGACATGGTCGTTCTTCACATACGCCGCCACGGGAGGCAGGACTTCCAGGAGCTGGGCCACCATCTCCTCCCACGTGTTGCCGCGCGGCCCGTCGAGGACGACAAAGTTCACGTGGCAGCGCTGCTCGGAAGTCTTGTACACCTCTTTGGTGGTGTAAAAGTCCACCAGCGCGGTTGTGCCGACCGGATCGGACGCCAGCATCGGCCGGACGACTGGCAGCCGGTTGCCCGGCTGCAAGGAGACGACGTCGTGGAGGATCTTGCTCGCGGCACGCTCGCCGATGTCGCCGACCAGCAGAAGCCCAGGGAACGTCTGGCTGTCACAGATCAGGCATTCGGCGAGCCACCGCTTGGTGATCTTGAGCAGTTGCGGGAAGTACCAAGGCCTCGTGTCCTGACCAGTCAAGTATCGGTCCATGATCCGGCGGGTCAGGCGGAAGGCGATCTCCTGCTCGCGCACCTCTCGCAGCTCGTCGAGTGTATGGGTGGCCCCGGTACCGACCAGGCCGCTGACTATGACCTCAGTGGGTGTGTCAGCGGTACTGAGCGTCAGTCGGCTGTCGGCGGTGAACTCAGCGAACAGCTCCTCGTCGGGCAGTTCGATCCGGTACCCGGTCAGCCGGGGGAAGGTGATCTGGGCCGCCGCTCGCTCTGGCTCGGCGTGCACGCGCCGGGTCTGTTTGGGCGTGAGGTCACGGGTCTTGGCGACGGTCGGGATGAACTGGAACGGTACGCCGTACACGTCGGCGTACTCGGGGGTAAAGAATCCTTGCTCGTCTGTGGCGTACGAGCGTCGGCGCAGGCCACGGCCGACCACCTGTTCGCACAGTAGCTGCGTACCGAACGCGCGGACGCCGAGGATGTGGGTGACGGTGTTGGCGTCCCAGCCCTCTGTCAGCATCGACACGCTGACCACGCAGCGTACCGGCTCGCCGAGCCGGTCCTTCTTGCCGACGGTGTTCATCACCTCGCGCAGGATCTCGGCGTCGTCGACATCCTCGGCCGACCGGCCAGGGAAGCGGCGCAGGTACTCGGCAGTGAACTCCTCGATCTCGGTCGCGGCGACGTCCCGGAAGGCTTTCGACAGGGCGTCGCCGGACTCCAGTTGCAGCGAGTCGACGAGGATCGTGCGGGGCCGGGCCAGCCACAGCCCGCGACTGTCCACATTGGAGAACAGATCGAGCCGGCCCGGCACGGGCACCTCTTCTTCATCCACAGGTCCAACGAACTTCGTCCAGCCGGCGATGTACTCGTAGATCATCTTCGACACCGTCGTGTTGCTGCACACCACGATGAATACCGGCGGCGGCTCGCCGTCTTTCGCTGCATCCGAGCCTTCCCACTGCCGGAAGGCCTTCTCGTACGACCCGTAAAGGCTCTCTAGCGCTGTCTCCAGCAGGCCGGGGAGATTCTGCGGGATCGCCTCGTCCTTGCGGCTTCGCTTAGGAAGCTGCTCGCCAATGTTCGGCCAAAGGTTCAGGTACTTGACATCGACCGAGACCGCGTTGTCGTCGACCGGCACCCGCGGGATCTTCACGATGCCGGACTCGATGGCCTCGACCAGGGCAAAGTCGCTGACCACCCACGGGAACAGTGTGCCCTCCCGGTAACCTGACCCGGACAGGAACGACGGCGTAGCGGACAGGTCGTAGATCGTCTTGATGCCGAGCTTCTTCGCGATGGCCCGCAGTCCGGTGAACCAGACTCGGGCGGCCTTGGAGTTCTCCTTAGCCTCCGCCTTCTCGTCCGTGGACAGCGCCTTCTCCTCGCCGCTCACCTCTGCGTCGTCCCGGCCCTGGTAGCAGTGGTGTGCCTCGTCGTTGAAGACGACGATCTCCGACGTACCGCCGAGATCCCGGCAGACGCGGGCAACCATCTGGCCTTCCGTTTCCAGGAACGGACTCGGCGCACCGGAATACCCGGCCAGCAGCTCCTTTGTCGTCTTGGCGACGCCCTGACCCGCCTTGGTCTCTCGAAGCTGCAGCGCGTGGAAGTTCGTGATCACGATCTGCGCCTGGGACAGGTCCGGCTCCAGGTCTGCAGGCACGAGGTCGCGCAGCTTGTAGTAGTTCTCCGGTTCCTCCGGCCGCAGCACCCGCAGCCGGTCGCGAATCGTGAGGCCCGGCGTCACGACCAGGAATCGGCGCGCGAACCGGGCGTCGTTCGGGCTGGCTGCCTTGTTCAGCGTCTGCCAGGCAATCAGCATCGCCATCACGACCGTCTTGCCGCTGCCGGTGGCCATCTTCAGTCCGGTCCGGCTCAGCCCGGAGTTGTGCGCTAGGTTCTGCCGGTCCAGCTCGTTCCTAATCCACACGTCGCCGGCCTTCTGCGCGGCCTCGGCCAGGTAGATGGCCGTCTCCGCGGCCTCCCGCTGGCAGAACAACACCGGGTTGTCGCGCTGCGGGTCGCTCCAGTACTCCAGCAGCCGCCGGGTGACCGGGGTCACGTCGGGGTATCCAGCCTCGCGCCACCGGCAGACTCGCTCCCGGATGTCGTTGACGAGCTGGTTGGGCTCGATCTGATCCCCGGTCAGCTCGGCGAGCTCCATCTGACCACCGCGCTTGCGCGGCCGCGGCACCGGCACGAAGTACGAGCTGGGCCGCCGGCCCTCGACAATCTCGTTGGTGATGCCCTCGGTGTCGAACTTGAAGTGGCGTCCGGGCGCACGGTAGGGCGAGTTAATAATCGGGTTGTCGATGACACGATCTGTCACCTGCTCGCACCCGCCTTCCGTCCATCCCTGCTACGGCCCGGCATCTCAAACCTTCGTCGTGCCGCGGCAAACTGATAGACGCCGCACAGATCGCGACAGTTGACAACCTTCCGCCGGGCCGCGCGCCGACGACTGCGGCCAGCAGATACAAAGCCAGCTCCAGTCCTGGGCCAAGCCAGCGCCCTGCCGAACTTCTGGCAGCGGGCGTTCATGCGGCCACCACGTGGGGTTCCAGCAGGCGGAACACACCCTCGTGGGCATCCCAGCCGTCCAGGACGGGGTCCGGATCCCAGCCGAGGTAGCCGGGCGTGGCGGGCGGGATGCCCTCAAGGAGCCCGCGGTCGGTTTCACGGCCGACGACGATGCAGGCCTGCCGGTGGCGCGTCAGGAGCACGCAGAGCCTGCCGGGGTCGAGGTGGAAGGCGTCGGTCACGGATGCTCCGGCGAGGGGGTGCCAGGCGATGACGACCTCGTAGGTGAGTCCCTGGAGCCGGTTGGCCGTGTCGACCTTCACTGCCGACAGCCCGGAGTCGTCCAGCAGCGCGCGTAGCAGGTCCTTCTGGTCGTTGTGGGACACGCCGACGGCGATCTCCTGCTGCCGCAGGTCCGCTGGAGCGTCGCGGTCCTCGCTGCTGACTCGGGCACCGCGGGCCAGCAGCCGGTGGACCAGGTCACGGATGAGCCGGGCCGTGTCGGGGTCGGCGGTCAGGACGGGAGTACCGGGAAGTGTGAGATGCGCCCAGCCGTGGGCTGCCGCCTCGTCGAGCGTGGTGTCGATGACGGCCAGCGACTGGCTCCCTGGCCCTGGCCGAATCAGGCCGAGCTGGCGGGCGCCTGGCAGTACGGCCGCGCTGAAGTCGTGCCCTGGGTAGAAGCAGCGGGCGATGGGCACGGCTCGGGGGTCAAGGCGCCACGTTACCGGGATGCGGTGCATGGGCGTGCGGGGGTGGTTGCGCAGCAGAACGCCGACGGCAGTCTGGAGCGGGTCCTCCGGTCCGCCTCTCCAGAAGGTGGCGTCTTCGATGGGCGAGAACGGGTCGAGTTGGCCGGTGTCGCCGACGAGGAGGTGAGTCGGCGCGATCCCGGCGGCGGCGTAGTACCTGGCGGCGTCTGCCTGGTAAGCCTCGTCGAGGACGAGCATGTCGAAGCCACCGAGGTAGCCGCGGAGATGAGCGTCTGCGAGCTTGTCGATGGTCGCGACGACTAGCGGCTCCTGCTGACGGCCCGCGTCAGCCGCGGATGGCTGGGAGATGCCAGGCAGCGCGGCAATGCGCGGTGGCAGCTCGCGGCCCTGGGCATGCACGAACGCGACCGGCAGGCTGGGGTTGAGCTGGATGACCCGCTCGACCAGGCTGTGCACCTGCTCGTTGGTTGGCGCGGACAGGGCGATGCGCAGTCCCTGGCCGCGGAGCCTGCCCACGGCCCTGGCGACGAAGTGGCTCTTGCCCGCTCCGGCGGGTGCGGCGGCCACGACGGCGGCCTGGCGCCCGGCGAGGCTGGCGAGGTCGGCGCGCATCTGATCCTCTACCGCGGCTGCCCTCGCGATGACGGCTTGGTCAAGGCGGTCGCGTTGTGCCATCGGTCCACTCGGCCCGGTCACGTGTACCTCCCCGGGTCTGGCACGTCAGCCGAGTCGACCGGGGCGGCTGGCGGCTCGGCGTCGCCAGTGTCGATCGGGTCCGGCGGCTGCGGCGGCTCGTCCGGCCGGTGTGTCCACGGCGGGTCTTGCGGCAGCGCGATCTGGTAGCCAGAGGCACCGGTGGCGAGCGTGGACAGCGTGACGACGTCGCCGACGGTCGGCAGGCGGTCGGTTCTGGGCGCCGCGGTCAGGATGAGGGTGATGCGCGAGCCGCCGTCGTCGCGGGGCTGCAGGTCCTGTACCTCCCACGGATAGTCTGCGGCCGTGGCCGTCCACCACAGATGCTTGCCGACCGGAAGAACGACGGGGTCAGGGCTGTCCAGCGCCATGACGGTCCGGCGGACGTTGTTTACGCGCGCCCTGACCGTGGTCACGCCCAGCGATGCCACCTGGCCGCGGACGGCCTTGCCGGCCAGCAGGTAACCGATCATGCAAGCCGGGTCCTCAACAGCGAGCTCCGCTTCGTAGCGCGTCAGGGTGTCTTCAAGCCGACGCAATGTCATGGCTGCTTGCCTCGGCGTATCCGTAGTCCGGTAGCGCCCGCCCTGAGTGATCACCCAGTCAACATGCCTGCCGAACGCCTCACGGTCGGCTTCGAACCGGCGCTGCACTGACGGTGCGGCCGTCAGGCGCCGTTCCCTCTCAATGATGCGTTTCATGAGCCGCCAGACTGGCTCGGTCAGGTCCTGGTAGTGGCGGCGGAGCGGCTCGGCCAGTGGGTCGGTGATCGCCGGGTCAGTGGTCCCGGCGCGTGCTCCGTTGAACTCGGCCAGCAGCACCTCAGTTTGGCGGTCTATATCCTCGGTTGGCTCGGGGCCGATGCGCGCGGCAGCCTCCGCCGCAGACGACGCGGCGAAGGCGTGCATGCCGGGCGGCGGGTCGATCTGGGCATCCAGTGCGGCGAGGTTCGCCTGCTCGAATGGGGACAGGAGCGTGGCCCAGTGGTCGGAGACCAGCCGATCCAGCGGGATAAGCAGAGACTGGCCGGGCATGCGGGCATGACGAGCGTAGAACCGCAGGTGCTTTCCCGCCTCTACCAAGGCAGGGTCAGGGGTAACTCCGCCCCTGTCGGACAGGTAGGCGAGGTAGCGGCCGAGCAAGCCCAGGGCCGCCACGGTCGTCCGGTTCGGCACCACGATCTGCAGCGCGTCGGCCGGAATGTGATCCGTTCTGGTCCCTCGCTGACGGGCGATCCTGGCGATGGCGGCCCGGCGCACCCGGACGCATAGGTCAGCAGCAAACGGCTGCAGAGCAGCGAAGTACAGGTCGCGGTTGCGCGGCTCGCCGGCCACAGCGAGCCGGAACGGCCCGTCCAGCGGCCCCCAGGCGATCGCCGCTGCACGGAACCGCTCGCCGCCAAGACGCCACATCGCGATACCGAGCGGCGGGTCGGCGAGGTAGGTATGCCGGAGCGTGGTCCGCCTGAGCGCGCGGCCCTCGGCGTAGACGCGGCCGACGAACATTGCCTCCAGCGCGGTGCTCATGCCGACCTCTGCTGTGTGCTGCCGGTGACGATTTCGTCATACAAGCGACCCGCACGAGCGATCGGTGTCGCGGCCGCGATCTCGGCCGGCGACGGCGGAGCCCCGCGACCCAGTTCGCTTACGCGCCCGAGGCTCGCGATGCCCGGTAGCGCCCGGCCCACCGTGCCGCCCGCTACTGCTGGATCGCCCGCGGCGAACAGGCAGCCACGGCACGCCCAGGCGAATCCGCACGAGGATAGGCAGGCTGCCGGCTCGTACACCCGGCCGAGCTGGTCGGCTACGTCCTGAAACGCTTCCATCCGGGCGTCCTCGGCCAGTGTGGTGTCGGCCATCGCGTCGAACGTGACTGACTCCGGTACCTCCTGGGCCATGCGCTGGACATCCGGCACAGCGCTCAGCAGGCGCTCGATCCTGCGGACCCGGCCGCTGACGTCCTGTCGGTGCAGCGACGGGGCCAGACCAGTGTTCCGGGGCGTAACCAGCACGACGCTGTCGGACATCCGCCCCGGATCGACGCCCGCTTGCTCGAGCGTCCGACGGCCGAGCAGCAGGTAGGTGGCCGCCTGGTCGAGGGCGGCACCGAGCGCGTCCTCGTCCGTGGGCTTGCCATCGACGACCGGCCAAGATTTGTTCTCGCCCACGATGATCTGGCCGGCGACGCCGATCGCCATCTCGTCGGCCTCGAAATAGGCGGGCAAGCCGCCGACGTCCGAACGCAGGACCGCTCCGTCGAGCACGACTGGTTCCTGCGGGCCGGTGGCGATCTCCGCCATCCGGCTGCGGGTGACCCTCGCTCGCAGCGCTAGGCCGGTCCGATTAGGCGGATATCCCTCGCGGAGGTTCTCGATCGCCGCCAGGCTGAAATCGGTGCCGAGTCCCTCGGTCAGCACCCGCCTCAGGTCAGCGTGGCCATGGCGGCGAAGCAGATTCTCGAACGCCACACCCCGGCCGATGGCGAACGGAGACTGACCAAACGGCATCTCAACGCTCGTCCCAGCCAACACCCGGTTAGTGTCAACGCGGGCCGCGAACGCCACGACGGCGATGGGACACGAATGCACATTGGCAAACGCCGCCAGCCGACGGACGTTCGGCGTCATCGCCGCGGCCCGCCCGCGGACGCGGTCCAGCACAGGGCCGGGCACAGGGTGTCGCTGATCGTGGTCCATCATTCCGGCCGCTCCTGCCTGCCGCCATCGGCGACGACCCCGATGCTGACGCCCCACAGCTGCTCCTCAGCGCGCAGTTGCTGCCGGGCGCGCGCCGCTGCCTCGTGTCGCCACGGCTCGTCCCGCGCTGCCAGCGGGCCAAGCTCTGCCTCGGCCGCCGACTCGACCCTGGCTGTGTCCACGTCCCTGCCTTCTAGCGCGCCAGGGATCGAAGCAGCCATCCCAGCCACAACCGGCGCCAGCCGCTGGGCGACGGCCTGGTCGCGCTCGCTCAGCCACGCAAGCTGCCGGGCCAGCTGCGCCGTGGCGGCCAGATGGTCGGCCCGTTCAGACCACGGGCCGAGAAGCCGCCGCTCCAGCGGCCAGTCCGACAGAGTAAGGAGCCCCCGAATGGGCTGAAAATACCGCCCTTCCAGCGCCGGAGCAATATAGGTAGGGCGCGGGCTGGCGCTCGCCCACGCACGCCGCTCGTCTCGGCGCAGAGCGGACAGCAACCGTGTCTCCACCCGCTGCCCGAACCGGGCCGCTGCATAGTCGGCCACCACCCTTGACCGGCAGGCCACGCCGATCTCGGCCAGCGCACCAGCCACCGCCTGACGACCGCTGCGCGACGAGCGCGGCTGCCTGCCCATCGGTACCACTACGGGCTGCGCCGCGAAGTCCGGGGCCCTTGTGGCTGGTGGTCCGGCCGGGACAGCGGGCCCGACTGAGGAGGCGGGCCCAGACCCCTCGGTTGCCGTCAGCCAACCCTTAAGCTCCTGGGTCAGTCGCATGGCCAGCTCATGATCACCGGCAGTCACCGCGTCCGCGATCTGCCTGGTCAGACGGATGGCTGCGTCAGGCCTGTCTCCTGGCACAGACTCATAGTAGCAGCTAATTCCATGCTTGTTCATGCTTTTCTCATGTAGCCTGCGGCAGGGCTCGCCGCCGCGCGAGTACAACGAACAAAGGTCGGCGGCGAGGCGGATCAGGGCTTCGAGGCCGAGATGAGGACCCGGCGCGGCGTCATGGTTTCGTCCGACGACTCCGACTGCGAACCCGAGGGCGAGATGTTCCGGGTCCGCCCCGGCCGAGACACGCTTCCCTCTTCGACCCGCCGGACCCGCAATGCCACCGTTCACGCGGAGCGCCGGGCGGAGGCCGAAGTGGACGCATGACCCAAGGGTGACAAGACCGTACCCGGATCACGCGACGAGACCGTAACTGTCGGCAGGCGCGCGCAGACTCGGCAGAAGAGGGAGACAGCCGGGAGGAGACGATCATGACTACTGGCTCGCAACGATCTCTGATCATCACGCCTGGGCGGCATGCCCTGCCCCTGGCCGGATGGGACGATTACTCGGTGTGGGGTATGGATCCGATGGAGCCTACATATGGGCTGTTCGCCCAGCTGTGGCGGAACACCGACGATGCCGAAGCCGCCCCGCGGCACTGGATCATGGAAGTCCAGGATCTCCCGGTCCTGGCCCGCAGGATCGCTGCGGCAACGGGCTGCACCGAGGACGACGCCGCAGGCGCGATCCTGGTTGGCGTGCGGCAACTCGAGGCGGACCAGGGCGTCAGGCCGGGCATAGCGCACCTGACGGTCGGAGCGGACCACGCAATCGGCGTGCATCCGGATGTCGTCATCAGAAGGTTCACGGCTGAGCCGACCGCCCTCCCGGACGGATGCGTACGCCTCCTTTGCCTCGGGACAGCCGATGGCCGGACCGAGGGAACGCCGTTCGGCTGTTATCTGGCGCAGTACGACCCCGAGGCGAACGACGGCAGGGGATCTGCTTCATGGACCCCCGACCCCGCCAAGGCGCTCGCGTTCGAGTCAGTCGAAGCCGCGATGATGTGCTACCGGGCACAACCTAAGGCACACCCGACGCGCCCGGACGGCAAGCCCAACCGGCCGCTGACCATATTCGCCATCACCCTGCACTAGCTAGCTCAGCCCAGCCTTGCGGTCAGGTCGGCGCATGCCACGCAAGCGGAAGTGAAGGCTCGCCTTGCTCAAGGTAGATGAGGTGCAGTCGACGACCGCCTTGTACACGTGTTCGAGCCGCCGCGCCAATCGCGGGATGACATAGTCACCAACGCGGCGAACCCTCTTACAGAATCGCACCGCAGACCTTCTCCTTACCATTGACGACCAGTCGATGCCTGTAGCCGTCATACAGGCTCTGAACAGGCTCGCCGCTGGCTGACGCTAGCTGCCAATGGCCACTGCAAGCATTCGCCATCGCATTTTGCCCCCGAGATTCCCCCGAAATGATCTTCTGTCGAGCAATCCTGTAGCACCGACGCGATAATGGGACGCACGTTCGATTTCAACCCTTGTATGTAACTCATTTTCGACCGACAGTCTTTGAGGTGCGCCATTGCGGGTTGATCAGCCTGGCAGATGATCACGTGAGCATGGGCTGCCCACCGGCCGACCAGTGGCGCACTGAGATTTCCGCTGTCGCCGCTCCTCTGACCTAGTACGCCCGAAGGCGGGGCAGTTCAGAGTAGATCACGTGCCTCTGCAACGCTGGCGAGGATCTCATCGAACGTTGGTCGCTCACCCCAGACCAGACCCAGGGCCTGGCTGTACGCCTGCTCGGCCATGTCCCGAACATCACTCACTGGGTCGAAGACCAGGCTGACCGCGTAGCCATCTTCCGGACGCGGAGTGTGACTCCAACCGAAGTCAGCGCTCTTCGCATCGACATCGGCGGCCAGAATCTCCATCGTCTGCCCGGGAATCGACAGCGAGGCGATTACGTCTTGAGATTTGAGAAGCTGATGGATGTCGTAGAAGTGCCGTCCCGCTTGCCCCAAGGACTTGCCGTTGCCCTGGGCGGCCAGGCGTCCGGCGTCATGGAGAAGCGCCAGTTTCTCCGCCAGAGTCCGGATTGGAGCGATCACGTCAATCCCGACGGGGCCAAGCTCTTCGAAGTCAGCTTCGATGCCAGCAGCTGTAATGTAGTCGGCAATGTACGACGAAATACTCCGAAACTGGGTGCCAGGCAATGTGCCGCCGCGGATCCCCATCTCAAGGCGGACGCCCGACCGTATGGCGGAGGAATCCAGGCGGCTGGGGACCAAATAATCGGCGTTCCGGGTGAATCCTGTCTTATACGACAGCATGGTTACCTGTTCAGGACGTAGTCCCAGGTTCCTTCCGGCACGCTCGCAGATAGGTCGTAGGACCCGGTTTTCTCTGGCCCCTGCACCATAGCCTTCGCATTCGACCAGGATGTCAACATCCTCGGAAAACCGCTTGATAAGGCCGAACGCCTTGGAAAGGCTCGTGCCGCCTTTGAACCTCACTGTGGCAGAGCATGGGATGTTGTTGACGGGCTCGAGGTCAAGTGGCCGGACAACGCTGCGGAGCAGTTCAACGACCCAGAAGTCTTTCTCCACGAACGCTGGCTCCGGGATGCCTAGTGAGTCAGCCGCGGCACCGCAGAGAGCGAACAGGTCGTCGGGAGAATCCCGGAGCAGCGTCATGCGCATACCCTTCCAAACGGGGTGGCGGGCTACTGCACCATGTCGCCTGGCAGCCTTTCCATCACAGCAGCAAGATTCCGGCGCAAGGCCGGGGAGCGCTCACTGCGCGCAGCACTCTTCAGGGAAGGGAACCGCACCTTCCCCTCGGCCGACAACGAGCACGCGCGGGTAGCGAGTTCATCCAAGCCGACCTCAGCGTAGGCGGGATACGAGCGCAGCGCCTCCAGAAGGGCGATCTCCCAGAAACCAAGGCTCCGCCTTGCAAGATTGTTCCGCTTGTGGAACCTCACGCCTTCGAAACTTGGCACAGGTCCCGCGATGGCCACCTCTGGCGTGGCAGGCAACTGGGTGGACAGCCCTAGCGCATGCGCGGCCGACCAACCTGACGGTCCCGCACCATCGACACCAACGACAGCGATGGCCGCATCAAGCAAACCCGGACGACCAGGCCCAAAGCGGGACGTCGCGCCCTTCCAGTACAGGCCATTGCGTACCCGAACGAGGCATCCCGACCTGGCAAGACGGGACAAGGCCGTGTTCACCGCTGCCCGGGGGCCAGGAACATCCGCACTGCGAATGAAGGTCCCGACAGGAACCGCCTCCACGGAAGCTCGGATGTCAGCAGCGATACTCGCGGTCACAGCTTACCTCCTTTGGCCAACAAATCGTATCGTTTTTCTAGCACCATGCACAACCGCTCGAAAGGGCTGGCTGTTCCCGCCGCACCGAAGCTGCGCTGCTGAGCAGACACAATGTCGGCGTCAACCAGGCCAACCGCCCCGTCGCGCATCCCCCAACCCACCTGCCTGTCGTACGTCTACCCGTCATCGGCCGTGGCGAGCAGGCGAGCCTGGCGGGCCTCGGCCATACGCCTGCGGGCCCAGCGACGCGATGTCTTGCCGAACATGGCGGCCAGCTTGCGCTCCGATAGTGGCCTGCCGGTGTCGATGCTGGTTCGGTAGGCAGCTACCGCGGCCACATTGATGTCCTCCTCGTGGTCCTCGCCGATCGCACCGGCCCCGTTCGCCATGGGCCAGCCGACCGCCCCGTTGCCCGGGATTCGACACGAACGGTGAGCACCGGAGCGACCTGGCCCGGCGTCCCAGCCCGTATCGAGGGATAGGCCCACAGCTGGCTCGCTGGCACCAGCACCCGGGGCGGCGGACCGAACGAGCCAGAGCAGGAGTTCGTAGCTGCCGACCAGGCTCGCGGCGGGCCAGGCTGCGACCGCAGCGCCGACTGGGCCGTCAGGCCAGCCGTGGGCCACGTTCGCGGCCAGGGTGGCCACGATGCCGAGGGCCAGGAGCCACCGGGCCAGAGCCGGGACGGCGAGCCGGTGCCGGGCTGCGTACAAGACCACCATCGAGGATGCGTAGACCAGGCCGTCGATCGTGGCTGGTTCCAGCCGCGCGGTCACGCCGCTTTCGCCGTGGGCGCGGACGACCTCGTAGGCGTGCCAGTACGACACGTACGCAGCGATGCCCGCCACGCAGAGGACGGCGGCCGCGGTCGAGACGCGGATGGCCCGGTCAGCAGCGCTCACCGCCGTCCCCTTGGTCTCCCGGTCCGCAGGGCCGTCAGCGGGCTGGCGGGGCGCGGCCCGGTGACCAGCGATGCGCCGCCGGTGCCGAACGGCCGGACCTGGTAGCCCAGCGCCTTGAGCACGCCGGCGAGGGCGCGGTTCATGGTCTGCTGGGTGCTCTGGTGTTCACGGCCGCGTTCCCAGTCCAGCGCAAGCAGGTTGTGGGTGGTCCACGACACCGCGATTCCGCATTGTCCGTCGGGGTTGTGGCTGCTGGGGACTGGGAGCACGCACACTCCGCCCAGCCGGTACCGCGCATGATGCGGTGCGCAGTCGTGCGGGGTGAGCCCGGCCTCGGTCAGCGCCGCCGCCACATCGCGCGCGAGCGGTGCATGCGGGTCATCCGCACGCAGACGATGGCCCAGGCCGTCGGTCACGCGGGTGCGTGCGTCTTGTAGTTCCTCGCGTTCGGCGAGCGCCCGCAGCGAGCCGAGGTCCGGCGGTCCGTCGGCCTGATAGTCGTCCTCGTCGTAGCCCTCGCTGAGCCCGCGGATCCGCTCCTCGGACATGCTGCTCCTCCTTGATCAACTGGGAGGAATTTGGGAGATCATCTTCTGGATGACCCTGCCCAAAGCACTCCCAACGGCGTTGAAGAGGAGCCTCTGACCTGGCCTTTCTCAAATGGTCACTGACAGCAGGAGCAGCGGTAAGTCTTTCGCATCGAGGGGGTCAGGGGTTCAAATCCCCTCAGCTCCACCTAAGCTCCACTAGGAATTGCAGTTCAGAGTCATGATCATCGGCGTTGAGGGTTCTGGTTAAGATCATTTGACCGTCACTCGACCGTTGCCCAGCAGCCGTTCGCAGTCGCCCTGGGTCGGCACGCACCGGCACGCGGTACTGGTGCGTCTTGGTAACGCGTTGAACACGGACGTCGCCGTGGGGCTTGACGGTGAGTACTGATCATCTTGGTGTGGAGCATCAAGGCGCCCGCTGCCGTGCCCATGACGGCGCCAGCGCTTTCAGGCCGCCCCGGGGTACATTGGAG
>Ga0335078_10000963_pt1 | contig 43754 bp, 32 predicted proteins | sample Lox_Sample_32_FD_206711 | JGI IMG/M metagenome (GOLD analysis project Ga0335078, IMG submission 206711) | Soil microbial communities from Loxahatchee National Wildlife Refuge, Florida, United States - Lox_Sample_3.2 | ecosystem: Environmental > Terrestrial > Soil > Wetlands | place: USA...
GGGCGGGGCGGATCCCTACGTCCGCCGGATCTTCAGTCCCGCCCTCGACCTGCGCGACTCGGTCGAGCTGCGGCTGTGGATCCGCAGCGACCTAGCGGCGACGGGTGCGCCGGACAGTCCGTTCTACCTGACTTTCGAGGCGGCCGACGATCCCGTGAACCCGAGCCTGACGTGGTCGCGGTTCGTCGGGATCGCCCAGGCGAACCGCTGGGAGCTGCAGCGGCTGTTCCTCGCCGACATGCCGGACGCGCTCCGCGGCGCCGTCGGCGTGCTGCGCGTGCGGGGGATCGCCCGCACGCTGGCGTTCAGTGCCGCCGTCGACGACCTGTGCGCCAGCGTGCCGCGGGCGGTCGAGGATGCGGAAGCGGCACTGCTGAGCCGGCTGGACCAGCGGTTCACCGCGACCGACGGCGGGCCGGCGGTGCCCGCGCTCTTCGACGTACCGGAGCACCAGGACCCTCCGGCCCTGCCTTACATCCTGGTCAGCCCGTGGGCGACGGTACCGCTGACCGATTACCAGGCCGGCGAGAAGATCGACAACGAGACCGCGGCGGGCGCCTACGTCCGGCCGCACCCGCAACGCCTCAGGCTCGACTACCGCATCGACGTCATCGCCGGCGAACGCGGGCAGAAGGCACGCCTGCTGGACGCCATCATCGCCGAGCTCGGCGGCAACGCACGGCTTATCGCCGGCGATGAACCGCTCGGGATCGCGCCGTTCGAGCCGGACCCGGTGCTGGCGGGCCCCGTGCAGCCGGGGCGGGCCCCGCTCTACTACCGGGTGATCGCCTGGTACGAGACCGGCCCGCGGGTGTTCCGGCCCAGGGCTGTGCCGTTCATCCTCACCGCCCCGTCCGACGACACCGCCCGGCCGGAGGTCATCGGGGTATGAGGCACCAAACGCGCCGCGCCGCAGTCCCTTGCACACGGCGGGCCTTCCCTGGCACCGCCAGATCGGAGTAATCCATGGCGTTCAATATCGGCCTCAACGTCATCGAGACCGAAGGCAAGACGGCGCCCGCGATCGCCGGAGCGCCGACCTCGGTCGCCGGGCTGATCCTCCGCAGCGGCCGGGGACCGACCGACACCGCGGTGCGGGTGTCCAACCTGCAGCAGTTCTTCGCCCGGTTCGGTTCCTACGACTCCCGCTTCGCCGGTGCGTACTGCGTCGCGGGATTCTTCGGCAACGGCGGCCAGCAGGCATACGTGGCCCGGGTCGCGGGCACCGGAAACGCCGCGGCCAGCCTGACGCTGAAAGACCGGGCAGGCAACGACACGGTGACCGTTACCGCGGGATACCGCGGCACGTCCGACCCCGGCGCGTGGGGAAACGACCTTTACGTGGGCGTGAAGGACAACCCCGAGTTCTCCGCCACGCTCGCCGCGACGCTTGCGGGCAACCAGCCCGCGCGGCTGCAGGGGACGGCCTGGGCCGGGCCGACCGTCGATCTCAGTACGGCCGGAGGGACCCCGCGCAAGCTGGTCCTGACCGTGGACGGCTCGGCGACGAGCCTCACGGTCACCTTCGGGCCCGGTGCCGTTCCCGTGCTCGCGCAGGCAACCGCCGAGGAGGTCGCCGCGGCGATCAATGCCCAGGCAGGCCGGAGCGTGGTGGCCAGCGCATCAGCGGGCGGCTTGCTGATCGTCTCGCGGACCAAGGGCGCCGCATCGGCCGTCGCGGTGGTGACCGGCGCCGCGGGAGATGACGCGACCCGCACGCTCCTCGGCTTTCCCGGTGGCGCCACGACGGCCGCCGGGGCGGCCAGTGCCGCGCCGGGATATACCGAGGCGCAACTGACCAGCGTGGCCGGGCTGGCACCCGGTGACTGGATACGCTTCGACGACGGCATCACGGCCGACTGGGTACGGCTCGCCACCGCAGAGCAGCGCGACAGCCCGAGTGGGCCAACCTTCTTCGTCACGTTCGCGGAACCGTCGCCCGACCGGCGCAACGAGTACCGCGTGCAGGACAACGCGACGGCGTCCACCTGTGAGTTCACCCTCACCATCGCGCGGAAGGCGGACACCGACACCGCGTTCACGGCCCTGGAAACCTGGGACAAGCTCACCCTCGACGCGACCTTGCCGAATTACGCCGCGCTGAAAATAAACGACCCGTACTCGGGATCAGCGTCAATCGTGCTGCGAGACCTGAATCCGGCCAGCTTCGACGGGCGGCATGTTCCGCCGCCCGCCGCCGCGATCCGGCTCGGCGTGCCCACGCCCGACACCACGGCGCTCACCCGGACCAGGGGTTCCGACGGCGCGGACCCGACCGTGCCGCAGTACACCTCCGCGCTTGGCAGGTTCGACACCCTGGCCATTCAACTGCTCGCGGTGCCCGAGGCGGTCCCGCAGGCGCTGCTCGGCCCGATCACGCGGGCCGCGCTGGACTACGCGGAAACCCGCGGCGACTGCATGTTCGTCGGGCATACGCCCGCCGGGCGGGATCCGGACGGCGCGCGGACGTTCGGCCAGGACTTCCGCGCGGCCAAGGTGTACGGCGCGCTGTACTGGCCGTGGATCACCATCACCGATCCGGTGGGCAGCGGGCAGACGCCGACCCGGGTCATCCCGCCGACCGGTCACGTCCTCGGCGTCTACGCGCGAACCGACCAGACGCGCAATGTGTGGAAGGCGCCGGCCGGCGACGAGGCACTGGTTCAGGGCGCGCTCGCGGTGGAACGTGACATCACCGATACCGACAACACCGATCTGGTGAAGAACGGCTCGGTGAACGCGATCCGGCTCATCCACGGTGCCGGGATCGTGATCGACTCGTCGCGAACGCTGTCCACCGACACCCGGTGGCTGTACGTCAACGTGCGGCTGCTGTTCAACTACGTCAAGGCGTCGCTGCGCGACGGGCTGCGCTGGGTGCGGCAGGAACCCAACAGGGACACCCTGTGGAACAAGATCAAGTACAACTCGGTGACGCCGTTCCTGCTGCGGCTCTACCAGGCGCAGGCGTTCGGCACGGGCACGCCCGCCGAGGTCTTCACGGTGGTGTGCGGCCCGGAAAACAACCCGCCGGACCAGGTCGCGCTCGGCAACCTCAAGGTCGAGGTCTACTTCTATCCCTCCAGGCCTGCCGAAACGATCCTGATCATGGTCGGCCAGCAGGACAGCGGGGCCACGGCCGGCGAAGCATGACCCGTGACCTGATACCGGAAAGGAATCCGCATGCCTGAGCCGTATCGAGCCAATGAGTTCGTCGTCGAGATCGGCACGGCCGAGAGCCCGACCGTGTCGAAGGTCTCCGGGTTGAGCCTCGGTGAGACCGACACGGTGGAAGCACCGGAGGGCGGCACCAACATCGTCCACAAGATCTCCAGCGGCGTGGTGAAATTCCAGCCCCTGACGATTGAGCGGTACGTCGACGGCAGCCCGGACGACCGGCTCTTCAAGGATTTCTTCGAGCAGATGTTCAAGCACGGCGGCGGGGGCACCGGCTCCACGGTCCGGCGGGACGGCTCAGTCGTCAAGAAGCACTTCGGGGCCGAGGTCTTCCGCATCGCCTTCTACGGCGCCTGGGTGAAATCCGCTCGCTTTTCTGACCTGGAGGCGGGTTCCACCGCGCTCCTCAAGCAGACGGTCGTGCTCGAACATGACGGCCTGGAATGGATACTGCCATGACCACAGAAATCGCGCCCGCGGATACCGCGACCCTGCCGGTCGGGCTGGCCGACAGCGACGGCGACGTCTGCGACGTGTCTGTGCGCAAGATGACCGGCCGCGAGGAAGCCCTGCTGACCGATCCCAGGCTGCGGATGAACGCCGGCAAGCTGATCACCGCGCTGCTGGCCAGTTGCGTGCGCACGGCGGACGGCCGGGCCCTGGACCTGGGGCTGGTCCGCAGGCTGTCCTCGGCCGACCGCAACTTCCTGCTGCTCGAGCTGCGCCGGGCGACCTTCGGCGACGAGATGGAGGCACACTACCGGTGTCCGCGCTGCCAGGGTGTCACGCTCGTGCTCGAGGACCTTTCCACCGTCGAGGTCCGCCGGCCCGAACACGCGGGCGGCGAGCACGACATCGCCGTGCTGCTCGAGGACGGCTACGCCGACCAGGACGGCACCTGCCACCGTGAGCTGGTATTCGCCCTGCCGACCGGGGAGGACGAGGAGATTGTCGCCGGGCGGCGGGACGCCAACCCGAGCCGGCAGCGCGATGCCCTGCTCGCCCGCTGCCTGCGGCGGGCCGGCGACATGGAGGACCGGCGGGTCCGGGCGATGGGCATCCGGCTGCTAGCCGATCTTTCCATGTCCGACCGCCAGCTGATCCGCCGCACCCTCGATGAGCAAGCGCCAGGGCCGGACCTGAATCGCACCGTGGCGTGCGAGTACTGCGCCGAGGAATTCCGCGCGAGCCTGGACATGAGCCATTTTTTCCCGCTGGGGTAAGCGGGGAGGACACGCTGCGGCGTGAGGCATTCCTGCTCGCTTACCACCTGCACTGGCCGCTGGAGAGCATTCTCGGCATGCCCGTGGGTGATCGGCGCTTCTACCTGCAGCTGCTGACGGCGCAGCTCGAGCAGGAGGCCTACGCGATCAGCAAGCAGGCCGAGGCCCAGGCCTAGGGAGGGAGGCCGGTGAACGAGGAGCTCGACCGCCTGACGTCCAATTTTTCCGCGCTCATCACCCAGCAGCAGCGGCAGCTGGACGAGGGCATCCGGTCGGTGGCCGACGCGCTGCGCCGGGCAGCCGACCGCCTCGCGGACCTGGCGCCGCCGGCCGGCTCCGCTGCGGCGGCCGCCCCAGGGGCCGCCGCCCGGCCGGCCGGCGCGGCCGGCGCGGCCGGCGCGGCCGGCGTCCTGGCTGTCCGGGTGATCAACGACAGCGGCAGCCCGGTCCCGGTGATACTGGCCCCCGGCGGTCAGGCGCAGGAGCGGCCGAGCCGGGGCGGGTTCTGGGGAGTTGCCTCCGGCATCGCGGGCGGGATCGGCAGCTTCATCGGCGGGCTGGCCGGCGGTTTGTTCGGCGGCGGCGTCGGCGGTGCGGTCTTCGGGGGCGAGCTGATCGCCGCGCTGCATGAGGCCAGGGGACTGCTCGACCGCGTCGACCGGCTGTTCGCCGAGATCCGCGCGTTCGGCCTGGAGCTGGTCCGGCAGATCGGCAACCTGGTGACGCTGCTGTTCATGAAGCTCACCGAGGCCGGGGTGTTCCCGATCTCCAGCCTGTTCGCCACGCTGCTGGCGTTCATCGATCTCGGCGTCGCCGTCGTGCTCGCCCAGCTGCGGGTGGTCATCGACTGGGTGCGGCAGGTGGCGGGCACGCTCGTCACCTGGCTCGGCCGGTTCGTCAACGCGCTGCTGGACTGGATCAGCAAGGCCTCCGCCGGGCTCTCGAGCTTCGCGGAACAGCTCGGCGCCCGCCTGGTGCGGGACGTGGTGAGGTCACTGGCGGAGAGCCTTGGGGCGGTGCTGCTCGGCTCGGCCCTGGCCATGGGAGCGATCATCAGCGAGTCGCTCAATTACGCCTGGGAGGTGGCACTCAACAAGCTCACCATCCTGGTCAGCAAGTACGCCGGCCTCATCTACGGCGTCAGCATCCCGCCGCCGCCAGCACCGCCCGCCTCCTACGCGGACACGGTAGGCGCCGCCGTGAGGTCGGCGCTGGCGATGGGCCGGATGGTCGCCGAGGGCTGGGTGCAGGGCATCCTCGGCCCGGCGCCGCCCGGCCCGGCTGCCCCGCCGCCCGGCCAGGTGCCGCCCGGCCCGGCGGCCCCGCTGCCTGGCCCGCCGCCGCCCGGCCCGGCGGCCCCGCTGCGGCTGACGTTGCCCCGCTTCATCGCGCCAGAGCTCAAGCTGCCCGAATTCCCGCAGATCACACCGCAGCTGGACCGGTTGCTCGGCGCACCGGCGCCGGCCGCACCCGGGCCGGCCGCGGGGGCGGCAGGCGGCCCAGCGGCGCCCTCCGGGCCGGCCGCGGGGCCGGTGACGCTCAACGGCGGGATCACGGTCCAGGTCCTGGCCCAGACCCTGGACCGGGAGCACGCCGACGAGACGGCCCGGGTCATCGCCCGCAGCATGCTCGACGAGCTGCGCAGGCTCACCGAGCGGGAACGTCTGAGGTCGGGCCTGCCGACGGCCGCGATCAGCTGACAGGAAAGGGGACACCATGGCACCAGGCCAGCTTGCCCAACCCAAACGCGGATACCTCGCGCAGATCCTGACCGTTCCGCCGTTGATCTATCCGTTCCAGTACAACCCGACGCAGATCAGCGACTCCAAGAGGCTGGAGTGGGACAAGCGGTCGTCGATGGCCCCGCAGCGGGGCGTATCCGGCCTGGGCGGCCTGACGTCCGGCGGCATTTCCGGCGTACTCGATACGGCCGGCCGAACGTTCTCGGCCGCGGACCTGAAGAGCTTCAAGGCCGAGGGCGACCGCACCATCAACTTCAAGTTCCTCATCGACGGCCGGGAGCGGCGGCCGGGGGAACCGGCCCGCCGCCGCACGGACAGCGGTGACATTCTCGGCGACCTCGCGGTGCTGCGCTCGTTCGTCTATCCCGAGATGCTCGATCTGCTCGACCTGGTGAGCGCGCCTTTCAGCAGTGACAGCGACAGGTGGACCAAGATGTGGTTCAAGGAGCCGCCGAGCGCGGTGCTGGTGTTCGGCGGCACCAGCATCGACGGCTACGTCACGGAACTGAAGATCACCGAGACCCAGTTCAACGCCTCGCTCGATCCGGTCAGGGCCGAGATTGAGATCACCATGATCGAGCGGATCAACTCGCTGTCGTTCGTCATCGACTCGGTCAAGCGCGTCGGGCGCACCTTCTACAACACCGCGTACGAGGACATCGGCAATGTCCTGTTCTGAAAGGGGAGCCTGATGACGGTTTCTGAAAGGGGAGCCTGATGACGGCCGGACCGCTCTCCCGCTACAGGGACCTGCCGGTGCTGCAGGTACGGCACGCCACCCGGGGAGTTACCCGGTCACTGCCGATCCGGCGCACGCTGCCGGCGCCTCAGGCCGTGGCCAGGCTGCACCGGCTGACCGGGTTCGACAGCATGGACCTGCTGGCGTTGCGATTCCTTGGCCGCGAGGAACTCTACTGGTACCTGCTTGACGCCAACGGCGGCGCGCTGCCGGATCAGTTCACCCCGGGCGAGCTGGTCGTCATTCCGCCGGCCGCCCCGGCGACCGTGGTCCAGCGGTCCTGACGGGGTTACCGCGATGCCGGACATCTACCTGAACGTCAGCGTCGAGGGCGAATCAGTGACCCACCTGCTGGAACAGGTCGAGGTGGAGGAAAGCGACCAGCGTGCCAGCCTGGCCACGCTCACGTTCCTCGACCGGGCGCTCGTGCTGACGGACGTGCTGCATGAAGGGCTGACGGTCGAGATCGACCTCGGCCGCCAGGACGCGCATGCGCCGCTGTTCCGCGGTCCCGTCACCTCCGCCCGGCTGGACCTCCCGTACCGGGGCCCGGCGACGGTGCTGATCGAGGCGATCGACGCGCTGGTGGCCCTCGGCCTGAAGCCGAAAACCAAGCGATGGTGGAACACCACGCTGGCCGGGATCATCAACGAGGTCGCGGTGGCCAACGGCATGCGTCCTGGACGCATCTCGCCCCGGGAGAATCCCACGTTCGACGAGCGCAGCCAGGTCCGGCAGGTGGAGGAGACCGACCTGGCGCTGCTGCACCGGCTGGCGGCCGACTACGACTGCAAGGTGTTCATCGAACACGGCCGCGGGCCCGGCCAGCTCAGTTTCGTGTCAACCGGCGACCTGCTCGCCGCCAGTCCGGTCGCCGAACCGCTGGCGCTGAACCAGAACCTGCTCGCGTTCTCGGCCGCCTTCGAGACGTTCGCCACCGGCACGGAGCACCGGCTGGTGACGACCGACCCCGACACCGGTGCCCGGGTCGAGCTGAGCCAGACTCTCGCCACCGCCGCCGACGCGTCCTGGACTCCCGACGCGTCGCGGGTGGCGGCGCTCGGCGACGCCGCCGACGTGGTCGTGAAGCTGATCGCCAAGGGCGCGCCGGTCCGGGCCAAGCTCGCCGACCACTGGCGCACGCCGGAACGGCTGGTGGGCGCGGCCGCGCGGACCTCAGCCAACCGGGCCGGCGTCCTCGGCGACCGGGCACGCCGGCTCGGCCAGACCGCCACGGGCGTCGCGACCGGCAGCGTGATGCTCCGACCACGCAATCGCGTCACCGTGTCCGGGTGCGGCGGCCGCTGGTCGGGCGACTGGTATCTCGCCACGGCACGGCACGACGTCGACGTCCGGGCCCGCGGCTACACGACATCATTCGTCGCGCGAAGGTAGGAAGCCATGCTGGACCGGATCGAGCGGACCGTTGCCTCTCCCGGGCTCATCGGCATCTACGCCGCCACGGTGCAGAAGGTACACCAGGACGGGCGGCTGGACGTGACCGTGCCCGCGATCTACGACCAGACCGCGCCGGAGTCCTGCGCGACCGCCCGGCCGTGCTTTCCCTATGCGCACTTCTTCGTGCCAAAGGAAGGCGACCTGGTGTGGGTGGCCTTTGAAGGCGGTGATCCGGACGCTCCGGTGTGGCTCGGCGCCTGGTACGCAAAAGATTCCGTGCCGAAGGAGGCCGATGCCGATCCTCCGGTGAAACGCGTCATCAAGACGCCAGCCGGCCATCTCGTCATCCTCGACGACACCAAGGACAAAGAGCAGGTCATCGTCGCCGACAAGACCGGCAACAGGATCGAGCTGCGCACCGACGGCGTGCTGATCAAGTGCGCGCAGAACCTGACCATCGACGCGAGCGGCAAGCAGATCGAGATCAAGGCCAGTTCGGTCGCCGTAACAAAGTCGCCGTAAGGAAGGTGTGAGGGAAATGGAAAAGGTCATCACGGAGGCGTCTTCCCTGCAATGCCAGCACGGCGGCACGATCACGCCCAAGGCGGATGCGGTATCTGGACTCCTGACCGTCGAGGGCAAAGGGGTACTGACGAAGTCCCTCGTCGGCTCGAAGGTCGGCACGAACTGCAGCCAGCAGACCAACACGCAGACGGGCAGCCAGCAGTGCGGGAAGGTATCGACCGAGACTCCTGGCGCCTCCTCCGTGCTGACGGTCGGCGGCGAGGCTGTGCTGCTGAAAAGCGACAGCGGCACGACGGACGGCAGCCCGACCAATAACTGGTCGGTCAAGGACGCCGTGCAGGACGTGCTGTCCGCGGACTAGGGGGAACGACGATGCAGACTCCTGTAGCTAACAACCTCGGCCAGCAGGTGCGGGGCATCTCGTTCCCGTTCCGGGTCGATCCGCGCACCGGCGGCATCGCGGTGTCCGCGGGCGCGGACAAGCTGCGCGAGAACATCACGCACCTGCTGCTCACCCGGATCGGCGAGCGGATCATGCTGCGTGAGTACGGGGGCGGGGTGACGCAGTTGCTGCAGGAGAACATCAACGACGGCCTGATCGCGGTCGCCCAGCACCAGATCGCCAAGGCGATCCTGCGCTATGAGCCGAGGATCCTGCCGCAGGAGGTCACCGTGGCCGAGGGCGATCAGGGACAGCTCCTGCTCCGGGTGGTATTCCTGGACGCCGAGCAGCAGGGGCTGCAGCAGACCATCATCCCGATCGACTAGCAGGCGAGGCGTGATGGCAACCCAACCTGCGATCTTCGACTACACCAACCGGGACTACTCCTCGCTGCTCGCCTCGCTGCTCGACACGGCGGCGGTGAAGCTGCCGGAGTGGACGGACCGGTCAGAGAACGACCTGGGCAGGCTGCTGCTCGAGCTGATGGCCCAGCTCGGCGACGTGATCCTGTACTACCAGGACCGGATCGCGAACGAGGCGTTCCTGTCCACCGCCGTGGAACGGCGCAGCGTGATCGACCTGGTGGCCCTCATCGGCTACACCCTCGGCACGCCGTCTCCCGCTTCGGCCGGGCTCCAGCTGCGGGCCGCCAACGACAGCGCCACGCCGGTCCAGGTCGACCCGGGCGCGCGTTTCTCCACCCAGGCCACCCCGACCAGCCCCGCCGTCGAGTTCGTGTACCTGCCGGTCACCGGGGCACCGCTCGTCGTCCCGCGTGACGGCGCCGGCGGTTCGGTCAGCTTCTCGCTCACCGCGGTGAACGCCGTCCAGGTCGCCGAGGAGATCGTCGGGGTGTCCACCGGGGACGCCAATCAGAGCTGGCCGCTCTCCCAGGGACCGGTGCTGCTGCCGCCAGATCCGGACTCCCAGGCGTACCTCCGGGTCGAGGTGGACCCGGGCAGCGGGTTCCAGGTCTGGCAACGGCACGGGACGCTGCTCTACAGCCGGTCCATCGACCAGGACTTCGTCGTGAAGATCGACGACAGCGACAACGCCGAGGTCGTCTTCGGCGACGGCACCTACGGCCGGATTCCGCCGGCCGGCGCGACCATCAGGGCCACCTATCTGATAGGCGGCGGGGCGGCCGGCAACGTGGGCACGAACACCATTACGGTCGCCAAGTCCGGCGTGAGCGTCCCGGTGACGGTCACCAACCCGCTGGCCGCCTCCGGCGGGGCGGACCGCGAGTCCATCGAGCACGCCAGGGCCCTGGCACCGCTGGTCTTCCGCAGCCAGCAGCGCGCGGTAACCTCCGCCGACTACGCGGCGCTGGCCGAGAACGTGCCCGGAGTGGCCAGGGCCTACGCGGTGGCGCCGCAGTGGAACTACGTGGACGTCTACGTGGTCGCCGCGGGAGGCACTGCACCGACCGACCGGCTGCGTGCCGACGTGTTCGGCTACCTGCAGAACCGGTGCATGGTGACGACCCTGCTGTCGGTGTTCGCACCGGTATTCGTCCTCATCGACCTGACCGTCCAGGTGACCGTGGAAGCGACGTTCTACGACGCCGACGTGCAGCAGCGAGTCGCCGCGGCGCTGACCGCCCTGTTCGCGATCGACCAGCTCAGGTTCGGCCAGAGCTTCTATCTCAGCAAGGTCTACGAGGCGGTGCAGAGCCAGGCGGGTGTCGTAGCCGCCACGGTGACCACCTTCGCCGGTTACCGGTCCGATGATCCCAGCCAGCAGGTCGATCCCGGCGGGGCCGCCACCGGCCTGATCCAGCTCGACCCCAGCGAGTTCCCGCGCGAGGGCACGATCACGGTGACCACGAGCGGCGGGCTGGCATGATCGGGCCGCCACGGGTGCCCGCGGAATCCCCGGCGTCGCTCAGCGCGCTTGGCTTCCGCGCCCTGACCAGTCCGCTGGGGCCGGCGGTGGACATCGAGTGGGCGCTGTCGGCACCGGACGGCGATCCAGACGACGCCGGCGAGCCCCGGCTGCAGGTGCTGCGCAGGGAACGCCGCTACCCGGGCAGCGCCCGCCGCGGCTGGGTCCCGGTCCCGGCCACGGCGAGCGACCTCACCGATGGCGTCCTCGTGCTGGACACCCCCGCCTTTACGCACGACTTCGACGAGGTCCGCAGGGAGTGGGAAGACGGCCAGCTCGTCACCACGACCCGCCAGTACCGGTATCGCGGGACACCGCCCGACCGCGAGCTGGTGCGGGTGATCCGGCGGGTGACCTCGGCGGACGGCACCCCGGTCAGCACCACGGTGCGGGTCACCGACCGACAGGACCTGATTCCGGGCACGATCTACTACTACACGGCGTTCGTCGGCGACACCAGCTGCTACAGCCGGGCCACGCAGTCCTCGGCGCTGGCCACCGGACGTTACGGCGCCGCGGTGTTCGCCGCGCTGCCGCAGGCCGACCGGGCCCGGGACACCACGACACCGGCTCCGTTCACCGTCGCCGCAGCGGACGCGACCAAGGGGCAGCTCCAGCGGTACGCGGAGACCGCGGAGGCCCATCTGGACATGCTGCGGGGACTGGTCGCAGGACTGCGGGACCTGCACAACCTGCGCCGCGCCGACTCCCGGCTGCTGCCCCAGCTGGCCCACCTCGTCGGCTGGCGGCTGAAGGACTACCTGGACGAGGATGCCCAGCGCGTCGAGGTAGGTTTCGCGACCGAGTTCTACCGGAGCGTCGGCTCGCCTGAGAACATCGGCGCCCTGGTCAACCGGCTCACCGGGTGGGACGCGTACGTGCGCGAGTTCGTTCGCAACGTGCTGGTGACATTCGATGTGACAAGGCAGCAGCAGCTGGCCAGCGGCCCGGTCGCCTACCTCGACGGCAGCATGACCGGCAATGCGGCGGCGCCGCCGGACCTGCTGTACCGCACGGTGCCGCCGGGCTCGGCGGACACCAGTGACGCGCTGGCCATGTACCGGCTGCGCAACAGGCTGTTCGAGGACACCTCGGTGTACAGCTACGACTGCGGGAAGCCTGCCGCCGGCGGGTACAAGCGGGACGACAGCAACTGGTACGCGCGCGACACGGCCGGCATCTACATCGTGCCTGAGACCGACGCGGAGATCTTCGTGTTGCAGGCGGAATGGGACCGGATCCGCCAGATCCTGCAGGATTTCCTGCCGATCAACGTCCGGGCCATTTTCGTCCTGATGCCCGGTGTCGTGGTGGAACAGGAATATGACGCCACCGCGATGGTCACCGAGGAGTTCGCCGACAACGGCGTCCTGCAAACCGGCGAGCTTTACGGCGAAGGCGCCGATTCGGTGATCGACCGGATTCCCGGCTGGCGGCATTTCATGACCAACAGCCTGGCACACCGCTCGGTCGACGTTACCGCGGCTCCGGTCGACACCGGTTCCCGCACGTGGCACACGGGGCTTTCCTGACACGACTTATTAGGAGGAATCAACGGTGGATGCGGACAACATCGCCACGGCACCATGGCCCGCAGGGGTGTTCCGGGACGTGCTGACCGACGGGAGCGGCAGGCAGGTGTGGGCGCGCGACTGGCAGCACAACCTGATCGTCGACGGGCTGCGCAAGGTGCTGGCCGCGCTGGTGAAGGGCGACGCGCAGGGCTCGCCGGCCGATTTCTGGGCGGTAGGCACCGGCGACCCGTCCTGGGATTCCGGGAGCGTCCCGCCGGACTCTTCTCGCCTCACCCTCACCCAGCTCTACGTGGAGACGGCGCGAAAACCACTCGCCGCCGGCCAGATCACGTTCGTCGGCGGGGCCTTCACCAACCGTCTGGAGGTCACCGCCGCGTTCAGCACGGCCGACATCCCGGGCGGGCCTGCCACCTGGAGCCTGCGGGAGTTCGGGCTGGTCTCCGGGGGCAGCGTGGCGGCGAATTCCGGCGTGCTCATCAACCACCGCATCCACCCCCGCATCGACATGCAGCCCGGGTTCACCCTGCAGCGCACCCTGCGACTGACCTTCTAGGAGAACGGCGATGGGAAACTTCTCGCGCAACACCTTCGGCCCGCAAAAGGGGTACGTCTCGGTACGCCTCCAGCAGGGAGTGCCGCTCGTCGACGCCGACTGGAACGAGCTCAGCGACGTCACCCGCGACGAGACCTACCGGAGCGTCGCTCTGATCTCGGCCGCCGGGCTCGACTGGAGGGCGTTCGATTTTCTCGCCGGCACCCCGAACAACCCCACCGTGATGGGCGGCACGGGCATCGTCAACGGTCGCACGTTCCAGGCCGGGCCGATCGTCTACGATACCCAGCCGTGGCGGAACCCGGCGACCGCCGCCGCGGACGGCGTCCCGGTAATTCCCGCGCTCACGACCCCGACCGCGAATCGGACCGACATCTGCTACCTCGACGTGTGGGAGCGAGAGGTCGGCCAGGCCGAGGATCCGGTCCTCGTCAATCCCGTCATCGGCGTGGAGACCAGCGTCCGGCTCAAGCGCGAGGTCGCGTTGCGGGTCGCCGAAGGGACCTCGACCCTGCCAACAGAGCCGGCGGGCCATGCGCACCTTCCGCTGGCGTTCTTCAACCGCCCGGCCGGCTCGGACACGGTGACCGCGCCACAGCGGGAAGACCTCCGCCGCCTCCTCAACACGGTCTCGCTGGTGCCAGCCTTCGCCCCGGTCACCGCCCCCGGGGCCACCTCCCCGTCACCTGCCTGGTCGTTGCTGACCACGAACAACAAACCCGTGGCCGCCGATCTCAGGGTCACCTATCCCCACCTGGTGGAGGGTCAGCTGCCCGTCGCCCTGCCGTCCGGCGCGCGGCTACGCGAGATACGGGTCAACGGTACGGTCTCGGCACAGGTCGGGCCCCTATTTACCCTCGTTCGTTTCGAACGCTACGCGCAGCGCAGCGGATCCGTCGACACTCTCGCCCTAGTGTTGGCGAATTCGGATCCTCTACAGCTCACACCGTTCGACTCCGCCGCAGCGATCACACCGGCTGACGGGCGAGAGATCGTGGATAACGGACGGTATTCCTACGGAATCTACGCATCATCCGGCCAGGGTCAGGGCGCCACGATCGCTGGCATTTCGGTGAGTTACACGTTCTGAGGAGGCGAGACATGACGCCAGCGGCCGCTTCCGCGACCGAGGGAGCTCATACAGTGGAGGTCACCGGTGAGCATAACGGGATCGTCGTCCGGGCCCGAGACCACTCGCGGGTCTCGGTGCTGCAGGATGGGGAGGAGATCGCGGCCGAGTTGAGCGGTCGATCCGAAGTTGTGTTTGCCGTCGGTCGAGGGTCGTACGAGGTTCGCAGCGACGGCACCCTCGAGGAGGTGTCGACGCGAGCCCTCGAGCTACCGCCGACATCGCTCGAGCGGAGCGCGGCACCCCAACTGAGCCTTACCGCGGACGCGCCTAGCAGGCACAAGGTGGACGGCGTGGGGGAGATTCCGGCCGACGGGCAATCGTATTGCACCGTCACCGTTGAGCAGATCCGCCCGGACGGGGCGGCCACCCCCGTGGTGGAGGGCGCCGCCGAGGTCTTCCTGCGTGCCACCGGCGGCGTGATCATGGACAGCCGGGGGCAGAAGCGTATCCGGTCGGTCCGCCTGCGCCGGGGCCGGGCGACATTCCGCCTCGTGTCCGAGGGGTTGCCGCGCCTCGTCGTCATCCACGCCTTCGAGCGGCAGGGGCAGGCCGCGGAGCTGCCGCTGGAATTCGTCTGAGGCACCGGCCCGCGCCGGCCAGAAGATCACCGCCGATCGAGGGTGCGGCCACAGTACGGCAATGCGTTATTGCGGCTCGGGTAACACGCCGTAGATCTTGTCTTGGCCTGGGAGGCGCCGGCGGCGCGAACCGGCACAGGCAGTTAGCCGGCGAGCAGCGCCTGAGCACTGGTGTACGTCGCCATCACCAGGCCCTCATGAGCGGGCAAGTGCAGGCCGCCGAACTTCTCCAGCGCCAGCAGGGCGTCCGATGCCAGGAAGAGCGCGCCGCCGGCGGCCGTCCGCGGCGAGCCGGAATCTAGTGCCACCAGGGACATCGCGAGCAGTGCGGTGCTGTAGACGATGACCGGGATGCGGTCCTTGCCCGTGCGCTTCCACAGGTAGGCGTTCAGCGCACCGAACGCGGCCACGTGCGGCGCTGCCAGGGCTGGCCTGGCGCGCAAGCGTCCGCCGCCGGGGCGCTGGCGCAGGGCGATGATCCAGGCCACGTGGCCGGCCAGGAAACTCACCAGTCCCGCCGTGAAAGCGATCTGGCCGCTGCCGAGCAAGGCCACATCGCCGGCGCCGCCGAGGGCGAGCGCCCGTTGCGCGGGGCGGTCGCGGCCCGCCATCAGCACCGGCATCAGCAACGGCTTGGTCAGCCAGCGCTGCCGATCGTGCCCTGTTGCCGCGAGAAGCGTGTCAGCAGCCGCGAGAGCCACGAAAACGACGGTTGCACGACGAGCCACGGCGCACCTTTCTGATCGCGCCGCAAGCCTACGCGTCAGCACGCCGGGCATGCTCGCAGTCATGTGACGTGAGAAGGTACACCGTAATGACAGGAGCCGGGCGGAAGCGTTCCCGCCCGTCGTACACCCATGGCGTCTAGGATCGCGAAGTGAGGTGATGGCGGTGTCCGAGGATTCGCAGCCAGATGCTACCCCTGATACGCAGCTAGGTGCTGCCCCCGATACGCCGGTCAGCCTGAACACCGGCCAGGACGTCGCGCTGGCCAGGGGACCGCGCCTGAGCGACCTAGTGGCCAGCCGCCTGGCTGACCAGGCGCGCCGCACAACCCAGGCCGCCAGGGCCAGGCGGATGGCGAACACCGGCGGCGAGCCTGGAGTGCTTGACCTGACGCCGCTGCGCGAGCTGGTCTCCGAGCTGGCGGACGAACTGCGGAAGGTGCGGCCGCGAGAGCGGGCAGCCCGTGCCCTACGGCAGGCGGCCGACGTCATCGACCCGCCGAAGCTGGGGCGCTAGACCAGACTGGCCGAGCGGCGGACAGCGTCGGCGACCTCGGCCGGGCGCCGGCCGGGAAAAGATCTTGCGCATCCGGCACTCTCCATTCACCACGACGCCCGGAGGAAGCCTACTGGGGCCGGATGTTGTGGTTGCGGGCGAACAGGTTGCCGGGGTCGTACCGGCGCTTGACCGCCGCGAGCCGCCTATAGGTCTGCGTTGGGTAAATCGCGGCGACGTCCTCCTCGGTGGCAGAAGCGAGGAAGTTTGCGTAGGCGCCGTCGATGTGAGGTGCGAGTCTGCCCCAGATCGCTTCCAGGGCAGGACGAGCGGCCTCGACGGCCGGCTCCGGACCCGCCAGGGCAGTCACGACCATCAGCTCCGCTTGGCGATGCGCGTAGGCGGTGGCGTCGTCGGGGACTCGGGATACCGCGCCGCCGACGCTGCGGACGGTGATGAACGGCGGCCGCTCCGATGCCCTGACCTCAGCCAGGATCCGAACGACCTCGGGCACCGATTCCTTGCCGGCAAATGCGCTCCGGGGTACGAACTGGATGCCGGGCGGCGGAATCGTGCCATCTGCGAGCGTGTCCGCATAGGGTTCCAGCGCGATATCGTCGGCGGTTACCGTGCCGAGCCGGCGGATCGGGTCGATGGCCAGGGCCGCGAGCTGCGGGTCATCGCCGTCGAAGGCGACGTAGATCCCGACCGGCGCTTCGGGCCCGCCGGCGAATGGATTGGCGACCTCCGCGACGGATGTGAGCTCTTCGGGGGCGGCGCGGAGGTAGTCCGCCCAGCCCTGGAGCACGGTGGCCGCCTCCGATGCCGGGAAGGCGATCTTGCCGAAGAAGACGTCTGTCGTCGGGTGTGCCACGAACTTGAAGGCGGTCACGATCCCGAAATTGCCGCCGCCACCGCGAATCGCCCAGAACAGCTCCGGGTTCTCCTCCGCGCTCGCCCGCACGACCTGGCCGCTGGCAGCGACCACCTCGGCGGCGACTACGTTGTCCAGGGCCAGACCGTACTTCCTGACCTTCCAGCCGATGCCGCCGGCCAACGTCAGCCCGCCGACACCGACGCTCTTGGTGTCGCCCGAGGAGATCGCCAGGCCATGCGGGGACAAGGCCGCCGCGACCTGACCCCAGGTGGCGCCGCCGCCGATCCGCACGAGGTGACGTTCCTTGTCGATGATCTTCACGTTCGCGAGCTGGCTGAGGTCGATCACGACGCCGCCGTCGTTGGTGCCGAAGCCCGCAAAGCCATGGCCACCGCCTCGCACGGACAGCGAAAGCCCTGCGCTGGCAGCGAATCTGACACCTGCTTGCACGTCCCCGACGCTCTTGGGCCGCAGAACATGGGCCGGACTACCCGAAGCCAGTACCGAGCGGCTAGCCGGTTCATACTCCGCTGCGCCCGGTTCGATGATGTCGCCGCCGAAGTCACGGCGAAGGGTTTCAAGCGCAGAGCTCATGACGTTCCTTTCTTCCACGCAGCTGGGGCGTTGATGAGGGCGGTGAGCGACACCTAGGGGCGAGCTGGTCCTCGTCGCAGTGCTTGGCGGCATTCGCCGCCTGTGCGGTGTACCGCGGGAAGACGGGGGGCTGGTGAACCCGTGCAGGCACAACACGGGCCGTGGTCCACCCGGCCCGGGCCCGTCTTGGAGCCAGGTGATCTCAGGACAGTCATTCCATCCCTCCATCAGGTGGGCATGTCCTTCACCGGCACGCTAGGAGCGGATCCCAGGCCGGGACGACACCCGAAAGTGCACATCAGGTGGAATCTGCGGCCCGTGCCCGGGTACCCGGCCTCGCGGCGCGGGCAATACCCGGGGTGACCGGGGACTGGCAGAGGCGCGCCGCTACGGGATGAGGGCTAGCTGGCGGGCCCGGGCGACGGCCTCGGTGCGGCTGGCCGCGCCGAGCTTGCCCAGGACGTGGCTGACGTGCTTTTTGACCGTGTCCAGGCTGACCACGAGCTCGCGGGCGATGGCCTGGTTCGACCGGCCCGCCGCCAGCATTTCCAGCACCTCAAGCTCGCGGCTGGTCAATTGCTCGACCAGGCCCGGCACCGCGGTGCCGCTGTCCCGCCCGGCATCCGGAACGATGTCCTGCGTGCTAAGCGCGCGGTGCAGCCGGGCCAGGCAGCCGAGCGGGACCCTGGCAGCGGCCCGGTCGGTGCGCTGGGCCGCGATCAGCCGGACCAGCAGCGCGGCCATCGCCGGGCCCTCGTCGGCGAAAACCCGGACATAGCCCTGCGGGCAGGCCAGGGTGAGCGCTTCGGCCAGCGCGTCCACCGCGCGGTCTGCATCACCGCTGGCGGCTTGCGCCAGCGCCCGCAGCGCGCCGATCTCGATCAGGCTGCCGGCCCGGTCCTGCGCGGCCGCCGCCGCGTACAGCCGGTCCAGCAGCGCCAGCGCCTCGGCGGGCTGGTCTTGGGCCAGCAGGACGCGCGCCAGCACCAGATGCTCCCGCTCCTTCTGGTACATCGGCTCGTCGTCGGTGCGAAGGCAGCCTTCTTGTGCCCAGCGGGCTGCCGCTGCGATGTCGCCCTGGGCCAGCAGCAGGCGCGCCCGCTGCGCCGGGACGGGGTTGAACAGGTTGGCCAGCGACGGGCTCGGCGTGATCCGCTCGGCCTCGGCGATAGCTTCCCGAGCCCCGCCCGGATCACCGTTGGCCTGGCGGATCCACGCCAGCGTCACCAGGCCCGCCGCCAGCGGCTGGGTCTTCCAGTTCAGCTGCCGGCACAGCTCAATGCCCTTGGTGACATGCTGCAGTGCGGTATCGAGCTCGCCCCGCTGGTAGGCGACCTCGGCCATGCCCACATACCCGATGCCGGCACTGGGCATCGCCGCCCGGCCCGGCGGCGCCGTGATCTCAACCACCTGCTGGTAGGTGGCGAGCGGCGCGTCCAGGCGCCCCCGGGCCCGCTGCACCCGGCCGAGGTCGAAGCACGCCCATGCCGCCAAGGGACGCTGACCGGCCGCGCGCCATCCGGCGACGCTGGCGGCGAAGCCGCGTTCGGCGTCTTCGAGCCGACCGCGCACCCACTCGGCTATAGCCAGGATCCACAGGCTAGCCGAGTGCAGAACCCACTCTCCTTCGCCGGGATCGGGCAGGGCCCGCGAAGCGGACACGGCCGTCCCCTCGGCATCGCCGTGGAGCACGGCAAGATAGGCGCGCGCGATCGCTATCGCCGCGGGAACGTTCGCCAGCAGGCTCGCCGCCCGGCCGACGGAAGGCTCGAACGGCTCGCTGGCGGCATCGGCGAACGCGCGCTCGGCGGCATCCAGCGGCGCCCCGGCCGCTTCGACATCGCCGCCGACGAGCGCCATCCACGCCTGCGCCAGCAACAGCCGTGGGCGAGACCGGGCCAGCTCGGCGGGCAGCGCCGAGATCCACCGCTGAATCGTCGCGCTTTCACCTCGCAGGAAGATCGCGTCATAATGCCGCTCGATCAGGCGGGCGGCCCCGGCGTCATCACCAGCGGCCAGGGCGTGGCGGATCGCCTCGTCAGCCAGCCCGTGAGCGTCGCACCACGCAGCCGCCGCATGGTGCAGCCCGGGCAGTCTGCCGGGTTGTTCTTGCTGCAGGCGGCCCTGGAGCAGGTCGGCGAACAGGTGGTGGTAGCGCCACCAGCCGCGCACCTCATCCAGCGGGATCAAGAACAGGCCCGCCCGCTCGGCCTGCTCCAGCAGCGCCTGGCTGCCCTCGCGGCCGGTGACCGCGTCGCACAACGGGCCGGACAGCCGGCCCAGCACCGAGGTCTCCAGCAAGAACGTGCGCAGCTGCCCGCCCTGTCCCTCGAGCACCTCCTCGGCCAGGTAATCCAGGATGTACCGGTGGCTGCCGGTGAAACCGGCCACGAACGCGGCGGCATCGCCCTGCCCGCGCAGCGACAGCGCGGCCAGCTGCAACCCGGCCGCCCAGCCCTCGGCCCGGGCCGCCAGCGCCGCCGCCGCCGCCTCCGGCAGGCCCGACCCCGCCTGCCGGAAAAACTCCGCCGCCTCCGCGGGCGTGAACCGCAGCTCGGCCTCGCGCACCTCGGCCAGCTGGCCGCGCGCCCGCAGCCGCGCCAGCGGCAGCGGCGGATCGCTGCGGCTGGCCAGCCCCACCCGCAGACCCGCCGGCCGGTGCTCCAGCAAGAACCCGAGCCACCGGTGCACCTGCCCCGAGCCGATCACGTGATAGTCATCAAGGACAAGCACGGCCTCCTCGGCGGCCAGCTCGTTGATCAGCGCCGTGACCAGGCCCTGGAACGACGACGGCGCCGGCGGGCCGAGCAGCGGGGCCAGCCGTTCGCCGATCCCGGGACGGGCCCGGTCCAGCGCGGCCACCGCATGACGCCAGAACCGGGCCGGGTCGTTGTCCCCCGCATCCAGCCACAGCCACCCGGCCCGGTGCCCGCACCGCCGGGCCCAGTCCGCCAGCAGGACCGTCTTGCCATACCCGGCCGGCGCGCAGGCCAGGACCACCCCCCGCGCCAGGCCCTCATCCAGGCGTGCCATCAGCCGCGGCCGCGGCACCTGCCCGGGACCCGGCCCGGGCAGGTGCAGCTTGGTAGCCAGCAGCACATCACGCTCCGGCACCGCCGCCGGCCACTCAGCCATCGCTGACCTGCACGCTCCGCGCCTCCGCCACCCTCCGCATCGCCGCCTGGAAGAACCTGCCCCGAGCCGGCCTGCGCTTCCCCTGGCCACGGTCCTGATCCAGCCAGTCCATTGCCCCGGCCGACCTGCCTACCTCCACTTCCCCCGTGATCTCCGGCGCAAACAACCCGGCGCGGGGCACCTTGGTGCCGGTGCCGGAGGCCAAAGATTCCACCTGACCGACACCTTCGGGTGACGCCACGCCTCCGTGCCGCTTCGTAGCGTGCAGATCACGGAACCCCGATGGAAGGACGGAACCGATGCCTGAACTCACCCTCGACCGCTGGCCGGCCGGCGTGGGCCGGAACCAGCCATCAGACAGCGTGCAGGCGTGAGCGGCGCGGCGCGGTCAGCGCACTATGAGATCCGCGTCGAGGGGATCCTCGACCGGCGCTGGACGGCCTGGTTCGAGGGCCTGCAGATCGACAGCGACGACAGCCAGACGGCCATCTCCGGCCCGGTAGCAGATCAGGCAGCCTTGCACGGGCTGCTGAACAAGGTCTGCGACCTGGGCCTGGTCCTGATTTCGGTCCACCGGTTCAACCCGGGGTGATCCCGCGAGGAGGACACCATGCATCCCGACATACTGCGGCAGCTCGCCGCCGGCCTGCGATCCGGACGACCCGCTCGCCGCCGCCCGCCCAGCGGCAACACCGATCAAGGAGAGTGAGAAATGACCAGCAACGTAGGAATGACGCGAATAGATCCCCAGCTGGAAGCATTCATCCCATTGTTCCCCCCGGCCGACCTGACCGACCCGGTCACCGCGCGCAGGAACCTCGCCGAGCTGGCCGCCGCCGCGCCGGCGCCGGACACCACGGGAATGGAGATCGGGGACCGCACGGTGCCCGCCGATCCGGACGTGCCGGTGCGGATCTATCGCCCGCACCGGGCACAAGGCGCCCTCGTCTGGCTGCACGGCGGCGGATTTGTCATGGGTGACCTGGAGACCGAGCATCCGTGGGCCGTCCGGGTCGCCGGCGGCTCCGGGGCGGTGGTGGTCTCGGTGGGCTACCGCCGGGCTCCCGAGCACCGGTTCCCGGCCGCCCTGGATGACGCCTACGCCGCGCTGGCCTGGACGGCGGAGCATGCGGCTGAGCTCGGCATCGACCCGGGGCGGATCGCGGTCGGCGGCCACGCTGCCGGCGCGGGGCTCGCGGCCGCGGTCGCGTTGCGGGCGCGTGACCAGCAAGGGCCGCCGATCCGATACCAGCTGCTCAACCAGCCCGAGCTCGATGACCGGCAGCAGACATGGTCGGCCCGGAACTTCACCGACACGCCCTTTATGACGCGCGACAAGGTCGCCGCCTCGTGGCGGCACTACCTGGGCTCCGCGGCCGCCTCGCCGTACGCCGCCCCGGCGCGGGCCGACGATCTGTCTGGCCTGCCTCCCGCCTACATCACCAGCGCGGAGTTCGATCCGAACCGTGACGAGGCCATCGGCTACGCGCAGCGCCTGCTGCAGGCCGGCGTGCCGGCCGAACTGCACCAGTGGCCCGGCACCTTCCACGGGTCGCAAGCGATCCTGTCTGCGGAGGTGTCCCAGCGGCAGATCGCCGAACTCGGCGCCGCCCTGCGCCGTGCCCTCGCCGACTGAGATGGTCGCGGCCGCCCGCAAGCAGCCCAGCCCGCCCCAATCAGGGAGGAGATACCCCGATGCCCCCGCCTGCCCGATCGGCCAGCGCCCTGACCGTGCTGCTCGCGCAGCAGCCACCGGCTATCCCCTCGCCGGCCCAGGTCATGACCGCAACCGTCGAGCTGCCGCCCGCAGATCCCGGCACCCCGCCGCACCGGCACATCCAGGCCGCGCAGCATAGAAAGGTAACCCACATGACCACTCCAGTGACAGCACAGCCGCGCCACCCACTGATCCGGTGGGCGACCGCCCCGTTCCGCGCCCTCCGGCACCTCCACCAGGAGCTGCTAGGCGCGGGAGAAGCCATGGCCCGCTCTAGCCGCTTCCTGCAGGCCTGCCCGCAGGCAGGCCCGGCGGAGGCCAAGCACGCCCGGCCTGCTTCGGTGAGCAAGGCGCTGACCAGGACCTGACCGGCCGGCCTGCGGACTCCGGCGTCCGCGCACGGGCGCGCGGTGGCACGAGCAAGTATTCGGCGATAGCGTAGCTTGCGTTCTGGCGGCGAGGTGACGAAGCGTCATGGTCTGCAGCACCGCCTGTCTCATCGGCGGGGCAGCTTGCATCCTCGAGAGGAGGCAGCTCAGGAGAACGCGTCACGGGCAGCCTGCCTGCGCCGGCGGTACCTGCGGAGCATGCGCCAGACCCGGTACCGGGTGATCAACCGCCAAGGTTCCACGGCTACCTGCTCCCCATGGCTCGCCTGCCTGAGCCCCGCCTGGGACGTCTTCCAGGATCAGGTCGCTGGCCAAGATGGTCACGGCGCCGCGCGGGCGATTTACCGGCCGGGCGGGGTCGCGGCAGATACCGCACACCCAGCCGTCCCGGTCGCCGATGCGGATCAGGTCCCGGCTGCGGTTCCTGGGCACATGCCCTCCCGGTGGACGGCGAAGGCGGGCGTCCTGAATTGCAGCAGCGCCTGCCCGGTCGACTGCCCCCACAAGCTCCGCTCATTTCATGATTCCAGCGATCTCGACACCGTTGCAGCCGTAGCGCGGGAACCGCCTAGGTGCGGCCCGCGACCCGCCCGGCGTGATCGCGAACACGGCGCAGAACGCGCGTTCGGTGACGCTCAAGCTCTGGGAGACGCCGTCGGGCGGTTCGCACCGCCTAGTGCCCATGCAACGCGACGACACCACGGGCATCTGGTCGGTAACTGGTCATTCCAGCTGGAAAAGCTGCTATTACACGTTTTTGGTGACCGTCTATGCGCCAAGTGCCCGTGTGGTCATCACTAACGAGGTCACCGATCCCTACAGCCTTTCCCTGTCGGCCGACTCGATCCGCAGCCAGCTGATAGACCTTGCGGATCCGGACCTGGAGCCGCCCGGCTGGCAGGTCCGGCGCAAGCCGCCCGCGGTGCCGCAGCACGAGGCCTGCATCTATGAGCTGCACATCCGTGACTTCTCCGCCACCGATACGACGGTTCCGGAACCGTTGCGTGGCACGTACTCTGCCTTCACAGTGCCGGATGCTGCGGGAATGCGTGCGCTTCGCGAATTGGCCGCATCCGGCCTCACCCACGTGCAGCTGATGCCGACATGCGATTTCGCGGTGGTGCCGGATCGGCGGGAGCAACAACTGACGCCACCGTGCGACCTGGCGTCGCTGCCCTCGGACTCCCCCCGGCAGCAGGAATGCATCGCGGCCATCAAGCACCAGGATGCGTATGACTGGGGTTATGACCCTTTGCACTACACCGTCCCGGACGGCTCTTACTCACTGGACCCTGACGGCTTCGGACGCATCAGGGAGTTCCGCGCCATGGTCGCCGCGCTGAACGACGTCGGCCTAAGAGTGGTGATGGACGTCGTCTACAACCACACCCACGCCGCCGGCCAGAATGCCAGATCGGTTCTCGACCGGATCGTGCCCGGCTACTATCAGCGGCTGCGCGACGATGGAACGGTCGCGACCGGCACATCGTGTCTCGATACCGCGCCCGAGCACATGATGATGGGGAAGCTCATTGTCGATTCCGTCGTGACGTGGGCACGGCACTATAAGATTGACGGTTTCCGGTTCGACCTGATGGGCTTCCACCCCAAGGAGAACATGCTCGCCGTGCGCGCCGCGCTCGACAAGCTCACGCCGATGGACGGCGCCTCGGTCCTGCTGTACGGGGAAGGCTGGAACTTCGGCGACGTGGCGAACGACGCACGGTTCGTGCAGGCCACACAGCGCAACATGGCAGGTACGGGGATCGGCACATTCAACGACCGGCTTCGCGACGCCGTGCGCGGCGGAAGCCCGTTCGATCCCGACCCACGGATCCAGGGCTTCGGCTCCGGCTTGCTGACCGACCCCAACGGCGCCCATGTCAATGGCAGCCGCCGTGATCAGCTCACCCGCCTCCTGCGTTACCAAGAACTGATCAAGGTGGGCCTCACCGGTAACCTCGCGACCTATCACCTTGCCTCTCCGGATAGCGAGACGATGGGTGAAGAGGTGGGCTGCAACGCCGAACCCGGTGAGGCAATTACTTACGTCGACTGCCACGACAACCTAACGCTTTTCGACGCCCTCACCCATAAGCTCCCCCACGGCATCTCTATGGCCGACCGGGTGCGCATGCAGTCGCTGTCACTGGCCACTGTGCTGCTGGGCCAAGGCGTTGCCTTCGTACTCGCTGGCAGTGACCGGTTGAGATCGAAGTCCCTGGACCGCAATTCCTACAATTCCGGTGACTGGTTCAACCGGCTGCTATGGGACTGCAAGGACGGTAACGGCTTCGGCGGCGGCCTGCCACCCGCACTCGACAACCAGGCCTACTGGGACTACGACAGACCCTTGCTCGCCGATCGGGCACTACAGCCAAGCTGTGCGGCTATCAACGCGGCACACAACCAATTCACCGAGTTCCTCCGGATCCGGCGGTCCTCACCGGCGTTCTCTCTCGGTTCCGCAGCCGAGATCCGGCGGCGTGTCTCCTTCCCAGCCACGGACACGCCTGGCGTCATCACCATGCGCATCGACATGAGCGAGTTGGGCCAGCAATGGGAGGCTGTCATCGTCGTCTTCAATGCGAGCCGCCAGACTTGCATTCAGGCAGCCGATGCACCCACCGCAGCGCGGGTCAGCCTTCATCCCGTCCAGGCCGCCTCGATCGACCCGATCGTCAGACGAGCCGCCTTCGACGCCGCGGGCGGAACGCTAATCGTCCCAGGCCGTACGGTCGCCGTCTTCATGCAGGCGTGACGCCGGCAAGTCCAGCCAGCACGCTCTACCGGGCACTCCGCAGCTCACTGATGCGACAACTCTCACACGAGCTACACCAGCTTCCCCATTTCTGCTGCCGCGGGTGGACGTTGCAGCCAAGCGCGGGTACGGCCCTGATTGGGCCGTCTTCCACCATGTGCAGCCCGTCACCGACACGAGAAACATCAAGCAGGCCGCAAGCCGCGACGGCAAGCTGCTCGCTACCCACAGACCGCTTTCTTCGGTACGGCGGCGGCGGTCAGCGAGAAGACCGCCACAGGAGTTCATGGCGGCGGCTCGGCGGCTCCGCGACGCCCTTTGCCGACTCAGGTTAGATCCGGCGAGCGGTTGGCCGACTTGCATTAATGTGCATCGTCCGAGTCGCTGCAGAGGACGTCCGCTAGTGCCGCGTGGAGTGTTATGGCTGGGAGTGCCTGTTCTTCCTGCGTGGTGACCATTGGTGAGCGGGCCGCCATCCGAGCGTGGCGGCGGCGGCCGAGCAGTCGACGAGGGCGACTAACCTTCACCGGCTCACCGGCCCGATGGCGCCGGATCGGCAAGAAGGTATACGGCGCGGCTCGGCGCTGGAGTGAACGATGCGTAACCCGGTGAATGCCGGTGCCCGAGGCCGGCCTTGGGCTTTATGTCTTGTCGGGGCGGCGGACGATGGTTTCGGTGCCGTCGTCCCAGCGCCACGGCACGTGGTGGCCGTGCAGGTGCACGCCGCCGATCCACCGGTCGATGCCGTTGAGGGCGATCTGGTCGGCCTGGCCGGCCAGTACCCGCGCCCCGGTGCCGGTCAGGCGCACGCCCGTTGTCCGCTCCACGGGGTGGCCGGGCGGGTCGAGGCGGAGCAACGGGTGCGGCCCGGCCGCCATCTGGTCCATCCGGCCGAAGCATGTGGTGTCTCCCATGTACGGCCGGGTCTCCCGCGCTTGAGCCCGCACGAAGGCCGTCCCGGCGTCGGGCGCGCCGTCGGCGACGGCGGCCAGCACCCGCCGCTCGGTCAGCGACAGGCCGTCCCGCGTCGCCGGGTACTCCCGGCTGAGCCGGTCGAACGCCTCGCCCAGGAACCGCAGCTCGCCCAGCCGCGTGGCGGCGATAGCGTTCAGGCCCTCGGGGGCGGGCACGCGGAACGCCGCCCACGCGCGGGTGGCCAGCTCAAGCGCCGCCGGGGTCAGCCGTGCGCACGCGCTGGTGTACGGCAGCTCGCGCAGCTGCCCGGCGGTCAGCTCCCCCAGGCCGCCGAAGCGGGCGATGCCCGCGTGCTCGCCGATGCAGATCAAGGTGATGCGCTCGGCGGGAACGCCCAGGCCGGCCAGCCGAGCCAGGATCTCGGTGATCTGCAGCTGGTCGTACAGGTCCGCCTCGAACCACAGCACATACTGCCCGTCGCGGCTGGTCTCCAGGGCCTGGTCCCGCTCGGTGAACTGGCGCATCATCTCGGCGCGCCCGGCGCCCTCGTAGCCGGTGAGGAAATCGACCCTGATCCGGCGCAGCTCGGCCGGCGCGGCCTCGGGCACCGGCCCTTCGTGCAGAACGTCGCGCCAGTAGATCACGCGCCGCGCCAGCCCGGTCCCTGGCACATCGGTGGCGTCGCCGTTGCTGATGTGCAGCGCCCCGGGCATCCACTCGAGCCGGGAGTCATCCGGCGTAGTGCCCGGCTGCCCGGCCAGGAGCCTGCTGCGGGCGGTCACATACGACTCGCCGGTCTTGGCCATCCGGGCCCGCACGCGCCGCTTGAGGCCGGCCTGCTTGGTCATGATCGTCTCCCGCGTCCCGTCCGCGGACCCCCCAGCGATCGCTGCGGCGGGCGCACGATCGGCGAATGACGCCCCGGCCGGGAGGTAGGCCTCCCTTTGCCTCCGTCGGGTGACCCGGCTGGGGCGGATCGCCGGAGGTTGGGCGCGGACGGTCGCCGCCTCTCAACGTACCCGGCGGCCGGTTACGCGCGCGACCCCGGCCGCCGGGTGCGCTGCCGGTGGACGTCTGCCAGGCTGGTCATGCGGCATGCGGCCGGGGCCTCGGGCCCCCAGCGTTGCTGGCGTTCGCTGCGGACGCGGGCGCGTTCGCGGCGCTGGGCGGCCAGCACGCCGGGGTGGCGGGCGTGGGCGTTACGCCAGCGCAGGTAGTCCTGCAGCCGCCGGGCCAGCGCGGGGTGATTTGCGGTAGTCCGAGTTATCCATGACAAAGGTCCGTACCGGACCGAACTGCGCCGCGAACTCACGGCCACGAACGATCACGGAGGCTGATCAATGAACGCCCGCGATGACATGAGCGACACCGATGTGCTGAGCGCCGCGCGCGACTCCCTGCCCGCGGACGCCAGCCCGCGGCGGTTTCCTGGACCAGCCGGGGCGATCTGACTGGCTCCGCGGCTAATCTGGCTGCCGTCGTTCAATCCATGTCCACTCCGGGCCGCTGACACCGAGTTCTGCTCTGGCGGCGTTCTCGAACTCGCGCATAGTGCGGCCCAGGGTGACGTCAAGCTCGGCCCATGTGCCGCTATCAGCTGGATTGCCGGCATTTTGGTGAATGAGATCATGCGTATGGTGAAGAATGCGCAGGACTTCTACGCAGGCGTTGCTGGTCCACTCGGTCTCTGCAACGAGGAACACCATGGCAGAGCTGTTGTATCCTGCTCGCAGAAGCTCGTCGATGTCATGGAGGCCTGGCTTGCGGGCCGCTTGCGAGTAATAGAAGTGCAGCGCATTTTGGACGGCGCGGTGGCTGATGATGAAATCAGCGTAGGCCTTAAACCGCCTGTCCTCGCTGCGCCGCTGCCGCTCCTGGTTAGCTTCCTCTGCCCGCTGACTGCGAGCTTCTCGTATCTGCTGGTAGCTTACGGCGTAGCTGACCAGGCCTCCTAGCATGACGCCGACCAGGCCAGCCACTGGTGCCAGCCATGCGCTAGTTCCCACAAGGTAAGCCTAGATGGCCCTGGGCATGCCAGGGTAGGGTGTCGAAGAACATCTACCGCCCGGTTCGCGTCTGACGGCCCGGATAGTATTCAAACCAGTGGCTTAACCCGCTGGATTCCGGTATCCGGCAAGGGTATTAACTCAGCGAATCGCGGTTGTCCCGAGCAATCCAGCGTCAGCGCACGACCATTCTTGCCCGTGCCTTTAAATGAAAACCTGCCATGTAACTAAGCGTTCTCACCGGTAAAAACTCCTGCCGTCACATCACAATAGCTCTGCATTAGCACCTGAACCGCTTCCTTGCACACGCACCTGCATAATTATTCATCACCGTCGCACGCCAACGACGCAGTCTTCTGACCGCGTATGGTGTATTTCTGGTCAGGCTGGAGGTCGGCCTGATCAGCGCCGGGGTCATCCGGCCGCTGCCCATCGGCCTGTGAGGACCTTGCCGGCTTCCCGCTCGGGGTGGCCGCTCACCAGCTGTCGTGCGGCTGCCACCGGAAGCCGGCCAGGGCAGCTACGATCCCGGCGGCGCCCCACGCCGTGATCACGGCCAGATCGATGGCGGTAATGCCGGTCGAGCCCGGGACGGCGAAGGCCTGCTGCAGGCCCCGGGCCAGGTGCTCCAGGGGGAAGAGCTTGCCCACGTCAAGCATCCACGACGGCATCATGGAGACCGGGATGAACACGCCGGAGACGAAGCCGAGGATCAAGGTGACGAACGGCCCGGCTACCGACGCGGCCTCGGTGGTGGCGCATGCGCGGGTGCTGGCCAGGCCTAGCGCGCACATGCAGGCGGTCCCGGCTACCGTGTACACGGCCAGCCCGATCACCGTGTGGACCTGAACGGGTACGTGGTACACCCCGGCGCCGACCGCGACCAGCACCGCCACCGTGACCGCGACCACGACGACCGTCCGCATGATCTCCCCGGCCAGGAAGATCCAGCTCGGCATGGGCGTTCCCCGCAGCCGCTTGAGCATCCCGCGCTCGCGCTCGGTGGTAACCGCGATCAGCAGCGAGCTGTAGCCCGCGAGCATGATCTGATAGGAGATGATCGCCGGGGTGTAGTAGACCGCGAACGGGACCTGCAGGCGGAAGAACGATGACCCGCCACGGAAGATGCCGTTTAGGATCACCAGCAAGAACAGCGGCAAGACCAGCGTGTAGACGAACGTCCGAGGTTCACGCAAGAAGCCCTTCAGCGCGTACCGGGCTTGCGCGACGGCCAGGGCAGCATCGTTCATGAGCCGTCGTCCTGCGCCTCGCCAGCCGGCACCGCCAGCTGGACGAAGACGTCATCGAGGGTGGGCGGAGACACCCGGATGTCGGTGAGCTCGACGCCGTGCTCGGCTGCCCACCCGAGCAGCGCCGTCAGGTCACGCTGGGCCTGGTTGGTGCGAAAGCCTAGCCGCCGGCCGTCCTGCTCGACCGGGATGCCCACGGCTGCCGACACCTGGGCCGGGCCGATTTGCGGCGGCGCGAGGAAGCCGATCCTGGTCCCATGGCCCAGTGCCCGGCTGAGCTGCTCGGCGGTGCCCTGGGCCGCGATCGCGCCCGCCTGCAAGATCACGATCCGGTCCGCGAGGCGCTGGGCCTCCTCCATGTAATGGGTGGTCAGGAATACCGTCTTTCCCGCCCGGCGCAGCCCTTCGATCAATGCCCACATGCCCCGGCGGGCCGCCGGGTCAAGCCCCGTGGTCGGTTCGTCCAGGAACAGCACCTCAGGATCGCCGACCAGGCCGATGGCCACGTCCACCCGGCGCTTCTCACCGCCGGACAGGCGCCCGACGCGCTCGCCCGCCTTGTCCGCCAGGCCAGCAGAGGCAATCGTCGCGTCGAGATCGGTCGGCTGGCGGAAGTACCGCGCGAACATCGCGACCGTTTCCCGTACCGTGTAGACGGGGTTGAGCTCGGATTCCTGGAGCACCAGCCCGATCCGGTTGCGCCAGCCCCGGTCGGCGTGCGCCGGATCGGTGCCGAGCACCCAGACCTCCCCGCCATCGCGAGCCCGGTAGCCCTCCAGGATCTCGATCGTCGTGGTCTTCCCCGCCCCGTTCGTGCCCAGGAACCCGAAGACCTCGCCATAGCCCACGCTGAAGCTGACGCCGTGCAGGCGCTCGATCCCGCCGTAAGACTTGCGAAGCCGCCGCACCTCGATCGCGTGATCGCTCACCGTTTGCCACCTGGAGGAAGAAGGCGCCGCCAGACCAGCACCCGGCCCGGGGGCGCTCGCCTGCTAAGGCATGGAACTCGCATGGACGGCACCAGCGCCGTGGTAAGCAAGCTGGCCTGGGCGGACGCTCATGAGACGGGACGTCTAGCCGCCCATCTCGCGCTTCAGCCGGGCCAGTTCGTCGTCCACATCGCGCATGTCATGACGGGGCAGCGGACCGCTGTACCAGGACTCGCGGACCTCGCTATCAGGCCCCTTCCGCGAAACCTGGTTACGGTAGTACGCCACCTTGACGGCCAGGACGATGACAGCGACGAAGAGCGCGGCCATCGCGGCCTCGATGAGGAACCCGATGACGGAGGAGACCACCAGCCACGCGATCAATACGCCGACTGCGATGGCGGCCACCTTGAACCAGCGCATCCGCCGCTTCCTCTCCCGAAAGGATCCCGAGCTTGATAAAAGACGCGGCAGGCAACCTGCTGGTTTACAAGCCGCCGCCCGTCTCGCCTGGCCATTTGAGGAACGTCAGGGCGGCCGGTGATGATGGGCGGCATGGGAACGTCCGCAGACGCCGCTGACGCGCTGGCCGCGCAGGGGCACAACACGCCGTACCTTCCTGAGCCGACCGGTCCGTGCCCGGTCGGATCGGCAGGGAGCCGGTCATACGCTGGGCACAAAGGCTCGATCACGCTCTGTGGCTTACGCCGACCCGGCCGGCGCGCAAGTATCCGCCTTTCGATCTGCGCGGCAAACCTGGCCACCGAGGTGGCCGCCGATGTCGCGCCGAACGGGGTAATCTGCGCGGTGCGGGGTCCCGGTCGTTATGCCAGCCAGAGTGCTGGCCAAGTCCGCGGTTCGGGCGTCAGGAGCGCTCGTCGGGCGGCTCGTCGTCGTAGACGCGGGCCGTCGCGGGCAACCCGTCCGGGTCGCGTTCGTAGACGCCGATTCCCGCCTGGGGAGGCAGTTCACGGCTGTCCAGCGGACGCAGTTGTATTCCACGGCGGTAACGGTACGCGACGTCAGTCACTGCTGGATCACCGTTCTCATGCCTCGAGGATGACGGCTTCGTACAGGCCGAGCAGCGCGCCCGCCGAGGCGTCCAGCCCGTTCGGGTCCGAGATGTCATCGGGCTGCGGGATGACCGTGGTGTCGGTTGGCCCGGCCCACACCGGTGAGCAGTAGCCCTGCCCGCCTTCGGCGAGCAGCTCGGTGAGCGCGGCGAACATCGAATCGGGCCGGGCCAGCCGCGTCCACAGCGCTGTCGTCGCCGCCGGGCTGGACGGTACGGCGACCCCGAGCTTGCGCGCCAGCAGCACCTGCCGGAAAGCGGCGATGGCCGCCGACACGCCCCAGCCGTCGAGCTGCCGGTCCATGCTCGCGACCGAGACACCGCCGTCGAAGGTCATCCCACGGCGCCGGAAGTGGCTTGTCCCGGTCAGCGCGTACACGTCGTCGACCAGCACGACGGTCGAGCGGATGGCGGACCACCGGCCCGGGAACCCCACCGGGGAGAACGCGATCACCTGTCCCGGCGCCTGCTGCGCCAGCTTCGTGATCCCGGCCGCCCGCTGCGCGAAGGACGCCCGTACCCAGTTGGCCTTGGCCGGGGTGAAGTCGGGCAGCCGCGGCACGCAGATGACCGCCTTCAGCCGGGGCACCGCGGCCAGCCGCTGGCCGAGCAGTGCCACCAGGTCGAGCCCGCCGTCGCCGCCGAACGAGGTGGCGGAGAACGCCGGCCCCTCGACGTAGACGTAATCCTGGGCCTGGGCGATGGCACGGGCAAGGGAGAGCAGCGCCTCATGCTGCCCGGCCCTCGCGGTCTGGCTCTCCCGCTCGAGCTCGTTCAGCAGCTGCGCTTCGTTGGCCACGGTCACCGTCGGCGCCGACACGCCGAGCTTGGCCGCGATCGCGTTCACCAGGTTCTGCACCGTGTCGCCGGGCACCGGGGCCGGCAGCAGCGACAGTTCCGGGCTGTCGACGAACGGGGCGATCGTCTCCAGCATGATCCCGGCGACCGTGCCGGAGGTGTCGGCCGACGGCGGCGCCCAGTTGTCGCCGTCGGTGGTCACCAGCCAGCCCAGTTCCGTCGCCGCGACCGGGACGGCCGGCTCCGCGCGCTTGAGCGCGTGCAGCGCGAGGTCATAGCCGAGCTGCCCGCCGGCCTGGACGCCGCTCGCGAACACGTCGGGCCCGGCGGGGTTACCGGGGTCGGCCAGCTCGGCCTGGGCGCTGCGGGTCTCCCACGTCCAGCGTCCGCCGGTGAGCACCGCCTGCCAGGCGTAGCGCTTGTCGCTGCCGCCGCCGGCCGTCCCCAGCGCGAGGATCGTCTCGAACCGGGCCTGCGTCGGCAGGTGCGGCCCGATCCGTGGCGGCAACGACTCGTTTGCCAGTCGGCGCACCGCGTCGAAGATGTCGGTGGGTGCCAGGCCGGAAGGGGCCGGCGGGGCGGGGATGCCGAACACGGTCACCGGGGCCACGGCGGTGACGCCGAGCGCGCCCGTCACCGCCTGCACGAGGGGCGTGGTCAGGAACGCGGTGCCGCCGAACTGCGCGAGCGTGCCGGCCCAGGTCTCGGCCGGCCCGTGCTGCGGGGCCAGCTGCACCGAGCTGCGCGTGCGGCGGGTTCCGTCGCGCCCGGTCGCTACCAGGTCGACGGTGAGCGGCTGGCCGGGCAGCGGATCGTTCGGCGCGAGGTTGTAGGGGTTTGTCAGCAGGAGCTTGGTGGGCCCGGCGGCGACGATCGCCGCGCCGCCGTCGGCGCGGACGAACGACGGCTGCTCGGCGGTGATAGCGGTGATCGTCGTGAACGAGCGCGGGAAGACGCGCAGGTGCGTCCCGGCGGGCAGGCCGGGGTCGGCGGCGAAGGTGACGATGACGTCGCGGCCGGCGCCGGCGCCGTCGGTCGGGTTCCGCCATGCCGCCGAGGCGAGCTTCGCGATGTCGAACCCGGCGGCCACTCCCGTCGGCCCACCGGAAGCGGCCGGCGGGAACGCCGGCCAGTGCCCCGGCTGCCCGGGCGCGGGCGGCAGCGCGAGCGACGGGTCGATGGCCGGCGAGCAGAGCAGCGGCAGGGTGTCGGGCGAGCCCGGCGGCGGGAAGTTCGCCGAGATCTGCCCCATGGCGCCGAGGACCTCCATGCCGTCGGCGAGGTAGGCGAAGCCCGGCACCCGGGGGCGCACCGCGGGCAGCGTGTACGCGGGAGGCGGCGTCCCCGGGTCGCCGGGCACGCCCATTGTGATGCCGCCCGTGCGGTTGCCGGCCAGGTGCCAGGCCAGGTCGGTGACCGTCACCCGGAAGAACTGCCGCGGCAGGGTGACACCCGCCGGCGGGGACAAGGGCTGCTGGTCGAGGAACCCGCCGGGCGCGAAGCCCCAGTACAGCGTGCCGGGCGAGCCGCCCGCCGGCGGGCCGAGCGACTGCCCGGCCGCGACCGAGACCGTGCCGGTGGCCGGGTTGACGGTGTCGGGACTGGACCCGCCGGTCACGGCGAGCCCCATGTCCGCCGTGGGGGTACACAGCACGCCGTGCGGTGAGATGAGGTGATACCGCACCGGCACATTGAGCGTGTTAAGCGCGATCACCTTGCTGAGCCCGCCGGGGTTGCCGACCTGCCCGGTGCCGAGGGCGGGCAGCCAGGAGATCAGGTCCGCGAACAGCGCGGCCACCGCGATGGGGTCGACCGGCAGCCCGCGCGCGTCGTGGAACGTGATGTCCAGGCGGTTGCCCGCGGTCACCGGGGCGCAGATGTCACCGGCCCGGGCCGAGTACACGGCCGGCTGCCCGCCGCCCGCCCAGGTCAGGTTGTGGATGAGCATCGTCACCGGCACCGGGCGGACCAGCGGCGTGCCGTACCGGGTGGTGACGAGCGTGGTGAGGCGGCGGGCGGCCTCGGGCAGCATCTCGAGCGCGAGCACCGCCTCGGTGACCGGCTGCCCGGTCACGTCGCGCCACCGCGCCCCGGTGTCGAGGTAGGTCGCGGCCGCGTGGAACGGCGCGAGGCGGTTGCCGCCGATCGACAGGGTCAGGTGGTCCTCGTCGATCACGCCGGGTTCGGTGTCGGACCATTCGGCGCTGAGGACGGGCATGACGAGGCCGAACGCGTCGAGGCCAGCTGAGGTCAGCTCGTTCGCCGCCGAAGCCGTCGTCAGGACGGTCAGCGGACGTCCCAGCTCTACCATGTCGCGCCCCCTGTCACGGTCTTCATGTCACGGCACGATCCTGGTAACCGTCGCCTGCGTCCCGTCCGGTGCGATGACCTCGGCGGTCACCGTCCCGGTGCCGCGCAGCACCGCGGCGATGGCGCGCCCGCCGCCCGCCCCGGGCAGCTGGCGCAGCGGGATGGGGGCGGGGTCGGTGAAGATGTCGTCGCCGGGGCCGAGCACCCGGATCGCGCCGATGTCCTCGGTGACCTGTACCACGTGCGGGAGGTGCAGCGGCGGGGGCGTGAACTCCGCCAGCGCCACGCGTACCTGGTACGGGCCGAAGCCCGTGGCGGCATCGGGCACGGACGTGTCGAAGGTGAGCACCACGCCGCGGCCGGGGACGGTGATGACCCGCGCGTTCGTGATGTCTGGCGGGATGACCGGGGGGATCGGCAGCACGGTCGCGACCTGTTCGGTGATCCGGCCGAGCGGGTCGGCGATGCGCAGCCGCACCGCGAGCTGGTCACCGAAGGCGGCGCGGGCCAACTGGAGGTGGAGGGCGGTGGTGCCGGCCGCGGTCACCGGGTCCCGCCATAGCCCTGACGCGCCGGGCGCCGGGGCCGCCTGCGGGCAGTCGCTGAGGGCGTCATCGGGGGCCGTGCCCGGCGCCGGCGTGCCCGGGTACCGGAACAGCTCCTGGCTGCTGCCGTCGGCGTGCGTGACGATCGCCTCGGCCGCGATCCGGTGCGGCCCCAGCGGTGTCGGGTCGACCGGCACGCCGGTCGCGCTGTCGATGAGGACCTGCGGCGTGCCGCCGACCGGAGTGGTGACGGTGAGCGGCGCAAGGTCGGGGTTGCCCGCGGGCGGCACGACCACCTGCCGGATCGTGCTCGGCTCCGATCGTCCGCCGTACTGGCCGCGGGCCGGGTCGTCGGCGGCCCAGCAGGTCGCGCGGTAGTACACCGGCTGCCAGGAGCCCGGCACGGCGTCGATCCCGTCGACGCGTCCCAGCGGCTGGCTTTCGCCGCGGTTGGCCGACACGGTCGGCGTCACGGTGATCGTCGCGGTGCTGCCGGTGATGGACGCGAGCGGCGGCCCCATCATGTCGGTATCGCTCGCCGCGTTGGCGACCCGGGTGCGGTACAGGTCGATCCGGGTCGCCGTCACTCCCGGCACGGCGCCGAGCCGGAACGCGGCCCGGTAGGCAGTCGGGGTGACCGTGGTGTCCGCCTGGGTGACCACCTCGATCGTCGGCGGGTTAGGCGCGACGACGTGCGGTGCGGCGTAGGCTATGGGGCGCTTGCCGCGGTCCGGGTCGGTGCTGTCCGGCCAGCCCGACTCCACCTGCCCGGCGCTGACGCCGAGCACGACGAACAGGTGAATGTCCTTGGTGCCGCGCGGGAGTGTGACCTCAAGGCTCGTCGCGGTGACCGGGGTGGCGTTCACCCGGGTGAACGGGCTCCGCAGCGGGCTGGCCTGGAAGGCGGCCCGCAAAGTCGCGAGCCGGTCGGACAGCGTCTGGGAGAAGGCCGGGTCGGGCAGGCTGCAGGCGTCGAGCAGGCCGGTCTCGCTGCAGGTGTAGGCGAAGTAGCCGACCGCCCCCGGCGCGGCCTTCCATGTCAACAGCGCGCGGTACTCCCCGGCCGGGTCCGGCATGCTCGCCAGCAGCACGTCCTCGGGCGTGGCCGCCATGACCGGCGGGCGGGGGTCGGCCGCCGAGACGATCAGCGGCGTGCCGCTCCACGCGCCCGTTCGCCCGGCCCGTGCCTCGGTGCCGCGTGCCCACAGCGCCATCCCGATCGCGCCTGTGCCCGTGTAATCGAGGCCGAACCCGCTGATGGTGAGCCGGTACCGGCGTGGCCCGGCGATGACGCCCTGCACCGTGGACGACAGCGACGTGGCCTTCTCGTCGAAGTACTGGACCGTGGCGCTCAGCCCGCCGGCGGGGGTGACGGTCGCGGTGCCCGCGCTGTCGAAGGCGATCGTCAGCGGCTGGCCGGCGCCGCCCGCGAGCGAGGGCGGCAGGGCCGCCGGGACGGACAGGTCGCCGGGAGGAGCATCCAGCTGGGCTTGGGAGTACATCCGGCCGGCCAGGTCGATGCTGGACGGGCTGCGATTCGCCCAGTCCCAGGCGAGGTCAACGGTCAGCGTGCCGGGGCACACCGCGGCCGCCGCCGTCACGTCCCAGCTTCCCGCGATCAGCGAGGCGAGGCCGGGCGGCGGCTCGCCCACGGTGAGGCCGGCCGACGCCCAGCCGCTCCACTGCCCGAACAGGTCCTGCAGCGTCACGCTGTAGCTGAGCTGGTTCGGGTTCGGCGCGGTGGCGAGGTGGTAGCCGTCGTCCAGCGCGTTGAGGCGGCCCGAGCCCGCGTTCGCCTCGCTGGTGGACGCGCCGATCGGCTGCAGCGCGGTGTCGTGCGGCCGGGCGCCGAGGACCGCCTTGACCCCGCCGGCGGGCGCGAGCTGGGTGCGCGCCAGCGCGTAGCTGCCGACCCGGACGGGGAGGTCGTCGGCGAGGCGGTCCCAGCTGGCCCGGATGACGCCGATCCAGTCCTGGTCGGTGCCGGCCGGGGCGGCGAGGCCGTCGACGGTGGCGGTGACACCGGTCGGCGCTGGCGGGAACGGGGCCGGGCCGGGCGCGAAGATGATCGCCGCGTACTCGAGCGGGCCCGGCTCGCCGCCGGTCCCGTTGTCGTACCGCGCTGTGACCATGTAGTCGTAGGAGTATCCCGTGTCGAGGATGCCAGGCTCGCCGGCGGGCGCCTCGAACGCCGTGCCGAAGCCCGTGATCAGGGACGCGAGCGGATCGGTGGCCGCGCCGTAGACGAGGGTGGCCAGCGGGCTGACCGTCGCCTTCGGGTCGCGGCCGTTCGGCGAGGCGAGGCTGTAGGGCGTGGTGTAGGCGCCCTGCTGTTCGGCGGGAAGCTCGACCATCTGCCGCAGCGGCGGCAGCATGTTCTCGGTGAGCACCTGGAGCATCGCGCCGGGGTCAGCGAGCTGCCAGGCCGGCGCGGGCGAGCCGGTGTCGAGCAGCGACGGCCAGCCGTAGAACGGGGCGCCACGGCGGAAGCGGTCGAGCGCCGCGTCGGGCGGGTTCTTCGGCGCCCCGGTCAGGCCCTGCTTCTCATCCAGGTGCTGCACGTTGTCGAAGGTCGCGTCGACCGGCAGCCCGACGATCTCCACCGGCTGCCAGTCGAGGTCCTGCGCGGCGGCGCCGTCCAGGCCGGTCAGCGTGACCAGCGTGACGCCGGCCGAGAGCAGCAGGCACGCGATCGACGGGGCGGAGAAGCCGTACTGCGTCTGCGCCGCGGTCACGGCCTGCGGCCAGACCATCGGCGAGGCGAACGGCGCCCCGGCGAAGCCGATCACGTACCCGGAACTGCCCGTCAGTACCGCACGGACGAAGACGCGGGGCCGGTCGAACAGGATCATGGTGGCGCCGAGGAACTCGATGGCGACGTGGCCGACCGGTGCCTCGGTGCTGGCCGGCTCGGAGCGGCGGCGCCAGACGGTGAACGGCGCGGTCGGATAGCCCAGTCCCGGGTCGGTCACCCAGCGCAGCTGGACGAGCCGGGTGCCGTTCAGCCCGCGCTCGGCGGCGATACGCTGCGGCGGCACCAGGTGCCCGTAATCGCGCCGGTAGGCGAGCGTCCAGTCGACGACCGAGCCCATCAGCAGGAACCGGGTGGGGTCGACGATGCGCGCGGCCATCAGGTTCCCTCTTCCCACGGGGCGGCGGCGAAGGTCATGTCGAACACGGTCACCGGTGACCCGGGCGGCTCGATGAACGGCAGGTCGGTGAAGGTGACCTCGGCCAGTTCCAGCGCGAGCCGCTGGCCCCGCTGGCCGGGCGCGAGGACCGCGAGGGCACGCTGCCCGCCGGGCGCGACGATCATGCCGTTGGCGGCCAGGGCCGCCGTTGTCGGGGACGCCGCGGTCGGGGACGTCGCGCGCAGCTGCAGCCACTCACGCGGGGCAAGGACCCACCGCTGCGACGCGACCGGGCCGGTTGCGTCGGTGACCTTCGACGGGTAGCTGCGCGACCGGAACAGCGGCTCGGTCGCGTCGATGAGGACGGCGGCCGGCTGCGGGTCGGCCGAGCCGGCCTGCTCCCAGAAGACGACCACGCGGGCGCGGGCCGGCGTCTGGAGCGGTTCGATGCCGTGCGCCCGGAGCTGGTCGTCGAGTTCCTGGCCCGCCGGGCGGCGCCCCGCGAAGAAGGCGGCGATGGCGGCGAACGCCCCCGGCGGCGCCGAGCGGGCCGTGGGCAGCGGCGAGGCGAGCGAGGCGGCGAAGTGCTCAACCGACTGGTACAGGCCGGTGCTGAAGTGCCGGCGGAAGATGCTCGGCCCGGTCGTGCCGTCGGCGGCGTTCGCGTCGACGAGCTGGACGTCGAGCAGGTAGTCGGTGCAGCTGTTGAGCGGCAGCGGGATGCTGACCTGGCTGTGCCGGGTCCGGGTGCCGTCGACCGGGACGCAGGCGGCGGCGTCACCGAGCTGCGACAGCGCCGCCACCGCGGAGTCTTCCCAAGGGGACAGCAGGGTCGCGGGGACCGGCCACAGGGTCGTGGAGTTGACCGGGTACGGGTGCGGTGCCGCGGGGGTCGACGGCGGGTTCTGCGCCGAGGCGGCCTGGAAGTGGACCTGCATCTTCTTGCCGTAGCGGGTGAACAGCCGGTCGATGTCCTGGGTGTTGAAGACCAGCTGCACGTTCTCCTGGCCGAAGTAGCATTTCTCCGCCTCGTCGGGGATGGTCATCAGCAGCCACGAGTCGAGCCGGGCTGGCAGCGTCGGCGTGGAGGAAAACGACAGCCTCGCGGGGTCGGCCTGGTCGGCCTGCATGCGGTCGGTGCGGAACCAGAAGTGACTGGTAGTGGTCTGCGTGGCGGAGTCACTGAGCCGCTTGCCGGTCCAGTTCACCGTGACCCGGTACAGCGCGTCGGCGTACAGGAACGCGTTGGTGTCGCTCGCCGAGCCGAGCAGCTGGGTGAGCACCTGCGCGTCGGCGGATTGCTGGGTGCTGTCCCAGTCGGCGCGCACCTTCTCCGACCAGCGCGTCTCGGCGACCGCCGCGACGTAGTAGCGGGGCGTGATCGCCGCGGCTGCCGCCTCCCCCGCTTCTGCCGGCACCCGGGCGGGCAGCGGGTCGGGCAGGCCGTGGGTGCCGATCTCGACCCGGTCGGCGGCCTCGTCCGCGCCGAGCGTCACGTACACCGGCACGGTGCTGCTGACCTGCGCCCACTGCAGCAGGTCGGCGATGCCGGCCGCCCACGGGCCGGCCGGGTCGGTCCAGTGCGACGGCAGCGGATGGGACCAGACCAGGCCGGCGACGCTGGCGACGGCCCGCTGGTGCTCCGCGCCGTCGGCGCCGAGGGACCGCACGATCAGGTGACCACCCTCGAGCATGGTCCGGGGGACGAAGAGCAGCACGCCGAAGTTGGCGAACGCGCCCGTCTCGAGCACGACGACGTCGTTGAGCGGGCCGTGCGTCACGCCGTCCGCGGCCAGCTTGGCGGCGACCTGGGCGGACCGGGACTGGTCGCCGATCACGACCGGGCGGCCGTCGTCGAGCATCGGCGCCTGTAGCAGCCGGACGCCGCACTGCGGGCGGCCCGGCGGCGGCCAGCCGAGGCCCGGCAGCGGGTTGGGCACCTGCGTGACGAGCCGGGCCGGGGACAGCGCCGCGTTGAGGTCGGCGACGCCGATGCCCGGGCCGGCCAGGTCGTGCACGGCCCGCAGGGCGTCCTCGACCGTCAGCGCCGGCCCGGCCGCGGCCGGCTGCCGGGCCGGGCCGGGGACCACGGGCGCGGGCACCTGGTCGATCCCGAGCAGGCGCAGCAGCTCCCGGTTGACCGGGACGTCCTGGTCGCACGGGACGGTGCCGGGCAGGACGTAGGCGGGGAAGATACCGCGCTGCGCGTCGAGCACGGGGTCGCCGCTGCGCCAGCGCTCGCCCGCGTGCAGCGTGGCGGGGGGCGGGGTGCTGCGCACCGTCCCGGGCGGGTCCGGCCAGGCGGTGCCCGGCAGGTCCCAGCCGGTCGCGGAGAACCCGGTCGGCTCCGGCAGGAACGTCCACAGCTGCTCGGCGGCGGGCGCGGCCGGGGCGCAGACCGTCCCGTACCGCTGCGTCAGCGACTGCGTGAGCTGGTCGGTCTGCTCGATCGCCTTGGTTGCCGGGGACGGCGCCCAGGTCAGCAGCGCGAGCTGGGCGACCGGGCTGGGGTCGGCAGGGCCGTTCAGTGTCCACCAGACCGCCGGGCCGGCCGGCTGGTCGATGGCGTCTCCGGCGGGCTGCCCGGTGGCCGGGTCGATCCGTTCCAGGGCGGCCGAGGAGATGACGTACTGGTAGCGGTCGGCGCCGTGCTCGCAGTAGGCGGCCTGCGGGTTGGTTGATGCCGGGTTGGGCGCGCCGGGGGCGGAGCCGATGGCGGAGTTGAGCCCGCCGATGGTGAGGTGGTTGTCGGCGACGGCAGGGGGCACCGCCATCGAGATGACCGGGATGACGTCGACCGGGACGACCGGCAGGGCCGCGCCGGCTCCCGGCACCCCGTTCTGCTCAATCGCGTCGCCGAGGCTGACGTCGATGCCCCGGTCGACGCCGGTGCCCTGGGCGAGCGCGGGCGACCGGCTCTGCAGCGACACCTTCGGGACCAGGTCCGGGAGCCCCGTTGTGGTGTTGCCGGTGCTGTAGGTGATCTCGACGCAGCCGGAGACGTCGAAGAACAGGAAGCTGACGTGACCGCAGGCCTTGCCGTCCAGGTACAGCCCGAAATTGCCCTGGTTGTCCTCGGCGGCGGTCACGCCCAGCGAGGCGTCGGCGCCGATCGAGATGATGAACAGCCGCAGCTCGCCGGAGACGTAGATGTTGCCCGACAGGGTGAACGGCTGGAAGCCGAGCTCGGCGTCCATGCCGCCGCCGATCCGCAGGTACAGCCCGACGTTGGTGTCACCCCAGGTGAACGACGCGGCCACGCCGACGCCGAGGGCGAACCCGGTCAGCGCCGGGAGCGTGAAGCCGCCGTATGAGGGGTAGGCGGGCAGCCCGTTCCCCCGGGCCATCAGGTAGCCGGTGCCCTTGACGATGCCGAGCACGTCGACCTCGACGGGCTGCCCGACGTCTTGGCGGGCGCCGAGGTAGACGTGCCACTGCGCGGCGTCCGAGCCGAACGGGAACATCGCCTCGACCGGGATCTTGATCGTGATCAGGTCCGGGATCTCCCACTCGATCAGCACGCCGATGAGGAAGTGGTCGGGGGTGATCTCGATGACGGCGAGGATGCCGCCGAAGGCGCCGATCTGGTCCATCTCTGGCGGCGGGGAGATGATCCGCGCGTTCATCATGATCACCACGCGCGGGCCGGGCAGCTGGATCAGCAGCGTCCCGTCCAGGTTGAGGATGAAGCCGCCCTCAAGCGTCCCGATCAGGATCCCGGCGCCGAATGCCCAGTGCCCCAGGTAGGGGACCCACAGCGGCTCGTTGTTTTTGTTGTCGAGGTCTTGCGGCTCGCCGTAGGCGTTCTCAAGCCAGACGAGCACGGAGGCCGGCTGGCCGGGTTTGTCCCACGCGGGGCTGCGGTCGTAGTGCATGCCGAAGATGCCGCGCAGGCCGAAGATGCCGAGCCCGGACGTGCCGAGCGGGATGGCCGCGGGCAGCACGATGTCGAGTCCGACGTAGACGCCGGTCGCGGTCTGCCCGCCGCCGACCTGGATGGTCGATATCGCGACGGCGGCGGCGACCCGCAGGCTGATCGGCCGCAGCGTCAGGTCGAGCTGCCCGCCGATGGTGGCGACCGGATTCCCCTGCCCGTCGGTGCCGTGCGTCACCTCGGCGAAGCCGGAGCCGACCAGCGCGCCGGCGATGTCGACGCTGACGCCGAGCGCGGTGAGTTCCGGCGGCCGGCTCGGGTCGTCGAGGTAGACCCGGACGGCGGCCCGGTCGACGGTGACGACGCCGAGGTCGGCGCTCATCCCGATGTCGATCTCGAGGGTGAGCGGGTTGGTGCGCGACAGCCGCGCGGCCAGGACGCGCAGGATCTTGCCAAACGGGTCGGCGACCTGCAGCGACCCGCTGCCCTGCACGTCGATGGTGTAGCCGCGGGAGGCGTCGAAGATGGGGTGCAGCTGGAAGGCGGCGCTGCCGCTCGCGTCGCGGTTCGCGGTGTGCACGCCGATCGCCTTGTAGCGGACGGTGAGCGGCTTGTCCGGGTTGATTGTCAGCACGTCGACGATCGGCTGGGGGGTCGCCCAGGCGACGGCGATGTCGGCGAGGATGTCGGTCTCGGCCTCGCCGGTGCTGGGCCGCAGCCCGACATGTACCTCGCCGCCGTACCAGACGATGCGCTCGACTTCGAGGAACGGAAGGGCGCCGATGACTGCGGGGATCGCCATCGCCGCGGCGGAGAGCCCGACGTCGACGAGCGCGGCGCCGGGGCTCTCGGTGGCGGCCTGGCTGGCGGCTGCGTCGAGCGGGAGGTCGGCGAGCAGCGGCCAGAACGTGAGGTAGCTGCCCATGATGTTGCGCGCGGTGTCGCGTGGCGCCCGCGGCTCCCCCGGCAGCCAGCCCCACACCATGAGCCCGGATGTGTCGGCGGGATCGGCGCCGATGGAGCCGAGGATCTGCTCGCGGCCGGTGCTCGGGTCGGACTGCACCAGGAGCCGGAAGTTGGTGATGCCGTCGGTGGGGTTGTCCGGCCCGACCGGGATGGGGATGCCCTGCGTCAGCGAGCGCCCGGTCGGGGAGACGTCGGCGTTGACGTCGGCCGCCTTCAGCGACTCCTCGACAAAGGCCCGCATGAACAGTTGCAGGTCCAGTTCGGCGGCGATGAGGTCGTTCTGGACGACCCGCACGCTCAGCTTCAGCGAGCGGAACCAGTCCGGCGGGTCGG
>Ga0335078_10000964_pt1 | contig 43742 bp, 29 predicted proteins | sample Lox_Sample_32_FD_206711 | JGI IMG/M metagenome (GOLD analysis project Ga0335078, IMG submission 206711) | Soil microbial communities from Loxahatchee National Wildlife Refuge, Florida, United States - Lox_Sample_3.2 | ecosystem: Environmental > Terrestrial > Soil > Wetlands | place: USA...
TCCAGAGCGCAAAGAACCGACCTATCTCTTCACCGAGAAATATGTTTCAGAAAAGAGCGAACTGGCTCGACGTTTTCTGGATACGAGAGAGCGCCTCAACGGCGAGGTGGAAAAGGCGAACAATTTTCTTGTCAAGCGCTTCTACAACATCGATCACAACACCTACCTTGAAGGAGCGCTGCCGGCGAAGACCAAGGAACTGTTGGGACTGGTCGCGTCGGCAGTCTTGCGCTGTGACGATTGCATCTTTTACCACGCTATACAGGCGTACCGCCTAGGCGTGCACCGGGCGGAGCAAGAAGAAGCGCTGAACGTGGCAATGGTGGTTGGGGGCAGCATCGTAATCCCGCATCTCCGGCGGGTGTACGAGTTGCTGGCAGAACTTTACGGCTAAGGGATCGCTTTAGCCTTTGTCGCTTAAATCCCGCCTCACTCTATGAAGCGAGGTGCCTTTAGTCGCTTGTTGGTTCCTGTCAATTTTTCTTTGCGGCTGTGTTTAGCACATTGTTAAGGCCCATCGTGCCCTTTAGGATGTCATTCCAGAATGGCGCTCCTAAGGAAACAAGAATGCCCATAACGATCAGCCCGAAATCATTGAGGGGGTCCTGTATGTCGATTGGGTACTGCTTGGTTCTCAGAAGAATCGGATATTTCTGAAAGTCATCGGTGATCACTTGACGGCTCTTGGAATATGCAGCATCGAGATCCACCGGTTGAAGTCCTCCCCCAGGACTTTGCTGAGTGACGGATGAGGTGGTTCCCGCAATCGTCTGGGAAAGTTTCTGATCTACTGCCAAAACCTCATACATCTTAATCACACTCGCGTTCAATAACAGAACGACGCCGAAACTTACTCCAATTACCCACTTCTTATTGTTCGCTGCGTAGGACTTCTGAAACTTTGCCATGGCGGCGTCGTAAGAGGCGGCAGCGTGATCTTTAAACTGCTCGGCTGTTGTTTTCGCATCAGCGAGAATTTGGGCTTGCTGATCTGTGAATGGGATTGTGTCAATCAGGCTTCGGAAATCATCTTTGCTGAAGTGCTCGAGAGCTGCGAGACTGTCGAAGCCACGCATCTTCAATGCAGTCGCTATTTGTTCTGGGGTCAGTAGGTGCTCACCCATGAAATTGAAGAGGGTTCTCGCCATGATGGTGGCTTTCGTATTGAGGAATGACTTGAGTACCTCTTGCACGCCTTGGACAATCACGCACAATACGTAAATGAGGACAACTAATGCCAACAGCGTCTGGAGCATTCCCATTGTGTTCCTCCTTTTAAACACACTTTCCCGCCAACCCGGAGCTTCGCGCTCGACCACGGCAGCGAGAGGATGCCTGCATTTGAATTGTGATTCTGCCTATAGTAGGACTGGGGCCAAGGGGAAAGGAAACAGGCCGCCGAGAAAACGTGAACTGGGACGTTACTTCTCAGTCCGGGAGCGAAGATTACTCTAAAGACTGAAGGAATCGACTCGGACATCAAAGTTTGTTACGAATTCGGAAATTCCTTAGCTGGGGGCCCACATTTCCCGATGAATCGAAGCCGCCTTCCTTGCACATCCTGAAGTAGGGCAGTCCGCTCGGGGAAGAAGCGAAGCCTGCCAAGCCATTCAGCGTGTTACAAAATTGGAACAGCAGCGAATGTTGTGCGGGCGACCCACAACTCAAAACCAAGCTCCTGCAGCAAACGCTCGAACCAACGCGAGTGTCCGCTCGATTCCATGCCCACACGTGCGCACAGATTTTGCTGCTTCAGTTCCCGGTAGAACTGCTCGGCCTGCTCACGATGCGCTAGGCGGCGTTCGCTCAATTCACCGCCGTCGGTATCGACGCACGCAATTTGTTGGAAGCCCGGATGATAATCACACCCTATAATCAGCATGTTCGGCTCCTTTCTCCGAGCCCTTTGGTGGTTAGCGCTTCCAAAGTTTATTCGGGCCTGGGAGCCGACATTGTTTATGGAATCATTACAGTCATCATCCGGTTCCAGACGAATGCTTCTGAATCAAATGGACTCGAAAGGAATTGAGCGTAGAGGAACCGTACTCGATTTGCATAATCCGGGCATCTGGTGCTGGGAGTTTGGTTGACGAATTCTCCTGACCGGAAGCAGGGACAATCAGAGGGTCGGGAGATAGATATAGGTCATCGTCCAACTTCGTCTTCGGCCTTAATATCCCGAAGCCCCGGGATGAAAAATGGATCCGGCAGGTCCCTATAATGTTGAAGGGCCACAGCATCGAACAGCAAAATGGGTATCGCCCCGTCGCTAGGAACGCTGAATGCTAAGCGATGTTGGCCTTGGCTGAGCCGAACGTTCCATCCCGGGTACCATGAAATGTCTGGTGTTGCATATACATCGCGGGTGATGTGCTCGTCTGGATTAAGCGTTGCGTATTTCTCCAGAGAAGCTTCCTGGCCGTCGATCGTAAGACGAAGTTTGTGCGCCGCCTTCCCAGAGCTGGCAGATATCCGCACGTAGTAGTTGCCGTCCTCAGGCACGGACACGACAAATTCAAACTCTGGTTTCGCTCCCGAGGAGACCGTCTTCAGTAATTCGTTACTGTACGTACCTCCATCACTCGTCTGTTTTTTGAGATTTTTTATTCCAGTTGCTTGGTCCGCAGTTAGCACAACAGCATTCGCCGGCCTCACAGGCGCCAGTGGATACACCGAGGTTAGGAAAGTCTGCACTTCCTCATCGGTGAAATCGTAGTGGTTCTCGGAGAGAAGTTTACCTTCGGAGTCATAGACCATCAGATCGGCAAAAAAGCCTCCCGGCACGTGCCATACGTTGCCGGTGTCTTTGCGTTCAAGGACGGGGACAGTGGAATCGGTCGGGAGGTCAAAAGTCCGAGTCAGATCAGTTACAACGCGGCCATCTCGAGTTCTTAAACGATATGTCAGTTTGGCGCCTTTCCAGCTGCGGAACCAGTAGTCATTCACAACGCGAACGTCTTTCGCCCCTTCGAAATCAAAATACAGAATCGGGAGCACGGCCTGGTTCGCATTCTGAATCGCAAAATAGGCGGGCTTTGGTGCGCCATTGAAATTTACCGGGGCGCCGGAGTAGGCCAATGGGTACGCGTCATCGAAGCGGCAGTGAATCAATGCTGTTGTCGGGTCAAAACGCTGGGCCCGCGCGTTTTCATACTGAAACTTGTGATATTGCGCATAAAACCGTTCGCTCGGTCTTATCTTTTCCAGTACATATTGGCGAATTTTCTCCGTTGGCCATGCTGCCGGTTTGGGCGCGTCGGGAAAAACCGGATCGTCAGACCATCGGTACGAATCAAAGTTGTCCCAAATCGGATCGACCGAATCGAACTGAAAGTAGTTATCTCCCGCCATCTCGCGAATGGCCTTCTCAGACGACAAGCCGTAGGAACCCGTTTCACTTACAAAGTTCAGTTTCAATCCGGTCCACAAAGAAGTCCGACGTTCGAGGCCGTCCGTCATGTTGGGATAGATGTGCACATCAAACTCGCCATGGCCCGACGCTCGAGTGAGTGGGCGCGTTCCGTCGAGAGCACGGATCATCGCGGTAATACGATCCGAAAAATCCGGCTGTCCCCCTTCATTCCAAGCCGACCAGCCCACGATGGAGGCGTGCGAACGCGTTTGAATCAGGGTGTCGCGCACAACGCTGAGAATTTCCTCGCGGATCTGGTTGGAGCGCGAGTATTCCCACTGCAAGGGCATCTCCTGCCAGATCATCATGCCCATTTCGTCGCACAGATCATACATATCGTCACCAGACTGGTGAGCGATCATGCGGATGATGTTGATATTCGCATCTTTCTGCATCCTGATGCGTTGGGCATAACCACGACGATCCATTAACGAGCGCCAGTGAATGTCGTCATTCAGAATGCCTTTTAGAAAAATGCGGTGATGATTCACCAGCACATAGTGGTTTTGTTCATTGAATTCAACCTGCCGTAAGCCAATGCGAAGAAACTGCGTGTCGGAAACTTCGCCATTGCGAAGCACATCCACCTTCAAAGTGTGCAGGTAAGGCGTCCCTTGCTCCCAGGGATACCAGAGCAACGGATTGTCTATCTTAAGAAGTAGTTCAAGCGGAATCTGTCCCGAATCCAGTCTGACTTGCCTGGTTGTTGTGAAATTTCGGGGCGCACCTCCGGGATGCTCTGGCTCCATCAAAGTGGCCCGTACTTCCGCCTTGCCAGATAGCGTCGCACTTTCGAGATTCAGTTTGACGGTGACGTCGGCATGGTTCAATTCCGGACTCAAGTCGGTCGACGCCCAAAGATCCTCGATGCCGGAGTCGCCGCGAGCACGAAGAGTCACTGATCGATAGATGCCACCTACGGAGCCCTCGCGGCCATAAGGCATGATGATGTCGTCCATTGTGTTGCCTTCCACCAGAGTCTTGTAGCTCTCGAACCCGGGATCAATCGGACAATCGACGCGGACGACTACCAGGTTGGACCCTCCTTTGTGCAGAGCCGATGTGACATCGAGGTTGAATGACGTGTAGGGACCGATATGCCGTCCGACGAAAATTCCATTTATCCAGACTCGCGCTTCATAGGCAACGGCACCGAAATGAAGCTGCATTGCCGAGCCTGGAAAAGACACCGGTACCTGAATCTCACGCCGGAACCACATTACGCCGTGATAATCGAGACCCTGAACAAACCACTGGGACGGCACGGGCATGACCTTCCAGGAAGACGCATCGTAAGTGGTGCTGAAGAACTGTTTGCGGATACCTTCGTGGGCTGGATCCTTTTGATAGTTCCAAGGCCCATCCAGCGAAATTTCGCGCGAACGATCTTTCAGTGCTTCTAGCGGCGAGGGTGGTGCGGGAGGCGTGTTGTCGGGGTACGGCCGAACCATCTTGCCGTTGTAGAAAAGCGGATTGATGTGAGGTCCGCTTTGCTCGAGAGTAATTGCCGCCAGAACCAGGCTAGTCTTGGCTCGCGTACATCGGAATTCGACGGACTGAATGGGCCAGTCCGCATGCCCCAGTCGGTGGCTGAAGATCATGAATTGTTGCAGAGATTCGACTGGCAACCGCTGATCCAGGTGGTACGCCAACTTGCCAGGCAGGGAATCGTACGGCTTGAGCCCGTAGGCAAATTCAGCTTCATGCACGAAATGTCCATAGTTGATATCGGCGATATTTTTCCCGGCGACTAAAGGAACGATTTCAGTCTGTCCGTTGGTGTAGTGGATGACGTATTCGCCTACCGGCGTTTCTATGTCCGGGGCAACAGGGAATCCGGATCCCACGTTGCCGATAAAGTGGAGTTCTCGTCCTGAGTGCCCATATATCGGAATAGCGACCTGCGCGGGATAAGTGGAGAGGGTCGGCTCGGACGTGAATTTTCCCTTGGCTTCAAATTCGGCAATGGCTGGCGAATGCTTGCCATCACTGGAAGAGCGGACGTCGATATATATGCCTCTTGCTTCCACTGCTGAGATAGGGAACTCCCGCCAGGTTCCTCCGACCGAGCGCTCGCCTTCAATCGAAACGACCTCCCTCGACGAGCCATCGGGCAGAATCAAGCCGATGGAATAATCACCAGGTGTGTAACCGGGCCCCTGGTCGGAGAGGAATCGAACTTGATCCACTCGTGCAGGGGCAGCAAAAGTTACGATGAGCTTGCCCCGGTGTGTTTCCTCCGAAGGTTGCCAGGATGTGGATTTATCTTGATCAATAGCGCTTACTGCTCCCCGCTCATTTTCTTCATGCGGATCGACCGAGGGTCTACGATCCGTGACCGTGCCGTCGATCTGCTCCGCGGCCTTGCCACCCGCCTGGGCACTGGATATGTCCTCACCCAATTCCGGACGCCAGCCTTCCCCCGCAACACGCACCACTCCCGTTCCCTTGCGGTACCAGAAGGGAACGCCTAATCTGCGCCAGACTTCCATGCGAAATCCGGTGTGGTTCCAATAGCCTGTCTGGTAGAGATCGAGGCTCGGGTCATTCGCCTGAGGCTTGAGGCTAGCGCAACGAAATCCTCCTACTCGCAAAAGCCCATTCTCCACTTGCTGCGCGTAGGCGAACGAAAAAAACAAGACAAAAAACAAAGGGAATTGCGTCACCCATCTAATGCGGACAAAAAACCTCGAAGAAGCTAGCATTTCTCCCTCATAAAGTCCTATGTAAACGTCTTGAAATATCAAAAACAGCGACAAAGCTGCGGAGATGAATCAAGCGAATCTCCATCGCGGCGGAGAACTTCCTTGATCGAGCCGTATCCGTCCGGTTGCCTCAAGCCGATCAAGATGTCCTTTGACGGGAAACGACGTCAGCACTCGTGTGTCTGCAGGCCACTCTGGAAATTCCTCCATTGCCGCTCCCATGAGTTCATTCAACGTCATTCCGGTATGGAATTTCTTCAAACTCCCCAGGATTTTTCGATCGAGCCTTTCCACCGTGTTTCTGGAATCACTGAAGAAATCTCGAATCTCTTCTCCCTCCATGCTCGGCCAGTGGCCAGTGTGCAGATGTTCAAGAGGCAGTCTCTCGAGAAAGGTCAGCGTCGACAGATAGAGATCGATGTAGAAATAGGTCACGGGAATTCCCATTCTCCCGTCGGCTTTTGGACAACCATGTCCGTGAATCGCGTCGCTGACATAGGCTGATTTGTGCGCTGCGTCATACAGAGCCAAATGTCCATGAGAATGTCCAGGAACATGCAGGACCTCCAGGTGCCAGTCGCTATCGATCGCGATCTGTTCTCCGCCCCGGAAGCTGATATCGACGCGACAAGGACGGCCCGCGTCGGGGGATATCTCGTTGCCGAAACCTACTCGGTGGTCTTCGTGCAAAAAGTTGTAACGATCGGAATACAGTCGCTTCGGATCTTCGACCATGAGCCGGTCGGCTTCGCCACAGGCGAGAAGAGCCCCGGGAGCGTTCACTCGAATGCTGGAATTTCCTCCCTGATGGTCGAGGTCTGGATGGCTGGTGATGAGAAGACTGAGCCGGTCTGGCCGCAACCCTATCTGCTCCATATAAGGAAAGATTGATTTTTCCGGAGTTTCTGCCACTCCGCTATCGACCAGAACAGTGCGCGCACCGACAAACAAATACTGGAACAGGCTGCGCCCATCTGTGTAGAGAGACCTGATCTGGTGGACGCCGGAATAGAGCTCCATCGCAGCTTTTGGATTATGAACAGGAAGTTATTCTCTGTCAAGAATGCAGAACATAGTTCCAAATTCACAGCAAAGAATCAACGCCCGACTGTAACGGGCTGCGAAGCCTCATTAAATACTCCAGCGATGTTCTGCTCTGCGGGGAGGAACCCTCTAATGCAGGACGACTGTCGTTCCGAATTGCAGAACGAAGTATTATTTTATTGACATCGTTCGGCGCCACATGCTATTCCTTCCCGACAATCTCGCAGACTAGTGTGGGGAAAACCGTTATGAGACGCGTACTTGATGTTCTGACCATCTGTGCGATTTGTTTCCTCTCAGTTTCACTCAGCTTCGGTCAAGGCGGCCGGGGCACAATCAATGGAACGATTCAGGATCCCAGCGGGGCGCTGATTCCGGACGCCCAGGTCAGTGTGACCAATTTGCTGACAGGGTCCGTGACAAAGGTAGCGACTACCACTGATGGTCACTACACTGTTCCCTTCCTGCCACCAGGCAAGTACGACATTTCTGCCATCAAGGAAGGTTTTGCAACCGAAATTCAGAGTGGCATCGTGTTGGAAGCAGACCGTGTAGCGTCAGTGAACTTTACGCTGAAGCCGGGGTCCGCGAGCGTGAAGGTTGAGGTCGAGGCTAACGCCACAGCGGTCGATACCACGACGGGAGCGGTCGGTCAAACAATCGATGAGAAGACCATTACCGAGCTGCCGTTGAACGGTCGCAATCCGGCGGCGCTCGTCGCATTGGCTCCCGGTGCGATCGATGCGAATCAGGTCACGAATTTCAACACGCCCGGACCGGGCAGCGGGTTCCCCTCAGAGACGGGCGCTTCGGTGAACGGCAGCCGAATGGGCGGGGTGTACTACCAGCTCGACGGCCTAATCGCAATGAATAACTATTTCCAGACGGCAGATCCGTTTCCCAATGCGGATGCGACGGAGGAATTCCACGTCCTTACAAATAACTTCGATGCGCAGTACGGCTACACAGCCGGAGCTGTTGTCAGCGTCGTCACCAAAGGGGGGACGAACCAGTGGCATGGCAATGCGTTCGAATTTCTCCGCAATAACGATTTCAACGCGAAAGACTACTTTACGCACCAGGCTGACCCGCTGAAGCGGAATCAGTTCGGTGGATCCATCGGCGGTCCGATTGTCAAGAACAGGCTGTTTATCTTCGGCAATGTCCAGTTTACGAGGCAGCTCCTGACTGCTTCCGAGGGTAACTCGTTCGTGCCGAACAACAACGAACTGAACGGTGATTTTTCCCAAATTTGTGGCACGGGATTTACTGCTGGTATTTGCAACGACCGGGATTCCAGCGGAAATGTGATCAATCAGATCTACAAGAGTTGGGATGATCACTCGTTAGCAAATGCGTACCTTAATAACCATGTCGACCCGAGCACATTTTCGCCATTTGCCCTGAACGTGGAGAAAATGCTTCCGCAGACTGACGCCGCCAATGGACAGGTCCTGGTAACCGGCGTCATAAAGAACGATTGGTCGCGTGAATTCACCATTCGCAGCGACTACAACATCTCAAGCACCCAGAAACTAACTGGGCGCGTTTTTTACGATAACTACAATCGGCCCGGTTACGACGGAGGTGGAAATCTGCTGGCAGCGAGCGGCGACTCTCGTGGCTGGTTCGGTCACGCCTTAAACGTTGTGGTCGCCCATACTTGGACGATAAACCCGAATTTGGTCAACAATCTCTCTGGGGGCTATCACAAGAACAATACCTCCTCAATACCGGGACTAGCTCCCTTAGATTTCAAGACACTTGGGTCCAATCTGAACACGATCAGTCAATGGTTCGGATGGTTTGGGACGAACGGGTTCTTTGTTTCGGAAATCCCGGTGGTTCAAGGCCGTCACAACTGGAATTTTGCTGACACAATTTCCTGGAACAAGGGAAAACACACCATAACCGCTGGCGGCAGCCTTCTGACTCAGTATGGACTCGAGCAAGCGACATGGGAGGGAGATCCGGGCATCTCGTTCAATGGAGCTGTCACGGGCGATTCAGACGCGGACTTTCTGCTCGGGCTGCCGAACCAGGTTCAAGCGTCGGGCGGCGAATACAACGTCTACGGTGCGACCAACCTCGCTCTGTTTGGTCAGGACAGTATCAAACTGACCCCGAGCCTGACTGTGAACCTCGGTTTGCGCTGGGAGCCGCAGATCGCCCCGGTATCGCTTGATCACAAGAAGACCGTGGATTTTATACCCGGCGAGCAGAGTACGCGATTCACAAACGCCCCCCTAGGCACGGTTTATCCCGGAGACCCGGGTGTGGCAGATGGTGGGTGGAACAATCAATGGGCTACCTTCTTGCCTCGGGTGAGTGCAGCCTGGGCGCCAGCGGCTTTGCCCAAAACCAGTATTCGAGGGGCCTTCGCTCTAATGGCGGTTCCGTATGACTACTCGTACTATAACCACCAGAGTGCGAACGCTCCGTTCAGCCCCGCCTACAATATTAACTACAACCAGGTTGGCAACTGCACTCTAAACATCGCCGATCCGTTTGCCTGCTACGCCCCGACGAACTTCGTCGATCCGTTTCCACCCTTCGCTGGGCCCAAGTTGCAACCACCTAGTGATGTCGGTTTTACACTGCCACTTGCGCTACAGGCTGTTTTCACGAAAGGTTTCCAGCAAGGCAAGGAAAAGACCTGGAACTTCAGCATCCAGCATGCCCTGGGCAGTGAATTTCTGATCACTGGTACCTACATAGGCAGACACGACGATCACCTCCATATTCCGATTCAGCTGAGTCCAACCAACTTCGTTTGCGCTCCTGTGGGCCCGAACTGTAGTCAAACACAATTTAACAATAACGGCTCGACGCCCTTGCTGATGCCGAACTACCAGTCTGTCTTGGCGTATCAGTCGATTGGCAGAGGCAATTACAACGCTCTGCAAATCGCAGTCGAAAAACGATTCACCAAGGGGCTTCAGTTCACTTCAAACTTCACCTGGTCCAAGAATCTGGATCAGAGCTCGCAGGCTTCTATTTCTAACGTCGGTTCGATTTATAACCCATTCAACCCCAGTGCAGCGTACGGAATCTCCGACTATGATGTGCCACGCATTTGGAACAGTACTTTCGTCTACCAAATGCCGGGGCTGCATCAACTGGGCAAGATCGGGTCTGCAGTGCTCGGCGGGTGGGAGCTCGGGGGACTCTGGGTCATGCACTCGGGACAGCCTTTCACGATCAACGGAGGCAACAATCCCGCGACCCCCTGCGGAGACAAGAATGCGTCTTGCTCTGGTGTCGGCTCCGACACTGCGGACCGAATCGTTGGTCAGCCTCTTAATGTGCACCAGGGTGGAAAGGCACACTGGCTGAACCAGTACTTCAATACGGGCGCATTTACTTTTAACGCACCGGGTACATTCGGTACTTCGGGACGAAATAGCATGTTCGGGCCAGGATGGAACGAGGCCGACCTGTCGATTTCCAAGAACTTCAATTTCTACGAACGCTACAGGATACAGATCAGGTGGGACATGTTTAACGCTTTCAACCGCACGGAGTTCAGTAATCCGAACAACGATTACAACCCGTCCGCAACCTCTAATTTCGGTCAAATTACCAGCGACAATGCGCTCACCTACAACGGCTATGGTTCCGCCCGGGTGTGCCAAGCAGCTCTGAAGTTCTATTTTTAGTTCTGGTGCCAGCAGGCCGCCGACTGGGTGGTGGCCTGCTGGCCTTTCTTTTTCGTGCTCCACTAGAATTGGGTTCCGGGACCTCAATGGCTCGCTGTATCGTCCAGTTTCTGTCGGTGTCTCTTGTATTCGGATCGACCATCTATTGCGTGGGAAGCAATACCCTGCACAGCGATGCGAATGTCGTGCCGATGGTGACCACCAGCCGTGCCTACCGGTATTCAGCCTTTCTGCTGAGTGCCGTGGACCAAGCACAGGAGTCTACTGCCTCACTTTGGACTCGCGCCAAAGCAGCCATGGACAAGGGCGACTTTTCCGACGCCCGGCGTCTGCTGCGGGACGCCGTTCATCAGGATCCGAAGGACGGAGCTTTATGGTTCCATCTGGGCGTCAGCTGCGTGGAACTCAACGAACTTGACGACGCGATCGACGCGTTCGAGCATGCGCGCGCACTGGCTCCACAAAAAGCCGACACTTACTTCAATCTCGGCTTGATTTATTGGAAAAAAGCGAATCTGGGGAAAGCCAAGGAATCCTATCGGGCAGGCTTGGCTCTTCGTCCGAATGAGACTAGCGCGTTACAGAATTACAGCCTTCTTCTAATGAAGACGGAGGACTACAAGTCGGCGATCTCTCCGCTGCAGCAACTGAAGAACGATCCTAAGCTGGGGATTTCTCCGCGAGCCGCTCTGATCGAGTGTTACCTGAAAACCGGACAACTTTCCAACGCAGTCAAAGAAACAGACGAAATCATCACCGGAAAACTCGCGACGCCGGCGGATCAGACGAAGTTAGCCGCAATCCTTTTGCAAAATGAGGCACCAGAAGCAGCGGAAAGACTGCTGACGAACAGTATCGCGATGGATCCCAACCAGGCCAAAGCGAATGCGGCGTTGGGCGAGATCTACTTGAGACAGAAGAGATATCCGGAGGCGGCGGGCTGTTTCCATGCAGCGCTGCAACTGGATCCGGACTCAGCCGAGTATGCCTTCGGCTTTGTGAGGGTGCTGCTGGATTCCAAGCGCTCATCACAGCTGGTCGCATTCTTGAAATCCATCGAGAGTAAGTTTGGCAACCTCCCGAATTATCAGTACGCCCTGGGTGTCGGGCTCTACGGTGAGCATCATTATACGGAAGCAGCGGCGGCTCTAGAGAAGCTTTTGAGCGGCAACCCACCCCGCCGGGACAAGGTGGAACATGTTCTCGGCGACACTTACTTCGCAATGGGTAAGCTGGACGCTGCAGAGACGCAGTACCGAAGTGCGCTCGAGGAAAACCCTAAAAATCCTGACTACTACCTGTCATATGCCACGCTGTTGCGACACGAGGGCCCGGATAAGCTGGACGACGCCATTATGCGGCTCAAGAGCGCGCAACGCATTAGTCCCGACGATTGGCGAATTGAGCTGCAGCTCGGATTGTGCTACGAGTCCAAGGGTCAGTACGCGGATGCCGCTCCACTGCTCGAACGTGCGATACGGGAAGATTCTGATTTGACCGCGGCGCATGTCGCGCTTGCCACTACTTACTTCCGTCTCGGCAGGAAAGAAGACGGCGAACGCGAAAAGAAGAAGATTGCAGAGCTGGAAAGAAAGCAACAACAGGAGCTGGTTCAAGAATATTCCACTGGCAACTTGATTGAGGACTCTAAGCAGGGAACTCCTGCTGAATCCAGATATTGACAGTGGTTTGGACGCGAATTCCAAACGAGAAGGACTAATGACGAACTACTTACTCATTCTCGGTGTAGCAACGGTGGTTGTAGCCGCATTTACGAACCTCGGCCGAAGCGGTGATGCGGGCAATGTCAGTGCTGTTTCTGGTGCGGAGTGGATCGATGTCAGCGTACCTCTGGATCCATCCACAACGCCCACGTATCCTGGCGATACTCTACCGAAATTCGAGTTTCTCCGGAGTTTCGATAAGGGCGACAAGGTTACTTTGTCGTCTTATCTGATGACTGCCCACGCCGGCACGCATGTGGATGCACCTTTGCATTTCGTCGCAAAGGGAGCCAGCATCGATCAGGTTCCGTTGACCCGCCTGATAGGTCGCGTTCGTGTCATCGACTGCTCTCCCAACGCGCTTGCGATCGACGCAGCCGAGCTAAACACGCATAAGTGGCGTGATGCAGAGCGAATCCTGTTTCGCACTCGCAACAGCCGTAACGGATGGATGGTAGATCCGAAGTTTCACGAAGACTTCACGTACATCGCGCCGGATGCAGCTGAACTGATGGCGGGCGCGGGAGTGCAGCTGGTCGGCATTGACTATTTGTCCGCAGAGAAGTTCGGCGTTCCCGAAGCCAGAACTCACCAGATTCTCTTGGGCAGGAATATCCCGATCGTCGAGGGCCTGGATCTTCGCCAACTCACTGCAGGAGAGTATGACCTGATTATCCTCCCTTTGCGGATAGTTGGGCATGAGGCTGCTCCGGCGCGCGCACTATTGCGCCGAGCGAATGAATGATCGAGGGTAACCCGAAAGCGGAAAAGCGTTTCGGGTTACGTTGGCAGGCCGTGGGACTCTGACTTTCTGCGTAATGGAGCGGCGGATCAATTCATCTCAACCGCGCCTAACGTTTCTATTGTCTTGGTGGAAAGAGCAGTAGAGAGCGAGCTTAATCCAGGAAAGATAAGGTATGCGTCAAGGTTCTACCGATCTGCAAGTTCGAACAGGTACAGTTTCACTCGTGATCATCCTGGCATTCTTTTCTTTCTCTCAGATGCCGCTTTCTGCACAAACTGAGCTTCCGGATGATGCAAAGCTGGAACTGAAGAAACTTCCTGCCAGCGCGCAAGCCCTCATCCCAAAACTGTTTGCGCTCGACTGGCTGCCTCAGCCGCAATGGAAGATTCATCCAGCCAACATTCCTCACGGCGAGTCAGTGGCACTTGATGATTCAGGCTGGGAGGTGGTGAAAGCGCCATCCCAGGGCCCTACCGATGCAGTCTGGTATCGTGCCTGGATTGAAGTCCCCAAGACCGTTAACGGGTACGACCTTACGGGTTCGAATATCTCATTCCGCTTCAAAGTTGACGCCGATGGGCTCGGGTCGACCATCGTGTACTTCAACGGACGCCGGGTGGCGATGGGAGATGATCTGGAACCGATCTCCCTCTTTGAGAACGCGAAACCGGGTGACAAGCTGCTGGTCGCGGTGAAGTTGCCTCGCAGCATCGAACCTAAACGCTTCCAAGGTGCAGATCTCCGTGTCGAACGGCCGTCCAACGCTGCCAATCCGGGAACACTCTGGCAAGAACTTTTCTCCACAGGAGAGATCGCAACTGCTTTGGGCCCCCAAACTGATGACGCCCAACGGCAGATTAACTCTGCGTCTTCAGCGGTGGACATTGGCGCCCTTCAGAAAGGCGATAAGCAAGCTTTCGAGAATTCGATTGCGCAAGCTCACGCGGACCTGACTCAAATCGCTGGACCAATCAAGGACCTTTCGGTTCAGGCTACGGGGAACGCACATATCGACGCAGCATGGCTATGGCCTTGGACAGAAACTGTCGATGTGGTTCGTCGCACTTTCGGGACTGCGTTGCAACTGATGAATGAGTACCCCCAACTTCACTACGCCCAGTCGGCAGCGCAATACAGCGAGTGGATGGAGCAAAAATACCCGCCATTATTCCAACAAACAGTTAGCCGGGCCCAGGAACATCGTTGGGAATTGGTCGGCGGAATGTGGGTTGAACCGGATTTGAATATGCCGGATGGCGAGTCGCTGGTGCGCCAGATCCTGATTGGAAAGCGTTATTTCAGACAGAAGTACGACGTGGATGTCCGGATCGGCTGGAATCCGGATTCGTTTGGCTATAACTGGCAACTGCCCCAAATCTACAAAAAATCGGGCATCGACTATTTTGTTACGCAGAAGATGAGCTGGAATGAAACCAACCATCTTCCTTTGACGCTGTTCTGGTGGCAGTCCCCCGACGGGAGCCGAGTATTGACTTACTTCCCGACCGGCTACGGGGGATCGCTCGAACCCCTTGAGCTTGCCAACGCCGTCGGCTTAGGCTACTCGCACAACCCCGGGCTCATTGAGGCTCTGCATCTGTTCGGCGAAGGAGATCACGGCGGTGGTCCGACTCGCGACATGCTGGATCGCGGTATTCGGTGGCAGAAACCCGGACTGGTTTTCCCTCAACTCAAGTTTGGATCTGCTCAAAAGTTCTTCTCTACAGTAGAAGCGAGACTGGATTCCGAACACTCACCAGTGTGGAACTACAAGTCCGTCGCTGCACAGAAGGCTGAACTTCCTGTCTCTACCAATAACAAGATCGAACTTCCGATCTGGAATGACGAACTCTACCTGGAATTTCACCGTGGCGTGTTCACCACTCAGGCGAAACACAAACGGAATATGCGTGAAAGCGAAGAGTGGTTGTTGAACGCGGAGAAATATGCTTCGTTGGCATGGCTGCGGGGAGGCAACTACCCGGGAGTGAGATTCAACGAAGCGTGGAAGAAGGTGCTCTTTAACCAGTTTCACGATCTGGCAGCGGGATCGGGCATCGGAATCATCTACAAAGACGCACAGCGGGATTACGATGTCGTGCATTGGATCGCAAACGATGCGACTTCGAATGCGCTCCGCACCCTATCCGCGGAAATCGATACGCGTACCGTTGCCGGCACGCCAATTGTGGTCTGGAACCCGCTGGCATGGAAGCGAACTGATCTGGTTAGTTTCACCGTACAGCTTCCGGATAAATCAGATTCTGGTATCTCTGTGTTGGATTCTCATGGAACGCCAGTCATGGCCCAGGTGATTTCGACCGACTCCGCTACGAACAGCTACCACGTGCTCGTGAAATCCGAGGAAGTTCCCTCGCTTGGGTACGCAGTGCTTCATGTTGTTCCCAGAAATCAGACTGTGGCCAGCGATTTGCGCGCAAACGGTACCACTCTGGAGAACGCGCTTTTAAAAGTTACGGTAGATCCAGGTACGGGTTGCATTACGAGCCTCTATAACAAGCAAGCACAGTTCGAATCACTTGCGAGGAACGCGTGTGGAAATGAACTGATCGCGTTTCATGATCAGCCGAAGGAATATGACGCGTGGAATATCGACGCCAACTTCGAAAAAGATTTCACGCGACTTGATCACGCCGATTCTGTGCGATTGATCGAAGAGGGTCCTTTACGCGCTACCATTCGCGTTGCTCGAACCTGGCAGAGTTCAAAATTTGTGCAAGATATCAGTGTCTATGCCGGATTGAACCGAGTAGACGTAACGAACGACATCGATTGGCACGAAAGACATGTCCTGCTGAAAGCCGCGTTCCCCCTGGCTGCGTCGAGTTCTGTGGCCACTTACGAGATCCCTTATGGAACGATCACACGCCCGACTACCCGCAACAACAGTTGGGAGTCGGCCAGATTCGAGGTTCCAGCTCTTCGCTGGGCAGATCTCGGGGATGGAAAGCACGGATTCAGTCTGATCAACGAGTGCAAATACGGCTACGACGCAAAGGGCAATGTTTTACGATTGTCATTACTGCGTTCTCCGACAAGTCCCGATCCAGAGGCCGATCAGGGGCACCATCACTTCTCGTATTCGCTCTATCCACACGCTGGGGACTGGATGGAAGCTTTAACAGTCCGCCGCGGATATGAGTTTAATTACAAGCTCGAAGGCTCCCAAGTCCAACCGCACACTGGCGTGTTGGGAGCGGAGCACTCTTATATAAGTGTCGTTCCTGGCAATCTTGTCTTGACGGCGATGAAGAAGACCGAAGACGGTGATGGGCTGATCCTGAGGTTCTATGAATGGGCTGGCAAGACGGGTGAGGCCAAAGTTGATGTGCCGGATGGCGCAATGTCGGCACGGCAGGCGAATTTGCTGGAAGAGGCCTCAGGCGGCGATTTGCCGCTAAAAAATGGGAGTCTTACCGTGCCATATCACCCTTTTGAAATCCTATCCGTGCGCTTGAGTTTCCCAGTTCCACCAAGTCGAGAAGAAGAATGAACCTCTGCATGAAGCGCGCGAGGAATTTAGACGGGGGATATGCGTAATATGCGCACGTCCAAACAAACGGATAAGAGCTACATCGCAGTAACATCGAAAATCTTCGACGTGCTGCAGCGTTTTGTCGAGGACACTACGAACGAGGGCGTAGCGTTCTCACGGATATCGAAAGGACTGCCTTTTTCTCGTACGACGATCCATCGAATCTTGTATACCCTGAGCAAACTGGGATACGTGGAAAAAACCGAAATCGGTTCCCGTTATCGCCTGACCCGTAAGTTTCACGATATTTCTGGGAACATTGTCTTCTTCCAGCAGCTCCAGGCAGTGTCGAAATCGGTGATGCGAACGCTACTGGTCCGATACTCCGAGACGGTCAATCTGGGTTCGCTGGATGGCAGCCAGGTTACCTATCTCGATGTGGCTCAGAGCCGCAGCGCTCTCCCAATCGCAGCTTTTCCGGGTGATCGCAACCCGGTTCACAGCACGGCACTGGGCAAGGCCATCCTGGCATTTCTTCCGGAACCGCAGATCAAAAGTATTTTGGGCGATTCCCCACTCATCAAAAGAACTTCGAACACGATTACAGAGCAGCACCGGTTGTTGGAACACCTGGCGTTGATTCGAGGGGAACGGGTCGCGCTCGATCAGGAAGAAAATGTAGACGGGGTGACGTGTGTAGCTGCTCCGATATTTGGCCCAAGAGGACGAGTTATCGCGGCTTTCAGTGTGTCGGGTCCGGTAAGCAGAATGTCCGAAAAACTGATTGACCTCAAGGCTGACATTCGGGCAGTGGCTTCCAGCGTGACGCGAATGCTAAGACCGCCGTCCCATACGAATTGTGACACTCACCGATCCGACCTCTTCAATAGGGCGCATTAGTAGGGCTGGGACGGAAGATCGGGAATTTACGACTAACAGGTCGAGTTGCTAGCTGTCGAGGAGTTTCTACCTCAGTTTGCAAGGACGTTAACTGATACCAACCGGGAGGTGCTTCGCATGAAGTTCGAAACATGGACTCGCCGTCAATTTCTCAAGGTAGGAACCGGTGCCGTAGCGGGAGGTGCCATCGGCTACACGTTGCTGGAACCGAAGCCTCTGTTGGGGGCGCCTCGCCCCGTGCCAGCAAGCGATCGCGTGCGCTTTGCCGCAATCGGAGTTGGAATCCGTGGCTGCCTGCTCCTTCAGGCATCTCTACAAGTGCCGGGAATTGAGTGTGTGGCCGTTGCCGACTTATATGATTCCCGGAAATCGGCGGCAGAGCTTGCGCTTAAGAAGAACATTCCGATGACGCGAGATTACCGATCGCTGTTGGACCGCAAAGATATCGATGCCGTCATCGTGGCCACGCAAGATCACCAGCATCGAAGAGTTTTTGTCGATGCGTGCGCGGCGGGGAAAGATGTTTATTGCGAGAAACCGATGTCGCACAACGTCGAAGACGGCTTTGCGATGATCGAGGCGGCGCAAAAAGGAAACCGGATCGTACAGATTGGCAGCCAGCGCGTGAGTTCGATTCTGTATGCGAAAGCCAAGGAAATCTATGATTCCGGTAAGCTCGGAGACGTTTACGCAATACAAGCATCATGGGATCGAAATAATCCCGGAGGCGCCTTTGTTTGCCCAATCCCTTCGGATGCGAACGTACAGACAGTCGACTGGAATGCATTTCTCACGGATGCGCCGAAGCGGCCTTTCGATCCGATTCGTTTCTTCAGGTGGCGCTGTTTTAAAGATTATGGCTCTGGCTTAGCAGGCGATTTATTCGTGCACTTGATCTCCGGCATTCATTTTGTCACGGGCACGAACACCGTTCCCGAGCGTGTCCAGTCTGCAGGAGGACTCTTTCACTACAAAGACGGCCGCGATTTCCCAGACTTAATCGAGAGCTTTTGCGACTACCCGAACTTCCGCGTAACCCTCCGGTGCAACTTGAACAACGATCAAGGTGAGTTCTTCGGCTTCTATGGCACGAAGGGCACGATGATTATCAGGGAAAGCACAGTAACGTACACTCCCCAAAACAACCATCCCGAACCCGATGAATACACCGTTTCATGGTGGCCTCCAAGATTGCGAGATACGTACATGAAGGAATGGGAAGTTGATCATCCGTCGCCATCTCCTTTGCACTTCGAAGTCGATAAAGAGACTGAGGCCTATGCGGTTCCAAGAAACTATGACGATGTCGCGGACCACGAGGCCCGCTTCTTTGAGGCTGTACGCTCACGCAAGAAAACTGTGGAAAACGAAGAGTTCGGAAATACGGCTGCTCTTGGTTGCCACCTGGCGAATTATGCCTACTTTAACCGGACTGCAGCCGTATGGGATCCGTCTACGAAAAAGATCAAAGGTTGAAATCGCAATTCGATTCGCATCACAAGTTGATTCAGAAGGCAGGGAAAATAGGTTCTAAGGAGAACACGTATGGATCGGAGAACTTTTTTGGGAACGCTTTCAGGTGCCGCCGCCGCGGCCATGATGAGCCGGAAGCTCACATGGGCTGCGGATGAGCACCGAATCGATCCCATTGGCATTCAGCTTTATACGGTTCGTGACGCCCTGAAGAAGGACTATGACGGCACGCTGGCGCAGCTTGTCCAAATGGGATATCGCGAGGTGGAATCAGGTCGCGACCACGACAAACCAAGTCCGAAGGAGATGCGGGCTGCTTTGGACCGCGCAGGACTGACGTCTCCCTCGTATCACGTCGATTGGAAAAGCTTAGGAGCCGACTGGCCGAAGGTCATCGAAGCCAACAAGATTGTAGGCCGTACGTACCTGGTGAATCCGTGGATTGATGAAGAAGTTCGCGACAAGCCAGACGGGTGGAAGCATGCCGCCGATACTCTAAATCGAGCGGGCGAAACCGCCCAGAAGGCGGGAATTCAGTTTGCCTATCACAACCACTGGATCGAATTCGTTCCGTTGGCAGATGGAAAAATGCCGTACGATATTCTGCTGGAGAGTTGTGATCCTAATTTGGTGAAGATGGAGATGGACCTGGGCTGGATCACGGTCGGCGGGCAAGATCCGGTCAAATACTTCCAGCGCTATCCCGGCCGCTTCTGCATGGTGCACATAAAGGATGTGCACCGCATTCCGGATGCTGCCAGCGTGCGTTCCAGCCGGTTTGCAGGCGAACATATGACGATTCTGGCTGATGTTGGAACTGGAGTGATCGACTGGAAGCGCATTTTTGCTAATTCCGGCCAAGCCGGGATTAAGCACTATTTTGTCGAGCACGATAACCCAAAGGACTGCATGAAGACAGCCCGCGTCAGCTGTGAATATCTGCAGAAACTGCGTTTCTAAGTGCTAAAAGCTGGCCAGCTATTCGCAAATGTGATGGCTGGCCAGCTTACCTGCCCTGTTTTTCGAGAATGTGCTGCGACGAATACCATCAGCAATGAAAGGGTAGGATCAAGAGGCCCTCCCTGGATTGTCCCAGGAGGTTTTCGCCAATTGTTAGCGGAGCACCCAGTAGAGGGCGATGGTAACAATCGTTAAGACACCCAATTGCAGCCGCCAATCCAGCAACCCACGAAAGCGTTCATGCTGCAATTTCCAGCTCACGGTGAGTTGCTGCAGTGCTTCCGGATCGGTCTTCTTCGTGAACGAAGAGACTACAAACAACAGCATAACGCAAGCGATAGTTCCCCACAGGCCTCGATAAGAGTAATTCAAAGTAAGTTTCGTGTGTAGCCAGGGAAACAGCCTTGCACCTTCCTGCAGGCCGAGAAGTTGGTCAGTGACGAAGAGTGCGGCGAGGCCACATCCCAAAAGGACCGAAGCAAGGGCGCCTTTCAGCGTGACGCGCTTGCTGAGGATCCCAAACACGATGGCGGGTGCCACGGGAAGCGTGAGGTAAATCGAAGTTGTCTGCAGGTACTTGTACAAGCCGTCTGGGGTCTTGTAAATGGCATAGGCAGCCGAAATGCCGAGGAAGGTGGCGATTAGAATGACGATTCGTCCGACCAACACTTGTGCCCGCTCACTGGTTCTTGGGCGGAAATGCAAAACGAAATCGCGAACTGTGAGTGTAGATACCGAGTTCATCACAGACAAGGTTGATCCAATCAAAGAGGCCAGCAATGCCGCCAATACCAGACCCCGGATACCGGCGGGCAAAAGTTCATTCAACAAAGTGACGAAGGTAGTCTTGCTTTCATGTCCGGGGAAGAGTGCCAATGCAATTACTCCCGGCAGCGCGAAGATGAAAACCGGGAAAAGCTTCAGGAGGGTGGTGAACATCCCCCCCCATCGCGCATGATCAATGTCTTTTGCTCCGAGTACTCGCTGCACGTTGACCTGGTCCACGCCCCAGTAGAAAATCCCGCTGTAGAACGCGGAAAGAATGATTCCCCAGAAAGGGTAATTCGGATCGTCATATGGTTTTGCGATGTGCATCGCGTAAGGCACGCGCGATACCAAACTGTGCCAGCCACCCACGTGGTGTAATCCGGTAAGAACCATGATCCCGCAGCCGAGGACGATGATGCCGGTTTGAATCGAGTCGGTATACGCAATCGCCGTAAAGCCGCCAATGATGGTGACCGCCGCTGCCACCATGCCCATGATCCAGACCACGGTCATCACATTCCAGCCCGTTAGCCCGCGCAACACGAGGGCGCCGGCGTAAAGGTGAAAGGCCATTTTGGTGGTGATAGAAATCACCAGCATGAGCCCGGAGAAAATGGCGCGTGCCGCTGGATGATAGCGTTTTTCAAGAAACTCGGGTGTGGTGAAGACGCGATTGCGGATGTAGAACGGGTACAAGAAGGCCGCCGCGAATCCGATGGTGATGCATGTGGTGAGTTCCACAGCCCCCGCGGATAAACCGTAGCGGTAGGCGTCTCCAGAAAGACCGACGAGGTGCTCCGCACCGATGTTTGTGGCGAATAGTGAGGCTCCTACGAAGGGCCAAGTCAAACTGCGATCCGCAAGAAAGAAGTGAGAGCTGTCAACAGAAGCCTTCTTTCGAACAGAAAGGTAGAGACCGAGCAGGATGCTGAAGCCTAATACTGCCAGGCAAACACACCAATCGAGAATGCCCAGTGAAAAACCCATACATTAACGACCGGCCCGCAACAGGTCGGCGGAGAAAACGGAAGCAGCTTCAGTCTCTGCCATTTTCTTGTGCGCTCCAGGCTTCAGCGACACATCTTCTCCTCCCAGTCCGTTGAAAACATGTTGAGCTTTGCTTTGGGATCGTACGGATGGGCCGCTGCGACCGACTCGTTCACCTCGATTCCCCAACCGGGCGAGGTCGGTACATCATAATATCCATCCCGCAGCCTGGGCATCGGCGAAGTCAATTCCGCCCTCCAAGCAACGTCGTAATCCTGAAAGGTCTCTAGGATCATAAAGTTCGGAATGTTGGCGGCAAGATGAATCCCAGCAATAGTCTTCAATGGGCCATCGCAGTTGTGAGGCGCCACACTCACATAATAGGTTTCAGCCATGGCAGCAATCTTCTTCGTTTCCAGGAACCCGCCGGCATAGGTGATGTCTGGCTGGATCACGTGCGCACCCTTGCGTTCGAGGAGATCAAGAAATCCAAACCTGCTGTACGTGTGCTCCCCGGTAGCAACGCGCAAGGGCGAACCGGCAACGACTTGTGCCATCGATTCGTGGTTATGGGCGGGAATTGGTTCTTCGCACCATGATGGAGCGTACGGCACCATGGCTCGAATTGCCTCGAGCGCCATGATTGGACTGAAGCGTCCGTGGAACTCCAGCAGGATGTCGATATCATCGCCAACCGCCTTGCGGACGGTCTCGACGGTCCGACATGCATCGCGGAGGTCCGACCGAGAAATCTCGCGACCCCCAGGGCCGAAGGGATCGAACTTAAGCGCTTTGTAGCCGCGATTGACAACTCCGAGAGCCTGACTTGCAAGTTCGCTAAGATCGCTTGCGCTGCTGTACCAACCGTTGGCGTAAGCCTTGACGCGGTTTCTTACCTTTCCTCCAACGAGGTTGTACACAGGTTGCTGGCATGCTTTGCCGACGACATCCCACAAGGCCATCTCAATTCCGGCCATTGCGGAATACATGACGGGGCCGGTGTTGTGCTCAATCTGGTAGAGCTTGAACCAAATGTCCTCAATGTCGAAAGCACTGGCGCCGATGAGATAGCGTTGTCCATAATCGAGCACCAACTCCCGGACGGCGGTTTCTTTCCAGCCCAGTGTGCCCTCGCCCCAACCAACAATCCCGGAGTCGGTTTGAATCTTGACGAGCACATAATTCCGCCACGCCGCGGCGGTCAGAATGACGTCAACAGCAACGATCTTCACGTTAGGAACACCTCCTGCAGGTCCAGTGACTGAGGCCAGACGCCTTCCTGAAACACAACTAGTTCTGAAGCGCCCACACCGGTTCCGCGATACAGCTTTTCTAAAGGTCGCATGTCCCCGAATTCGGGATATTTGCTTTTCTTCAGCGGCTCGACGGATTTCTATGCTACTACAGCCGTCTCGCTGATCACGGAGAGAGTCCGTAATCCGGAATGCCCTGCCCAAGCCAAGGTTATGCCTGAAGATCTCATTCAAAAGAATTTGAAATTCAGTAATCCGTACACAAGGAGTACCGCCACGGCCAGGAACTCGGGACTGTAGAGCCAGTTCTGGTCTCGCGGCAGCTTATGAGAATATGCGTAAGTTAAGCCTTTGATTTTCTTGGGGTCGGGTGCTGGTATTAGTAACGATGCCAGTACTGTGACGGTGGTTCCTCCCGCAAAAGCCCAGACTGAAGTCCAGACGTTGGAAGCCATCGGCGACTTGAAATGCAACACACCGGCTCGATAAAGAGTGTATTCGGTAAAGCAAGACGTCAGCCCCGCCAGAAGCCCATAGAAAGCTGCGGTAGCAGAAACACGCTTCCAGAACATCCCAAGTGCAAAAACGATAAAAAACGGTGCGATGGAGAGCGCTCCCAATAGCTGCATGTAATCCATGAGGTTGTCGAAGCTCAAAGCGACATAGGCCGCCACACAACTGAGCGCCGTTCCCCAGATCGTGGCCCAGCGCCCTACGGCTAGATAATGTGAGTCACTTTTTCCTTTGACTAGATAGGTTTGATAGAGATCATAAGTAAAAACAGTGTTGAAAGCCGTTACGTTTCCTGCCATGCCAGACATAAAACTGGCCAGAAGTGCAGTCAAGCCCAAGCCAAGCATTCCGTGCTTGTAATAGCGCCCTAGGAGGATAGGTAGAGCCAGGTTGTAATCCTTCGTGACGATCTCGGGTGCTATCGCGAGCGCGACCATCCCGAGAACGGTGACGATGCCTGGAAAGAGCATTTTCGGAAACGCTGCCACGAGAGGAGTCTTGCGCGCAGAAGACAAATTCTTTGCGGCAAGTGCTCTTTGGACGAGGAGGAAGTCCGTGCACCAGTATGCAGGTGCTGCGGTAAGACCAACACCAACTACCATTACCCACCAGTCCACGCCGAGAGGATCGCCCGACGCCCCCATCCCCTTCCAGGTGTGTACATATTGTTCGGGGAGGCGGGCCAGCAGACGATTCCAACCGCCCACTTCATGCAAACCGATGAAAGCTAGTGGCAGAAATCCGAAAATAATCAGGAAGAACTGGAGCACTTCGTTCCAAATTGAAGAAGCCAACCCGCCCCAGAACGTGTAGAGCAAAACCACGCCTGCGGAGAGCAAGACGCTCGCGGTGAAGGGCCAACCCAGCATGCTGCGGAATACAACCGCGAAAGCGAACATATTGATGCCGGACATTAAGATCGTAACAATCGCGAAACTGATAGCGTTGAGCAAATGAGCACGATGGTCGAAGCGCATTCGGAGATACTCGGGGACGCTGCGGATGCCGTTCGTGTAGTAGTAGCGCATCATGAACAAACCACAGAAGACCATCGCCGGTATGGCACCCGTCCAGTACCAGTGATTGGTCCGCATCCCGTACTTGGCCCCGTTCGCGATGTGTCCCATGATCTCGAGCGATCCGAGATTCGCGGACATGAACGCGATGCCGGTAATCCAGTGCGTCAGAGTTCGGTCGGTGAGGAGAAAATCCGACGAACTCTGAATTCTGCCTTTGAGGAAGTAGCCAACGCCGAGAACCAGCACAAAATAGGAAATGATGATGGCAAAGTCCACAGGACTGAGTTTCATTAACACAGGTTCAGGCGCCCCCTCGTTTTGAGTTACCAACTCGTTAAATCCCCAGACAGAGATGCTTCGATTACTGCTTGTACTGTTGAAACTCAGGCGTAACCACAAGTATTGCTAGGCAAGGCTGACCGCTAGCCAGTGGCACTGTGTATGTGGCAAGCATGGGATCCAATTCGTCGTACGCACGCCTGTTCATCTCGTGATCCTCACGGGTTTCCCAAGGTCGCTGCGCTGGCTTTTTTTTGAAGATCGCGGAGTTTCACGTCCTCGGGGAATAACTCAACCCCTTTCCCCAGAACGGCAAGAGCGTCGCCGTATTGTCCAAGTTCCATGTAGTCCAACGCGAGATTCTCATAGATCTCGTGGAAGTAAGGGCTGTCGATGCGCGCCCGTTCGAGAACCTTCGCCGATTCTCTTATTTGCTTGGTTCGGACATAAAGACTGGAGATGAAAAGATCGTCATCGACATTCGACGATCCTGAGCGCAGAACTCTCTTCATGTACTCCAGAGCCTTTCGATTTCCTGCCTCGGTGTTCTTGCGGAGTTCAGCACGCGCCAAAGCCCGCGGGATCGCCGGGTCGGAAGTAGCGTCGTTGGCGACTTGCGGATACAGACGGTCCAAGAGTGGCTCGAATTCCTGGCGTCCCTCACCTACCAGGCTGTCATACGCCTGGAACAGAACCGTAGGAGGAACAGAGTCAAGCTTTCTCCAATCGGCTGGCGAAGCGGTCAAAAGCAGCAAATCAGCCCTTTGGTCGCCATGATTTTGGTCTGGCGTTTGCAAGTCGAGACTTGGCCTGGCGGAGATGGAATGATCAGTGAGGGCCGCGTGAGCGATGGTGGTCACGCTTCGTTTCGACATGTGGCAAGTCAAACAATCATCGGGTGGGTTTGTGGTTTGCCGTTTTGCATTTTCCTCCGTACAGCTTCGTTCCGAATGGCACCGTAAACATTGTGAAAGGTAATTCGCTTTTGCCTGGGGCGCTGACGACTCTGCGTGAGGATCGTGACAAGTAATGCAATGCAGATTTCCGCTTGTCCGATAACACTTGCTCAGGGCCATTCCAAAATAATGTTCAAGGGGAAGACCGGAGGGGCTGGCACCGGGTTCAGGTGCAATCTTGAATATGGCGACGAAATCCCCGAACAGCATAGAGGGACGAAAGTCCTGTGCGGTCTTGCCGGGCATATTGACCCGCACATCTTGACCCTGATGGCATCGCATGCATAGGTTGTCGGCGCGCCATCCCGAGAGCCGAGCCGGATTCACTATGCTTGTGTCGGCACCGAGCGGGAATTCGGTGTCGTTCATCAAATCGAGTGTCCGCTCCGTTACATGCAGACCACCAGGACCGTGGCAATTTTCACATCCTACGGCGAGTTCATCGAACGGAGGGTCTTTGTAAAGTCCGATTTTCCCAGGAACGGCGTTTGGCCGCCCGCTGTGGCAGGTGATGCATCGGTCCAGGATGGGACGGGTGAAACCGCGATTGCGAATTTCGAACCCCGGAGAGAACCCCCAGGAGCGTGTCTTCGTGTAATAACTCAGAGGTGCTTCGAAAAGATAATGGTCCCGCTGCACCAGAAAACCGTATCCATCCACTCCTGCCCCGATCACGTACTCCAGTTTCCAGGTTTTCAGGAAGACTGTTTTGCCGTTGGGGTCGACAGAGTATTGGCTCTGGAAGAGAGCTCGATCTTTTCGATGGACCTCGAAATATTGATTAGTGTCCTTGTCAAAGACAGTTGCAGGGGTGGGGAGCACAGACGACAATGACTCCGCATCCCCCGGGAACATCGACTGTCCCATGGATGTCTTGCCATAGGACTGGTAAATGCTGCCGTGGCAGGACGCGCAAGCTTTCGATCCGACATAACCAGCTTTTGGTAGAGCATCATGGGATGAATTGGTAGCAAGGGATTTCGTGCCTGGCGATTGCGCGGTGGCCGTCGGTCGCTGTTGGGCAACTAGCACCGACGAAAAAAGACTGCTAAAAATGATGCATTTAAAAAATACCGGTACCTGACCTTGCCACCTGAAAGGTCGCAGGAGTGCAGACTGCAAAAAGCCTAGATATTGTGCCGTCAAATTGATGCCACCCAAACCACGGATTTGAATCTGAAAACAACGAATCACTGGCTTACTTTGCTGGTGATCAACCGGTGAGCCGCGATTAAGCTTAATCTAAAATGGGAACGATCGATTAAATAATTTGGAACGCCATTCTTTATTGTGGACTTTAGGCCCAAACCTTGGCACAATATGCCGCAACCTATAGTCCCTCGACTTGGAGTTAGCGAGTTCATGCCGAATAATCTGAAAGAGATTCTGAAGAATGACAAGCCCGCACTCGGAACATGGTTGGCCTGCTCGGACCCGTATTTTGTCGAGATGATGGCGGGGTTGGGCTTCGACTGGTTGCTCATCGATATGGAGCATATTCCCATCAGTCAGGAAGGCCTCCGAACGATGCTGATCGCTTGCAAAGGGAGCGATAGTGTCCCGGTGGTTCGAGTTTCTCTGAATTCGAGGGAATACATTCAGGCTGCCCTAGACCTAGGGGCTCAAGGAGTTATGGTGCCGATGGTGAATTCGCGCGCCGACGCGGAGCGTGCCGTCGAATACACCCGCTATCCTCCAATGGGGAGACGAGGCCTAGGTCCCATCCGTGCCGGCCAGTATGGCAAGAACGACTCGGTTTATCGAGCGTCTGCCAACGAAGAGATTCAGCTTTTCGTCCAGATTGAGACGCCGGAAGCCGTTAAGAACATAAGGGAGATTGTCGGAGTAAAGGGCATTAATGGCCTTTACATCGGGAACGGAGATCTCGCTAACTTTATGAATGATGGGCAAGTTGGGTCGGCTGCGGTGCAAAAGGTAGTCGAGGACCTCATCCAGCTGGCCAAGGAAGCGTCACTGCCGATCGGACTGCCCACGTGGTCGCCAACCGAGTGTCACTATTACGTGGAACTTGGTGCGCAACTGCTCACGATTGGCAGCGACATGCGTTTTGCAGCCAATGGTGCTTTGATGGAGCTGGCGGGAACTCGCCAACTGGTGAACAAAGAGAGTGCTATCCCCGGGACCGTTGAGTCTAGACTGTGATCAGTTTCACACCCCCAATCACAGATCCGTGAATGGCGTTCCATATCCTACGATCACTTTTGTTCGAAACCCTCCGATGCTGATATGATCGTTTAGCTACAAATATCTGCTTTTTTCCTTTGAGTTAACGCCCGTGCCTTCAGCGAAAGAATTACATTCTGGAAAAGTTGCCGCGAAGTATCCCGTTAAGTCACTCGCCAAAGCCCTGCGCATTCTGGATACGGTAGGCCGATATCAGCACGGCACGAGCATTGCTGCTCTCAGCAAGGAATTGAAAATGGGCAAGAGCACAGTGCATCGGCTGCTTGCCACGTTGCGCGAATTCGATCTGATCTGGTTCGATCCCACGACGGCCAATTACGCGCTGGGATCGCGTATTCTGCGCTGGAGCGACTTGCTTGTGCAACAGAACCTTTTGGTTCGACATGGGTTGCCGGTGCTCAGAGATCTGGTGAGCGTGGGACGCGAAACCGCAAACCTCGCCGTGCTAGACGGTACCGAAGTCCTTTACGTGGCGCAGTTCGAATCCATGGAGAGGCTACGTCTCAGCGAGGTCGTGGGAACTCGCCAAGCAGCACATTCCACAGCCCTCGGGAAAGCAATTCTGGCGACTATGACGGACGAAGAACTCGACCACCTCTACGGTAAGGTGGATGGATTGAAAGGGCTCACCCCGAACACAATCACAGACAGGCGGCGCTTGAAAGAACACCTGAGGAAAGTGAGAAACGAAGGTGTAGCTTACGACTTCGAGGAGAATGTTGCCGGAGTTGTGTGTCTGGGGGCGGTTGTGAGGAACTTTACCGGCAAGCCAATCGCGGCAATGAGTGTCTCCCTTCCAATACAGCGATTGCGTGGAGACAGCTTGATAACCCTGAAAGAGCACCTGCTCGAAGCCGTCGATCGACTCTCAACTGAACTTGGCTACAACCCGTCTGAGAGTACTTCACAGGCATCATCCCATGTTTCGGGCAGAGCCGAGGTCCCCGCCTAACTGTCTCGCTTTTCTTTGTTTAAGCGTCGAAATCCAGCAATCATCTAGTTTCTTATTCCACACTCCGAATTTCTACATTTTCACTTTGAAGCAGATGCGGTTGCAGATCCACGCCTAGCCCCGGCCCAGGAGGAATACCCAAGCGACCGTTCTCGGGAACCCCCGACGCAACGACGACCGGCACAAATCGATCGTTATAGTGGCGACGTACAGTTTCAAGGGTCTTCAGATTCGGCGTTGCAATGGCTAGGTGCCAACTGGCAAAGTGCGTGACCGGTCCACCGCAATTGTGGTACGCGACTGGCAAATACATTGTGTGGGCGGCATTGGCAATCTTCCGTGCCTGCGATATTCCACCGCACCAGGCGATATCGGGCATGATGATCGACGCTATACGCTTCTCCAGCAATTCGCGGTAACCCCAGCAAGTGAGAAGACGCTCGCTGACGCACAGCGGCTGCTTCACTTGCCGCGCCAGGACTTCGTAGGCGGCCATATTGTCCTGAGGAATCATCTCCTCAAGCCATGCGACGTTGTAGGGTTCGAGTGCATGCGCGATCTCTATTGCACATGGCAGGTTCCACAAGCCATGGAACTCGACCATGATCTGCATGCTCTCACCAAAAGCGTCGCGGATTCTGCGAATCGGTATGCTGGCTTCAGCAATTTCCGCCGGAGTGATCGATTGACCGCGGTTGCGGATTGCCACTTTATCAAATGGCCATATCTTCATTGCTGTAATGCCAGAGTCCATCAATGCTCTGGCAAGTTCCACCGGCTTCTCGTTGAAGTTGTAGCTGTCGTCATAACAAGTGTTGTAAATCGGAATGAAATCCCAACACCGCCCGCCCAGAAGCATATAGGTGGGAAGATTAGCGCACTTACCGAGTAGATCCCAGAGCGCGACATCGACTGCGCTTAGGGCCCGGATCTCAGCACCGCCCCAGCCCCGATATTGAATGTCCGTAAACAGATCGAGCCAGAGACGTTCGATATCGCGAGGGTCGCGCCCGAGCAACAAAGGAGCATAGTCGTTTAGGATCACCGCCGCCTCGGAGTCAGGGGCGGGAAAGGTTTCGCCGATGCCGCAGAGCCCGGCATCAGTGTGAATCCGTACCCAGGTCCAGCCGATACCGCCGGCATGAACCTCGGTTACGTTCCGATAAGCGATGGTCTCGACTTTTGTGATTCTCATCAGCGCACAGGCTCGCAGATCGTTCCGGATTGTAGCACGACGTTCTAATTAGAATTGACAAATGCTTTCGCGGAGTCGATACTTTTGCCCTCACCTGTGACCCACCCAATTCATCTCTCGACGGGGAACATCGGCGAATGGTTCGCCTTGAATGTTTCCAATGGGCTCGTTTCCTTCTCGGTGGTTCCTTGCATCGGTGGGCGATTGATGGATTTGAGTCTTGCAGACAGAAACGTCTTTTACACGAATCCTCGTCTCCGCGGGAAGGCGATCACTGAGTCGGGGGGGACAGAGCCGTCGCTGGGAAGAAATTACGGAGGTAGCAAAGTTTGGCCTGCACCACAGGGATGGACGAGCGAGGAACAATGGCCAGGACCACCCGATCCTGTGCTCGATTATGGTGCGCACGACTGGGAGGCTATCGCCCGCCCGGACATAAGCAGAGTTCATTTGCAATCTCCTCATGACGAATACGCAGGAATTACTATGCGTCGGGAAATCCAGACCAGAGCCGGGACAAGCACAGTGGAGGTTCTTCACACTATGCAGAACACATCACGGAGGCCGGTGCGATGGTCCATCTGGCAAGTCACCCAGGTAGACGCTGCCAAAGGGCTCGAGATTTTTGTTCCCGCGTCCGGTTTTCAACAGACATTTGGCGACAAGCCTTACCCCGCAGCATATCTGGATGATGACAAAGAGCGTGTGCGGATCCGCTATGAGGACCAGGTTGCAAAACTTGCAGTAAAGGCAAATCGGGGCTGGTTCGCTTCGCTTGATCGTGAACGAGGCTTTGTGCTGGTTGAAACATTTCCGCTCACTCCGGGTGCTACTTACCCCTACGGAGCACCTTTGGCGTTCTGGATCAGTGGCCGCGGTACGTTCACGCTACACGAAGACCAAGTCGATATGGCGACATCGCCCGGTGGTTGCGATCCTCATGTGGAAACGGAGATCATGAGTCCTCTTACCGACTTGCAGCCAGGGGAGAGCCACAGTCTTCGTACGGCGTGGCACCTCGCCGCGATTCAATCCGAGGAGATTGTGCGCGTTAGCCATTGCGGAGCAGTCGCAGTGCCTCTGGAAGTGGAGTCTGAGTCAAAAGCGCATTTCACAGGTTCGTTCGGAGTTTTCTGGGAGGCTCAACTTGATCTCGTGGCCTATGACCGGGCTTCCCGCATTCTACAAACGATCAACATGGGCAAAGTGAGCCCGAGCCATGCTGTCCTGATAGACGAGAAGATTGATTTACCCCGACAGACTGTTCGATGCAGCTTGGTTTTGTTGGACCAAGACCACAAATCACTAGGAGTTCTGGACCGTGTCGAGCTTCGCTGAGAATTGCCTTGCTGGCAAGGGTGTCCTGATCACAGGCGGATTGGGAGCGATAGGCCAAGCGGTAATCAGTATTCTGTTGTCACATGGGGCCACTGTTGTGGCCAACGATATTCTGTGTGAAGAAGACGCGCGCTTGATAGCATCGCGCCACGACTGGCCCGTCGCGCGATACCAGTACCTTCAAGCGGACATTACAAAGTCTGACGAGGTTGAGAAACTTCTCAAGGCAAGTGTTAAGCGCGTCGGCAAACTGGATGTCGCGCTGTGCCACGCTGGGCTCGTTTTGGCATGCCCGATACTCAACTACAGCGAAGAGGATTGGGACGGCATTGTCGATTTGAATCTGAAAGGGTCCTTCCTGATCGCTCAGGCAGCAGCGAGGATCATGGTTGAGCAGAGAACTTCGGGCAAGATCATCTTTACTACGTCATGGGTACAGGACGTACCTTGGCCGGAAATCACACCGTACACAGTCACCAAAAGCGCGATGCGGACTCTGATGCGCGGCATGGCTCGGGAGCTTGCGCCTCGAGGAATCCGCGTCAACGCAATCGCACCAGGAATCGTTGGTGTCGGCATGGCCAAACGACAATGGGACACCGAACCGGATTATCGTTGTCGAGCGGGAAAGGCGATCCCTCTTGGTAAGTTGCAGACACCAGAGTCTGTCGCAAATGCGATCCTCTTTCTATGCTCTGAGGCGGCCGATTACATGACGGGTTCAACGTTGCTGGTTGATGGCGGGTGCAGTTTGTATCCGATGGATTGAGATTGGCAAGAATACGAGTCGTTACAGGCTCCGTTTTCACAGCAGACAGGGGAAGGGGTTACTCTTCGATTCACGACCTTAACTTGTGATCTCTGCAGCCGCTGGTTCCTGACTGCCGAGATCGTTCGGTTGGCTTCGCAACAATAGAGCCAGGATGCCAGCAGTGCCTAACGCGGCGCCCAGAACTATGATTCCACCGCGGAATCCAGAAGACGTGTTTTTCAATGCTCCTACAACAAAGGCTCCGGTCAATCCGCCTAGGTTTCCGATCGAATTGATCAAAGCGATTCCGACAGCACCGCACCGAGGTTTGATCATGGTTGAAAGTGCCCAGAATGGTCCGCTCATCGAAAACTCGGCTACTATGGCAATGCTGAGGGCGGCGACCAGCCCGCGGACAGAACTCGAATAAGCAGCGGATAACAGCGCTATTGCGCCCAGAAAGGCCGGCATTGCAACGTGCCAGCGGTGCTTTCCAGACTTGTCCGAGTGAGCGCCCGCCACAATCATCACGACTAGCGCAGCTGCATAAGGAATAGCGCTTAACAATCCAATCGTGACCGTACCCACTCCAGACAGGTCCCGGATTAGAGACGGGAGCCAGAAGGTGATTCCGTATCCCGCACAATTCAGACCGAAATAGATAACGACCAACAGCCAAATCTGAGAGCTGGCGAAAACTTCGGCGAGGCCGCCTGTTGGCACAGGCGAGCGAGAGCCACTGCTTTCCTGCTGCAACGTCTCAATCAACCAGTCGCGCTCGGCGAGAGAAAGCCAGTGTGCCTCACGCGGAGTGTCCGTCAGGTACAGCAGAACGCTTAAGCCGAGAAGTGCTGCGGGCATGCCTTCCAGAAAAAACATCCATTGCCATCCAGCCAATCCACCCCGATGCAGGCGGAGAAGGCTGCCAGACAGAGGACCGGCAATGACAGCCGACAGAGGACCTGCAGCCATGAACAGCGCAACAGTCTTCGCACGACCAGTGCTCGGAAACCAGCCCTTTAGATAAAAGACGATTCCGGGAAAAAAGCCTGCTTCGGCCGATCCCAATAAAAAGCGCAGAGCATAGAGTTGCAACGGCGCCCTTACAAAAATCATGCACGAGGAAATCAATCCCCATACCATCATCAGCACGGCGATCCATCGTCGTGCTCCGACCCGTTCCAGTATGAGGTTGCTTGGTAGTTGAAATAAGACGTAACCAGCAAAGAAGACTCCTGCCGCGAACCCAAAGCCGCCATCGCTGATGTTGAGAAAAGACTTGATCTGCAGTGCTGCAAAACCGATGTTAATCCGGTCCACATAAGCAACAACATAGAGGAGGAACAACAAGGGCAGAAGCCTGCGGGTCACTTTGGAGACGACCACAGCCTGCGCGAAGCGGGTTTCGTTAGGGTTTCCCAAGTTAAGTCAAACTCGCGATCGAGCAGGGTTCGAGACTGCCCGTAACTGTCTGCTCACTTCATCTCCGGGTCCTGTCCGGGTCCGCCAGTTGCGACAATCTTAGGAATTCTCTTCTCTATAGGAGGCAATGGGGGAAAAGGGCTGTGCGGTTCTTTCTGATACCAGTACGCAACAGTAAAAATGTTGTCCGAGCGAAGATTCGCGTGACCATCCTCTATTGTTACTTTAATGGATTTATGAAATCGAACTGGCGCTTCCAAATGCCAGCGGTACATCGTAAATCTTGATCCCGGCTGTTCTCCCGTGAACTCAATGATGCCTACCAACGGCGTTGAGTACAACTGGCCGAAGCCCCACGCCCCATTGAAATAATCCTCGCCCCCAGTGCCGTTGATCCTCGGATTTTGCTCGCCATCGATGAAGATCATATCGTCACCTTCGTTCCACGCTCCCCATTGATTGTTCAGCACAGACATCATGACCCCGATGAACTGGCCATCGCCTTGGGTATCGAGAATGACGTAATTGTTTTCTCCCGATGGATTCTTCCATCGTGGATCCTTGTGGGCGTCATCGAAGTTATTTCCGTAGAAATTCCCCTTGTACCACCCCTGACAAGGAGTGCACTGTCGGTATTGCGCGTGAAAATAAGCCGTATCGGGTGACATGGACGGGAGTCTTACCCAGTCGATATTCCAGTAGCAATCGGTGATCGGCTTACTTCCCTCGTTCGAAATCGTGATCCGGGCGTGCGAACGAAATGGCATGGGTATGTAAGAATTCAGCGCCTGGACCGGGTTCACCGTAATTAATGCGGACTGGAATACCGGAGGACTGCCAAAGGCGTAGCCAAAGAAATTTCCAATGGGCGTCTCTATGCTGGGGGCTTTCTCGGCATCCCAATAGGCTCTGATCACGACCTTCTGGTGAACGTAGATCTCGGACCAACCCGGAATAGTCGTCCAGATGTGACGGATCTCACCCGGACCGTCCTGATCGAAGATGGTTACGGTCTGACCTGGTTCGACCGATATATAGTCATGATTCCCCCCTGTGCGGTCGTAACTCGAGGCGCGTTGCGATTCGTAATCCCTTAACTTGGGAAGATCTGAAACAGAGTACTGTGCCCAAAGAGCGGCGGGCAGAATAAGGAGGAGAGTGTGACAAACGAAGTACCGTCTCATCATCATTCTTGGCACACTCCTTCGGGACATGCGGAACGCAAAGTTTCAAGCTTCGAGATTAGTGAGATTCCCTCGGAACGGCCGAACCGCTGCAGCCAACCAGGAAATCCAGATCCGCACCTTCATGCGCTTGCAGAACATGGTCGACGTAGAGTTTGGCCCAGCCTCGCGTCGGCATCGGCGGGGGTGTCCAGGTGGCGCGCCGCTGTTCGAGAACGCGATCCTCAACCGCAAGGTTCACCTTCCTTGCGGGTACGTCGAGGTCGATCACGTCTCCGGTTTGGACAAATGCCAGCGGACCGCCAGCCGCGGCTTCTGGCGAAACATGCAACAGCACGGTGCCATATGCAGTTCCACTCATGCGTGCGTCAGAGATTCGTACCATATCGCTGATCCCGCGCCGTAACAGCTTTGGAGGCAACGGCATGTTTCCCACTTCAGCCATACCCGGATAACCGCGTGGCCCGCAGTTTTTGAGCACCATAACGCAGTTTTCATCGATGTCCAGATTTTCATCCACAACTTGGGCATGCAGTTGCTCAATGTTTTCGAAAACAACGGCGCGCCCGCGATGACGGAGCAGATGCTCACTCGCTGCCGAGGGCTTGATCACGCATCCCTGAGGTGCGATGTTGCCACGCAGCACTGCGATCCCGGAATGCGCCTTAAACGGCTGCGAGAATGGACGAATCACTTCCCGATTCCAACACTCTGCTTTTGCAACGTTCTCCCAGATGGTCCGGCCATTCACGGTAAGCGCATCCCGATTTAGGATCCCTGCCTCCCCCAGTTCTCGCAAAACTACGGGCAAGCCGCCCGCGTAGAAGAAGTCCTCCATGAGGTGTTCGCCGGAAGGAAGCACATTCGCCAGGCAAGGTAGATTGGAACCAAGGCGATCCCAATCATCCAGCGAGAGGGAAACACCGACCCTGCGAGCCAACGCAAGTAAGTGGATGACGGCGTTTGAGGAGCCGCCGATGGCCGCATTGTTAAAAATTGCATTCTCGAATGCCGGGCGCGTGAGGATCATGGACATGCGCAGATCCTCGCGCACCATCTCTACAATGCGGCGGCCGGTCATCTGCGCCAATGTGTTCCGTCGGGCATCCACGGCAGGGATAGCTGCGTTCTCGGGCAGGCTCATCCCCAGGGCTTCCACCATGCTGGCCATGGAAGAAGCCGTGCCCATGGTCATGCAGTGCCCTTTTGACCGGTTCATTGCGCTTTCGGCATCCTGAAATTCACACATCGGAAGCCTGCCAGCCGCCAACTCGTCTGCCATCCTCAACAGGCTCGTGCCAGACCCCAACTCGCGACCGTGATGGATACCTTTGAGCATGGGGCCGCCAGACAACCCTATCGTGGGCAGATCACAGGAGGCCGCGCCCATCAGCAGGGAAGGCGTCGTTTTGTCACAACCCATCATCAGCACGACGCCGTCGATTGGATTGCCCCGAATCGACTCCTCGACGTCCATGCTCGCCAGGTTCCGAAATAGCATCGCCGTGGGGCGTAGCTGCGATTCGCCCAATGACATGACAGGAAACTCTAAGGGGAAGCCGCCTGCTTCCCAGACACCCCTCTTGATCCATTCCGCCAATTCTCTGAAATGGGCATTACACGGATTCAGCTCCGAGAAGGTATTACAGATTCCGATCACGGGCCGCCCTGTGAACAAGTCGTGAGGATACCCCTGGTTCTTCATCCAACCGCGATGGGCAAATCCATCCTTGTCGCTTTTTCCGTACCATTCCTGACTGCGCAACTTCATGACGTCCCTCGTTCAAATAGGTGTCCGGAGATACAAATAGACTGAGACTTCTCCATCCATGCCGCCTCGCGTGTTGATGATCCCTGATGCATTGGCACGACGACGTGCGATAGAAGGACAGCGAAGAGACGACTACGTTTGCTAGAGAAAGCAAAGGAAAATTCTGTTGATGCATGAATGCGAAGTCAAGTGTAAACCGTGCTCTGTCCGGAATCCGGAATCCATGCCTGAATTTACTGGCACCTTCTTTACTTCAGTTTTATCGTTTGAATATATTGAAGTTTTCGTGGCCTCGGCTTGCTTTCCAGACGTTTGATCGGTTGAAACAGACTTCATCGAAAATCGTAGGAATGCAGAATGGAATCACAAGTCTCACTTGATCTGAAAGAGTGCTCAGCCATCGTGACCGGCGCCGGTAACGGGCTCGGTCTTGCCATTGCGAAACGATTTGTGACCGGTGGCGCTCGAGTTCTGCTGGTCGACCAGGATCCCGTCGTGCTAAAGCGAGTGGGGTCGAGCGAACTTCCTCCGCAACAGGCCTTTGCAATGGCAAAAGATCTGGCCGACGGTGATGCCGCCGCCGAAGTTTTCAACAGTGTTCGGAAGACGTTAGGTCGAGTCAATGTTCTGGTGAATAACGCCGCATGGAGTTTTCATAAGCCGCTCCTAGAGGTGACACAAGCGGAGTTTGATCGAGTCATTCGGATCAACCAGGGAGCTCCTTATTTCCTTGCGCAGGAATTCTGCCGCGCAGTTGTCAACGACAAAGCGAAGGCCACGAATCTGGCGATTACTAATATTGCCTCCGTCAATGCCTTACGTGGAAATCCGAATCTCATTGCTTACGCAGGAACAAAAGGTGCGGTCGTGGCGATGACGCGGGCGATGGCGGTTGAAGTGGCTCCCCTGGGAATTCGCGTAAACAGTATCAGCCCGGGAGCAGTCGAGACCGCGTACACGCGTTCCCTCATTGAGTCCGGAGTGATTAATCCTCCCGACCTGTTCGCGAAAGCGCTCGTAAAACGATTCGCAAGCTGCGAGGAGATCGCTGATCTGGTCGCCTATCTCTCGAGTCCGAAGGCAGCTTTCGTGACCGGAGCAAACTGGGTGATCGATGGTGGATTTATGGCTTGCTGATCGAAACGAATGATTAGTACCAAGACGACGATTCCGCTCCGCTGTCATAAAGCAGCCGGAGCTTGTGTGCACTCCGTTTAATGTGACTCTCCTTCCGATAAAATATTCGATTATGTCGAGGTTCTGGGTCTGGCCGTGTCAATTTCTTGTCATGGCTTGTGCCGCGCTCAGAGCGCAGGATGCGGCTCCAATCTTTCGCGAAGTTCCTGCGAGCGAGAGCGGAATCAACTGGATCCACCACAACGGCCTTTCCCCGAATCACTACCTTCCCGAGTCCACGGGGCCAGGTGTTGCGATTTTCGATTACAACAACGACGGCATGATGGACATTCTCCTGGTGGATTCAGGCGACAGCGTCTTTTACAAGCCAAACGTGGCCCTGCACCCCGTACTTTACCGAAACAACGGGAACGGCACCTTCACGGATGTGTCGAAAGAGGCTGGTCTTTCCGCTGACCTGTACGGTCAGGGCGTGGCAGTCGGGGATTACGACGGAGACGGTTATCAAGATGTTTTTATCAGTGGTTATGGCAAATCCGCCCTTTACCACAACAATGGCAACGGTACTTTCACGGATGTCACCGCAGGCAGCGGGATAAGACCCACGCAATGGGGCAGCAGCGCCTTGTGGTTTGACTACGATAACGATGGCAAGTTGGACTTGTTCATTGGAGAGTTCGTCGACTACTCAAGTTTGCGCGTGTGCTCAGCCAGCGAGTCCTATGGAGGAGAATCCTCTAATACCCAGTCGGCCTACTATTGCATACCCAAAATTTTCAAGCCTCTGCCTAGTGAACTCTACCGGAATTTGGGGAATGGAAAGTTTGCCGACGTTAGCGGCATCACCGGAATCAGTGCCCTGCCCGGCAAGGCTTGGGGAGTGGTCGCCAGCGATATTAATAACGACGGGTTCATGGACCTTTTCGTCTCGAACGACACAGTTGCCAACTATCTTTGGATGAACCGTGGCGGGAAGAAATTCGAAGATATTGGGGTCGAAGCCGGCGTCGGTTACAGCGGGGATGGTTCACCGCGTTCTGGGATGGGTGTGGACGCCGGAGATTTCGATCAGGACGGGAAGCAGGACCTGGTCGTTGGAAACATCGATTCGCAAACCACATCACTCTACCGCAACGTCGGCAACGAGATGTTCGATGACATTAATTTGAAAACTGGTGTCAGCCAGGCAACGCGCATGATGAGCGGCTGGGGGTTGCGTTTTTTTGATTACGACAATGATGGCTGGCCTGATTTGATCTTCGCAAATGGGCACCCGGATGATGCCGTGGAAACCAGAAATGCCGGCATCGGCTACCGCCAGCCTATCTTGCTAATGCACAACGTCGATGGAGCGAAGATGGATAACGTCAGTGCGCAGGCGGGCCCGGCTTTTACGAAGAAGTACTGTGCCCGGGGACTGGCCGTTGGCGATCTGAATAACGATGGCTACCCCGATGTAGTGTTCGCTGAGAATGGCGGACCAGTTCATATCCTGATGAACACTGCGTCCAGCGGGAATAATTGGGTTGGATTGATTCTCCGGCCGAAGACGACGAATCCCGATGCGATCGGAGCTGTGATTCGCTGGAGCGTAGCAGGAAAGACGTTCTCATTATTGAGAACTGCTGGAGGAAGCTTTTTGTCGAGCCACGACCCGCGCTCAATTTTAGGTGCGGGCAAGAATCAAATTGACTGGATAGAAGTTGCGTGGCCGCCCCCGAGTCATCGAGTAGACCGGATCAACAAGCCGAAGATGAACCACTACGCGACCGTCGTCGAAGGCACTGACGCCTCAAACTAGTGCTGGATGTTGCCGGAAGCGGTGCATGAATTCTTTGTCGTACGTACGTCCATATGGAACAACCTTATGAAAAACGGACTGACTCGGACTCTCTTCCTGCTCATGGTGTTTCTGCTGTGCACCCTGCCCTTTAGCGCACAATCCAATAACGATCCCCATAACCGAGCTGTCAAGATCGCGGAGCAGATGACGCTGGATGAGAAGATCGACTACATCGGCGCGAATATTGTGACTCTTCGTGGCGTCCCCCGGCTTAACGTACCAGACCTACTCATGTCTGACGGCCCTTTTGGAATACGGCAGGACTCCGGATTTCCGTCGACCGTCTACGCAGCCGGCATTGGTCTCGCTGCCTCATGGAATCCAGAGTTGGCCGAGCGCGTTGGATCAGGTATTGGTAGAGACGCTCGCGCGCGTGGCGTTCACTTTGTGCTCGGGCCCGGTGTCAACATTTATCGTGAGCCAATGAATGGCCGAAACTTCGAATACTTCGGCGAAGATCCGTTCCTTGCCTCGGAAATCGCCACGGGATATGTGAAGGGAGTGCAGAGTCAGGGTGTAAGCGCGACCATCAAACATTTCTTCGGAAATAACTCCGAATTTCTCCGTCACGATTCTGATTCCGTCATCGACGAACGCGCAGCGCGGGAAATCTATCTGCCCACGTCCGAGGCAGCCGTAAAGCGGGCCCATGTAGGTTCCATCATGGACTCCTACAACCTCACCAACGGGCTGCACATGACGCAAAACGGATACTTCAATACCGACATCGTCCGCCATGAGTGGGGATTCGACGGCGTCATTATGTCCGACTTTGTTTCGACCTACGACGGTGTTGCTGCCGCGAATGGGGGACTGGATCTGGAAGTGCCCGGTGGACTATCGATGAATGCCAAGACGTTGCTTCCTGCCATTCAGGACGGTCGCGTCAAGGCCTCAACTATCGATGAGAAGGTGGTCCACATTCTCCAGACCGCCGCGCGGTTTGGCTGGCTCGATCGGGCTGCGACCGACCTTTCCGTTTCAACCTATAGTCAAGCAAACCGCCAGCTAGCGCTCCAGTCCGCGCGCGAAACCATGGTGCTGCTGAAGAACGATGGCAACGTTCTGCCACTCGATAAGTCCAAAACGAAGTCCGTACTGGTAGTTGGTCCTGACGCCTATCCCGCGCAGGCCGTGGGCGGCGGAAGCGCTCACACCGCACCATTCGCGTCGGTGAGCATCCTCGAAGGCATCAGCAGCTTCCTCGGAACCTCGAGCGTGGTCTACTACGAGCGTGGCTTGCCTAGTGTGGTCGACCTTGCTCGCTCCACCGAATTCGTGTCGGCTCCGCAGAATGGAGAACGCGGACTGAAACTCGAGATTTTCGACAACCTCGATCTTTCCGGCGTTCCAAAATCATCCGAGACTGTGAATCACATCAATGCCAAAGGGACAACATGGGATGATGTGGCCCAGGACTACGAAGCCGCGGCAGCTTTGTACTTCTCTCCACCGAAAACCGTCTCCCGGCGCTGGACGGGCTATTACGTCGCGGGCAAGAGTGGTCCTTTTGAGATCGTAGTGCAAGGAGATCAGGAAGGCACCGGCAATCGCATTTACGTAGACAACAAGTTAGTGATCGACAATTGGAAGCTGTGCCGTGCTCAACAGCCCCACGTGACCTTGACTCTCTCTGCTGGGCCGCACAAGATTGTCGTCGAGGATTTCCAGAACTCTCAGGTTGGGGGCACGTTGCGCGTTGGCATCGCGGATCAGCACAAGTTAGTGAACGATGCTGCAAGAACACTGGCTACCAAAGTGGACGCTGTGATCATCGCCGTTGGCTTCGATCCCGACAGCGAAGCAGAGGGCTGCGATCGTAGCTTCGAACTACCTTTCGGCCAGGAAGAACTCGCTCTCGAACTATCCGCTGCGAACTCGAAGACTGTGGTTGCGCTCACTGCGGGTGGCAATGTTGATCCTGGAAGCTGGCTCGATCATGTTCCTGCCTATATCGACCTGTTTTATCCCGGGGAGCAAGGCGGGACGGCGCTCGCCGAGATTCTATTCGGGGCCGTCAATCCTTCGGGCCGTCTGCCCGCGACATTCGAGCGCCATCCTGAGGATAATCCCAGCTTCACCAGCTACTATCCAGAAGATGGCAGCAACCGCATCGTCTATAAGAACGGAGTTTTCGTCGGTTATCGTGGGTATGAACATAATGGTGTGACACCACTGTTTCCCTTTGGCTATGGACTTTCCTATACAACTTTCAAGTATGCAAATTTGCGGGTCTCTCCGACTGCTCCGGGTCAACCCGGTCTATATACTGTGAAGTTCGACCTTACAAATACGGGCGAACGCGCCGGAGCTGAAGTCGCGCAGGTTTACGTCTCCGACGGTCACTCCGAGATCGCTCGTCCGCCAAAGGAGTTGAAAGGGTTTGTCAAAGTCACCCTCGAACCGGGGGAGACGAAGCACGTTGTCATTGAACTGAATGCCCGTGCCTTCGCCTACTTCGATGGGGCCACCAAGAAATGGCGTGTAACGCCAGGCACCTTCGGCATTCTCGTGGGTCGATCTGCTGCTCACATCGCTCTCAAGGGCACGGCCGAGGTTTCGCAAGCCATGGAGAACAATGATATGTAAGTCGCGACAATAGAAACGGGGCCCTCTCGAACGTCTTGGGTTCGTAACACTGGTGTACTGCGCGCCAAGGTAATACCGCGTTGCGAGACCTGCTCTCTCCGTTAATATGCAAATACAGGCCCTAGGGGGTCCTCCAAGGGTGGCCTCCCCTTCTTGCTTAGTGCTACTATTTGCCCATGCCCTGCCAGTACCGAACAGAGCGTAAAGAGCCGACTTACCTATTCACGGAAAATATGTCTCAGAGAAGAGTGAATTAGCACGGCGTTTTTTGGATACGCAGGAACGCCTCAACGGGAAAGTGGATAAGGCAAACAACTTTCTGGTAAAGCGGTTCTACAACATCGACCACAATACCTATATTGAAGGAGCACTGCCAGCAAAGACCAAGGAACTGATGGGACTGGTCGCGTCGGCGGTTTTACGTTGCGACGATTGCATCTTTTACCATGCCATACAAGCGTACCGACTGGGCGTGCATCGAGCCGAGCAAGAGGAAGCGCTGAACGTGGCTATGGTGGTCGGGGCCAGCATCGTCATTCCGCATCTGCGGAGAGCGTACGAACTGCTGGCAGAACTTTATGGTTAGTTCCGTTGCCTAGAACGCGTCGATTCCTGTCACACTCTGTCCGATGATCAGCGAGTGCACGTCATGAGTACCTTCATAGGTTTTGACGGACTCGAGATTCATCAGGTGCCGCATGATCGGATAGTCGTCGGCGACGCCGTTGGCACCCAGAATATCTCGCGATAGGCGAGCGCACTCCAACGCCATCCAAACGTTGTTACGCTTGGCCATTGAGATATGTTGGGGCTCGATCTTGCCCGCATCTTTCAAGCGTCCAACCTGCAGGACCAAGAGTTGGGCTTTCGTGATCTCGCTGATCATCCACGTTAACTTGTCTTGAACGAGTTGGTGGGAAGCGATCGGCTGATCGCGCCATTGTTTGCGCAGGAGGGAATACTGCAGAGCGCAGTCGTAGCACGACATCGCTGCGCCGATTGCGCCCCATGCGATTCCGTAACGCGCCTGGTTGAGGCACATGAGTGGGGATCTGAGTCCACCGCTCTTCGGCAGCAGATTCGATTCTGGAACGTGAACATCCTGAAGCGATAGGCCCGAAGTGACCGAGGCGCGCAACGACCACTTGCCATGAATATCGTCCGCCTTGAATCCGGGCCGGTCGGTCTCAACGAGGAATCCGCGAATGCGATCTTTCTCGTCTTCAACTTTTGCCCAGATGATAGCGACGTCGGCGATGGTGCCGGAGGTGATCCACATCTTCTCGCCATTGATGACGTACTCGTTTCCGACTTTTCGGGCGCGTGTGCGCATGCCGCCGGGGTTCGACCCGAAATCCGGTTCGGTCAAGCCGAAGCATCCGAGCTTTTCACCTTTCTGCATCGCGGGCAGCCATTTTTCCTTCTGCTCGTCGCTGCCGAACTCATAAATCGGGTACATGCA
>Ga0335078_10000966_pt1 | contig 43628 bp, 30 predicted proteins | sample Lox_Sample_32_FD_206711 | JGI IMG/M metagenome (GOLD analysis project Ga0335078, IMG submission 206711) | Soil microbial communities from Loxahatchee National Wildlife Refuge, Florida, United States - Lox_Sample_3.2 | ecosystem: Environmental > Terrestrial > Soil > Wetlands | place: USA...
TGGCGCCACACCGCCAGCGCCTGCGGGTAGAGAAGCGGAAGACACGGGGATCGCTGCCGGCACCGAAGGCACGACAATCTGCGTAGCTGGCGCGGGCTGGCCACGCTTGACGCGCAGTTTGACATCGCCACGCTCCAGTTCAAACTCGGCAATGTCTTTCTCGATTAAGAACTCGATGAGTTCTTTGATTTCCTTTTGATTCATCGTTCGCGGTGGGACCCTGCCTGCCTGTCCTGCGCAGGAAATGCCGGATCTTTTTCCTAATTCCTACCCGGCTCAAAATCGCCAAACGTTCAAATCGTAATCAATTCCTTGCTTGTGGGTGTCAACACTGCACAGCCGTCTCCCGTAACCTCAACCATATCCTCGATGCGTACCCCGCCTTTGCCCGGGAGGTAGACGCCTGGTTCGATGGTGATCACCATCCCCGGCTGCAGAACCTCGCTCTGCCCGGCAGCAATTCGCGGCGGCTCGTGAATCTCCAAGCCCACGCCATGGCCCGTCGAGTGCGTGAAATGGCGGTCCAGCCCATTCTTTTTCAGATACTTACGGCCCGCTTGATCGATCTCGCCCACGCCTATGCCGGGCTTCACTGCCTCGACCGCAGCCTGTTGTGCCCCCAGCACGGCGGCATAAACTCGGCGGTCTTCGTCGGAGGGCTGCCCCACGAAGACGGTGCGGGTCATGTCTGAACAATAGCCCGCGAGTATAACACCAAAATCGCAGACGACGAACCCGTGGGCCGGAATGGCGGCTTGCGAAGCGCGCCCGTGCGGCAGCGCCGAACGCGGGCCCGAAGCAATAATGGTGTCAAAAGACATCCCCTCGGCCCCCGCCCGCCGGGCAACATACTCCATCTCGGCGGCGACTTCGGTCTCTTTCACGCCCGGGCGAATCGCCCGCAGGGCGTGTTCGAACAAGCTCGCTCCCAAGTTCACCGCCGCACGCAGGAGAGAGAGTTCGGCCGCATCTTTCACCATGCGAGCCTTCTCCACCAAAGGCGGAGCTTCTCGCAGACGGAATCCGCGGCCCAAACACTTCGCCAGCAGCGCTCGTTGGGCAACGCTGAGATGCTCGCCTTCCACGCCCATAATCAGTGAGCGACGCTTCCTGGCATGGCTCGAAAGCCATTCTCCGGCGGCAGCGATGGGTGACTTGCGAGCAATTACCACGCGGGCTCCCTCCACCTCACTCCGCGCCTGTTCGGTGTAGCGGCCATCAGTGAAAAACAGGCTTTTCGTTGGAGCCACAACCAGGGTTCCGGCGCTGCCGGTAAAGCCACAGAGGTATCGGATGTTGGGAAGATGAGTCACCAGCAGGAAATCGAGACGGCTGCTTTCCAGTTCTTTGCGCAATCTCTTCTGCCGGCCTTTGTGGTCCATTGCAGCCAGTTTAGCAGGCAGAGAATTCTGTCGCGTGCAGTGATCGACCAACCACCCTCGATGTTCTCCGTGGTGGAGAATCTCGACCACAGAGGGCACAGAGAGAATCCAGATCTGGGTCTCCCACTAATCGCAAAGATTAACGTGTCCGCCGCCGGCGAACCTGCCCTAAAAACGAGTCCGCCGGAGCCTTCATCAGGCTACCCGGCGGCTGTTTTGCTGCTAACTCGAACTAACTGACTATGTCTGGATGATGCGCGGAGTGATGAAGAAAATCAGCTCCTGGTTGGTGGTGCTGACATTGGTGTGCTTGAACAGATTGCCCAGGTAGGGGATGTTCCCCAGCAGAGGCACTTGGCTGATCTGCACCGAGTTGTTGGTCTGGATCACGCCACCGATCACCACCGTGCCGCCATCGGTCACCAGCACCTGCGTCGTAGCCTGCTGCGTGATCAGGGTGGGGTTGCCCTGGATGGATTGGCCGAAGTCGGGCGTCGTGTTCTCCACGTCCACGTTCAGGAAGATGGTTCCTTCCGACGTGATCTGCGGAATTACGGTGAGGCGCAGGAAAGCGTCCACGTAAGTTACCGTGGGCGGACCGCCCAACTGGGCCTGAGTGACGATGGGCACGCGCACGCCCTGGCGAACCAGAGCCTGGATGTTGTTCTGCGTCACTACCCGCGGACGGGAAAGAATCTTAACCAGTCCACGCGACTCGGCCATGGTCAGGATCAGATCCAGCTGAATGTTCTTGCTGAAGTTCTGGAAGGTCAGACCGCTGGTCGGGCTGGTGGATGGCAGGTTCGAGAACAAAGGAATCTGGGTCAGCGAGCCTGCGGCGGGAGCGCTGCTGCCGACGATGGGATACAGCGGCTGCAGGCCAAAGACGCCGGCCGGGGACGTTCCAACGCTGCCCGCGCCGCCTACGTTGGTGGTGTGATTGCCCCAGCCGAAGCCAAACTGCGTGCCCAGGTCACGGGCGAAGCTGCGGGTTGCGGCCACTACGCGCGCCTCGATTTCGACCTGCTGGGTCTTGCGGTCCAGCTGGGTCAGAAGCCGGTCGATCACCGGCATCACCGAAGGCACGTCGTGAACGATGATGGCGTTAGTGCGCTCGTCAGCGATTACATCACCACGCTGCGAGGCGAACTTCTTGCAGGTGATGACCAAGTCCTTGGCATGGGCGTAGCTGAGGAACCTGGTAAAGGTCACTTTATCCACTGCCAGGGCTTCGGCGTCGTGCTGCGCGCGGCGCGCTTCCGCTTCATGGCGGAGGGTGTCAATGGTGGCGATGCGCAGAACGTTGCCGTCCAGTTGCCGCGCCAGATCGTTGTTTTTGAGGACGATATCCAGGGCCTGATCCCACGGCACATCATCCAGCACGATGGTCAGGGCACCCTTCACGTTCGGGTCCAGAACCACGTTCAAACCACTGATTTCGTGAATCAGGCGGAAGAAGTCCTTCAAGTCGACGTCTTTCAGGTTGACGGAAATCGGCTCGCCCGTGTACTTGGGTTCAGCGGGCGGCGAGATCTGGGTCATCCCCTGCTTCTGTTCGGCGGCCAGATTCTCTGCCGGCTGCATGGCAGTGGCCGAGGCCGGTTGAGAAGCCTGGGGCTGCATGGAAGCGCTGGGTGTGGGAAGCAGATTACCCTCCGGCTTTTCCACGAACTTGGACGCAGCGTCAGCTGCCCGGACTGTCGGCTCAGCGGCAGCCGAATTCTCTTCGGCGGCCGACTTCGCCTTGTAAGTTGGTTCGAGAACGACAAAGTCATTGGGAGCAGCTGGAGCAGGCTTGGTTTCTGCCAGGGGAGCCGCGGGGGCGGCAGGCGTGTTCTCTGCCACTTGCGTTGGCGCGGGCGCCGCCTCAACCTCCAGCGCAGTGCGATGCATGGAGGCCGGCACCTTGGCTGCCGTCGGCAGCACTACCGCCGGTTTGGAGGCGGGAGCGGCCGGCGCGACGGGATGAAGCTTGAGCACGAACTTGCCGTCGCTGCTGGGCGCAACTTCATAGGTGCAGGCATCGAGCAGATCAATCACCACGCTGGTGGTCGGCGGGGTCTGACCGTCGGTGCCAATGCGCACGCCCTTGATGCCGTCGCTTCCCACGTTCAGGTGGTTGCGGGGAGTCGCGGCCACGGTGTTGGTCAATGTGACCAGAACGCGTGCCGGCGAGGCCAGCGTGCTCACCTTGGGCGCCAGGGACCCGTGGCCGGTAATCTCCACGTTGATCCCATCGGACACGCGCATCACGTCCACCCGTTGCAGGGTGGCATGAGTGGTAGTGTCAGTCGTCGTGCTCTGTGTCTCACCGGCTGCGATCAGTCCGAGAACCAGCAGCGGTAGCAGAACCAGCAGTTGCTTTCGCATTTCCCTTCTCCCCACGGGCTTGCGATCAGCTCGCCTCGTGATTCTTCAAGTTCGTTCCTGCACGCCGCTTTGCAGCGGCGGCATCCCTCCCGGACTACACCGCCGGGGTAAAGATTCTTTTGGTCACTTCCCGTTCAAACGGCTTGCCCAACTTGTCCTGGATCGTCTCTTTGAACACAATCGAGTCGCCCGTGATCTTCACCACGTATCCGTTGAAGACCGGGTCGTTCTCGCGCAGGAAATAAGCCTTGTTCAGAGCGTTGACCACCACCGCGATCATGCCCGAATCCGACTTCACAATGCCGGTCAGGGCAATCTGATCGATGGCCAGGCAGCGCTTGCCCGCGCTGCACCCGCTGCCACCCACGCTGCGGCTCACCACCGGGCTGACGAACGGGTCGCGCTTTCCTTCCGAGCTGTAAGTTTTTTCCGGCTTCTTCGAATCGGGCGGAGTCTTCTTGTCTTCCACCGCCACTACCGGCTTCGGCGCCACCGGCTTGTCAACATGCACAAGGGTGACCTTGGACTTCGCTTTGCTTTTGGCCGCTGCCGGTTTGGCCGCGATCTTGGGCGCGGCGGCTGCAGTGGGCGCCACCTTCACCGCGGTGGTTGCCTTCACTGTCGGAGCGGGCTTGCTGGGCGTCTTGGCAGGCGCCTGTCCGGCCACCGCCAGCGCCGCATTCTGATCGATGGTCTGCTTCTTCTGCACGTTTTGCAGCGTGCTGCGGGTATCCTGAATGACGTCAGGATTCTGCGCGTACGCCGCGCCCGCCGTGATTCCCAGCATCAGAATTGCAGTTTGCAGCCTCATAACCCTCCTCTGGTGCCCTTGCCCGCCTTGGGAACCGGGTTCACCGGCGGAGGGGCGGTATCGTGACTGAAGAACGTCGAAGCCTGGCAAGTCGCCACGATGCTTTCGTTCGCGGCGTACAGGTAGGTGTGTTTCACTTTGGCCTCCGACGCCTTCTTGGTGCTGGCAATCAGCACATTGGAGATGTTGACGATGCGGTCGAGCTTGCCCACGCGGTCAAAGAAGTTCAGCACCGAATAGTACGGTCCATCGATTTCGATATCGAACGGCACTTCGGTGTAGTAGTCATGGGTAGCCACCGGCTTGGATGAGTAGCGCCGGATCTCAATCCCCGTCTTCAGCGCTTCTGCATCCATCATCTTGATGAAGCCGTCGACCTGTTTCTCATCGGGCACGATGCGGCGTTCGATATCCAGCTGTTGCTTCAGATTGGCGACCTGCCGCTCCATGTCCTTGAGCTTGGGCCGGTAGGATTCCAGTTCGGCGTTTTCTTTGACTTTGGCGTTGAGAGTTGTCTGCGCCTTAGCGTTGGCGTCCCGCTTGGTCTTGAACACGGTATAGTTCAAGCCCACGCTCACCAGAACGGCGCCCAGCACCAGGATTGCCCACTGCTTGAGGCTCGGTAGTTCGCTGAAGTTCCCCATAGTCTCCCCGCCTTAGGACTTAGCTTTCTGACAGGTCAGTGTGAACTGAAAAGCCTGCATGTCCTTGATGGTGTCGTCCTGAAACGTTTCTTTGATCTCGATGGTGGTGAAGTGGCCGGTCTTCTGCAAATTCTGAATCAGAGAGGCCACGGCGTCCGCGCTCAGGGCCATGCCCTGAATGTCCACGCTGCCGCCCTGATCCTTCATGGTGTTCAGCCAGACCGCTTCGGTACTGTTGACGGTCTCACCGATGGTGTTCAGCAGTTCCACGGGGCCGGACTGGTTGGCCCGCAGCTGGTCGATCACATCCACCCGCCGCTTGTAGTTATCCGCCTCGCGCTGCCGTTCCAGGTACTGCGCCTTGACGTCGGCCAGCTCCCGGTTCTTGCGCTCCGCCAGCTGCATGTTGGTGGCGATGGTCTGCGCCTGTTTATCCAGACGATGCCAAAACACGTAATTCCAGGCCACGGCCAACGCCAGTACCACCAGGATCTTGATTTTGGGCGAGCCCGGCTCCCCCATACTCATTTCGAGATTGACTGAGGGAACGGCGCTGCGCTTGTTCTTCGGCTTCGGTGCTCCCAGCAGGTTGATTCGAATCATAGGTTTTCAAAACTCCTTAACGCCAAACCCACCGCAACCGCTAATTGTCCGGCGTTCTGCTCGATCAGCATCGTGCCTGCGCCGTCTACCGGCGGCGCGATCTTCTGGAAGGGATTGAAAATCTCTACCGGAAGCGAAAACTCCTGGCGCAAGGCTTCGATCAGGCCGGGAACTTTCGACGATCCCCCAGCCAGATAGATCTTCTCGATGTGCTCTCCCGCCGCGCTGGCGCGGAAGAAGTCGAACGTCTTCTGAATTTCCAGCACGATGATTTCGGTCACTTGCTGCAGAATCGGGGTCTTGGCGTCCTCGCTGACCGTGCCCACTTTGTTGCCCAGCTTCAGCGACTCGGCGTCTTCAAAGCTCAAGTCCAGTTCCTTCTGCAGCGAGTCGGTGTACTGGTGCCCGCCCACGCTGACATCGCGCGGGAACAACGGGGTGGTGCCCTTGACAATGTTGATATTCATGACGCTGGCCCCCAAATTCAGCAGGGCGACGACTTGCCCCGGAGCCGGCTCGTAGTTATACTCGTAGCAGTTCTGCAGGGCCAGGGCGTCGATGTCCACGATAGCCGGGGTCTTGCCCGCCATCGAGAGTACGTTGGTGTAGTTGAGAATCTTGTCCTTCTTGACCGCCACCAGCAGAACATCCATCTGCGGGCTGCCGGCGTCTTCGGAGAGAATCTGATAGTCAAGATTCACGTCCGCCAGGTCGAAAGGAATATGCTGCGCGGCTTCTTTCTGGATGGTCTCGGCTAATTCCTGATCGCTCATGGAAGGCAGCGAAATTTTCTTCACGATCACCGAGTGCCCGCTGACGGCGGTGGCTACGGCGCGCGTCTTGATTTGATTGTCGGTAAACAGTTTCGCAATGGCCGTCGAAACCGTGCCCGAGTCTACGATCATGGAGTCCACGACGATATCCGGAGCCAGCGGTTCCAGCCCGAGGTGCGCCACTTCAATGCCGTTGCGCCCCTTCCGCAGCTCCACCGCCTTGATGCTGGAGGAGCCCACATCCAGACCAACAATCGCCTTCGATCCGAATCCAAACATGTGCCCGCCTTGTAGGGCCGGCGGTTTCGCCGGCTCTGGTTTTTGCCTTACAACGATCCGGCAGCCTTCGCGGCCGCCTTCTTCTTGCTCTTGGCTTCCATCTGGGTCGACTTCTCTTCCATCCACTGGTCGAGCCTCGATTTCTTGAAGCGCCAGCGGTTGCCCAGCTTGAAAGCCGGAATCTTTTGCTCTCCGACGTACTTGTACAGCGTGTCCGGACTCACTCCCAGGTACTGCGAAGCCTGGCGAATGTTCATGACTTCACGCGAGTCGGCCATAGTTCTTTTTTCCTCGGCCACAGAATCTTTTTCGGAGCCCTTTTCGTGGCCGGGGTCAGTGGCCACAGGGCATCGTTGGGAGAGAGAATTCCTCGCACAAAAACCGCATCCGAGTGAATTCCGGTGTGCAGAGCATATATCAACCGCGAAATTCCTCGCAGCGGGGGCAATTTCCGCGTTTTACCGCGTTTTATGCGGGTTTTCTGGAAAGTAACCGGAGGCTACTTTCATACTGCAACTATATCTTGTGGTATGCTAACTTTCTAGCACAATAGGTGGGATCAAAACCTGGGACCCAACGAAACGCATAACCAAAGTACTAGAGACGGTACCAAAGTAGTAGGACGAGCAGCCGGAATAGCCGGACAGCGCACGGCAATTTCGGCTGAAAGCCAGGGCTCAGCCGTCGAGACCGGCCCTTCCTGCTAATCCATTGTGCAATTTGAGGAGGAGACCTTGCGGCTTCTGGATCGTATGCAACCTCTTGGCCTGCTTGCCCTGCGCCTGGTCGTGGGCACTATCATGATCGGCCACGGCTACGGCAAAGTGTTCCACGGTGGCCTGGCGCAGCACGTGGCGCGGGTCAGCAATCTGGGCCTGCCAGGATGGCTGGCTTATCTTTCGGCCTTCACCGAGTTTTTCGGTGGAATGTTGCTGATTGCCGGCTTGTTCACCCGTTGCGTGTCGCTGGCGGTCATGATCGACATGCTGGTCGCCATGTGGAAAGTGCACTGGAAAAACGGCATGTTCGGCAAGGGGGGATACGAGTTGGTGTTGACTGTCGCCACCATCGCCTTTGCCTTGATCTTTTTCGGCGGGGGGCCCATTGCACTGGATGCCATTCGCGGCGGAGGACGGAAAGGCGGCAAACCGTCGAAGGCCTGAGTCATTGCCTGCTCAGCCCCTGTGTCCTCGGTGGTTAACCTGCTGCGGTTCCGCCTCGGTTAGACTTCCTCAAAGATGCAGAACCCGAATCACGGCCTCACCCCTGCCGAACTGCGCAAGCTACGTAGCCTCAAGGATCCACACGGAATCCAGCGCTTCCTCGACGATATGCCATATCACCTGGCCGACACTGCCTGGTCACCGCGGCGGGTCTTACAGGAGAACACCTCGCACTGCTTTGAGGGAGCGACCTTTGCCGCTGCGGCGCTCCGCGCTGTGGGGTACCCACCGCTGGTTCTCGATCTCGAAGCAGAACACGACACCGACCACGTCATCGCCATTTACCGCCACCGCGGCCATTGGGGCGCCGTCGCCAAATCCAACTACACCGGGTGCCGCTACCGCGAGCCGGTCTATCGCTCATTGCGGGAGCTGGCGTTGAGTTATTTCGACGTTTATTTCAATCTGCGCCGCGAGCGCTCCCTGCGCACTTTCTCCCGGCCAGTGAATCTGGCCCGCTTCGACCGCCAACACTGGATGACTACGGGTGAACATCTCTGGTTCGTTGCGGAATACCTGTTCACGATCCATCACTACCGTTTGCTGAGCTCCGCCATGATCAGCAAGCTGCACCGCCTGGACGATCGCTCATTTCGCGCCGGCTGCCTCGGCCGGGCGGAGAAGTGAATCGACAGGCTTTATCTCCCACACGAACTGTCATCTCGACCGGAGCGCGGCCGTTCGCTCGCGAACGGCCAGGTGAAGGGAGATTCGCGAGCGAATCTTCTCCTCCCGCTCACGTGACAATGGATGTATGGCTCAAAAGGAACCTCTCAGCATCCAACCACGTAGCTATGTACATGCGATTGGGCAAGCTTGTGGGTTTCGTCTTCTTACTATCCCTGGCCTCAGCCCAACAAGCGCCATCTCCGCAGGCTGCCAACGCTCCCACCCTCACGCAGGATGAGATTCAGCAACTCATCCGCAAAGCCGCTGATAACGATATGGCCAACGACAAAATGCAGCGCGATTACACCTACCTGCAACGCGAGGAGCAGCACCAGCTCGACGGCAAGGGTAAGGTAACTTCGACCGAGATCAAGACCTCGGAGATTCTGGAAATCTACGGAGAGCAGGTCGAACGCCTGATTTCCAAAGATGACAAGCCGCTCTCGGATAAAGATGCCCGCAAGGAAGACGAAAAGATTCAGAAGCTGATCGACAAGCGCAAGAACGAATCAGCGGAGGACCGAAGAAAGCGCGAGGAGCGAGAAGAAAAAGATCGCGAAGACAGCCGCAAGTTCGTAACCGAAGTTGCCGACGCTTACAATTTCAGCCTCGCCGGCACCGAACTGATCGACGGCCGGGCCAACTACGTGATTGATGCCGAGCCGCGGCCAGGTTACCAGCCTCATATGAAAGAAGCCAAGATTCTCACCAAAGTGCGAGGCCGGATTTGGATCGACCGGGACGAGTCGCAACTGACCAAGTTCGATATTCAATGCATCGATACGATTTCATTCGGGCTCTTCCTGGCGCGCATTCACAAAGGCACCCGCATTCTCTATGAGCAGCGGCGCATTAACAACGAGGTCTGGTTGCCACAGCACATTGCCCTGAAGCTCGACGCGCGCGTGGCCCTGCTCAAGGAATTCAACCTGGCCGACGATATCACTTACCGCGACTACAAGAAATTCCGCGCCGATACAAGAATCGTTCCCGTAAGCGAAGGTTCAGAACGTTGATGGTGGAAGGGGCGTCCTCTGTCAGTTTCGCGGACAAAAAAACTCCTCCTGCGCGAGCAGGAGGAGTTGAGAAACAATCCCATCCACCTGGCTAGAACGTAAACTTTGCCGCCAGCTGAATTCCGCGTGGTGCGCCGCCGCCCAGGAACGGGTTGCCGACGCCGACGTCACCGGTGGCAGTGATCTGGTAACCACCGTTACCGACTTCGCGGTTATTCGCGCCCTGCACAAAGCCGCAGGTGCACGCTGTAGTGATGTTGGCCGCCGGGTCGGCGATGAACGCCGGCAAGACGGGGTTGGCGAAGTTGGGATGGTTCAGAATATTGAAGAAATCCGCGCGCAGCTGCACAGCCACGCGCTCCGTGATCGCGGTATTCTTGTAGATAGCCAGATCCCACTGTTTGTAGGTCGGACCGACCAGAGAATTCCGCCTTAGGTCTCCGTAGTGCCGCGTTCCCGGGACGCAATCCGAAGCGTATCCCGTGTACATACCCGCCGCTTCGGTGCAAGGCATCGCGAACGAACCGAGGTCGATGTAGTCCGCGGGGTTGCGCTTGTGATAGACAATCGGTCCTACCACATCCGGCCGATCGAAGCCATCACCGCCTCCGCTGAAATCGTCCTCGTAGTTGTAGTTGAGGGTGAAGGGTTGGCCGCTCTGCAGAGTGGCAGTGCTATCAAAGCCCCAACCGTTTTTCAGTCGTTGCATGCCGCCACTCATGTGAGGCAATTCATATCCCGCCACCCAGACGAAACGGTTGGGGACGTTGAAGTTCGAGGGACCGTACTCCCGCTGCGGGTTGGTGCTGTCCTGCGGCTGCGCCGCATTGACCACGAAATCTTCGCCGTCGCTGGAGTTGTCGAGCGACTTGGACCACACGTAGTTCACGATGGACATGAAACCGTGGAAGTTGGTGACCCGTAAGCTGGCCTGCAGCGAGTTGTAGTTCGAGGTACCGAAGGAGTTCTCCTGGAAGATATAAACCGCGCCTGAAGCGGTGTTAATGCCGCCAGTGGGGACGGCATAGGGTCGTGGCACGCCGAAGTCATCGATGGAGCCGGTGGTGGCGCAGGTGGCAATCCCATTCGGGCAATCGGCGGCGGTAATCGCCGCCTGGCCCGGCTGATTGATGTCGTAGAAGCGGAAGAGACGATGCCCCTGGGATCCAACGTAGCCCAATTGCATCACCACATTCCTTGAGAACTGCTGTTGAATATTCAGATTGTAGTTCTCGATATATGGTGTCTTGATATTTCGGTCAAAGGAAAAGTCGTCGCACTCCACGGAGCAGCCCGGAGTTCCATAGAGCGGCGTGTTTGGGATGTAAACTCCATTTCTTGACGTATCGAGATTGGGAGCAAAGGCGCTCGAATTAGCGTTCGCCATCTGGACCGGATTGGGGCCGATATTGTTGTAAGCCGGACCGGGCGCATAAAACGTCGGGTACGGTAAGTGGCCAAGCAACATATCCTGTGAGAAAGCGTCAAAGAACAGCCCGTACCCGGCACGCAGAACGGTTTTCCCTCTACCCGTCACATCCCAGGCAATGCTGACTCTGGGCGAGAAATTCTTGTAATCAGGCTGGTAGACGTTGGGCAGACCTCCAGGGCCCACCCGAATCAGGCTTCCGGTGTTTGCCGAAGTGGGTACGAAATCGGAGAACAGATTGTTCTTTTCTGTGACCGGCGCAAAGTAGTCCCACCGCAGACCGTAGTTCAGAGTGATTCGGGGAGCGACACGAAACGAATCCTGAACGTAGAAACCGAAACCATTCTGAGCGGTGTGCCGCAGGGTGTCGCCAGTGTAATCGAAGAGGCCGAAATCCGACTCCTGCGGAGCCATCTCTAACAGGCTTTCCAGATCGTCGAAACGGATTCTCCCTCGAGAATACTTGTCGAAACGCTGCTCGATGCTGGTGCGGTGGTACTCACCGCCGAACTTGAGATCGTGCTTGTTCAGCTTCCAGGAAAAGCTGTCGATGAGCTGATCGTTCGTGTCCACACGTTGCCGCGGGTCGCCGGAGGTGGCGCCAATCTGGGAAAAGAAACCCGCCCCCCCGGTTGGGTTTGGTGCGAGAAGAATGATGGGGCTCCCCTGGGAGTGGCAATCGCCGAAAGTAGTTGGAACATTGCAGAATCCAATGGAACTGGGATCGAAGCTCCGGTCCTGCGGGAAAAAGCCCTCGGCGAAACGATTCCAGCCGACGCGCACTTCGTTGACCTTGGTCGGCGAAACTACTGTGACGTAGGAAATCGACACCAGCTGCACCCGGGTAGGGGTGACAGTGTCAAATCCCGGAAGCTGGCCTCCGCTGGCATTCAGCGCCAGGGGGAATTGCTGGGTGCTGTCACCAAAGAAATAACGACCGCTGATATTGTTGCTGGGATTGAAGCTGTGATCGATTTTGGCGATGAAGCTGCTCAGGTTATTCAATGACGGTGCAATCGCCGTGTAGTCCGGAGCAAAATTTGCACCGGCGAGACATCCCGAAGTGCTTGAAGTCACTCCGGGAATATAGTTCGCGGCATTGTGTGGCCAAAAATTCAACAGGGCCTGACCGATGGGACTGACGGTCCCCCCCGCCATCGCGATGTTGTTCTTGGCCTGAGCGATCTGGGCCAGAGTCGGCACACAAGCCAAACTGACCACGCCTACGTTTTCGCGCTGGCCTTCATAGTCCACGAAGAAGAAGGTCCGGTCCTTTACGATGGGCCCGCCCAGTGAGCCGCCGAACTGGTTGTTGTGAAAAGCCGCTTTGGGAGAGGAAGTAGGATCGAAATAGTTCCGCGCGTCGAGAGCATCATTGCGGAAATACTCGAAGAAATCTCCGTGCAGCCCGTTGGTTCCGCTCTTGGTCACGATATTGACGATCGCGCCGCCGTTGCGTCCGTATTCCGGCTGGAAGTTGGAGAGCACGCGCATATCGGAAACCGCGTCGATCGGCAGAATCGCCGACGGGGTTCCGAATACGCCGGCCTGGTTGATTGCCGGGTCGTTGCGGTAGCCATCGTTCATGTCGGTCCCATCCAGCAGATAGTTATTGGACCGGCCACGAGCGCCGTTCATGCTGAACTCCCCGAAAGAGCCCGGGGAATCGGTGATCTGGTCCGGTGATCCGGTAACGCCCGGCGTCAGGAAAATCAGCTTGGTGTAGTCACGGCCATTGATGGGAAGGTCCTTGACAGTTTCCTGGGTCAGCACACCACCCAACGTGTTGTTGGTGGTTTCCACCAGCGGCAGTTCCTCGCTGGAAACCTCTACTCGCTCCGAGACTTGCCCCGGCTTAAGTGCCACGTCCACGCGGCGCTCGCCGGCAACGTCGACGGCGACATTATTGGTCGCCGAGGTCTGAAAGCCGCTCTGGGAGACGGTCACGGAGTAGGTGCCGATTTGCAGTTCCGGGACGGTATAGCTGCCATCCGCGCTGGTCTTGGTGGTGCGCTCCAGGCCGGTGTTCAAGTTTTTCACCTTCACCGTCGCTCCGGAAACCACTGCTCCGGATGGGTCGGTAACGACACCAAGAATGGTTCCGCGAAACGTCTGGGCCACCAGCGTTGTTGCCACCAACACCACCGCCACCAGGGTGAACTTCAATTTCATGGTCCTTCTCCTCCAACCAGAATGATCTACACTTCCACCGTTATCCTAGAGTTCGCATCCAGATTCGACTTGATCGCAACGTGGCGGACAAGCTAAGTGACTCATGGCCAACTGGAAATAACGGGCCGCGAAGTACTGCAGCAAAATTGTACCCCATGCGAATCACAAAACAAGTGAGAAGGAGGTTTCCGCCCCGGAGTCTTACGACTGTAGAAGGATTGGCGATTTCATTCACGGGGGTGTCGAAATCCTGCTGCGAGAAGCGGGCTCTCATGTTATATTGCAGCCTTACTCGGTTCCCGAGTCCATGGGGTGTGCTCCTCAACAGTTACCACGAGGAGGCTCCATGCCCCGAAAGTCCTTGCTTTTAGCCCTCAGCGTCTGTGTGTGGTGCAGTGTGCTGGCGGCCGCCCGGGACTTGATTCCCGCCGGCACGCTACTGCAATGCACCATTGATGAACCGAACTTTTCCTCCAAGACTGCCCTGGTAGGAGATCCCGTTCTTTGCCATCTTGGCCCCCTGGGTTCTTTTGGCCACTCCATATTTCCGCGCGGAGCCATGCTCGGTGGCCACATGGTGGACTACAAAGATCCCGGCCATTTTGTCGGCAAAGGTTGGATCCAACTGGAGTTTGATCGCATGATCCTTCCCGGCGATCAGGTTCTGCCGCTGGCTGCCAAGGTGATTTCCGCGCCCCATATGAAGGTGGACGCCCAGGGAGACATTCACGGCAAAGGTCATCCTAAGCGTGACGTGGTGGAATGGATGATCCCGGTATTGTGGCCGATCAAGCTGATTACCTTGCCGGCGCGTGGGCCCTATCCGGCTCTCAAGGGCGAAACCCATATCGCGTTGCGCCTGATGGAGGACGTGGAAGTCCCCTTCCCCACGGCCAAGTACGTACCCATGCCCCCGTGGGTCAACCCCGGCCGCTACGACTCCTCTTACTACCCCTCGTCCTTGGATAGCCATGCGCAGCTGCAACCCCGGCTGGCCTCGGCACAAACGGCAACGGTGAGCCCAGCGGCTTACTACAGTCAGGCGGCGCAGCCGGCGACGCAATTGCCGGCTCAACCCGCGGCGCAGACGACGGTTATCGCCCTGAACGATGGCAGCGCCTTCCTGGCTCAGGACTACTGGGTGCAGGATGGACAGCTCTACTGCGTCTCCGCTGACGCAAAGGGGCAGAACTTCCCCCTCGAAAAGATCGACCTCGGCCAGACGGTTCGCGTGAATCGCGAGCGCAACGTAAGCTTCGTGCTGCGCTCGCGCGGCGCGGTGGAGCAGTAGGAAAGCTCGAAAATCGGGGTGCCCCGGCCTTTCGCGTTGGTTGCGAAGGCCGGGGTGTTTTGTCATGCCCGGCACTCCGCGGTTGCTCCGCCCGCCGCTTGCTTTCACAGCCCGGTTTTGTGTATACATGGGCTCGCTTTCCTTGAACCCAGCCCACTTCCAGGAGAACATTTCATGGATCTCTTTCACCGACCCTCTGGTGGACAAGACACCCGTATTGGCCGTGAATGCCAGTTTTGCCGCAACCTGGATCCTGACTTTCTGAGGCGACAGCCGATGGACCGCTTGGTCCAGTCGCAGCTGCAAGACGTTGCCTCCGCTCACATGACCGAAGAGGGTTATGTGAAACACCGCATCGTCGAACTTGCGAAGAAGCGGGCGGCGCTGACGACTGCTGCCTCTCTGGCCCGGTCCGCCTAGAGCGTACGTACATCGAAAGTGTCGCTTCTTTTCGCCCGCAGGGGAATGCAGTTCCACACAACTCGCGAACATGCGGTCGCCGTTCGCGCACGAGGGTGTCCCGGCCTTCACGGTCTGTAACCGATGACTGCCGTTCTACATCACAGAGTAGGGTGATCTCTGTACAGAATTCGGCTGCGCCAATTGGCTAAAATAGAAGCCAGTGGAGTATTTATGACCAGCCAGCATTCCTCCGACCTTCATGAGATTTGCCATCGGCTTCAGGACATGGGTTACCGGCAATCCAAGAAAATACGCATTTATGGACAGGAATTTGTGGTGATTTCAAATCCTTTCCCGGAGGGGAACGGAGTCGCCGTGCGGGCGATTTCAAAAACGGAAACTTTGGAGAGAACTGTCCGCATACCGCTTCCAGTTCTGCAAACCATCAGCAGGAAAAGAGCCGCTTAGAGAGCTGTGGGCTCAGGAATTCTCGCTTGGGCGTTAGGAGCCGTTCTCAGCGATAGCGGCGTACCTCGCCATCGCGGATTCCACAATCTCGTTGATCAGGTCGGTGTAGTTGCGGCCGGAGGCCTTAGCTGCCATGGCGAATTCCTGCTTGCTGGAAAGCCATGGATTCGGGTTGGCTTCAATGACATACACTTCGCCCTTGGGCGTCAGACGCATATCGATGCGGCCGTAGTCGCGCAACTTGACGGCGTGGTAAGCGGCCAGTCCCGTGGCCTGGAGTTTGGCCACCGTTTCTTCATCCATGCCGCTCACCAGGTGTGATTTCGTGAGCTTGTGGGCTTGCGTATCCTTCTCGAACTTTACGTCGTAGCTGGCGATCTTGGGAGTGCCTTCCGGCAAGCGTGAGAGGTCAAGTTCCACCAGAGGCAACGCCTGGGCATGCTCGTAACTGCCGAGAACCGCGGCGTAGATTTCGCGGCCTTCGATATACTCTTCGATCAGGGCGGGCGAGTCGAACTCGTTCTGAATGTATTCGACGCGTTCCATCAGCTCCTTCACGCTGTTAACCACCGCCTCGGCAGTGATGCCGATCGATCCATCCTCCCAGACCGGCTTTACGATCAACGGGAACTCGACGTCATGGGCGTGCTCGATGCGGCCACGATAGGCAGTCGCGAAGAACGGAGTCTTGATGCCGTGGAAGGCAAACATCTTCTTCGCCGTAGCTTTATCCTGTGCCAGAAAATGGGCATGCGGGCCACCGCCGGTGTAGCGGATGCCCAGCAAATCCATGTAGGCGGCGACGTTCATCTCTTTGGTGTCGTCTCCCGCGAAGGATTCGGTCAGGTTGAACACTAAGTCCGCTCCGCACCTGGCCAGGGCAGTCAGGCACGGAGGAGTTCCGTCCAACACCTGATAAAAGGGCTCATGGCCCAGTTTCTCCAGAGCTTCAAAAATCTCCTCCCGGTCTTCTTTCTCCCGCCGGGTTTTGCTTTGCGGCTTTTTCTTCTTCTTGGCCGACGGTTTTGGCTCCTCGACCTGAGGCTCAGCCTCGTCCTCTCCCCAGATGTCGTAGAGCACCGCCACCTTCAGCTTGGCACTGGTCATCTCGGGCTCCGGTTTCCGGGCGACGCATTCGAGCTGAGAATCACGTTGATTGTCATCCTGAGCAAACCTTTTTTGTGCCGCACCTCACCCCTGTTAAAACTCATGGCTGCACAAACTTTCCTCTGGTCATGTAGTTCATGGCCAGCGCGGTCGCATACACCGTGATCTGGATCAAATGCTCCGATTCCCGCTGCGAGTCTGCGTAGAGATTCAGCTCGCCCAGCCTTTTTTCGATCAATTCGATCAACTTCTTGATCAGCGGGCGCTGCGCCCCCGTCCAATAAACGACTTTGTCGATCACCGTCTTGCGGTGCTCGTGGAGAACCTGCTGGGCGGAGCCAGCACCCTTTCTCTTTCGGGAAGCGTCGAAAATGTCTTTCAGATCGGTATCGAGCGCCAAGTCTCCCAAAGCAAACTCTTCGCCATTGCGGCGATAAAAATCGCCGACCGTCATTTCCATCTCCTCCACGGTCACGTCGGTCTGACCGCGGCGGCGGACAGGGTCGGTGTTGCGCAATGCGCGCGCAATGCGGTCCATGTAGCGTAACTTCGCCATCGCACCCCAACCGCGATAGCGCGTGCGCCATGCTGAACGGGGCGTCAACCACACGGCGAAGGTTTCGGCAAAGTCCTCGTCGGGATGCTTCTGCGCATACCAGCCCGCGAGGTAGCGCACATGATTCCGCGAAAATGGAATGGGGCGGTAGTTATCATGATAAGGACGGCGAAATGGGCCGAAGAGTTGCTTCCATTCCGGCGTGCGGTGCAGCTTGTAGGCATAGTTAAACGCGTGCCCCGCTTCGTGCCGCAGGTACATCATGATTTCGCGCGCGTCCTCCAGATCGTTCGTCTCCTTTTCAAGCTTTGCCAATTCCGGATCAGCCAAATAAAAAGGAATCCCGATGACCGGTTCACCGGAGGGGCATCCCCACTCGTCCGTCAGATAACACGCGGGATGAAATTTCGCCAGCTTCTTGCTTTCCAATTCTCGATACAAGCGCTGCACGAAATGTTCGACCGGTGAGCCTTCGATCTTCAGGCCCAACTCGCGAATGGGCTTTTCCAGAATCTGCTGCACAGCCGTTCGTGATTGTTCAGTGTCGGACACGCGATCTCGTCAGGAATAACCGTCGAGTCACCGCACAACAGCGGGAGAGGAAGGGGCAGTCCAATGCAAGTATAGAGAATAACAAATGAAGGCGCGCGATTCTAAGATGACTACCGATCAGGACCTAAAGATAGTTACGAAGAACAAGGACTAGAACAGTACAGAAGGCCGAGAGCGCCGAGAAAAGTAAGAACATTTCCTCCGTGCTCTCGGCGTCCTCTGCGATTATAGCTTTTGCGTCTGCTCAGGTATCGATTTGAACATCTTCACCACCGGAAGCCCCAGGCCATTGGGAAGCGGCACGTCAAATCGTTCCGCCGCAGAAAATCCCCGGGCTTCATACATCGGCACGCCGGGAAGAGTTGCGGCCAATTCAAGGCGCAAGAAACCGTGCTGCCGCGCGGCGGTTTCACAAGCTTCCAGAATCCTGCTGCCGATCCCCCGCCGCTCCCATCCCGGGCGAATAAAGAAGGCGCGAATTCTCGCTGCCTCCCGCGCCGGGTCCAACCAGCTGTCGTCTTTCCCGGAAACGTGATCGCTGCCGAAAAGAGTTTTACGCGGGCTCCATCCGCCGCAGCCGACGATCATAGAGTCCGCTTCGGCGACAAAGTAGGTTCCATCGCGAATCAACTGTGTATCCACGCCGAAAACCGTGCCCAGTGCGCCTTCCATTTGAGCTGTTGTGTAACAGGTTGCCTGCAGAATTCGCACGGACCTGCCGATCAGATCCTGTAATACCGGCACTTCGTCAAGAGCCGCCAGGCGAATCGTGGTTTGCATTCGGGAATCCGGCGCGATCGATCATTTAGTCGCGATCACATCGTACGGCCGCATCATCTCATTATCCTCGTGTTCGAGAATGTGGCAATGCCACACATAGCGTCCAGTGTAGCCCTCAAAGCGGACGATGATGCGGGTAATCATCCCGGGATCGGCGCGGACCGTATCCTTCCAGCCTGCCTCACTGGGGTCGGGTGGAATCGGGTCTCCCCGGTAGGTCAGAACGCCGCGGTTCAGATAAGCGAAGGCATCGAAGCGGCGACGGTCCAGAATCTGAAAGCGCACCAGATGAAGGTGGATGGGATGTGAGTCTTCGGTCACGTTCATCAGGTTCCATATCTCAACCGAATTCAGCGCCGGATTCTCGGTCACCGGCATGTTCCAGTGAGTGTTGTTCAGAAGCAGAGTAACTGGATCCCCACGCATATCATCGATTTCTCCCAGCGTCAGTACCCGCGTCTTCACCGCTTCGGACTCTGCAATCCTGGGGACTGGCCGCAACGCGGAGGGCAACGAACTCGTGTCGGTCGCCCTGGTTCGCGCCACTTTGAACTGCATCACCGGCACCACACCGTTATTGAGAACAACTTGCTCCCCAGGATGATCGCTGAAATCCACAACCAGATCCGCCCGTTCGGCCGGAGCCAGCATCACCAGCTTAAGCGGCACCGGCGCCGGCAGAAGTCCCTGATCGGTTCCAATTTGTTGCAATAACTGTCCGCTCGAAAGTGACAGACGAAAGAATCTGGCATTTGCGCCGTTGAGCACCCGAAAACGATACTTGCGTGGCTCCACTTCCAGAAAGGGGAATATCTTCCCGTTCACCAGAACCGTATTCCCAAAGAACTCCGACACCCACGGCGAACGTGGCGGCACCCCGACCGGGTAATAGAGCTGGCCCATCTCATCGAAGGTGCGGTCGTAAAGCACCAGTGGGACTTCGTATTTACCCCGCGGCAGGTTGAGCGCATCCTCCACTGGATCTCGGATGATGCAAAGCCCCAGCAATCCGGCAAACACGTTAAGCCGGTTAATTCCGAGAGCGTGGTCGTGGTACCAGAGCAGCGCAGCATCCTGTTGGTTGGGATAATAATAAAGAGCCGACTTGCCAGGCACATACCAGTTTTCGGGATATCCGTCACTCTCGGCCGGCACCTTTGCGCCGTGCAAATGAACTACGCTACGCACCTCCGGCTTGTCGGCTTCCGCTCCGTGCAGGGTGTGATCAATGGGTAAGAAGTGCGTTGCAGGCAGCTCGTTGGCCCACTCAACCAGCATTCCCTTGCCATTCTGCGTCTCCAAAGTGGGTCCTGGTGACGACGAGCCGAAGCCCCAGAACCGGGTAGGCTTAACATCACGGTGAACCTTGCTTTCGATTTGCCGCATAGGCAGACGGTAGTAAGGAATCTTGACATTAGGGTTGGCTGGGTTCGGCCGGAATTCAGTCGCCTGGGCAACTTCCGGAATGGGCAGCGGATCGACAAACTGCGACAGAGTATCGGGATCGAGCACCGGCTTCATCCGGGGCGGAGGCTGCCGGCTCGCCGGATGTTGCAACACCAGAGCGGCAGCAGTCATCCCGCTCTGCCGCAGAAATCCTCGTCGCGTGATGGACACTCTTGGAGATCTCCTTTTCCAAACTCCGAGTCGCTAGCTTACATCAGCAGCAACAAAGAACAGGCATACCGGAGGATTCGCCCGGCATGCCTGCTCTTTGTCTCAACTCTCTGTTAAACCATCGTGTGTGCAATGATGAGACGCCGCCGTAAGTGATCGGCGACCCACTTTGGTTAGCGCTCCCTACGGAATCTGCTCTCCACTGCCCGGGTTCAGAATCAGATACCCGTCGTGACGCTCGTGAGTGAAGTCGAACATCTGGCTGATCGAGCTCGCGATCCCGTCGAATGAGCCCTGCCCGATGCGCTGTCCGCTGAGCCAGTTGTCTTCAATGAAGCGAATGACGGAGGTTTGGTCGGTCACGGTATGGTCGACAAAATTCTCCCTCGCCCAGGGTGAAATCACCAACAGCGGCTGCCGCGGACCATATCCGCAGCGTCCGAGAGCGTGCAGGTTCTTGGCATCAACGCCGGGCAGCGACAAGCCACCGGTTCCGCAGGCATTGGTTCCGGTAAGCGCGTCCGCCGTACCCGTGGACTGGTTCACGATCGGTGACATTTGATGGTCGTACCAGCCGTCCGAGTCGTCGTAAAGAATCACCACCGCCGTGTTTTTCCACGTCGGCTGTTCCTGCAGGAAGTTGATCAGTCTAACGACGAATGTTTGTTCGTCCAATGGATCAGAGTAACCGGCATGGCCATCCTGGTATCCCGGCGCCTTGATAAAACTGACTGCCGGAAAATTCCCAGCCTGAACCGCGGCGTAGAAATCATCGACATCATAGTTGTGGTTGGCTGGGCCGTTGTGCCCAATCTCGAAAATGGATTTCGGACGGGCATGGGTCGGATTGGCGGTGGAAGCCCAGTATCCGAAGAAAGAATGGTGGGGGATGTAATCGCTGGTTGTGCCGGCGAGTCCGGTCGAGTCGCGGTTACAGCCGGTCGAGCCATCGGAATTCTTGAGCTTCAGGTTAAAACCGCCCATGAACGATCCCCAGGTGACGCCGGCTGCATTCAAAAGATCGCCGATATTCTTTCCGCTAAGCTGCGCCTGGCCGCTGCCCGAGCAAACGTCGTTGAGCGGATCGGGGTCGCCGATGATGGTCAGCGATCCGTTCCCGCCGTCGACTGTGCCGTCGCTTCCGGCGGCCGCCCCATTGGTCTGACCTGAAGTCAGGTTGATCACACCTGGTGTGGACGGACCAAACGTGGTGCTGAAAGAATTGTCACTCATGGCAAAGTGCTGCGCATAGTTCCACAAAGCGGTCACGGTATTGCCGTCGAAGTAGCCCAGGTTCAGGCCGTTCGTGCTGGTCACTCCCCCGCCCGCCGGCGGTGGCCCCGCGGTTCCTGCGAACTCCGGGAACAGGTCCAGCGCGCCGGCATCGAAGGCTTGCTGCTCCGCGGTGTAGTCATGATTCTGGTCGGCGGTCACGGCCTGCGAGCGATCCAGGCGGAACGGATTGGTGGCGCCGGTGCCGTTTGCCGGATTCAGGTTGGGATTGTTATTCAACAGCGCGTTGGTAAAACCATTCACCGTGGGAGTTCCGGGCCGGGCAAAGAACTTCGGTTCACCGCCGGGATTCGTCGCATTGGGGTAGGTCCCGAAGTAGTGATCGAAGGAGATGTTTTCGTTGAAGATCACAACCACGTGCTCAATGGGCGTCGCGGTTTTGGAAGCCGCCCATGCGGGCGCGGCACTTGGTCCCAGGCCGATCGTCATGGCCATCAGGGCGGCCATTAACTTCCTGGGGGTAGCGCATGCTTGCATCGCTTTGAACATTCTTTTCCTCCGTCCTGCGGCCAGCTGCGGGTCTCGAAAAAACGAACTGGCCGAGGAAGGGACAGACTAAATACCTTGTGCGGCACGGGTGTGACGCTACTGTTAAAGGTGAATGAATTACTGTAAAAATATTGTCACGACTCGAAGATGCAGGCGGGGGTATCGTCCTTCGCGAGGCCGGAATGCAGCGCAGCCAAAGCGTGAGCGGAAGAAAGTCTATACCGCCGGCCGGCGCCGCTTCGTGCTTACCACGTGTAGTAACCGGGATGCGGCCGCCGTCGTGGTGCAGGGAATGCAATCACAGCCTTCATAAGAAGGAGATTGCCAGGCCGCAATCGCATCCAGCCGATATCCCACTCCGCGGATCGTCTTGAGATAGGTCGGCTTGGCACGGTCGGGTTCGATTTTCTCCCGGATGCGCCGGATGCAGGCGTCGACGCTGCGCGGAGTCACGAACTGCATATCCCCCCAGACCGCGTCCAGCAGCAGATCACGCGTAAACACCTGCCCGCGATGCCGCGCCAGGTACTCGATCAAGCGAAACTCCAGACTGGTGGTCGGCACCTCGCTGCCGCGCACGCAGACTTTCATGGCCAGACTATCGATCACCAGATCGGCAGCATCTTTTCCGTTGCCCGCCAGCGACGGCGAAAAACGGCGCAGCACGGCTTGCACCCGCGCCACCAGTTCCCGGGAACTGAAGGGCTTGAGCATGCAATCGTCCGCTCCCGATTCAAGCGCCAGAATGCGATGCTCTTCGGCGGCTTCTGCCAGCAGAAAAACCAGCGGCGTGCCCATCAGAACGGGATTCTCGCGAATGCGCCGGCACAGGTTCAGCCCGCTGCCACCGGGCAGCATAAGTGACAGTAAAATGAGCGCCGGCGGGGTCACTTCCGCTTCCGCGATGACTTCGGCGTTTGAAAAAGTACGCACGGCGTAGCCTGCCTTCTCCAGGCATGCCCGCGCCTCCTGGCAAATCTCCGCCTCACCGTCAATCACAAAAATGAGCTGTCGCATGCTTAAGTCGCCACTTTCAGACGCGCTCCACCAGCAACCTCCAAAGAAGAATGCTTGGGCTGCTGGCTCGGTTAACAGGCTGTAGTGCGAGAGTGTAGCCCCGCAAAGGTTACGGTGAGGTGACCGGGAGATGAATGCTATGTAAATTTTCAGCACCGCGGGCGGTGGGAAGCCCGCCGGCATGGGCATCACACGCCGTCGTGATCTGGATCACATTCAAACAACACACGTCGGATCTAAACTAGACCTGTCGATGTGGCGTCACAGGGGGACATCGAGTGAAGAACGGAAAACATTCCAGAACCGCGCAGAATGGAACTCATCTGCTGCGCATTCACAAGTTGCACTTGGGACTTTATGCAAGGGTAGCCTCGGAGTTGGGGGTCAGTCCCTCATACGTCAGCCTGGTGGCCAATGGGATCCGCCGATCTGAGAAAATCGAGAAGGTACTGATACAAGAGATCGCGAAGATTCATGCCAGCGCCCGCTGACGGCTGTTTTGATTCTCGAATGGCAGCGACTTGCGTAGAACAAAATGTCCGGTCGGGGTAACGGTCGCCGGAACTATGGCGTAATTTGCGTGGGCTGGACGCTGGTTCCCGTTCTGCCAAACTCATACTTCAGCATCCATTGACTGGCGACGTTCTGGCCGTCCTTGCGCGGGGGCACAAACCTCCAGCCCGGCGCCGCCCGCAGCGCCAGGGCCGCGAAAAACTTGCTCGGCCCCGCCGACAACAGCCTGCTGCCGACTACTTTCCCCGAGCCATCGACGGACACTTTCACCTGCACTTTGACCTGGCCGTGGATAGTGTTGCTTGCGCTTCTGGGAACTTCGGGTAACGACTTTTCCGCGACAGCTCCCGGGGAATCACTGGGCAGAACCGGAGAGGGCGGCAATGATCTGGCTCCTTCTGTGGTTGCCGGCGTTTGCTCGGGAGCCTTTGCACCCTTATTAGTGTTCGAATGTCGATTGAGCAAGAGGGCGCCGATTAGAACGACCAGCACCAGGCATGCTGCCACAATTGCAACGGCAGTCTTTTTCTTTTTAGGGATTTCACGAGGCGGCGGGACCGTTTGCGGCTCAGGAGCAACCGGCTCCGGCCGCAAATGCGCAACAATTTCGGGCACCGTCCACCTGCGCCCCGGGTCGCGCACCAGGCAATGTTGCGCAATCTCACGAAATGGCGATGGTAATGCTGTCAACGCATAGGAGCCACCCGATACCGGCCGCTGGGTCAGAACCTCTACCAGCGTCACCCCAAGCGACCACACGTCGCAGGCCGGCGTCCACGGTTCACCACTCACAATCTCAGGCGAAAAATAGGCATTTGGCTTTACGCCGCAGCTGCTTTCCCCTGCCGCCCGCAGTCCGTCGCTCGGAAGTTTGACTTGATCGCCGATCGCCATAATGTTCGAGGGCTGCAGGTCGCTGAACACTAAGCTCTGACTGTGAACATAGGAGAGAACTTCAAGAAGCGGCGGGAGCAGGTCGCTGCACTCTGCAGGTGTAAGCGGCCGGCTGGGCAAAATCTGCGCCAGGTTTTCGTCTGCATACTCGCTCACGGCGTAAAGCAGCTTGCTTCCTTCCAGCTCGCATTCCCCCGTGTGATAAACGCGGAGCAGGTTAGGGTGAGCCAGTTTTGTTGCGATATACAGGCTGCGGAGCTGGGCTTCCCGTTGCTGCGGGCGAGTGCAGATAAGTTTGATCGCCGCTCTGTCCGCTCCCTGCCACGGGCCGGTCAGAAATACGGCGCTGTGTTCGGAGCTTCCCAGGTACTGATGGAGGGGAAATCTGCCGTCGACGACTTGGCCTTCCCAATGTCTCCAGTTTTCGGGCACTTTGTTTCACCCTTGGGGCCGCCAGAGTGAAGCCATTGTAAGCTATTGAGGGGCGAAGAGTAAGCATTCGCAAGGACCGGGGGTTGGATGGCCGGTGGGACGAGCCTGGCTGGTCCGTGGTGCGGACGAATTGGGGCGTTACGGCTTCTGCGGCTTTAAATCACAAGCCTTGCGCACCTGATCCAGATTCAAGCCCGCCGGCGAGAACTCCGCAATCCGGGGACCGCGAGGAGACAGGAATTCAATCTTGAAAATATTGGCTTGAATGAGTTGACGGGTGGTTCCTTTATCCATGGCAAGGAAGTCGCCATTCACCCAGTTCCAGCCGTGATGGCTGTGGCTGTTGTCGACGCGGACCGTGACCTCCATCTGCGGCTGTCCCCAGAAACCGGGCCGGTTGGGCCGTCCCAGGTCTCCGTTGGGACGAAAATCGCTCAGCGTCCACTTGCCGTTCGTACAGAAAATGCTGACCGCGGGACGGTAGTCGCCGTCCAGAAAATTGTCCGCGGGAAGCCAAAACTTGACCCGCTTGGCAGCGGTCATTTTGTCTTCTGAACTGGACGTCATCCATTTACCGCCAGCGCTGATGGCATTGTCCTGGGCACACAGAGCCACTGCCGCCAGAAGCAATGCGAAGTACGCAAGAAAATGTTTCCCAGTCACCTTCGACCGATTCATCTCGTGTTCAGACCCCAGTGTTTTCAAGTGCGCTCCCGACTCAATAAACGGGCGTTCGTGTTTCGGGAAAGGGCACGGCCCTGAGCCGTGCCGCGAAAGTCCGCAACGCGCCAACGGCATGGCTGAAGCCATGCCCTCCCCAAAACTCCAACGTTTTTTCAGCCATCACGACGGCCGCTCTAACTTATTAGTTATAAACCCGCGGGAATGAAAAAGTTGCGGCCAACAGGTAGCGGCGGTGGTTCGAGGGATGAATTAAAGATGTAGGCGCGAGCGTTACCGCTCACGGCGCAAGGGTCAGAATGAATAGGAAAGACCGCCCATGGGGACCACCTTGGCGCGCAGGCCACCGTTATCCAGTTTGATCAGCACGTTGGCCGTGATCAGCAGATGTCCGACGGGATTAATCTTGGTGCCGATGGCCAGGTTATTCGTGCCATAGGAATCGGAAATTGGCTCGACACTGCTGAAAGATCCGGTTTGCCCTGGAATTGTGATGCTGGTGGGCGAGGTGATTTGTGGGGCGTTGAAGAAATGCTGGCCGAGCAAGTCCGCGACCACGGTTACACGCTTGGTGATGCCCGCATCCACACCGCCGGAGTAAAAGAAGAAACCGGGCATCTCTTGCTCAATGCCCAACCGGTTGGTGGCCAGAAAAGAAGTTCCGTTCCACTGATACCCGAGATCGAGATGAGGCGTGACCTTGCCGGTCCGGGAAAATGCCACGTAAGGCTTAACCCCGACGGCGCCCGATCCCAGAAAGTTGCGATCGTCGCCGGAAGGCACGCGCAGTTCTGTACCCAGCGCCATGCGAAAGCGCTGCTTCTTGAGTAGTGTGCCTTTGGCGGAAAAAATTACGTCGCCGATGCCGCTGGCCGAGCCTGGTATGAACTCTTTAAACGATGCTCTCGCCGTGGAGATGGTGCTGTACTCGGTGCCTGTCGAACTTACGCCCATCGAGATTCTTTCGAAAGGAATGGCCACGGAGACGTCCACCCGGCTGGTAAGTCCGAAGGAAGCGAAAATGGCGTACTGCTCGACCTTGGTGTCAACCCGGTCGCGAGTTGCGGTGTAAACCGTGTCGCCGTTGGCTGGATTGAAAAATGTGAAAACGATGGGAATGTTAGTCAGGTTCGTACCATCGATTTCGGAGAAGCCGAAGTGTTGATAGGTGAAGGCCACGTACAGTTTGTGCCGTCCAATCGTCTCGGCCCGCTCGCTGAGAATGGGCCCGAAACTCTGGTTGGAAGCGGTGTAGACGCCAAGCGATTTGTCGAAGGTAAAGACGAAACCGGAAGCCGGCGTCGCCAGCGGCAGTTGGGTGATCTGCGTGCCGAAAGCCTCGTTGAAGAAATTAAATTGCGAGACCGTTGTGTGGAAGGCCGTCGGGATCAGGCAAAACAACTTGGTGGAAGCGCAGTTCTGGGCGCCGGCCCCTGCCGGAACCATCAGGTAGCTGAATATCGCGATCACGACTGCACGCTTTAGCATTGCGTCCCCTCGTATGACTGCAGCCCGGTTCTAGATTCCTGGAAAATGTGTTCTTCCCGCGGTTCCTTTACTGTCCGGTGACGGTGAGAGGCACGATTAGAGATGTCTGTACAAAGCCTGTGGGCGCCTTGCCCCCGTTAGCCGGCACGTCCACAACGGTAACGTAATACTGGCCCGCTGGAGTGGCCTGTTTGCCGCCGCTCCCTCCCGTCCCCGAAGTAGACGGCGCCGTAAATCCTCCGCCGCACGAAACCAGGAAGATCACCATGCAGGTCAGAAGGCCGAGAGCCACGTGTCGCAAAAATCTCTTCCTTCCCGCCCTTCCGAATCCCGCGCACAAACCCATAAACGTCATACCGGGAAACGCGAGCCAGGACGCGTAGAATGGCGCCACGCGTTTGGACGCCGGTGCCCGCAGCTCCGCCGCCGTTCCCGAGGTTTGAATGCTGATGGTCACGCTCTGGGGAGTGTCGGTCAAAGTCATGGTCGCAGGATTCGAGGTGCACTCGAGGCCCAGATTGGTTGCCGGCTGAGTTGTCCCGTTGACGGCCGTAACCGTGGTGCACTCGAAAGTGACCACCGGGTTCGCAGTAGAATTCGGAGGCGCGGTCAGCATCAGCGGGGTGTCCGAGGATTGTCCAGCAAACACTGGAGGCGGAGCCTGCTGCGACACCAGCGTGACCTGCGCAAAGGCCGGCGCGCCGGTCTGCCCTGAAGCATTGGTCGCGGTGAGAGTCACCGAATAAGTCCCCACTGCGGCGTAGGTATGCTTGGTGCTCACGGCCGCGGTGGTACCCATGGTCAGGCCTGAGTCGTCTCCCCAGTTGATACTTGTCCCTACTGTCGTGGTGGCGCATGTAGCTGTGAACGTCACCTGCAAACCCGTCGCACCCGGACCGAATGCCAAGTTGCTGCATGTGGGAGGCAGAGTGATCAAAACCGTGATCGTCGCCGTGTTGCTGTCTTTACTTCCCGCCGAATTGCTCACCCGCACCCAATAGCTAGTCGCGACCTGCAAAGCAGGAGTCGTAAACGATGCACTCGTCGCGCCACTGATGGGATTTGTAGTGTCCCCGCTTTGGCCCTGGAACCACTGATAGCTCAGAGGCAGGGTGCCGCTCGCCACCACGGTCAGCGTGGCACGCTGCCCACCGTTGATCGTCTGGCTGAGAGGCTGGGTCGTAATCTGCGGCGCGCTCGGCGGTATGACCGTAATGGTCGCTGTGTTGCTGTCCTGACTTCCGGCACCATTCGTGACCCGCACCCAGTAGCTGGTTGTCGTGGCCAGGGCCGGAGTTGTGAATGAGCTACTCGTCGCGCCGTTGACGGGATTTGTAGTGACGCCGCTCAGCCCTTGATACCACTGGTAGGTCAGGGGCGCAGTTCCCGTGGCTGTCACTGTCAGCGTCGCGGTCTGGCCAAGGTTGATCGTCTGACTTGCTGGCTGGGTGGTAATTTGCACGGGAACCGGGGTTCCTGTTCCGGTCAGAGTCACGGAAGAGTTTGGCAGGTTCAATCCCAGCGAGAGTGTAGTGCTGTAGGCGATCAGAGCGGTGGGCGTGAAGGTGACCTGGAAGGTGCAAGCAGCTCCCGGAACCAGCACAAGCGCCGCTCCGCTGATCGGGCAATCATTGGTTTGAGCAAAGCCCGCGCCGGTCGTGATCGGCCCGAAGAATAAAGGCGCACTGCCCGTATTGGTCAGTGTCACGGGCTTGGAAGCACTCGTGGTATTGATATTCTGATTGCCGAACGCCAGCGTGAGCGTACTTAGAGAAACTTCGCCCGATTGATCGACAACCGATACCGTGTTGTCCCCGGAGTTGGCGACCGCGAGGTCCAGACGTCCATCTCCGTTGAAATCGGCATAGGCCGCGGCGACAGGTTGACTGCCGACACCGGTGCTTATCCCTCCTTTGAACGTCCCGTCTCCGTTCCCGAGATCGAAGAATACCAAACCGCCGTTACCTACCAACGCCAAGTCGAGCTTGCTGTCGCCGTTGAAATCGGCTGTCCTGACGAAAACCAAATCCTGCGACGCGATTGGCTCGCCATTCTTCTCGGTGAATGTTAAGTCACCGTTACCCAGCAGGACCGTGAGGATGCCAGTCGAGCCGTCAGTGATCGCCAGGTCGAGTTTGCCGTCGCCGTTGAAATCGCCCGTGGTCAGACTCGAAGGCGTGGACAAGGTCACGAGCGGTTGCGTCGAAGCAGCCGTGAACGTCCCGTCGCCGTCGCCGAGCAGGATGTAGACCCATGGACTTGATTCCACGGCGACCGCCAGGTCGAGGATGCCATCGCCGTTGAAATCGCCGGTGACGAGCGCAGTCGCTGTGCCCGCCACTGCCACGCTAGGGCCAGGGGTAAAGGTCCCATCCCCGTTGCCCAGAAATACGAAGACGCTGGGAACAGAGTTTATGCTGGTCGCCAGTGCCAGATCGAGCTTGCCATCCCCATTAAAGTCACCCGCGATCACCTGCGCCGAAGTGGCGCCCCCGTTAAATACATCCGCCGTTGTGCCACTGGTGAAGGTTCCATCTCCGTTCCCCAGAAACATGTCGATTTCGGAGCACGTGCTGCCGTCATCGCAACTGACGGAGTCGTTGACCACGACTGCTAAGTCAGCGTTGCCGTCTCCATTGAAGTCGCCGACGACTGCTGAAATCGCATTCAAGCCGGTCGTTAACGAAGTTCCGGCAGTGAACGTTCCATCACCATTCCCCAGCAGGATCGAAACGGTTCCCGCCGTGGCGCACGTAATATCGGTGCCGCACTTATTGACCACCGCCAAATCGGGTTTGCCATCTTTATTGAAATCCGCAAACACCACCGCAACCGGCGTTTGTCCGACATTGTCGGTGAACGTGCCGAACGTCAGCGAGGCGGTCGGGCTGGTAATCAGGAACGGTACCGATTTCGATAGCCCTCCTCCCGGACCAGGATTGGTCACTGAGATCGAAACCGTGCCGAAGGACGTGATATTCGCGGCGGGAACGCTGGCCGTCAACTGGCCCTGATTGACGAAGGTGGTGGTTAGCGGCGCTCCGTTCCAGTTCACTGTCGCATTCGATGCAAATCCCGTCCCGTTCACCGTCAACGTAAACCCGACTCCTCCGGGCGGAGTGGCGCTCGGCACAAGAGGCTCATTAATCAACGGCAGGGGTGAAACCCGCATCGCGGCCACGCCCGCAGGAAAAGTCCCCACGGTGAACGGAGTGGTGACGGAGTTGTTCCCGGTGGCGATGATGGAAACCGTGCCGTCGAAAGCGTTGGTGACGTAAACAATGCCACCGCTGCGTCCCACCGCCAGGCCCGTCGGGTCTTGCCCGACGGTGATTTGCGAGAGCGGGGTGTTAGTGCTGGTGGGCACAGTATAAACGGTCGTTTCTCTTTGACTGTCCGTCCCGCTGGGAATGCCAAGGTAAAGAGTTTTACTGGGCGCAATCGCAAAGCCGTAGTCGGAGGCCAAAAAAACACCGATGTCGACGGGAGTGCCCACTACCGGCAATTGGTTACTGATTTCAATCTCGTAGATCTCCTCGTCCCCGGCTGTAGGACCGCTTGCCGAAATTGCCATGATGTAAATAAAAGCGCTGTCCGCTGTGACTGCGATGGAACTGGGCGACTGGCTGGCGGATGTGCCCGCAATCTGGATGTTCGTCACCGCGTTGGTGGATAAGTTGATGGCGTCGATGCAGGCGACTCCCGGGGTTGGGCATTCGTCCGCCGCATACGCAAACAATCCGTTGGGAGCCATGGCGATTGCCGTCGGGAAAGTGACTTTAGAGCTGATGGTGGCTGCGATCGTATTGTTACTAATCTTGATCACGTCGATCGCAGGAACACCGGGCTCGGTAACGTAGGCAAAATTTCCGTCCGGCGTGATGGCGATCGCGGTCGGATTACCCGAAAGCGTGATCGTACTGGTTACGGTACTCGTCGCGGTGTCGATGACCTCCAGCGTGCCGTTTGACCCTTCCGCCACATACACTGTGGAGTTATCTGGCGTGATGGCCACTCCCGTAGGGCCCCCACCCTCGGCCAGCTGTATGGTCGCGATCACTGTATTGTTATTGCCGAGCACCGAAAGGGTATCGGCGCTGGAGTTCGCGACATAGGCGCAGGGGAAGTCAGCCGAATTCGATGGGCAGCCCGTAACTTGCGCCGCCGCTGGCCATGCCGGCAGAAGCAGGAGCAGAAGCGCTGCCAGCAGAGTGCTTGCCCTGCGTGCGGTGACCTTGCGAGGAAGTTCGGGGAAACCCAACGAAACAAAGCCGATACTGTGCATGGAAAACTCTCAGTTTGAAGGAAAGAGGGACGGAAGCATAGCGAGAAGCGGGGGCAAAGTCAAGAACTATTGCACCGATTTCGGTTCACCTCGCTCCAAGGTTCCTGGATCAATCGGCGCGCACGGTCTTCACCAGCCAGTTACCGTTCGCCCGGTTTAACACGATGTCAACAGAATCCGTTTGCGACGGTTGCACCTTGCCCGCGATGGTATAACGCACCGACTGCTGGCAGCGAATGGTGGCGCCGTCGCCGCTCACCGAAGGATCTCCGCAGTCGAGCTGCACGTGTACGGCTTGCGCATTCTCGAAGGCAGACTTGAGCGCCTTCTTCTGATTTTTGTTCATGCCTGGCCAGATCTTCTGCAACTCGTCGAGGCTCTCGCTTTCATAAGCCTCCTTGTAACGGTCGAGAGCCGTGAAGATCGCCTTCTTCTCGGGCGGCATGCCTGCGGTAGTGGCATCGGGTGGCTTCGCATTCGCCATCAATACCGGCTGCTGCGGTTGAGCCGGCAAGTTGGAAGGCGCTGCAATGGGAGTGGACGGCTGCGGAGAGCTCGTAGGCTGGTTGCCGCCCGCAGTGCTGGGCACTGGGGTTGCGGGTGTTGACGATCCTGAACCGGAACCTTGGTTTGTGAAGGGCGTCGCTTTTCCCGCGGAAGGCTGGGGCATAGTCTTTGTCGGATTCGCCTTGCTGGTCGCTGGCCGGGTCACAGCCTCGCGCTTTGCGGCCAGCTCCATGCCGTTGGGCGCGGCCGTCTTCGCCGCAGATTCATTGTCGCCGCTGGCCTTGACAACCGGGGTCTGCGGCTGTGCAGGAGGCGTTGGTTCAACGGTAATGGTGGAGGGCACGGGTGGCGGATTGGACGGACTATTCTGTTGGGCAGCACTCTGCGCCGGCGGAGTTTTGCGCGAGTGCATGACGATGCCAATCGCGGATCCGATGACAAGAACTGCCGCGACCGCACCGCCGATAAGCAGATTACGGCGACTTGCAATCCCGGACACTGCGTCCGCGCCCAGCCCGCCTGGCAGCTGATCCGCTCCTGCAAATTGCCCCCCGCTGGCCGGCACCTGAAACATCCCGGGATCGGTCGACCGTCGCCGCTCCGCCACGGCCCCCTCGTCGCCCGGGGAAGGCATCACCGGCGGTGGAGTGAGCACTCCGATTCCCGACGCTTGCCTCTGGCCGACGGCTTTCTGTTGGGCTGCGGCAATGGCACGCACCCGGGCTTCTTCTTCCAGGCGCGAAACCCGGTCGATTTCGCGTGCCAGGCCGGGATACTGCTCGTGAACTTCGCGCACTTGCAGCCACTCCTGCAAAGCCTCGTTGTAGCGCTTGTCGCGCTCGAGTTTCTTCGCCTGCTGCACCAGGTTGAGCACCATTTTGCGGCGCTCTTGCACCACCTGCAGGGTTTGTCCCCAATCGGCGTGAGCGGGATACTTCTTGCGCGCGGTTTCCAGAATTTTGATCTGCCGGTCCAGGTCCGGCTCGCCTGCCAGTTGACGCTCCACTGCTTCGACCACCTGCTGCTTGCGGGCCGCCTCAACCAGTGCGCCGAATTCCGGAGACCTCGAGTAAGTCGCGGGCTGCGCATCCAGAAACTCGACCGCGCGGTCGGCCGCGCCATCGCGCAAAAATTGTTCCGTCTTGGCGATGGCGGCCTGCAGATCCCGCTGAAAATCTTCGCCGCGGCGCCGGGTCTCCTGCAGGATGACGCGCAGTTGCTCATCGTCGACCCGCCGCAATGTGCTTTCCAGGAGTTCGATGGCTGGGTCGTACTTGCAGTCGCCGATCAAGTGCTTGGCGCTGCGAATGGCGTCCTCGACGGCTTTGCGGTTGGCTTCCTTGAGTTCCTGCTCGCGGGCGACGCGCAACAGGTCGTCAATTTCCGGAGAGTGCACAAAACGCACCTGCGCTGCCTGCAGAATCCGCACCGCTTCGCCGTATGCGTTCCTGCCGAGCGCGTCTCTCGCCTGTTGCAGGCTAAGATTCTTGGCCCTTTCCGCCTCGTCCCTTGCCACCCGCTCCTGCACCATGGTCAGCAGAGCCTCCAGCTGGGGCTCCTGGGGAATTTTGCGTAAAGCGGTTTGCAGGAGGGTTCGCGCTTTGGCAGCCTGATCGGCATCCAGCAACTGTCGCGCGGCGGCGATTTGTTCGCGGATAAACGCCTTCTGCTCGGCATCCAGGCGCTGCTTCTCAGCTAATTCCTTGAGCTGCGCCAGGCTGCGCTCTCCGGGAAAGCGGCGCAAGCCCTCGGCAATCTCGGCGAGCGCGGCATCGTAATCCTCGCGGCTGAGAGCTTCGTCGACCTGGCGGCCGATTCGTTCCAATTCCTTGCGGCGCTGCTCCTGCTCGTTGCGGGTAACCAACTCCTGCACCATGGCGAGCAGAGTTTCCAGCTGCGGTTCGCGGGGAGCCTTCTTCACCGCTGCCTGCAAAAGCGCCAGAGCTTCGTTCGCCTGGGCCGCATCCAGCAACTCACGCGCGGCTGCTATCTGCTGACTGACGAAATTCTTTCGTTCCGCGGCAACCCGCTGCCGGTCCGCCAGGGCTTTGAGCTGAGCCAGCGTGCGGTCCTGGGGAAACTGCCGTAATCCCTCGTCCAGTTTCAGCGAAGCAGTTTCAAAATCGTCGTGATTCAGCGCGTCCTCAACTTCACGGCTGATCCGCGCCAGTTCCTTCCGCAAGCGTTCCTGTTCACGTTCCGCGGCGATCTCATCGAGGAGAGCGCGCACCTGCGTGCCTTGCGTGTCCAGGGCTTCGGCCTGCTTCAAGATCCCGACCGCAGCCGTCAGGTTGCGAGCGCTCACTTCCTTGCGCGCCGATTGCAGCAAGGCCTCCAACTGACGCTGGCGTGAGCGTTCCACCCAGTCACGATGGATCAGCCGGTAGAGCGCCTTGGCCTGGGTGTTATCGGAATTGATTTCGAGAGCTTCATCCGCGGCTTCCTTGGCCGCATCCAGGTCGCCACGCTCGTGCGCCTCCTCGGCCCGGCGCAGCGCCCGATTCAGCTCTTCTGCCTTGATCTTCGCTTCCCGCACCCGCTCATAAAACTTGCCCATGTCGGGAGCCATGGTTTCGTTGGCCGCCGCCTGATCCAGATACTGCAGCGCCGCATCGAAATCTCCGCGGGAAAAACTCTCTTCGGCATTCGCCTGGAGTTGCCGCGCCAGCGCACCTGCCTCTTCCTTTTCAATCGTCTGTTGCAGCTCGCGCATCAGGCGGATGGCTTTGGTGTGTTTCTGATCGAGCTTGAGAAGCTGTTGCAGCCAGGCGCGCGCCTGCTTCCAGTTGCCTTTTCCCCAAGCCTCTTCCGCCTCCTGCAAGTGCCGGTTGACCAGATCCTGCTTCAGCTGCTCATAAACCTGCAGAAGATCCAGCGCCAACTCGTCGGCAGTCTGGTAACGTTCGTCACGATTCTTGGCCAGAGCGCGCAGAATAATCGACTCCAGTTCCTTGGGATGGCCCTCCAGGAACTGCGTCATCGGAGGAGGCGGTTCGTGAATAATTTTCAGCAGCGTCGACGCGCTGCTGTCGCCTTCAAACGGCAGAGAGTTGGTGAAGAGCTGGTACAGAACCACGCCCAGAGAAAAAATATCGGTGCGCGCATCGACCGAGCGGCCGTGAATCTGCTCGGGCGACATGTAGTTCACGCTGCCCATGATCTGCCCGGTGCGCGTCAGGGTATTGCTGGCGACGTGGGCGATGCCAAAATCCACCAGCTTGGCGCTGCCGTCCTTGAGCACCATGATGTTGCCGGGCTTGATGTCGCGGTGCACGATGCCGCGCCCGTGGGCATAACTCAATCCGCGGCAGGCTTCGATCACGTAGTGAACTTTTTCGGCGGCGGATAGCAGACGGCGGGAGGTCACGATCGAATCCAGGCTCTCCCCTTCCAGAAACTCCATCACCAGATACGGGCTGCCGTCCTGATCTCCGGTGTCATAAACGGTGACAATGTTGGGATGCTGCAGGCTGGCCGTAGACTGGGCTTCGCGGTAGAAACGCTTGAGGAGCTCGGGGTCCTCAGCGTAGCCCACGGTCATCATCTTGATGGCGACCAGCCGGTCCAGACGGGGATCAGTGGCCTTGTAGACCACGCCCATGCCGCCGCGGCCGAGAATGCTGAGAATCTCGTATTTGCCGATTTTGCTGAGCTGGTTCAAAGTTACTACTCTGTTAATACGGGCGCGATCGCAAAACAGAGTAAGAATACGCCCAAGCGCTGCCCCGGGAGTCCGCGCCAGTCAAGGCTTTGCCGGCACCCATTCGACTTGGGTGCACGTTATGCGCCAAATCGGGGGAGACAGGGTCGGCCCGGCGCTGCGCCAGCCGAACCAATATAGCCTATCTGACCACCCAGCGGGGGCTCATTTGGCGGACGGCGGGCGGGAGGGTGAAAGTACTTGCACATTTTGGAGGGCATACAACCCTCCTCCGGGGAAAGCCTCCGGAAGTTGCCTTACCGCAGTTTCAGTTCGGGATAGAAGCCGAAGTTTGAGAGTTCGATCTCATCTCCGCCGGGGAGATAAAAGCCAAAGTTGCCGCTGCTGAGGTTGTCGCCGGGCTGGGTCCACGAATCGAGCGTCACCCAGGTATTGCCCTGCTGAATCTGGTGAACGATGCGATTGCCCGAAACTGTCACCTGAAAGGTACGCGGTTTTTTCTTCTCTGTTTTGAAGGGCACTTTCAGGGCTTCGGTGGTATCGCCGTCATGAACGATGCTGCGATAAAAATTATTCTCGTCCATCTGAAAGAGCTCGTAGTTTCTCTCGTCGGTGTAATGGAAAAACCACTGCAGGCGATGCCCTTTGTCGAGGATCGCGCTGAACACGAACGTTCCAGCTGTCGGCGCGGTTTTGAATAAGACAAACTTTCCGCCTTTGTGCACGAACCATTCGTTGTTCGGCTTCCAGCCGCCAGCGTCCTCGAAATCCTGCATCCCGCCCGGCGCGAGCGATAGCGGACCAATACTGCGAACCTGCCCGGCTACGACTTCAAGCGAAGCGGTGCGAGTAAAACCGCCATTATGCACCGCCAGTTCGTAGGTTCCCGGCGGCACACTCAACGGAGCACCGCTGCTCACTTTGTAGGTGTCTTTGCCGCGGGTGAGAACGACATTCGCATCCGCCGGCGTGAACGCGATCTTCACCTGCCCACCCGACGCATCCAAAGCCGCTTCCGCTCCCAGCGCCACCGTGCCGCCGTCGGCAAAATGCTCTTTTAGAGTTTTCGATTTAAAGCCCTCTTTTCGCAGCTCCAGCGTGTGGTCACCCGGGCTCACGGTGTTGAACCCGAACGTTCCATCCGGTCCCACCGCACCGACTGACGCGTTGTCTATTAACACCGTGCTGCCTGGCGTCCCGTTCTGAATGACGAGAGAAGCGACGTGCGGAACCGCCTGCAGCGTGAAGCTGAGCCGCGCCTGCTCGCCTTTGTGAACCGAAACGTGTTGCTCCGTCGTATTTTGGAAGCCCTTCTTGGCGACCCGAACCCGGTAATCCCGCGGGGTAAGATTCGTTATCAGCAGTTGCCCGCCGTGCGTGTTGTGCTTCTGCAACTGATCGTTGAGGTACACCTGAGCGTTGTCTTCCGTCACCACTAGCAGGCTGCCGATATTCTGGTTCGAAAGAATGAACACCGTGAGCGTCGGGCTGGTCTTCATCTCGAGGTCGAGAGTATGTTGGTCACCGCCGAGCTTCATCGCCAGCGAATGCGATCCCGCCGGTATTCCGGAAACATCAGCGCCATCTTTGCCGAAATCAATTCCCGCTTGCCCATCCACACTCAGCGTGCTCTTTGGCGTGCTGGAGGTAATGTGCAGCTGATTTCCGTTGCTGCTGACGACCACCGCTTCTACACCGCGCGCCTCCAAAGCACTCTTGACTGCAGGTTGAGTAGCATTGTCGGTGCTGAAGGCGAAGGAGACCTGCGCCTGAGGAGCTGTGAACGTCAGCTTGTGGTCCCCCGAGTTCAGATTTTGCGAAGACCACTGTGCGCCTTCCAGGTCTGCCGCGCCCTGACCATCGAGTGAAATCTTTCCATTCCCGATATCGGAGACGACCCGCACCGCGGGCGCCGCCGGTTGCAAGGTCAATTCGATTCCGCTGGGCGTGCCCGGTTGTGCGTCGAGCGAAGTGGCGGCTGGCTGGTAGCCATCCAGCCGGGCTTCGATCTGATAGTTGCCGGGGGGCAGGCTCAAATCAAGGTCCGAGGTGCCGCGGCTCTCGCCATTGACCAGAACCGTCGCACCCGGCGGGTTGGTGTGCACGTGGAAGGCAAGAGCCGTTGCCACGACCGCGGGTTGCGAACGCGTACGATGACTGAGCTTCACGACAGCCAGCACACCGATCAAGAGCAAAACTAGGACTCCTGCTCCGATGGCGATGGCCTTCACCGGAAGTGCTCCCAGATCCATTTTCGGCAATGACAATCGCTGCCCAAGACTGGGTGATGGACCAGCGGGCGCAACCGGCGGCCGTGTAGCCGTGCCGCTGCGGACTACGCGAGTCGTAGTGCGGCCACCCGGCCGCGGCGGAGCGGTCGCATCCTTGTTAAGGTCAAGCGGCGGAATCGGAGTGGTCGCACGTGGCGGGGGAACAGCCCCAGGAGAAAAGAGGCGGGTAGCGCTTTGCGACTCCGGCAGTTCGGCGGGCGGTTCAACCATCGGCGGTTCTGGAACCAGCGGCTTGGCCGCGACTGGTGGCTTTGGCGCAACCGGAGTCTTCACGGCCGGGGGCGGCACGGGAGTCACCCGCTTCGCCGCCACTTCTCGCTCCCGCTGCTGGCGCTGCGCCTGCAGCTCTCTTTGCAGGCCGTCCCGCATCTGGGTGAGCCGCGGATCATTTATGTAGATTGCGAGGCTATCTTCGACTTTCGTCAGAGCTCCGGCAATATTCCCCGCCGCCTGCAGGCTCACGGCCTGCAGCAGGCACTGGTCGATGGCATACTGCTTCTTGCGCTCCAGCACCGCCGTTCGCATGCTGCGCGCCCCGGCGTGTCCGGGATTCAATTCCAAAGCTTCCTGAACCAGTTCCTCCGCGCTCTTCCAGTCCGTATCAATGAGGCTGCGCGCCTGGTCGATGAGTCCGTCGCACAAGGCCAGGCCGGTAATTGGGCTGTTCGGATCCAGTTGTTGCGCCTGCCGCAGCAGCTTGACCCCTTCCGTAAACTGCTTTTGCGAGCACAGCCGCTGCCCCTCGTGGGCAAGATTCAGGGCGGGATTGCTGGGCTGCGCCGGCGCGCTCGGCGGCTGCACTGGAGGACTGGTGGGCCGCTTCTCCGCTATAGGAGCGCCCGCCTGAGGATCGGTGGGAGACCGCTTGTCGAAGCTGCGGAAAAAATTATCGAAGGCCAGACTGGTGCTGGCTTCTTCTTTCACTCGCACTCGAATCTCCGGCTCGAAGGTTCGCGGACGCTGCGCCTCGGGAGGCTCGGCTACATCTACCGGCTCGTTTCGGACAGCCTTTTCGAGCGCGTTGCCGAACTCAGCCGCGGAGGCAAAGCGATCCCCCGGCTGCTTCGCCATTGCGGCGCGCAGTACGCGGGCAATCGTCTCATTGACCTGGGAGTTGAGTTCAGAAGCCAGTGGAGGGGTACGCGTGAGGATGGCCGCAATCACCTCCTCTTCTTTGGTGCGGCGGAAGGCCTGTCTTCCGGTCAGCGCCTCGTAGCAGATTACGCTCAGGGAAAAGATGTCGGATGCCGGCGACACCGGCTTGTTTTGCGCCAGCTCGGGAGAAAGATAGAACGGATTTCTCTTGTTGTCGGTGCTGAGCAGGCGCGACGTGCCAAAGTCGCTGACCTTCACGGACTCGTCGTCCAGGAGAAAGATGTTGCTGGGTTTCAAATCGCCGTGTACCAGGTCGCGCTCGTGGGCGGTCTGCAGAGCCCGGCAAGCGTCGGAAACAATTTGAATGGTCCGTTCCACGGTCAGCCGATGGCTCGCCGTCTGCATCAGAGTTTGCAGACTCGTGCCTGACAGCAGTGGCATCACGAAGAAAAGTTTCTTGCCGCCGCCCTCTTCGAGTTCGCTGATGTCCAGGATTTCAAGAATGTTGGGATGCTTGATCAGCGAGAGTATTGCGCAATCCTTCTTGAACAACTGCAGCGTCACCGCGTCTGGAAAAACGTTCAGTAGTTTCAGCGCCACCTCGGTGCCGGCCACCGTATCGTAGGCGCGATAAACCACCCCCGCATCCCCCTGGCCGAGGACTTCCTTGATATCGTAACGACCCGAAATGTTCCGCGGCACAACTGGAGTGGACATCGCATTCCCACCTTCAAGCAGGTCTGAAAAGCTCTTTTAATGCATGGGGGAACCGCAGCCCTGAAAAAGCTACCGGAGCAAGCAGCCAGCGCCTCCGAGGGGCCCAATATCCCCTGAAGACAAGCATCAATCTTACTCCAAAAGATATTCTTGAGCGATAAAAATTGGCACGCAGCGCATGGACATTTGTCTGTGTCAGGTTCATATTGTGAACCTCACCGGGAACATCTGCCCGGATAGGGATGCGGCAAGTTCTCCAGGAGCGGCGATGGCAAAACCCTTCGATTTTGGCGAAGTCAACCTTTCGGCTGGGGGGGACGAATCGCCCGCCACGCCGGAATCGGATCCTCCTTTCCGTGTCGCGATCCTCGGCGACTTCAGCGGCCGGAAAAGCCGCGGTGTCTGCGACGCAGGCTCCATTGCCAACCGCCGTCAAGTCCAGATCGACCGCGACAACTTTGAGGAGGTGTTCGCAAAACTGGCGCCGGAGATCCAATTGCATCTCGGGGGCGCCGCTGCAGCCCTAAGTCTGCGATTCTCGGATTTTGAGGAATTTCATCCCGATCGCCTCTTCGAACGCGACGCGCTGTTTCAGCGTCTCAGGTCGATCCGTATGCGGCTCGAGGATCCCGCCAGTTTTGCAGCCGTCGCCCAGGAACTGGGATTGGTTTCCGCCGAGCCGCCTCCGTCAAAAACAAATGTGAGCGAACTCCGGCCTTCAGTTGTCCCGTCCGCACGAAGCATTGCCAGCGGCAGTCTGCTCGACCAGACTATTGAGCAGACCGAGCACCGAGCGCCGGATGAGAAAACGAAACGCCCTGACGAACTACAGGCCTTCGTGCGGCGGGTCACCGAGCCGCACCTCGTCGCTGCGCCTGATCCGCGTCGAAGCGAAGTCATGGACGCGATTGATCGAGCCATCAGTGCACAGATGCGTGCTGTGCTGCGCTCACCCGATTTCCGGGAACTCGAGGCGGCTTGGCGAGCCGTGTTTCTACTGGTGCGCCGGGTGGAGACCAGTTCGCAGCTCAAGCTCTGCCTGATTGACATCTCGAGCGACGAACTCGCCGCCGACCTGGGTTCGACTTCTGACCTCCGCTCCACCGGCATCTACCGGTTATTGGTTGAAAAGAGCGTGGGTACGCCGGGCGGGGAACCCTGGGCGCTGATTGCGGGCAACTACACTTTCGGAACAGATCGCCATGATCTAGAAGTGCTCGGTAGGTTGGGAAAGATTGCCGCGACGGCGGGTGCGCCGTTCCTGGCTGCGGCGAGCCCACGCTTGCTGGGGTGCGCCTCGCTTGCCGCCACTCCCGATCCGCGAGACTGGACACAGGATGCAAACAGCGCCTGGCGAATCCTGCGCAGACTGCCTGAGGCCGCTGCCATCGGTCTGGCGCTGCCACGATTTCTGCTGCGTCTCCCCTACGGCAAAAAAACCGATCCCATCGAGTCGTTCGACTTCGAAGAAATGCCGGATGCGCCGGCACACGAAAACTACTTGTGGGGCAATCCCGCTTTTGTGTGTGCCATCTTGCTGGCTCAATCGTTCAGTGAATACGGGTGGGGGCTTCGTCCCGGCGCCATTTCTGAGCTCAGCGGACTGCCGTTGTATGTTTACCAGCAGAACGGAGAGTCTGCCTTGCAACCTTGCACCGAAGCTCTTCTCACCGAACAGGCCGCTGAGCTCATTCTGGAGACCGGCCTTATGCCGGTCCTGGCTCTAAAAGGAAAAGACAGCGTGCGGTTGGCCAGATTGCAATCGATTGCCGAGCCCTTGCGGCCTCTGGCGGCCCGATGGAACGGCTGAAAGAGGCGAACTGCGGACCACGGGAAGCTTTTGCTGCCCGGTATGTGGGGAGTGGAAAATCCAGCAGTCTTAGGACTCTTGACTCCGTTTTCGCCTTGTGATAAACCAATGCACCACTTGACTTTGCGTCAGGGGGCGTCTGCCAACAGGCGCCGAGTTGGGCTCCGCCTTCAAGTAGTCCACTGGCTTATTTTCGAATCCACGCGAAAGGAAGCAGGCCGGATTTGGGGTGAGGCGTCCGACCGGGAGCTTTCCCGGTATCTCGGAGTGAGAGGGAGAACCACATGGCTAAGCAAAGCACACAGCAAAAGTTGAGTCGAGTGCGCCCGCCTCGGGTCCACATCACTTACGACGTTGAAACCGGCGATGCCATTGAGATGAAGGAGCTGCCTTTCGTGGTGGGGGTCCTGGGTGATTTCACCGGTCAACCGGAGCAGCCTCTGCCCAAGCTCAAAGAGCGCCGCTTTGTCGAGGTGAATCCCGACAATTTCGATTCTGTGCTGGAAAGCATGAGCCCTCATCTCGCTTTTTCCGTCGAGAACAAGCTCAGCGAAGATCCCAACGCCGGCCAATTAAAGGTGGATTTGCACTTCAAGAGCCTGGAAGACTTCGAACCGGAGCAGGTCGCGCGGCAGGTCAAGCCGCTGCGAGAACTGCTGGATCTCCGCACCCGCCTGGCCGATCTGAAGGGCACGTTGCAGACCAACGAAAAGCTGGATGAAGCTTTGCTGGAAGCGGTGAGCAAGACAGACAAGTTGGACAAGCTGAAGTCAGAGCTTGGTGGCAAGGAGGAATCCAATGGCTGAGGTACAAAAATCAGGTGGGGCGCCGGCAGTAGCGGAACAGGTATCGGAGGCCAGTCTTCTCGATCAGATCATTCAGCAAGGGCGTTTCACCGACACCAGCGCGCGCGAGCGGGGCAAGAACCTGGTCAAGGAATTCGTCAGCCAGGTGCTCGAAGGATCGATGACGATTGGGCGCGACGCGGATCAAATGATTACTGCCCGCATCGCCCAGATTGACCACCTGGTTTCGCTGCAGCTGAACGAAGTCATGCACAACCCCGCGCTGCAAAAGCTGGAAGGCACATGGCGCGGTCTTCGCTATCTTCTCGATCAGTCGGAAACCGGCACCCAACTCAGAATTCGCATCCTGAATGCCTCCAAGAAAGATTTGTTGCGCGACTTGCAACGAGCCCCGGAGTTTGATCAGAGTGCGTTGTTCAAGAAGGTCTATGAGGATGAATTCGGCATCTTTGGCGGCGAGCCCTTCGCTACCCTGGTTGGCGATTACGAATTCAGCAAACATCCCGAGGATCTGGAGTTGCTGGAAAAAGTCTCGCAGGTGGCAGCGGCCGCGCACGCGCCCTTCATCTCCGCGGCCTCTTCCGAGTTGCTGAACATGCCGAGCTACACCGGCCTCGATCAGCCACGCGACATCGCCAAGATCTTCGACAGCACGGAGTACGCCAAGTGGAAGTCTTTCCGCGAAAGCGAGGATTCCAAGTATGTCAGTCTCACCTGCCCCCGCGTCCTGATGCGCCTGCCCTACGGCAAAGACACCAAGCCGGTGGAAGGGTTTAATTACGAGGAAGGCGTGGATGGCACGGATCACTCCAAGTATCTCTGGGGGAACGCCGCTTATGCGCTGGCCGCAAGGATGACGACTGCCTTCTCCCAGTTTGGCTGGTGCGTGGCCATTCGCGGAGTGGAGGGTGGCGGTTTGGTGGAAGGTCTTCCCTCCCACACCTTCCGCACGGATCAGGGCGACGTTGCGCTCAAGTGCCCGACCGAGATCGCCATTACCGACCGGCGCGAGAAAGAGCTGGCAGACCAGGGCCTGGTGCCTTTGGTGCACTGCAAAGGCACCGACAAAGCTGCTTTCTTCAGCATCCAGTCCTGCAATAAACCCAAGATCTACGATCTGGATTCCGCCACCGCCAACGCCCGCATTTCGGCGCAGTTGCCCTACATGATGGCAACCTGTCGTTTTGCCCACTATCTCAAGGCGATGATGCGCGACAAGATCGGCAGCTTCATGTCTCGGGAAGATTGCTGGCGCTACCTGAATCGCTGGATCGGCCAGTATGTGACCCAGGACGAGAAAGCCAACCAGGCCACCAAAGCCAAGTTTCCTTTGCGTGAAGCGCGCGTGGATGTGGAGGAGGTTAAGGGCAAGCCTGGCGTTTACCGGGCCATCACTTATCTTCGGCCACATTTCCAACTCGACGAGCTAAGTGTTTCTCTGCGGCTTGTGGCGGAACTGCCAGCCTCGGCGAGAAAATAGCTCCGCTTTCTGTGGCGGAGAACAC
>Ga0335078_10000967_pt1 | contig 43623 bp, 47 predicted proteins | sample Lox_Sample_32_FD_206711 | JGI IMG/M metagenome (GOLD analysis project Ga0335078, IMG submission 206711) | Soil microbial communities from Loxahatchee National Wildlife Refuge, Florida, United States - Lox_Sample_3.2 | ecosystem: Environmental > Terrestrial > Soil > Wetlands | place: USA...
GCGGAGCCGTATTGGAGTGCCTTTTCACTTAAATCTGCACGCCGGATCTCCCTCCAGAAGGCGTCGTTCAGTGAAGTGCCACCAACATGCAGGTGCACGGCGATTTCTTTCCAATCGAATCCTTCGCTGTGGCGGTTCAGGACTGTTCGAATCCCGATAAGAAGCTTGAGACTGTACTTCTGGAAGCCCCAGCGACGGAATTGCATTGTTAGCAGACGCCACGAGGCAATACGTTGGATTTCGTTTTCAGAGCGAGGTTTTGGGATGGCTGGCATAACAACCTCCGAGAAGGCTAGCAGGGGCCGTGATGTCGGCGAATGGCGCGTGGTCTGGATTACCCGATTAAACCCAAGGTCCACCTGACAGTTGCAGGAAAATCTTTGCTTTGCGGTGGAGAAAGTTGCGATTTGGCCCGTGGTCCCCCTACGCCCGAGAAGAGGGGCGGAGAACCTTACTTAAAGCTAGCGTGCAGGAAATCGTGCACGAAAATAATTGTTGAAATTTCTGGCTGAAATCGGCATACGCTGGCCGCTGCCACTGGCCTCGGATTGGAGTTTCCTCGCCCCGTCTTTTTAACGAAAGGAGGTTCTACGGAAGGAGCAGTGTGTCCCGACGTGCTCTGATGGCGATCGCACCCTCCGAAAACAGCAGTATGGGCGCAGGCGACAGTGTCCGCGGACGACGCACATTCCGCTGGCCGAAGGAAGCCCGAGACCTGGTCCGCGAATACAACCAACAAGAAAGGCAAGGCCAGGAACGCGGCGAATCGGATCAAAGCGTCATCGTAAGTCGACTTGCTGAGATCTCGGGAAACCCCCGAGATGCCTGCATACGCTTCCTTCAGGAACTCGGAGTGCATCGGAAGCGCACTTACCGGGAATGGACAAAACCCGAACAACAACGTCTCCTCGATTTAATCACAACGATGCCAGTGGCCGACGTTGCCAAGGTACTCCGCCGGCCCCCGAATTCGGTTCGATCGATGCTGCACCGGCTCGGCATGGGAGGCAGAAGCGGCCGAGAATGGTTCACCAAATATTCCTTATCGCGCGCGCTGCACACGCGTCCCGACGAGATCCAAAAATGGATTGACCGGGGCTGGCTCAAGTCGCGATCCGTTACCACTGCCGGAACGAAAGCCAACGTTATCGATCCAGACGATTTCTGCCAGTTCGTGAAGCAGCATGGTCACGCGGTTGTGAGTCGCCGGTTAACCTATGAGGCCCTCTGGTTCGTGCAGCACTACGTGTTTCCGCCTAGCCACGCGGATTTGTTGTCGGTGAGAGGAGAATACAAGAAGCAGGACAAACGGGGGGAAGAAGCGCGAACGGCTATAGAAGCCCCGTCAGGCCACGATTCGGACGCGGATCGTGACCCGACTCCTTGAGTGATGGACCACCCACGGATCTCGATTTTTGCTGCTTACAACTGCTCCCGCAGTTTGGCCGTTGCAACCTCCTCGCGCTGATACCGATCGTTTGCGGTGATCCTTTCTTACTTAGTTTCACAAAACCCTCTAAGAAAGGGGGTTTTGTGGTGCTCTATAAAATTCGCCTCGAACCGCCAGCATCGCTGCGCCAACTGTCTCATGTGCTCTTGGCTTGCTGTGGAGTGATTGCTCCAAGCTGAATTAACAAGCTGCCATATTCGTCGGCTATCGCTCTAGCGAGCTCAGCTTCCGAATACACGAGTGGGCCCGAGGCTGTGTCAAGTGTCTGGCCATCCCGTTGCTTAATTGCTTCCACGATCTGCGCTGCATTCATAGAATTCGTTGACTCCCTTCCGGGGCATTGTCGCAAGTGACGATTGACGCTGGATCGGGAGCAGCCATCGGAAGAGCGCAGCCATTACGATTGAAGCGGCCGGATGAAAATCTCCCAGAAGAGCTCGGCCGCGCCTTGGAACGTGAGTTTCTCCTTGCTGTTCCCAAACGATTGCATACCGAGGGGTTCGAAATAAATCATCTGGTCATCAGTCTTAACCAGGACAGCTTCGTTCATGCCCCCGTGTCGGGACTCATCGGTCATCGAATATTCGATGCTCCCGCTTCCCATCGTGCCTCCGCCGAGCGAAGCTGATCCTCTGCAAACCTTTTCTCCATCGCGATACGCCGCAGCCGTAAACCGGTTAGCATCAATTCTCCGGAAGCTCTGCTGCAATCCAGAATTTCGGCGAACGAGTTCTTCCAGGGAATTCTCAAAGAACTTGGCAATGTATTCGAACCCGTCGTGCCGAAACCTGTCTTTGTCGAGATCCGTGAACTGTTTTGTGACGCGCAGATTGCTGGACCGTATTGACTCTGAGGACGTGCTCCTCCCTGCTGTTGTTGGAGGTTTTTGAGCGCTACCTTTCATGGTTTTTCCAAGGTCCTTCAGCGCGTTTTTGATTGCGGTGACGACATCCAAGAATGCCTGATCGATGTTCGGCCACATCGTGATTGGCTTACCATCCGTTGGCGTTGCGAGGAGCTTCCCAAAGGGCAAATCGTGCCAGTCGCAGGGCCGCAAAATGATGGGGATCACCCTTGCCTCGCCGCTCTGATGCCTTTCCATCGCCCGGGTCATTTCGCGTTGGTAACAGTAATCAGAAGCGATGAAATCCGGGCTTACAAGCAATAGGATGACGTCGTCCGTGTCGATATGGGCGTCGATGGCGGGCCCGAACTCGTCGCCGGCGGTAATCCGACGATCATGCCAAGACTCAATTAAGCCCTGCCGGCGAAGACCGGAAAGATGGATTTCCAGTTGGTCGCGAAGATCCTCGTCAACGTGGGAATAGGAGAAGAATAAAGTCGCCACCCAGCCTCCATCTATTCGGTCCGGTCAGACGATTGCGCTCGCAAGCGTCGAGCGTAACACACAACGTAGTGCCAGGAACCGGCGGGACAGTGCCGCCGACCACGAGTACCCGTGCTACTTGCGGGGTACATGTAGCTCATGCCAAGCTAATTCAATCCGATACCGAGATGACTGATCATGTACGAATATCATTGGCTGCCCGGAAGCCTGGCGCAACCGGACTTAATGCGCGACTTCTCCAAGCTTTACAGTGAGCACTATGGAACTTGGGGGAAGATGGGGCCCAAGCCGGGAAAGCCGGTACGGCTTCCTCCTGAAAAGCTGCTCCAATGGCTTGTTCCTGAGTCTCTCGTCGTCTGGTCCACCGCGATGGGCCAACTCATTGGCTACGCGATTGCTGTTCAGACTAAGCTATCTCATCTGGGGATGGTGTCTTGGGTAACTCAGCTTGTCGTGCATGAAGACCACAGGAGACAGGATGTCGGCAAAACTTTGTTATTTAGTATCTGGAGATTCACGGATCATTTTGCGTGGGGAATTCTGACGGCTAGCCCCTTTGCCGTCCGAGCGCTCGAAAAAGCGACCCGTCGTCGATGTGAGCCGGGCTGGATTCAGAGATACGCGACGCAGTTGAGCCAATTGGGCCACAAAGTTGTTCCTTACCTTGCGAACTCAACCGAGGTTGTGGTTGACTCGGACGACTCGCGCGCCAACACGCAATTCTTCCTGGACCACTCCCAACTCGAAGGGATGCTCTCGGCAGCAACCGACTCAACAAAACCCTGGAAGCTTGGGCCCTTACCGGATGGGTGGGAGTGGTTTGCGTTCACTTTCCAGGACCAAGACCAAATCAGTTTGAACCAGAAGGAAATCACTGAAATGTTGACCGCGTCCGACAGATTGACAAAGTATGCATACTCCCGGATGACCATCCAGAGCGGCGGCCATAAGTGGGCGTCCCACCACAAGATGGAAGTTGATTTTGTCATCAAGAATTGTGGTTTGAGATCCCGCGCCTCGGTTCTGGATCTGGGTTGCGGGCTGGGCCGTCATTCGCTCGAACTGGCAGCCAGAGGATTTCGCACAATTGGTGTGGATTACATCCCCTCCTACATTGATGCAGCGACGTCGCGTGCCGTGCACGAGGGCATAGCCGGAGCTGACTTTATAACGACCGACTGTCGTACGCTTGATCTGAGAGAAATGTTCGACGCCGTTCTTTGCATCTATGATGTCATCGGTAGTTACGCAGATGAGGCTGAAAACCTCGCCATCCTCCGCACGGTCGTGCGGCACACTAGACCTGGCGGTTTTGCACTGATTTCTGTCATGAATATGGAACTTACGGAGCGGCTGGCCAAACACTGGTTTTCGCTTGCAACTGAACCCGACAGGTTGCTCAGCCTACGCCCGAGCACAACCATGGAGAAAACGGGAAACATCTTCGATCCCGAGTTCTATCTGATTGATCGCGAGACCAGAATTGTGTACCGAAAAGAACAGTTCACCAAGGGCAATGGCTTGCCTGACGAACTGTTGGTGAGGGACAGGCGCTACTCCCAGAGTCAGATCAGTCAAATGTGTGTGGATGCCGGCCTCAAAGTGGTCTGGTCGCGGCTCGTACGGTCTGGCGCTTGGGAAGAATCGCTTCCCCGCGAGAGCGACCGCGCTAAAGAGATACTAGTTTTGTGTCGCAAGCCGGAGAGCGAATCGCAACAAGCGGAACTCTTCACATAGTGTCGCTTGGGAAACGGCTTGGGAGAGTTGGGCGACGCGGACCGACGGTGAGGACGGACATCGGCGCAGCCTTGGAGCATGCACCCAAAGAGCTTCGTGTAGATCGAGTAGACGTTTCGTAATTACCTTGCAGGAAATAGTGGGTCAGACCGGGATTTTCGTTGACCTCGATTACGACCGCTTGCGAGGCAGGGAAACTCAAATCGCTGCACCGGAAGTCAATGCCAAGGTATCTCAGCTGCAATTCCATAGAAACAAAGCTTGCGAGCTCTCGCGGTGGCGCCAGCCTCGAGATTTGCTTGCACGTCATTTATGGCGAGATCTCTAGAAGGTTCAAGGGTGAGTGCGTGCATAAGGCGGCTGCATTTCTTCTGACGCACTCTCGAAAGCCACGGATGCTTCCTGCGCTAGTATGTCGCCGGCAATTCGCCGCGTTCGCGGAGCACAAAATAGCAGCTCTCCGTTCCCGTGGGTTTTGTGTTTTTCGGCACGCGTTTCTTCCGCAAATCAGGTAAATCTCCTGGGAAAGCCATGTACTCCCGATAAAGCGCGGGATCAGCGGAGCCGAGTGCTTGAAGCGTTCGCATCCACCGATATCGATTCTCGACATTTTTGGCGTTATCAAGCCGCAGCACCTCGGTGAGCTTCCTCCCCTCGTCGTTCAAGGTCTCTATTTTTCCGTCCGGAAGGATGCGCAGGCACTCATGGAATGGCACTTTGCATGGGTCCGGCACTCCCAGGACAGCTTTTTTCGCTTCGTTGCAGGTTGGGCACGCGTATAAAAGGTTGGAATAATCACACTCGCCCGCCGAATATTCCTTCACCGGAACCGAGTGCTCGACGTGAAAAGTTGTGCCACGCGCTTCCCAGAGCTCCCGATGAAGACAGTACACGCACCGAAATGTGAATTCGTCCCGCAGCCATTGCCGATAACTGCCGTAGTCGTCATATCCCTCGGGACCGTGGCGCCGCACATGGGGCCCAATTGGATACTCAAATCCGACCATTAAGTGGTTCCGTCCTTCATCGGTGTTTCAGAAAAGAGGCGATTCTCCAGTTCCTCAAGTACTCGGGTGGAATGAGGCGCTACTTGGGTGAGGTGATAGTCAGCGTATGCCTGCAGCGCGTCAAGACGGATTCTTTCGTCAACAGTCAGCGTGCCCGCAATTTTCTTGTCGATCAGTTCACCGCGCTCCTGGTTGGTGGTCGGCCAGTCACGCTCGAACTCGATGAAATCAGAGAAACGAAGACGTCCACTTAGATCATCCGGCACATACCCGCATTGCTCGAATGGGACGCCGACCCGCTCCCATCCGTGGAAAATCGACAACAGCGAATTTTCGAGGTTAAGGGGCAAGGAATACACCTTAAGCACCTCGCAATCTAAATGCAGCAAGAGCTCCCGCAGCTTCGCCGGTTCTGCCCCCGACAAAGCAGAATCGAGATAGACACGAGCAGCGCGATCGACGCCTTCGAGGGAAGTTGCTCCGGGCAAGGGTATCCTTCGGATGTCTCCGACGATGTTGTCTCGCTTGCCCAAATGCGAAAAGGCATAGGCATTTGCAATGGGTGAATTAAGGATTGCCCAGAGCGATTCAATCGCAACTGCGGTCGAGGTCGGGCGGACGACAATGAAGCGGCTGGTTACCGCGTGACCGCGATTATCGATGAGAGCCTTGAGTCGCCAAGGGCCGCGACTTGCGGGCGCATAGTTAAGAAGGATCTGTCGAATTCCTGTTGTGGTCCCGCTTCGAGATCGGTAGATCACGGACGGATCTAAGCTCATCCAGTAACGCTGTGGCAAGTCGTGAAGTCTGATGCCTGAATCAAAAAGTACAAATCCTTGTTGTGCACCACGAAATCTCTCATCAGAGTACGTAATCCTCTTGCTCTGCGGACGTTTGGCTTCGTACGTTAATCCCTGGCCGACCAGCGCAATGTCGCCTAGGCTTGGATTCGCGGCTAGAACATCCCAAACTTCTTCGAGATCAGGTAACCGCAACGAATACGAATCCTCGCGGCAAAATCTCGATTGGGAGATGTCTCGTGTAGTGGAAGCCTCGTAGTCCGAGCGAAAGACAGGTAGTTCCCGTTCACGTACGCGGCGATAGCGAACCTGATGCGAGTCCGCGGCCTGCTTGCGACGGCCGACAAGAATCGCCGATTCGGCGTCGGAGAAGGAGAAGACCTTGTCCGGAAACAGACATACTTCCTTCAACTCACACTGGGAGGCCAGGAATTTGCGCAGTTCCTCGGCGTTATCGCTGTGAAGCACGGTTTGTGGGAGAACAACCCCAAATACCGCGTCTTCGGGAAGGTTCAATAGGGCACGCCAGAGCATTTCTGCGGACTTGTTGATGAAGTGAATCTGAGATCCCTTCGAGCGATACGAACGTTGCTCTTCAACTGTGAAATTGTCGAACGGCGGATTGGCCAGCAGTATCGTACTTTTCTTCGCCAGTTCTCCGATTCGATCGCCCATGAACATGTCAGCCGCGTGCAAGTCCCAACCGTCGGGGTTTGGAATATCGGTCAGCGTCAGAGACAAACGAGCGAGCTCAAGAGCGAACGAATCAACGTCGTTGCCATGCAAACGGCTCCGCAAATACTGCCCTCTTTTGCTCGGCGTCGACCGGTCCGCAGGGAGTAACTCAGTCAGTAACCGCATTGCGGATACCAGGAAAGCCGCATGTCCGCAGGCCGGCTCGTATACACTTCTTTCGTTGATAGGGATCTCAGCAATCCACTCGGCGAGATTGCCGACGACATAGTCCACCAAATACGAGGGCGTGCTGTGAGTTCCCAGCTTCGAACGCGTCTCCTTCGTGATTAATGTGTTTTCGTATACGTAGGCGAGGGATTCCGTCGTGGTCAGCACCAGGCTGCTGAATTGCCCGATCGTGCGAGCTGCCTCGCGAAGCGCCTCTAGTTTCTTTCGCGACCCCGGGACAATCGGCTTGGCTCCATAATGAGCACCCACACGGCCAAATATGTCTTCGACGTCGGTAAGGTCGAGATCCTGAAAACTGGCAACCTGCTTGTCACGGAGAATCTTTCCGGAAACCAGCCAAAACACGGTTTTCAACAGCCAGTGGCCTTCTTCTGTACTTACCTGCTCCCAACCCAGCGCGCGCTTCAACTCCGCAACGTTGCGCTCAATAAGTCTGCCTAGAGAATTTCCGACTTCGGCCTCGACCAAAGGCATTAATCCGAGATCCACGAACTGGAGCTGATACTCGGTCTGAAAGCGTCCCCAGGTCTTTGCTCGATAAACCGCGTCCGGAGCAAAGTCCCTTTGATGTGTCTGAAAGAACTGGCCAACCTCGTTCGCCGGGATGCTCTCAAGGTATTGCGGCGACGTCGCGCCCTGCTTCCACCATTGGAGAGAGTCCTCAAAACATACAAACACCAGTGGTGCACCGAGCGCCTTGCAGGCCTCGACGGCCGTTCGAGGAGCGAGGGTTGGGGAAACTACCGCAAGGCAGGCGGAACGAGAGTCAGCAGGAAGCTGCGCGAAGCCAACAAGAGGTACGAGCTGTCTCTCTCCGAAAGCAAAGTCACTTCGCAGCAGGTCGGGGTGATACCCGCATGCACGAAGGGAACCCCTGAGGGACTCCGGGCTCAATGATGCAGCGCCGATCGTGGTTCCTCCTCGCCTTTCCTCGACCGATCCTAACCTAAACTGGTGATTGAGTGATGAAGTCAGCGCCGTGGAGCCCGTTCGGGCTCCTTCATCGGGATTATCGCACGCTGACGAGCTCTCAACTCAGCCTTCAAGTATTGCTGCGACGGATGCTCCGCCTGTTAGTCGGAGATCAGATGTCCATCGAGACACGAATACATCATGTCGCAACATACAAATGCTAGGCGAATGTTTGGCGAAAGTCAATTGGCGTGAGAGCTCTCCACTTGAGTGCGAATGATCGGCTGAAAGGTTCGGCCTGTTCTGGATCATGCCGGTCCAACTGCCGCCGAATCGGCGTCAGGCCTTTCGGGTGGCTTTCCATTTTGCCCAACGGGCACGCTGAGCTTCGGCGATTTTTCTACGAGCAGCCAGAACTCGCTTTGATCTTCCGTTCCCACCCCCCAGGTTGCCCAAGGCCGTCAGAGCGGCGTTCAGTCACTCCACGTCTCTTTGCGCTTGGTCCCGCTGCGTTTTCAAATCCCGTATGATCCCGCCCAGATTCGGCATGATTCCCCCTCGGACAGGAATTGTGCCAGCCTACCGAACAGAGGCTCTGCTTATCGCAGCCTAAAGTTGGGATCTTTAGACACCCGCTCTTCGAGGCCACCTAGTAATTGGTTCACCCACGGTCCGATCGTACAATTCGATCCGATGACCAAGGGAGCTTACACAAAACCTGGTCGCCTTAGTGACGTTCTGGCGCTCATTCAGGTGCTTGCATTCGATCCAGACACACATCGGAGTGAGTCGGGCATCATCGAGAAAGAACTCGGTCTGCCGCTGTCCTCGCCGGAAGGTTGGGTCGCACTTGCCAGAGAACATCCTGAAATCTTCCGCGTTTCCGATGAGGCCAAACACCCGCTTTCTCTGGTCGCACGTCATGTGCAACCCAGCGATCCGACAAAGAAACGCCCGCCCCTGTCGGCCGAATTTACTCAGACCCTTATCCATACCGCGATTGAATTGCATGATCGTCAGGAAGATGCCGCGGCGCGTTGGAGGCACTTCGTGCCTCTCTGGACGGCATTGATCACGGGTGTGTTGGTGGTCTTGTCGTCGATTCTCACTTTGAAGTTGGCTCATCCCACTCCGACTGGACGCTTCATCCGTGCCGGCGACCCCTACCCCGACTCGATTCTGTTGGATACTGTAACGGGACGATATTGCTATGGGGATATCGTCGGGCAAAAGAATCCATCCAATGTTCCCAGTTGCAAAGATCTGCGCTGAGAACACTCTGGAAGTGTCGTCCATGCTCAGCCATCAGGTTTCTGTCCAACGATGGTATTCACAGCCCCAAAAGAATCATTCGTAGAAGGAACTGTTGTCCACTCGTAGCCCCTCGACGCTGAGTTTCAGGGGGTCCGCGATGTCGGCCACGAGGTCACATCTTAGAGGGTAATTGTCATCGACTCGCACTCCGTCGCCGCGCGCATAATCGCCATCGGAACCATACTGCAGTTGGCAGTCCACAGAGCCATGGAGTTCGAACTTGATCGTATTTGCGTTCATTTCTACAAGCTTAAGGTTGTCGATGTTGCACCCTTCGACCTGATAGTGCGTTGCGATTTCATCCAATTCCTGGATGGTGGTCTCTAACAGTTCATCATCGACCGCGTTTTTCGCGTGATCTTCGATCTCGGCGCGCACTTGCTTTCGACATTCGTCAATGGTGTCAAAAAGCATGATGAAGGTGTCCAAGGCCTGCTTGGCGAGATCATCGGCGTCTGCTCCACCAATGTTGAACGTCGCCGGTCCCACGTGCGTGAACTTGCTCAGGGTGTTCACCAGGTCACGGAAGTCGTTGATGGTCTCTTCCACGTCGACGAGCAGAGTGTTTTCTACAAAATCTTCGGGCAGACCGGCGTGAACGGCATACTTGATGCGTTGTTGGCGCGTGAAGACAACAGCTCCATCCTTGTTCTTCTCCTCCTTGTACCAACAACATGCTTTGATGTCCGCATCGGGAGCGAGATCATGCAGGACAATCCGCGACAGTTCGCGCAGCCCCATTGCAAAATTGTTGAGGCGAAGTGGATGATCCATCTGCTGGAAGCTCTTGATGACCGCGGCGAAGACTTCCCGCTGAAAGACGCTTAATCGTTTCTCGATTTGGGCGATTTGTGGCCACTCTGCTGTGATGGAATTGGCCTCACAGATATTGTAACGTCCGGTGTTCCAGCGGATTCCTGGCCTAACTCAATCCCATTTTCTCCAGCTAGCTAGTCACTTTCCCAAGACCCATCTCAGTCGAAGCAATCCCCTAAAGCCACTTTTGGAGCACGATCATGAGACTGCGTCGCAATGAATATTGTCCCGTACATCGATCATTGTTTTGCTGTGGTCGAGAAGCAATACGAAAAGAAAACAAGCCCAGAATCGTGAGGATGGGCGTGCAGCGCATCGAGGATCCGCACCACCCGCGAGGATATCGGGAACTTCGATCGCCGGCCGAGATGCGGAAGCTGCTGAACCGCAAGATCCGGCAACAAGCTGGCATATGCGCCATCTGCCACGAGGAGTTCACGGATTACAACGACATCGTTCCGGACCACAAGAATCCGAAAGGAATGGGAGGAGCGTGGAGAGACGATCATCCTGACAATATCCAAGCAACACATTGGTGGTGTAACGAAGAGAAAGGATCGACCAGAGTGGACTGACTGAGGGCCGATCATACAGCTTTTCCTTGAAACCTCCGCCTGGCGGCCCATGCAGCGTGCGAGAAGAGTGCGCCTGTTGCGAGCCGAAGAGGAACTTTCTGCGGCGATAAGAAGCATGACGCGTACCAAGAAGAGCGGCCGGGCGCGGCGCCTCCTATGCGCTACGATTCTGAGTAACCACGACTAGGAACCCCAATTGCCAGAAAACCTACCGAACACTGATCACGTTCGTAGAAGACTGCTAAAATGCGGACCCATATGACATACGAGGAAATCGTCGTAACCACACCGCTTAAACGTAAGGTTAAGGTTCGGATGAGGAACCTCGGTGACGATGTTTGGGATACATCGCTTTTCTATGCGAACCAGGTCCGGCGAGTGGGAAAATTCAAAGGTAAGGACTTCGCCATAGAGGCTGCGAAAAAAAAAGCAACAGAGATCGCCGATGCGCCGCCCTCCACCGGTTCGGTTATCTGCGGGGATGATGACCCTGCCCGCGAGAAGCCCACCGCCACTACGCCTGAAGCTCCCCGCCGAAAAGTATCAAAGAAAAAACCCTCTTGAAATCCCCAGCCCGGAGGGAGTCCAGGCCGCAACCTCAGGTGCCAGAATTTACTAGGGGCGATTGGGGCTATTCTGTTTCTGTCATTGCGAGGGAGGAGGACGCGTCATGATTTTGGGCGTCGGTTTTGATCTCGTTGATGTTGGCGAACTACAGAGTGAGGTTGACGCTAAACGGGAGGAATGGCTGAACAGGACATTCACAGCCACGGAGCGGGAGTACTGCGGGCGGCAAGCCGATCCATATCGCTGCTTCGCTGGAGCATTCGCCGCGAAGGAAGGGGCGTTGAAAGCGCTGGGAACGGGATGGACGGACGAGTCGGATTTTCGAGATGTCCAAGTCGATCACAAACACGACAGGCCCGTGATTTCGTTAAGTGGCTCCCTTCTGGAGGCTAGTCAGAAAATCGGAGTGAGAGGTTTATTCGTCAGCATAAGCCACACCAAGAATTACGCTGCCGCGGTAGTTGTGCTGGAAGGCTAGGCCGCAGCTTGGGATCTCATTCGCTTGCATCGGACCATCAGTTCTTCGACCTGGGCATTGGTCCATCCACCCTCAGTATCGAGAACTGCGTAGGTGGAATGACAGACGAGTGGCCCAGCTTCGGCTCCAACTTCTTGGCAGACGAATGCAAGCAGTTGAGCCAAGCCGAAAAGATTGCCGAGAGCTCGCTGAACATAGTAGTGGTAGCGGTACATCGAAGTGAGCGTAACTGTATCATCCGGCAAAAGCTTGAAACTCAGGTAGCTGAGGCAGGGGCCTCCACGAATGTGCCGCGAATCCGACCCCGCGTTGTAGATCGGAATGTCGGTGAGCAAATCGTTTGTTTCGACCAAGACCGCTTCGTACACAGATCGCATTCGCCTAGTTTCCCGTTGCCTTTTCATCTTGGCGATGAGTTGCTGCAAAGGACTTTGGAGCGTCTTGCCATCGGCCATCGGAAGGGATTTCGTCAGCAACCGCATCGCGTAAGTGCCCCAGCCTTCCCGTATTGTGTTAAATGTCTTTGGGAACTCCTCATACACTTCGTGAGCACCTCCGTGTAGGAATTCGGCTCCGGGAAAGATCGTCGTTGCAACTGTGCTGATCGGTAGGGCTTCATGGCGAATAAGAAATTCGTTGACGGAGCGTTGAATCCTATAATCGATGGGCGAAAGGGAGACAGGTTTCTCGACCCCGAGCACGATGTTGCAACCGATTTTGTGCTCAACCAGATAATCCATTGCCTGCAACCAAACGTCGACACACCCTATAGCTTCAAAAGAGTGAATAATTTTTCCCATCGTCACACCATCCTGATCAAATCGATGAACGTCTTTTGCACATACTCTTCGCTTAGCCAGGCATGACCAATGTCTGCCCAGCGCGTTCCCCAGCTGTTTCTCACACGAACGAACCTTACTGCCTTATCACTACCTAGCGCGACCGCCAGGACTGCGTGGGCATTCAACTGTTGATCAGCCGGAGACCAGCGGACCGGTACGCCCGGTTGAGCGTGCACGAAATTCAATGAAGAGCGGAAAACTAACATGGAAGGACGGCCTGCTTGCAGTTCCTTTGCTATCTGATCAGTTGGGGTCCCGGTGACGACTAGGCCAGTCCTACGGTAGATCGGGGCGCTAATCGTGGGCGGGCGATAATCGTTCAAGTCGGCGGGGATCTCCCGGAGATATGGCCAGTGGGCCTCTTCGGGCTGACCACTGCCATCGACGGCTCGAAGAATCTGGTCCAAGGTAACACCCGAATGTGGATCGAACGGTGTGACTAATCGACAAGCGTTGTAAAACAAATACTCGACGCACAACGGAGCAAATGAGGGCGACCGCACGGCAGCGTGCAGATCGCTCGTAGCGAATGCCACGCAGGTCTTTCGCCGTCCCTGATCGCGCACCGCCCCAAGTCGCGAGGATACATCCGAGGTCACCTGCATACTCAAGCGACGGCAAACCTTTCTCTCGCCGCTCTGGGCATTCCGTGCTCCTTGCCCCGAAAGTCATATGCAAACGAAAAACGCCCAAAAACATCAGAATGGTCCCAGGGGCGGCTTTCCACAAAGTCGATGTTACCGATGGCCGGTTCGTCAGAGCGAGCCATGAGGATCCGTTCAACCGCACCGCCTATTTCGCCTTCCTTTTCTGAAGGCTGACGTTCGTCGGATACGACTGTGAAACCTGCGGCGGAAACCTGATCGAGGTTCCACAAGTAGCCAGACCCAGTGTGTTCCTTCAGTCGCACTACGAAAACATCACTTGGTTCTCCGTAAATAGCTGATCCCTGATCTTTCTCGGTCAGGAGCCAGACGTTTGGAAACCAGTTTGGGAGCGAGTGTCCGGCCAACAGTTGTTGTTTGATCGTCTTCCGTTCCGTACTGAGCAATCTCTCGGTAACAACTTTGGTGGTTAGATGGTGCTTATGGAGTATCCAACAAGTCGCCTCGTAGCTGATGCCGACTCGTAGTGAGAGCTGATAAACCTTAGCGGGATCGCGCAGATTCTCGATCGACCACTCTTGTCGCCGAGCGTGATATTCAACGAGCCACTCAGGCAACAGAAATTCGGATGCAAAGGCGTTGGCTGCCACTTCGTTCGAATCGAAGGCGGGGGGAAGGAAAGATAATCTTTGAAGGATCTCTTCGTCGTCGAGGCTACTGCGGTGATTCATGTAGAAGTGGCCGAGTTCATGTGCCGCGGTGAACCGCTGGATGGCCAAGGGACGCTCGGTAGTCACCAGAATTCCAGGGGACGGGACAGGAATGTATGCCCCAAGAAGACCGTCAAGTTTTCTGAAGACTAACTGAGCTCCTCGGTCGATAATCGCGGCAAACACGTCGATTCTGCCACCGTGCAAAGCGACCTCGTCTTGAACCTTGAAGTCGCGCTGGAATCGCGCCGCTTCCAGCGTCCCTTCCAGAGCCGCATCGCGCCTACTGTGCATTCTTGCTCCTCGTCGCGGTTCTGGAGCCCAAGAACTCAGCAAATCTTGCAAGCTCTTGCCGATCACGTTCCGATAGTTTTGTGGCCGCGCGCGCGAGGTGCTCCACATCTTCGGGCAGTTGCGCAGATATCACCTCCCCTGTGAAGTATGAAATGGGACGTTGATACAGACTCGCAAACTGTTGGAGCTCAATTGCGTCCACCCTGCGCTGACCTGACTCGATTAGCGAGATGGCCGTCCGAGGCACGCCGAGTTTCTTGGCTACTTCATCCTGCGAAAGCTCAAGGTATTCTCTAGCTTGCTTCAAGCGCTCACCCAATGCAGAACGGTCCAACTCAGAGTTGGGCATGTCTAATTACCTCTTTCTCCGCCTTAGCCGATGCCGGCGGTTTTGTTCCGCATCGCTGATCAAAAGCTTGTTCGATGCGGCCAGATAATTCCTTCACAAACTCGTCGTGATTCTGGTAGCCACCTTTCCTGATTACGGTCTTTGGAGGTTCGAAGCCAAGAATATCGGTGAGTTCCAGAAGGACGCGGACAGCCTTGGTTGAAGCCATCTCAGGTTGTATGTCAAACACCGTTCCGTCTTGCCGCTCAGCTTCGTTTGGCGGCCGCGGTTTTCGCAGAGCTGATTCCATCTGTTTCCGGTACCACTCAGACAGGTAGCGGGTGACCCGAGCGCGATCGAATTGTTTCGCTACGCTTTTTGACATTGGCATCTAGCACCTCTCATTGTTCGATATTCGGACATTATCATGAAGAATGTTCGATTGTCAAGAATTACATAACCCGTCTGTGCGAAATTCGAACATTTGCGATCCACCGGCAATGGCTGAATGAGAAACATCGGATGCGAACGGTGCAAGCAGCATCTTTTTCAATGACATGCGGCTAAGATCCAGGGACAGTTAATTTAGGGACTGCTAATTTGAAGAGGCATAATGGGCTCCGCGGAACATTCCCAGTGTCCTGAGCTGACATACTCATCAGATTTCGTTCATTATTAATTAGGGATACACATTAAGACGTCGAGAGAGCGAGATATCAGGTGCGCCAGGGCAAATTGATTGTTTTCGAGGGACCAGATGGCGTTGGCAAGTCTCGCTTGGCGCAAGAGACCTGTGGTTGGCTAAGAAGTATGGGGATAGAGGTGGTGGAGCTCTCCTTTCCTGGAAGCACTGAGAACACTCTGGGTCAGCTTGTCTATGACCTTCATCATCACCACAGCGGCCGTTTCCATATCAGGACAATGAATCCACTCAGCCTCCAGGTGCTGCACGTTGCCGCGCACATCGACGAGATTGAACGTGCGGTGCGGCCGGCCATTGCAAGCGGGGCGTGGGTAGTACTGAACCGATTTTGGTGGTCAACCTGGGTATATGGAATGTTGCAGAACGTGAATCAGAAATGTCTGGAGCTGATTATTGAGACCGAGAAGTGCTGTTGGACTGATCTCTTGCCCAATGCAATTTTTCTTGTGCGGCGTCATGAAGCCATCCGTCGCGAACACGCACCGGAGACGTTTGATCGCCTTTCATCTCTCTATCGGCAACTGTCCACCCACGAGCAGCCCTCTGGCGTAATACACGATGTAGACAATTTCGAGTTGGGCGCATCCATGGAGTCAATAGTTACAGTGCTCAAAGGAATTTTGGGGCAGTGACCACGAACTCAAGTTGGGTATCATGAGTTATGTCTGTGTCAAGCGAACTGCCTCTCGATACGGTTTCAGCTCGAGGTGACACGAATGAGTTTCCGCCTCCGTGTCTCCCGCGAGGCGTGCGCGAGACAAAGGTCTTCGACACGTATTGGAGATTCGCATCAGAGCGTCAGGAGATTTTCTTTCGTCGGCTGTCAGGGATGGCGGCTCCTTGGACGAACGATCTTATTCTTCGCGAGTTCAAGTTTACAAATGCCTATCGCGCCTCTGACCGCGTCAGCCAATATTTGATCCGTCGCGTCATTTACGCAGGTGATCAGGATCCAGAAGAGGTGTTCTTTCGGATTCTGCTGTTCAAGATTTTTAACCGTATCGAGACTTGGGAATTGCTGGAAAGTGAAGCAGGAATGGTTTCTGTCAAGACGTATGACTTTAGGCGGTACGACGCAATATTGACAGCAGCAATGGCGCGCGGACGTCGCATTTACTCGGCTGCGTACATCATGCCTTCGGGAGGCCCGACCGGCGAGGAGAGGAAACACCGAGACTACCTGCGACTGATCGAGCGGATGTTGAACGACGGAGTGCCGCAGCGATTGCAGCAATCCGTCTCCATGGAGCAGGGGTTCAAAACCCTTCGCTCGTATCCCATGATTGGCGATTTTCTCGCTTACCAGTTCATCACCGACGTTAATTACAGCACGATTACAGATTTTTCGGAGATGGAGTTCGTGATCCCTGGCCCAGGAGCAAAAAGCGGTATCGGCAAATGTTTCTCCGATATTGGTGGATGGACGCATTCTGACTTGATTCGAATGATGGCGGATCTGCAAGAAGAGGAATTTCAGCGATTGGGACTCAATTTCAGGTCGTTGTGCGGGAGACGGCTGCAATTGATTGACTGCCAGAATCTGTTTTGCGAAGTGGATAAGTATGCGCGAGTTGCCCACCCTGATGTCCGGGGTATTAGCGGCAGAAGCAGAATCAAGCAGAAATACCGGGCGACCTCGAAACCGTTGGCGTATTGGTATCCCCCAAAGTGGGGAGTCAGATTGGATCAGGAGCACGACGCTGCGTCGGCACGTTGCGCTTGATGGATCGGCTTGAGTTCTCGGCGCATCAAGCGCTAGCCAAAGCCGAGGTTTGCGACCACGTCGAGCATAGGTCCTGGAAAACAGGATTTGTACATTCTGTCAAAAGCTCTCGCACGGCCCCGGTCCAACCTCTTCTTCTCGATGCGTAGGCGCCGAGAACGCAAATGAAATTTCGAAAGCTGACTGGTCTGACCCGACGGATGACTCTTTCCAACTCAACCTGCGTAAGTGATTCCTTCATTAGCACCAGCATATCGGCTTCCAACTCGGCAAAAGCCGAGTCAGACTCACGTTTCGGGAGAGCGATCGTGTCATTGTTTTGCAGGGCCCGATGACTACGGCATTGAAGTAGCCGCGCTGCGTCCCTGTCGTACACATGCAAGCTGTCGCTGAATTGTACGTAGTCTCCCGGCTCGAGCTCGAGCCATCCCGCGAGGATCTCCTGCAGCGACGTGAACTGCACAAAATTGTACGGTACTCCCAGGAAGAGATCGTTGCTGCGCAGGATCTGCGTCCACTCCAGTTTTCCCGACCGTACTTTCAGAAGCGAACATACGTTGCAGGGCACATCCGCGGAGGCAGGAGCCCCCGACACGTCGGGAAGATCGGATCTAGGATCCCAGATTTGTAACACCACTTGTCTTGAGTCGGGAGCCGAGAGCAGAGCAGAATACGCTCTCTCGATTTGGTCTTTGCCAAACTGATAACGAAGGCGGTACCCGTATGCGCCGTCGTACTTCGGACCGATGCCCGAAAATCTCGGCAGTTTCGGGTTCCAATAGTTCAGGAACGAGGAGTCCTGGCGACCACGCAACATCCAGACTACCTCCGCTATGGCGAAGGCTGGATTCATGGCTGGCCGTCGAGTGACCACCCACCTCTGGCGCGGTTGGCGAATCGTAAAAATTGCTCGCAAGATCTCGGCAGTATCGCCATCCCGGCTCGGCTGACTCGCCTGGGGACGACCTCCCGAGAAAGTGGCAGCGGCCTTCCGCCAAACCTCATCCGCGGAATCGCCTTCATAGACGTGCATCCTGACCTCGCCTTTGTGATCTTACCTCACTCCATGGCGTATCAGGAATGTGCCCCCGGCCTAGTGCGGGGGAACGGGAGCGGCCTTGACGAGGTTAATCAAGAGGGCAATGAAGGCAGCAACCGCGAAAGGCCCATAGACCAAGAGCATAAGACGCACGGTGTCGAGTTCTTTCTTGAGTTTCGCCAATGACACGCTACCGCCGCCCAGGGTCTGGACGTCTTGCAGGCGTATGCCGGATAGAGGGGGCCGTTCGCGTCCCGGCCCGGTCGAACCTTGGACTTCACCAAAAAATATGGTGAAAGTGGGCTCCAAGTAGCGGAGGCGAATATCGCTCGGACCGACGTTCTGAACCGCAAATAGAAGCTTCCCCTGGAAACTGGGATCTACGTGGAAGCCCGAAATGTTGATCAGGCCTTGAAATTTGAAGCTGCTCCGCAATGTGATGAATGCCATCAGGTGCGGCGGCATCGCCAGCCATTCATGACAGGTCAACATTGCGAACTGCCCAGGGGCCAAGCTGATAAAATCCCTTGCTTTCGTCAACCGATCTGGCACTTTCTTGCCGACGATGTAAACCTCCGACCCGAGACGCAAGTCGTAAGAACATTGCTGGAGCATGTCAGGGTCAAACGTGTCATTGAGGAACAGTTTCTTGCCGGTAACGGCAATCTCCGCTTCTGCCATCTTCCTTATCTCAGATTGCCCGAGGAAAGCCATCAATGTCCCTTAAGAGCAAAAGCCACTTTTTGTACGATCACGCCGATTGCAGTAATGGTGAGAATGAACAGCCCAGTGGCAACGCACCAGTGGGCAGCGCGTCCAGAGTAGAACTCAGTCTTGGTTTCGCTTCCGATTGTCCAGCTGAATAACGGAATGAAAACGACTAGCACCAGGAACCCGATGCCTACCAGCAGACCGCCCAGCCGCAGAAGTTGCTCCCAGGACAGTTCCATTTCGGATTCTCCTAGGATCACAGTAGCGCTGAAGCAGGATCAAAGCCATTCACGATGTTGATACCTGGTTGGGGGAATCGTGCTACTGCCAACATGGGCCAGCCGTGATCGCGCTCAAATCGGGTCTGGGGGCTCGACAAATGGCATGTTGGCAAACTCAGCCTTGTTCTGGAGATTGATGTCGCGGCTCACGAGCAGAACCGGAGAACGGGGCTTCATCCGCATGACCTCGATCACAGAGGCCAATATCTGGTCATCCTTACTTGCAGGGTCAAGCCAGGGTAAAGAGGCTTCCATTTTCGGTTCGATCGCAATAGCGATAATGTCGCTGACCCCGGTTACTACCACCGCGCCATCGGCCAGTCGGCCACCGGCTGCGACCGCACGCCTTCGATACTCTTTGATTCTGCTGATTACCTTCTCTGCCTTTTCACGCACGGTTTCCACCCTATGATTAACTTTTAGGCTGTCCAACTCGGACAAGACTGCTGGAAGCAACACCATGGTGAATTGTGGAGTTCCGTCGAATTTCCATCTCTCAAGATCCGGGTTGAAGATCAGAGCGTTTGTATCCGGGACGACGAATGGTTTCGCATCACTCGGGCCATACAAGCCTTCGAGCAGTTCGACTTGTGACTCGAGAGCAGTGATGGCTCGCTGAAAATATTTGTCTGCGTCGTCCGTGTAGACCGATGCCTGCTGCTGAATGACTTCGAGAATTGTAGAATCCGCCTGCTCAAGTTTTCCAAGAGCTCCCTCGGTCTGTTCCCGGAGCAGAGTCCGAACGACTGCGAAGAATCGGCGATATCCCTCTAGAATCTTCGCTTGGATTTGTATCGCCTCCGCGTCCAGCTGATTCCATGCATAATTTCCCCCGACAAAGACAAACCCATCAACATTGGGGTTATGCCATCTTCGTATCGAGGAGTGCGTCAAGAGACCTCGCAGAAGATCTCTCAGACGTTGCGACTCCACTCCCAGGTTTTCCAGAACCGTCTTCATCGAGCACCACCTGAATATCGATAAGAAGCATTTCGTTACTCAATGACGCTTTGCATCTCCGAGTCGCGGAAACAGGAGGTCGACGGTCTTCCTAGAAACCGGCGGCGTAGATAGGCTTAGCCGGACCATCAGAACTTAAGACGACTCGGGTAATCGAGCGAACCCCAAACGCATTCGCAATCCGTTCAAGTTCACCTTCGGGATAGCTTTCGTTCCAGACCTTGCGCGTTTTATCGCAGGCTGAAGAGAGCAAGCTGTAGATCAACAGGGCCTCGGGCTGGAAGAGGAATGCCGGAGTCTCCTCGTCACCTAAGCTATTCAGGTTCAAAGCCAGCGGATTACATGCCGTTCCTTGCTGCAAGTGCGTTCTGCTGAAGCCAATTCGCCTGATTCGCTTGCTTCGCAATCTCCGCCGCAACTGATGCGTTCCACTTATTTTTTCCCCAGATTTCGGGCTTTGGCTTAGGAGGTTCGGGAGCCTGACCCATCACTCTACGCTCGCACATTTTTTCCTTGTATGCCGCTCGCCGTTTAAAGGCCATGTGATCTATTGCGAGTTCCAGCGGGTCCGGTGGAGGGGCAATTCCTTCCACTCTCCAGCGCAAATCCCCCGTATAGCGGCAGAGTTTGCCAAGTTTGATGTGGTCCTTGATGTACTCAGCCAAGTCCTCGTATGGTGTGGTCCAGTGCTTCGGCATCATCATCAACTTGTCGCGTAGTCTGCGAAGTCCCATTGATATAACCGGACGGGCACGCACACTTTCCGCGTCTATCTGTTGCAGGACGCTTGGATAACGAAGCACCCACATCAATCCATCGCGTAGGTGTTGGTCAATCTCTCTGAATTGAGAGTCGACGGAATCCATCAGAAACCGTTGTTTTGCAAGAACAGCCTGGACGCCCCGAATTCCATTGGGTAGGAGCGTCACCGGTCCGACAGGTACGCGGCAAATCAGATGGAGCGGCGAATCTACGGCAATCTCATCACATGCCGTGAAGGATTTTCCGGGTTTCAAGCCCATCGCCCTACAAATCGCTTGAGCAGTTTCCCCACCATCGTTGGTGCCCGCGTGAATTCTGTGCTTGCGAAAAGTACGCCGGAAGTATTGCCGATATGGTGGTCTGCTTTGAAATTTCTGTAGCAACCTTCCGTCTTCAACCAAAGCAGAAGGGACAGGCAGGTTCCCACACATCAGAATCCGTGCCAGATACGTTAGATTCTGATCTTCTGGCACAACCAGTTCTTGGTTACAAAAAGGCACCTCAAATATCCACCGCCCACGATCTAGGCGCATACTCGCGTCGTAGGGAATTTCACCCACTTCGGTCATCCACCCCGATTCAGAGAAGGTGTACTGCCCGTTTTCAAGTGAAAAGAGCTTGCGGAAAATCAATCCGCGCTTTGAACCCATTACGCACGACACCATCTTTAGCCAGCGTTGGATTCTCTTTCGCACGGCTTCCGGGTAGGAATCGGCACAGCTTCCTCCAGAGCCGCTCAACGTTGCTTCGCCGGAAATGCCGGTTTGTTTCAAATCCAAGCCAAGCAGAGTCCGCGTCCGCGTACTGATTAAATCGTGGGCATCTTGCCAACCGCCGAAGTCCCGATCAAACGGTCCCCACAGGTCACCCCGGAATTTCAAGACCCATCTTCGGTCCGGGGCGGGCAGTTGGAGGAAGACATTCGGAACGTTTTCAATTTTTTCAAGGAGCCACGCGGGTATTTCGCTTCCGTAAACCCATCTCGCAGCACCCTTGATTAGGTCATCCGCCCAATCATGAGGCACCTGTATGCGATCTGGATTACTGTTCTTAGACCATTCGCGTGCAATTCTCTTGTACTGTTCGTCCGAGTTGAATGTTTGTGTATCCATTCAGACTGCACCTATGTCCGCTCCGGCACCGGAACGTACCCTTCTTGAGATTTTAGGTTAAAAATGTGCGTAGGCAAGGAACTTGTTCGGAAGGACAACACCTAAAGTAACTGGTTCGCCTTCCATCTACGCACATCACCTACATGTAGGCGGACGCGAAAGGCCGGATTTGTAACATTTGAACTCTGCCTGTGGAAATCTAGAGGTGGGTGGCCTTTCTATCCAGCTTTAGGCGGCGGAAACGGCGGCTCGGTACAACCCATCGCACATTACCCGGCTCGTAATTCCCATCGTAGTCCTTACGGCCCAAGACCATCCCCGCCGGTCTGGGACCGATATCCTCCAGGAAGTGCATGAAGTCCCGAAAGAGAACGGAAATTCCCCGAGCGCCGAATTGCGGAAACTTAGGGTGCTTTGGATTTTGGCAGCGTTGCTTCGCATTGTTGAACGCTGCAAGCTCCGCTGAGCCAAACCAACCATGTTTCTTGCCGCGCCGGTCGCGCAATTCGGGAGGCGTGAATTTGCCACGTGCGTAGCTAGCTCTCGATGAAGCGTTTCTCTTCTCTCGGTACGTCATGACGGAAGTCCAGCACATTTAATCTGTGAAAATCAAGATGTGAATTACGGGCGAATCAATCTCTTTACGAACCAAAAAGAACCTATTTTTCAACAGTGCTGCACGTAGACTATTGCGGTATTCTCTGTCGCAATTGGAGGTTGCGAGATGACCGCGAGAAAAGAAATCGTGAGCACAAAACCGATGGATTTTAACCAGCAAGTGGCGGAAATCAATGCGGAGACTGATGTAGTCCTTGCTGAGATGCGAGCTGCGAAATACAGTTCGCGCTCCCTAGCCAATTCAATGCGAGAAATCGAGCTTCAGCGCGAATTGAATCGTATTAGGCAAGATGCGGAAAACGCTTATTACCTTTTCCTAGCCGCCAAAAAGAAGCACCTAGATTTACAGCTCGCTGCCCACTCTGAATGGGAGAAAAAGGTCGCATCAGCCTCCGAAGCCACGGCGAGCTAAGCACATCTTCCTACGAGTGTAGCTAAGAGAAGGATCACACATGAAAAAACCGCGAATATCAGCTACCGCCATTGCCGAAATTGAAACCGCGCTACGCGACTACACAAACGAAGTCCTACAAGCGGGACTCGGGGAGATGTCCACGAACATGTATATCGACAAAGCAGATTATTTCGTCCGTTGGCTCAAGGGAGAGTTTGCGCCGGGAATGCGTAAGAAAAGTGCGTGACCGTCCCCGACACTTTGGATGGGCACGTCGCACAGAAGTTGGCATAGGATCATGGAATGGCCCCAAATCTAACGGTACACAGTTTTACGGGAATACTTCGGAGTGCTAGTGGTGAATCAACCTGTAGCGTGACACAGCGCGTGGCGGGTCAAGGCGAGAGTACGTACTATACAAACGCAGCAATCGTGGACTCTTCGGTATCTCCGCCCCTACCGGACGATCGCTATGAATTCCGATACCGGGATGAATCGGGCGACGCGGTGCCGGTTACTCGGGAAAACGGCTTTTGGCTTAAGGTTCCCCCACCTGCAAGACTGGTCAAGCGGGGCTAGAATCCATGCCGGTTTACATGCCGTTGGCGCTGCGTTGTAGTGAAAAGAGCGTAAAACAGTGCCGTTTGCTGCGCTCTATGTTGTTGTAATTACGTTCTCACGCGGATTCGATCCCTTCTGCGCTTGGAATCGGTCGCTGCCGAGTCGGGGTGAGGATCTGGCTGGCAAAATTCCCAATCCAAAACTTAACCACTTAACCCATGAAACCAAGAAGCCTAATCACGCACCTCCCCAGGGCACCGTTTTGTTTCTTGAGGTTTCGGCTGACTGTCGGCAAGCCCAAGGCTTGATATTGCCTGGATATTGTTGATGCCGGTGCGCCGATTGTGTGCATCGTTGCGATTACAGCGTTTGCCGTCGCACGCTACAATTGCGGCACAAGCAAACAGACCATCTCGCGCCACAGATTATTAGCGTTTTCTCTTTGGAAGTCGTTCAATGCTTGTTTTATCTGTGGGTGGCAATGCTTTGAAATCGAAAAAGAATGCGACGGGCTGCCTGAGCCCGCTAGCCATGCGCGCAAGCTTCTTGAACGACGGAACGTTCCTACCACGTTCGATAAGACTCAGAAAATCAACGGACATTCCAATCTGCTCGGCGAAAGATTCTTGAGTTTCCCCCGATTGGTCGCGGATCTGCCGGAGACGGCGGCCAAATTGTTGTCGGAGGCTTTTGAATTCTGCTTGCACCAGTGAAAAGTCTGGCGTAATGTCATTACGAGTACCACCGAATGGGATTACGGGTTAATCCTGGGCGGAATTGAGACGAAGAACGTCGACAGACGTGACCCGGACCATCGCTACTAGCGCTAACGAATCTGGGGCGGGCTTTGACGAGGTTCAACGAGGAATTAGTCGGTGTCAAAAGTGAAGAGTTGTGAAACTGGCACGCCTAACCGAGCTGAAAACACCTCAAGGTTCTCGAATGACGGGGCGTTTATGCCACGCTCAATTAGGCTCAAGAAATCTACAGAGATTTCCAGCAACTCGGCGAACTCTTCCTGGCTTTTCTTCCTAGACAGGCGAATCGATCGAATGCGATTGCCAAATTTTTCGCGAAGGCTCGTCAACTAATCTCCCGTACAAGGAGCGAGTCTCGCTTACAGCGATTTTCGTTACCACCGAATGAGATTACGGGTTGGAAGGCATTGAATCTCAGCCGGATGTCGGTTCACGGAGCAGAGCTATGCCATTATCCGATGCAGATCTGGCAGCCGCCCTCCTCTCCCCGACGCGTCTCCGCAGCCTTACCGACGAAGACCTAATGCAGGCCCTCCGGATGGGGTGCAACGACGCACTGGCAGTCCTGTTTGAACGGCACAGCTCTCTGGTCTTCCGGATTGCCCGCGCCATCCTGCGGGATGATGGGGAAGCAGAAGAGATAGTCCAGAGAGTCTTCTTGGATGTTTTCAAGGCCGTAAATCAGTTCAATCCCGATCGCGGAACCTTCAAAACCTGGCTCCTTCAGTACGCCTACCACCGCAGCATTAACCGGCGGCAGCATCTGGAATCCAACCGCTTTTACAGCCGGGACGAGCTGAATGAACTGGCTGCAGCGGAATTCTCTTACGGCGCCGGCCGTTTGCTATGCTTGCCTCCACAGGAAGTCATTTACTTGGTCGAACAGGTGCTTGCAACCCTCGAAACGCGCCAACGCCGGGTGATTGAGCTCACCTATTTCGAGGGCCTCACAGCCGAAGAGATTGCCAAGAAAACTGGCGACACGGCATCTTCGGTCCGTCACAATTTGTATCGTGGCTTGGCTAAACTGCGGAATGTTCTGGAAGAGACCGGCAGACCTGAAGAAAAGACCTCCGCCGAGCGTAAGATAAACGCCAAGGGAATCCTCGTTGAATACCCATGAACAATACGAGGAGCTATGCGCTCTTGCCGCGAGCGGGCAGGCCTCAACGGATGAGCTTGCCGATCTCAGATCTCATCTCGAAGACTGTCCTAGCTGCCGTAGCGCCGCCAACGATTTCACCCAGATCAGCGCTCAAGGACTATCCCAGCTTGCAGCCAAGCGGTTGCGCTGCGAAATTCCCTCTGGAATGACCCAAAGATTTGTTGCACGCGCCCGGTCCGAAGGGATTGAAATAAGCCGGGAAAATGTTGTTCCGATGGCGAAACCTAGGCGCATGGGAGCTTTCGCAAGTGTCTTGGCCGTTGCGGCCGTCATTGTGCTCGCTGCATTCTTGGTGATCGCCAGGCAAAAGTCTTCGCCTATTGCGGCTAGTCCGCAGCACAATACTCCGCCACCCGTAGGCGCCGCGAGCAGCAACGCATCTCTGCAAAAAGGCAAGAACCAAGACCTGGAAAGACAACGAAAGGTTGCTGCGGCAGAGGCGGATATCGCCTCCCTGGAAGCCGTGATCCGGAAACAGCGTAGCGAGCTTGAATCATTAGGTGCGGTGAAGGATTCCCTCGCTTCCCGACTTTCTAAAGAGGAACAGGAGAACGCCAACATTCGCTCTGAGAAGGCGCAATTGGAGGTCAGAATCGCCGGTCTCGAAACAGACGTCGAGAGGTCGAAGTCAGACAAGGACACGAGTGATGCCCTGGTCGCACTAGAAGAAAACGAGCTACGTAATCTACGCAATAAGCTCGCCACCCAGGAGGTGGCCCTCGGTCAGCAGGAGGAACTCGCGGCAAGAGGAAGTGATGTACGGGATCTCGTGGTGGCGCGTAATCTCCACATCATCGACGTACACGACCGGGACGGCGATGGCAAGAACCAGCGCGCTTTCGGGAGGATCTTCTACACCGAAGGGAAGTCACTGATCTTTTATGCCTACGATCTCGGTGATCCGCGGAAAGTGGACGCGAAGGTTTCGTTTTGCGTTTGGGGCGAACGGTTAGGCGCTGAGAAACCGATCAGCCGCCTCGGCGTGTTTCACAGTGATGACGCCGAGGACGGTCGCTGGGTGCTGACCTTCGACGATCCGAATGTTCTGGCACAAATCAACTCCGTCTTCGTCACTGTTGAATCTTCTCGCAAAGCAGTAAGAGAGCCCGCGGGAAAGCGGATATTGTTCGCCTTCCTAGGAGAGAAACCCAACCATCCTTGACGCCCTTCAGCTCTGCGCGCTTACCTGAGGATTTCTCCCTCCTGGCTCAGACGAACCCGGCGCCTGAAACGCCACTGCCTGAGTTGGTTAGTGAGAAAATAGAGTCCTACTCCAGAAAGGATCGCAGAAGGGAGGTCGCCTTGACCGCAAGCGAACAACTCGACAAATTCAATTTGGACGATCATGGGGACCGCCACGAACATGAGCGTTGGCCCTTGATTCGGGACCGGTTCGGCAACTACGAAATATTCTGGCGGCTCTATGTGGTTCCGCTGACAAACAGGGTTCTCGCTCCTGTCGCAGTTCCGGGTCGATCGTGGGTTCGCGTCCGGAGAGACATTCCATCAGAATGGCAAAAGCTTGCTCTTTGCCACTACTCCGTTTTCTACAGACTATCGAGGGCTGTGGAACTCACGCTGGAACAGGCAAGCACTGCACCAGATCCGCCTACTCACCCCGAGGAGGTCATCTCCTTGCTGCAGACCTGCTGCGAAAACGTCGAGGACTTCTACGAAGCGGTGCGGCATGTCAGCGGGGACGCTGTTCGGTTCCTGCCGCGCCGGCTGCCCAATGATTTCCCTTTGGCTTTTCGGAAGATCGATACCTATCGCAACCTGCTGATCCACAATCCCGTGCTGGGACGTGGGGAGCGGCATGGCGAAACACTGTGGCCAAAACTCCCCGATGACCCGAATTCTTGGGAGGCCTGGAAGAAGAAATTCCGGTTCTCCTGGAGCGCAGTCGAAGACCTTAGTTCGGAAGAGCTGGTGTCGGCGCGTGCTCTTCTCGAAAGCCTGGAGAACGACCTTGCCGCGTCGCTCAACGAGACTTGGGGACGGATCCTCGCAAGTCTAGCCAGCCGCAACCCGCATGAGAGGTTCAAAGATTTCTTGCGCGCTCCCGACTCCAACGACATTATTACAGTTTGTCAACCCTTGGCGGCATCAGGCGTCTTCATGAAGTGAGCTAGCCTCTAGACCGAAGACGTGTCTCAATCGGGTTTGTTTGGGGGGAGCTTCATCGCCGAGGTCGACCTCCGACGGCCCAACATGTAGCGCAAAACAATGCCGGTTTCCTCGGCTTTAATCTTCTTGCAAGGCGGTGAACGAGCCTAGGCGGAAACCGAATATTGCTCTACTTCCAGGGAGACAATCCCAACCATGCGTGACAATCAAACTCACAAGTTTACCGATCGCTGCACTAGCCATCTATTGACTTTCTGACCGGCACATCACGGATGCTTAGAAAAAGGAGCCGCCAGCGCAATCAAGAGAAGAATCATGCACTGTTCAAAAGTCACGATTCGCGACGCGAGAAGGGCCAGAGAGAGCAAGAAGACCGTCCTCGGCCACCCCAGTGTCTCAACAAGTGCGCGGACTCTACGCGGTTCGAACATCTCGATATCCTATTTTCAATATAGCACTATCTTGCTATATTGAAATATATGGCACGGCCAATCGGTCTTTCCCGTCGACAGAAGGCGAACACTTTTGAAGGGGTGGTCGGCACCCTCGTGGCCCGATATCGCATCAGAAAGGGTTTCTCCCAAGCCGCACTCGCTGATCAGTTGTGCTGCGATATCTCGTATATAAGTCAACTTGAACGTGGCCTCATAAACCCGAGCTTGCGCCGGATTCTCCAAATTGCAGACGCGCTCGGGATGGATGCAGCGACGCTGATACGAAAAGTGAGTCATGAGTTCGAGAGGACCGAATCCAAACGCCTCAAGCATTGATTGGGGACCAGCGCTAAGGTCTGCGTAATTCTTGCTCTCTGCTATTGGGGTTCTTGTCGCCCAAGTTGCTTCATCACCCTGTGGGAGTGCTCTCCCACAGGAATATCGGTTACAGACTTCCCGCCAAGAAAGGGTGCTCGAAGAAACTCCCCTCTTGGATTCCTTCGTACGGACTCAGCACTGCATCGCTCTCCCTCTATATCGTTTGCGCCGGTTGAACCCAATTTTCCCAGGGGCAAAACGCACTTCTCTGTCGGCATACGTTTATAGAGGAATGCAAACCGATGCTCCGTTTCTCTGGTGGGGTTCTGGGAAAGTTTTGCTTCTTGTCGTTGCTGTTCTCCCTCGTCGCCAACTTTACCTGGGCACAATCCGAAACTGCGACAGTTTCCGGACAAGTTGTCGATCCGTCCGGACTGAACATCACGGGTGCCCAGGTAAAGCTTGTAGACATTGACCGCGATACAAGCACTAATACGACCACGGGCAGCGCTGGTTTCTATACGTTTCCGAGCGTCAGGCCAGGGCGCTACAGAATGGAAGTCACAGCGGGGGGCTTCAAAGTGGTTAATGTCACAGGCCTCACAGTCAACGTCCAAGATCATCTCGAGCAAAATTTCAAGCTAGTCGTGGGATCGATATCTGAATCGATCACGGTCGAAGGTGGAGCGCCACTGGTCGACTCTGAATCAGCCACCGTCAGCACCGTCGTTGATCGCAACTTCGCGGAAAACTTGCCCCTAAACGGCAGAAGCTTCCAATCGTTGATCCAGCTTACTCCGGGAGTGGTTCTAGCCGCTAATAATGGGGTGGATACCGGCCAGTTCAGCGTCAACGGCCAGCGCGCGAACGCAAACTATTGGATGGTGGACGGCGTTAGCGCGAATATCGGGATTGGCGCCACCGGTGCTGTTGGAAGCGGAGTGGCAGGTACTCTCGGCTCGACGAGCATCTTCGGAGGTACGAATAGCCTAGTGTCTGTGGACGCGCTCCAGGAATTTCGTATCCAGACGTCTACCTACGCGCCAGAATTCGGGCGTCAGCCGGGCGGACAAATCTCGATTGTCACACGCTCCGGGACCAATCAATTTCATGGCACAATCTTCGACTATTTGCGGAACGACGCCCTAGATGCAGATGACTGGTTCAACGGATTCACGAATGATCCGCCCCTTCCTAAAGCGAGAGAACGCCAGAACGATTTTGGCGGGACATTCAGCGGCCCCATTGTCAAGGATAGGACGTTCTTTTTCTTCTCTTACGAAGGGCTTCGACTGCGATTGCCACAGACAACTTTCACGTTCGTCCCGGACGCGAGTTTCACTCCCGGCACAACTGACTCCCGGCAGAATGCCCTTCCGGCATTGCAGCCATATTTGAATGCCTTTCCTTTGCCCAACCCCACTAGTCCGGAAGTTCTTTGTGATCCGAATACGAATCCCTATTGTCCATCCTCTGGTATCAGCGGATCGGCAGCTTTCAACGCGAGCTACTCTGATCCGGGTACGCTAGATGCCTATAGCCTTCGAGTTGACCACAAACTGAGCGATAAGCTCAGTCTCTTCGGGCGTTACGACTATTCTCCTTCGGAGCTTACTCAGAGGGGGCTTGGCGGCTTAGCTTTAAGTATTGTCTCGCCGACAAAAATCAACACCCAGACCGCAACGCTTGGCGTGACTTGGGCAATATCGTCAGTCGCTGTGAGTGACTTTCGCTTCAATTACAGCACAACCGACGCTGCTAGTTCGAACCACTTTGACGGCTTCGGAGGCGCAGTCCCAGTTCAGACGTTGCCGTTCCCCACTCCCTTTTCGGCTCAATCTGCGCTTTTTCAGTTTACGGCGATCTCCCTGGGAACCACGAGCGGTAGTTCGCTTCTGGCAGGGCCAGGTTCTCACAATCGACAACAGCAAATTAATATTGTGGACAGCCTATCTCTACAGAAGGGCTCGCATGGCCTGAAGTTCGGGATCGATTACCGCCGATTGTCCCCTCGCTATGACTCTCCCGCATACAGCCAGCAAAATTACTTCTCGGATGTACCGTCGGCGGAAATGGGAAATTCCGCTTTTAACTATTTGGTCTCCAATCTTCCCGTGGCCTTTCTGTTCCGCAATTTCGGCGCTTATGCCGAAGATACGTGGCGCATCAAAACCCGTTTGACTATCACCTCCGGATTGCGGTGGGATGTGGATTTTGTTCCGTCATCGAGCCCAGAGTTTAACGCAGTTACAGGCTTCGATCTCAGCAATCTATCTAATCTGGCTCTGTTGCCACCAGGCACGCAACCCTACAAAACGAAGTGGGGGCACGTTGCGCCTCGGATTGGGCTGGCGTATCAACTATTGCAGAACTCACGTTGGCAAACGGTGCTTCGAGGCGGCTTTGGTGTCTTTTATGATCTGTCTTCTTCAGAGGCAGGTAACAATGTCGGGCTAAATCTATACCCTTTTGCCGGAAGTGCCTTCCTGTACAACGCCACGTTTCCTTTGATCCCGGGCGATGCGGAGCCGCCGCCAATCGTGCCACCCAATGCCAGCAATGGGGGGACACTTGATGCGTTCGATCCGAATCTCAACTCGCCCTTTACGGAGCAATGGAATGTTGCAGTCGAACAAGCATTGGGAGCTCAGCAAACCCTCACCGTATCTTATATCGGCGCTGTTGGGAGACGTCTTATACAGACTGCGGACATTTCCTCTCCCAATCTGAACTTGTCTGGGGCGGAATTGGTGACGAATGCGGGTACCTCCGACTACAATGCTTTGCAACTTCAGTTTCAGCGGCGCTTGTCGCGTGGTCTGCAGGCACTAGCTTCCTATTCATGGTCACACTCCATTGACACGGGCTCTGCTGGTTCCTTAGGGAGTCTCTCAAACGCACTCTCGGCCCTCAATCCGAACTTCAACCGGGGACCCTCCGACTTCGATGTTCGAAATGCGCTTTCCGCAGCGCTGACCTATGAAGTGCCTGCTCCGAAAAGCAATGCCCTCGCCAGCGTGGTTCTCCGCGGTTGGTCGACTGAGAATATTATCCAGGCTCGATCTGCCCCTCCGGTTAACCTCTACTACGGTGATTTTCAAGGCTTGTCAAACGGATTCTACGCTAGCGTTAGACCTGATGTCGTCGCTGGTCAGGCGTTCTACTTATATGGAGCTCAGTACCCAGGTGGGAAAGCACTCAATCCGGCGGCTTTCGCCTCTCCAGCGCTAGACCCGACGACAGGCTTGCCCGTTACTCAGGGAAACCTGCCACGAAATGCGCTGCGTGGATTCGGACTGGTTCAATGGGATTTTGCAGTACATCGCGACTTCCAAATTCATGAGTCATTCAAGCTACAGTTTCGTGCCGAAATGTTCAACGTCCTCAACCATCCGAACTTCGGTTCGCCAGATGGCAATCTCAACGACCCACAATTTGGTCAGTCAACCCAAATGCTGGGGCGAAGTCTTGCTGGAGGGAATCTCGGATCGGGTGCTCTTGATCCGCTTTATCAGCTTGGCGGCCCTCGTTCCATCCAGTTCGGGCTGAAGCTTCTTTTTTAGCGAACCCCACAAGGAAGGATCTCGATATCAGAACGCTCCGTTTTTGGTTAATGATAGGCACTGTTTGTTGGGCGTTCCATTGGTATCTACCACCTGATAGCTCCTTGGACGCTCCGTCGACGGTGCCGAGTGCGATGGGCCTCGTCAAGCGGGCGGTGACGGTGGCTGACTCGATTCAGATGACTCGCCTTGGAGATCCAGACTATATCGGCGGTGCACCTTCCAAAGGGAGGGTGGCCAAGTTCTCTCCAGACGGGAAATACTTCCTTGTGGTGCTGACAAAAGGAAATCTGGAGGCGAATACGAATGAGTATTCTCTCGTCCTGTTCCAAACCGCGGATGTCTTCCAATCGCCAAAGCCGCGCGTGTTGGTTACCATGTCCTCATCGTCGAACCGCCCGGGGATCGATAATGTGCACTGGTTAGACGATAGCGACACCATTCTGTTCTTGGGCGAGCGTCCCGGTGAAAACACACAGTTGTACACGTTGAAGCGCAGTGCGACTGAGCTGGCAATACGGACAAGTTCCGCCACCAATCTGACTTCGTTCGTCTCCACAGACAACGGTGCAGTAGTCGTGTACGCCGCGAGAAATCTGATTTCATCACTCCTAACCCCGAGCGTCTCCCGGAAAGGAATAGCTGTCAGAGGCGAGGACGTGACCGATCTGATAAAAGGCAGCTACGGCGGAGACGACGACGACGACCATTCCCTATTCATTAAACGATTAGGAAAGGAATCTGAGATTAAGATAACGCTCCACGGGCGGGTTCGGAGCGACTACCTCAAAGCATCGCTTTCACCGGACGGCGCACATCTCTTGGTTCAGACAGAGGTTAGGCGTGTTGCCAATACGTGGAGCGAGTACGAGGATCGTTTCTTGAAGCTGAAAACGGGTCGCCCGTTCGCAAATGAGGCCCTTACGAACATCTTCCAATACGAGTTGGTGGACACAACTACTGGGGTAAGCCAAGTTTTGGTCGATGCACCAATTTCGAGTCTCGGATCGGAGATGGCTTGGTCGCCTGACAGCGAGTCCGTAGTTGTTTCCGGCCAGTATCTTCCCTTGAATGTCGACAATCTTGCAGAACGATTGCTGAGAAAGTCGCATAGCTTCTTGGTGGAATTCAAACTTTCCAGTCCTAAGTTTATCGAGATAAGCGATGAGGACCTGAGACTTGTTAACTGGGATTCCAGGACTGGTTACGTTGAATGCGACGTCGGCACGATAGATAGTCTCAGAAAAGAGGCCACGGCGAAAGCTTACTTCCAAAAGAGCGGTAACTCATGGTCCAAGGTGAACGCTCTGGAGCAAGGCGGAGAGCCCTCGAGGCCGGATATCATTCTGGACGAAGGTATGAACACACCTCCGCGCATGCTTGCCATCGACAGATTTTCCCACACGAAGGCGACACTGCTGGATTTGAATCCTCAGTTCCAGCATCTTGCTTTCGCACAAGTTGAGGAGATCAGGTGGAGGGATACTCACGGCAACGAGTTGAAAGGTGGACTCTATTGGCCTCCGGACTATGTGAGCGGAAAGAAATATCCATTAGTTGTACAAACCCACGGATGGAATCCGGACCGGTTCTGGATAGATGGCCCCTGGACGACCGCTTTTGCTGCCCAAGCCCTGGCTAGCAAAGGGTTATTCGTAGTGCAGGTTCCAGATCCAGACCCGCTTCTCTTGGTGACGCCCAAGGAAGCCTCGACAGCTATGGCAGCCTATGAGGGGGTCATCGATTACTTAGATCGCAGAGGCCTCATTGACCGGCGTAGAGTTGGGATCACGGGTTTTAGCCGAACGGTATGGTACGTTACGTACACATTAACACATTCTAAGGATCACTTCGCGGTGGCAGCCCTTGCGGATGGTGTGGATTATAGCTACTTCCAGTATATGGCTTTCTCGAATGCGCTACCGGGATTGGCAGGCGAATTCGAGCAGGTGTACCGTGGTTCTCCGTTCGGAAAAACGCTGCGCCGATGGCTGACGCAGTCTCCTGCATTCCTCATGAATAGAGTTGAGACGCCGATCCGTTTTCAAGCTTTAGGACCAGATTCTGTATTGTTCGACTGGCACTGGTATTCCGGACTCTCCCGGCTTGGTAAGCCCGTAGAAATGATATACATCCCGGAAGGAACCCACGTTTTAGAGAAGCCATGGGATCGAATGACCTCACAACAGGGTGATGTCGACTGGTTCTGTTTTTGGCTGAAGCATGAGGAGGATCCAAATCCGGAAAAGGCTGAGCAATACCAGCGTTGGCGCGAATTACGCAGCTTGGAGAGTCAACAAATGGAGCGCGCTGTTAGGACTCGATGACAAAGTAAATCTTTGAGCATTCTTTCACTCGTCGAGAACGATAAGTCTGGTGGATGTGCGACTGCATCGCCTCGAAGCCCCAGTAGAGCCTTTGATGAGTGTGGCCCAGATCGTTTCCTTGCCTAGGAGGATGATGGTCGCCTTGCTGTACGCGACTGTTGTATTTTTACGCTTTCTCCATAATGGTCCCGCATGTAGGTTCCGTTGAGCCCTCGACCTATAGATGTGGCGAGCACAAACCAGCTCGTTGTAATATGAAAATTCCCGGCCACTCCGACATGGCCGGGAATATAGGGTGCCAATGTTGATTAATTAGCGCCTGCTGTGGAGACTACTCGTCCAAATCATAGGCGGGCAGGATCGGCTTCTTCGCGCCGTCAGTGACTTCGGTTGACGGTTTTGGACCTGCGATCACGTTGACCACCTCGCCGAGAACTGCTACTTCCGGTTTTGTGTAATTCATTGTCTTTCTCCTTTGGTGAATTATTCCATCCCCGGTGTAGCAGGATGGAATGCCTCTGCTGGTTGGGCTACGTGCTTGTCGCCACTTGCCGCTGCCCGAAGGCCGAGGACGGCACGGGGGGAAGGTCCAAGACGCCGCGTGCAGCCATGTCTCGTAGCCAATACTCCAGCGATATTGTCCATAGTACCCGCACGATTCGAGTGCTCTTTCCAGCGCGAGCATCGCAGATAGTTTTCAGCAATTGGCTCTCGTAGATATAACCGAGGCGCGAGCTGAGAGAGTGATCGTAGAGGTTCTGTAATTCGCCCCAGTGTTTCCCCAGGGCGAGCAAAGTCGTGCGCGCGCCTAATTGCTTTGTCTGGCGCGATAGAATTTCTTGGGGTACGATGCCAGCAAGGGATCGCCGCATTAGTGACCGTCTTTGGCCAGGGCGGAGCAATTGATCGGCGGGTACCGAGAGCAGGAACTCGATTAAGTTCTGATCGAGGAAAGGATAGCGAACCTCCTCCAAATCTGGCGCTGTTGGCTTTGCCATGTTGTTCGCCATAACCATTACTCCAGAGATGTAAGAGCGGCGTGTCGGTAACCACAGGCGAAAGTGTTCACCGACCCCCAACTGACGGGTCGCAAGCCGGGTGCGCTTCGCAAAATCCTTTCGGATCCAGGGCTCGATCTTTGCTTCCTTGGCAAGATACCGTGCTAAAGAGGACGGTAAGACATCGATTGAGGAGTGCAAAAGAAGGTGAGCCCAGGGCTGCCGCTTGACCAGACTCCACGCAACCAGTTGCTTGGCTAGGCTCCCGAACTTAAGCTGCATGATGAGATCGGCAAGCTGCGCGCGCGGATCGGGGATTCCTCCCATGAACTCGTCGCCACCGACGCCTGAGAGAATAACCCGGTAGCCCCCGCGGCGCACGGCATCTGCGCGCTGCCTGTCAAGCTCTAGACCGAAGCCGAGAGTTCCGGGAAGAGAACAAAACTCTGCGCGTGCCAATGAATCCGGCGATGTACCGAGCCTACTGCTATCAATGTGTATGCCCGCTCTTCCGCGCCTCTGCTCGACCTTGGGAAAGTAAACGAAGTCATCTCCACTAGACTCCGTCTTGTCATAATAGGAGAGAGTGTCGAGGCGCGATGTTTGCGAACCCTCTGCCAGAATGTCGTCCGCCATGCAGACAATCGAAGAGGAGTCCAAGCCCCCGCTTAGCTCGGCGAGGATAGCAGAATCTGATCGCAATCTGCGTTGGACGGATTGACGGAACACGTGGCGGAAGTGCTCTTCGTATTCAGCGTCCGTCTTGTAGCGGATGCGTGACTTCGGGTTGAAGAGCCAGAAGCGCTCGACCCCTACACGATTTTTCTGAACACGGACGAATTGTCCCGGAGGCACCTGGCGAATCTCACGATACGGCGTCAGATGGGCGTCTGGATTATGCGCGAGGTATCCAGCAATGTAATCATCATCAATGTGAAACTTAGCATTCGACAGCATCACTAAGGAACTGAGGTCCGTCGACCATAAAACTCGGTCTTTTTCTACGTAATAAAATATGTGCCGGAGGGCCATGTAGTCAGTGGCAAAGAGCAGTTCGCGCGCAAGAGGTTTCCAAATGGACACTGCCCAGTCGCCGACGATACGGCGGAAGCAATCGGTTTCCCAGCGATTGAAGGCGGCGGCGACGATAGCGACGTCGGTCGGGTTGGCTTCGAGATCGGCACGCATTTCCGCGATTAGTTCATTGCGGTTGTCAAGGCGGCCGTCCCAAGTGACGATGAACCCACTCTGAGAGCGGTACGGCTGGTTTTCGCAACGCGACTCGGCCGTCGTGTGAAAAGGCCGATAGAGAAGCGCTATGGAACCGTCCACGTAAAGGGATTCGCCGTCTGGGCCCCTGGGTTTCAAGGTCTGACTAATATCATCGAGAAGCTTGGGGTCAACTAGCCTACCATCAAAGTTCCAAATCCCGGCCTGCACACTCATACGGTTCTCCGTGCTAGCACCTGTCCCAGACGGCGTAGACGGCTTGGACAGTAGATCTTTCGTTGATGGCTCGCCCATCGACTTCAACCCAAGCGTGGGCTTTGAAGGGCAATTTCTGGGCGCCCAGAACCATGTGCGCTGCGACGCCGTGCTTTCGGAGCAAATAGGTGGTAACGAAGGATCGCTGGAGGCAAAGGGCATGTTTCGGATACCAAACGCAGGCGTAATTGACCGCCGTGCATACCCTATCGATAATCGCCGGTCCGTCCGTCTCGCCGTTCACCTTCCAGCCTCTCACCGTGGAGTAGATCGTCTGAAAACGGCAAAGAGCGCTCAAAATGTCATAGGCCAAAAGCAGGAGCAAGGCTCGGGAGAACAGAATCACAAGGACCTCCCTGGCTGCAAATGAACTCCAAGTTCATGGCAGATGAAGGCGAGTCTGTCTGTTAGGGCTTCGATCTTCGCCGAATGGGGTTGGACCGGGGTATGACCCCACGCAGTTTTGTAGTCGAGCAGAACAGCCTTGGTGGACGCAGTTGCGGTCTGCAGGCGTGCCGTCATTTTGCGAGCGTGCATTGGATTGCATCGAGTGTCCGCGTTTCCCGAGATGAGCAACATCGCTGGATAAGCGACCCCGTCCTGGACATGGTGGTAGGGCGAATAAGCCAATAGGGATTGAAGGTCTTCTCGATCTTCTGGCGACCCGAATTCGTCAGCCCATCCAGCGGCAAAGTCAAACAGGTGGTATCTCGTCATATCGAGCAACGGCCCAAGGCAGATCGCGGCGCAAAACAAGTCGGGACGTTGAGTAATGGCAGCGCCAACGAGCAAGCCAGCGTTAGAGCCTCCGCCAATAGCGATTCGACCGGGTATCGAACGCTGTTGTGCGATTAGCCACTCGGCCGCCGCCGCAAAATCATCGAACGAGTTCTGACGGTTTTCACGCTTGCCGGCGCGATGCCACTGCTCGCCTAATTCAGAACCACCGCGCAAAGCCGGGACGGCAAATAGAAATCCCTTCTCCATGAGGAACGTGGCGAACGCGGTGAATCGAGGCGTCACACAACTCCCGAAGCCACCGTAGCCCGTCAGGAAGGTCGGGAGTGGACCGGAGCCCAAAAAGTCTTTGCGGGCAGCAAGAAAGAGTGGAACTAAAGTCCCGTCTGTGGAGGTATATGCAGTTTCCTCGACTGCGATTGCAGGAAGATCGACTGGAGTGTTCGCTTCATTCCAGGTGGAAACGTTTTCTCTGCTTGCGTTATAGCAATAGACTGCGGCAGGTTTGGAAATTGAAGTGTAGCTATAGAACAATTTCTCGGTAGCGTTCGTTCGACTGAGCAAATCGATGGTCCCGCACGCAGGAAAAGCACTGGCTTCCTTCTGTCCCCCATCGAGGCCAAAGACCTCGACTTTCGTGGAGAAACGATCTATCCGAGTGACAAACACCTGGTCACCCGCGACCGCAAACTGCTGAATGCGCTTGTCGGACTCTGGCACTACATCGTGCCAACTCGAGGGATCAGGATTCTCTAGATCGATTCGGACGACGCGGAAATTCGGCGCTGCGAAGTCTGTAAAAACCAGCAAGTGGCCACGCACGAAGAATGGTACAAAGCAGCCTTCGATTTCGCCGACTACAAGAGTCGCCTCAGAAGGTTCGGACGACATCTCTTGCAAATAAACGGAGGTCCGAGGCGACGTGCCCGTCGAAAAGACGGCGTAGGCCAACAGGTTGGAGTCGGGAGAGCTAAGAATTCCGAGGAACAAGTTTGATTCTTCTCCAGCGAAGAATGTCTCCCGATCCTGAGATTGCCTTGTGCCAAAACGATGCCAGAACGCCGCGCGATAGTTGGGGCGTGAATCTCGCCGTTCGCGATGGGAGTAATGAAACCCGGTGCCGTCAGGAGAGAAAACAAACCCTGTGCAGAAGCCTTCCGGAAGGCGATCTGGAAGGACGGTGCTCCGTTCAATATCGAGAATTTCGATAGCCGAGTGATCAGTCCCGCCTTGTCGCACAGAGTACGCAAGGAAGTGACCATTCTGCGAGATCGCAACAATAGAAACAGCCGTTGCGTTTCCGCTTCTTCGCAGTGCCGGGTCAACCAGAACAGTTTCGGATCCGAACGCCCCATCCCTCATGGCGATGACAGGCTGTTCCATGTCTGCGTCGCGCTTAAGGAAAAAGTAGCGGTCGCCGACATTCCAAGGTTCGGAGATAACCTCCTTTAAAGACAGCAGTTCTCTAACACGCGTCCGAATTAACTCTCGCTCGGGAATCGCAGCAAAATATGAGCGTGTATATGCAGCCTGCTCTTCGAGCCACTTCCTGGTTCGCGGCGAATTCTGATCCTCCAGCCATCGATAAGGGTCTGTGATCTCGATGCCGTGAAGAATCTCGGTAACGGGTTCGACTGGTGTTGGCGGAGGTGCTTGTACTGCTTGAGCCATGTACGGATCCTCCCGAACATTTAGGGCTACGGAGGTGGCAGCTCTAGGACTTGGATTAAGTCCCACATCTGAGCGAACGATGGTGAACCGTAAACCCATGTCAGTCCTCCGGCGAAAAACTTTTTTTCGTGCTTGGATTTGTGCAAGTTCGACCTGGATTTGCCGGGCGGTTTGAAATGCGTGGAACGAGCCATCGGAGGGCACAATGTCCTTACTACCAAGCGCTTGAGTAACTACTAGCTTGGCCCCAGGAGCAGATCGAATAGCTGGAACCGGCGCTAGGCACGCCGCCTGGGCGCGCGACTCATTTTGCCAGCTGCACAAAATCGCGCACCAAAACAAAACTTTCTCCGCTGGAGATGGTTCAAAGCGTTATGTTGCTTCCCGCGAGTCAGGGATCAGCCAAGCGGATGCCGTTCTTCTTAGGTCTGACCGGCGGGAGGGCTTGGGTTTACCGGCATCTCCTTCTGTTCGGTTTTCAGAACGGATGAGCGATTTTTGTTGCTTTCGTCGGTTCTGCTTTTAAACTACGGGGAACCCGATGGGGGAATTTGACGCCAAGAACGGCTTCGGGCGGGCTAAGTCGAATTTGACTATGCCTAACCCAAGAAATTAAAGGCGGCTCGCAAACGAGGGGGTGCTGAGCCATTCACTAGGAGCACTCTGCAAGACCAACTCGGTCTCGCGGAGGCGCTCCCGTCAAATCGGTTACGACGGGAGTAGTCGTCATGACGAATCCGGGGGATTGGCTGCGTGAGCTTCGTGAGGAACTTCATCTCACGCGTGTGGGTGTCGAGCGTCTGACGAGTGAATCAGCCAGCAGAACAGAGAATGAACGCTATCGAATTCGGCGTGGACGGCTCGCTGATATTGAAGATGGTCATAGTCCGCCGGATATCTTTGAGGTAGCCAGCCTTTCCGAATGCTACAAGGTGCCCTACCCTTCTGTACTTCGAGCTTTTGGCGTGCCGTTAAGCGAAGCGCGAGACGTCCTCGCACCTCCGATGGAATCCCGCACTCCTCAGAAACCCTGGTCCTTCACCGATGCCGACCGCCCATTTTCCCTTAAATTTCAGACGAGTATCAGTTTTGACACCACGCGGCTGGTGACCGAGAGCCCTGAAGAGCTCGGTATCCCCGCAGCTGTGCGTCGCGAGCTCGACGACGCCGATTTTCGCTTCGGAATAATCGGTATTAACGATGACACGATGGGCGAACTAGTTCCGGCCGGCTCTGTCGTCGTCATCGACAAATCTCGCAATGCGGTGGAGATGGGCGACTGGAAAAGCATTCGCGAGCGACCCATTTATTTCGTGTGGCACGAAACTGGATACAGCTGCTCGTGGTGTTTCCTGACGCGAGAAACCTTGTTCATCGTTCCCTATCCGACTTCGCGCCAGCCTGTAATGATTTTCAAGACGCCACGCGCAGCGTCGATCATCGGGCAAGTCGTTCACGTCTGGCCGCCACTCACTGTCCCGAGGCGCGGCTGACTGCCAGAGAGCGGTCCAGGCTATTGGGCTGCAGTGAGTTTCTTGCGTCGCAATAGGTTCTCGAAGAACCCGGACCTCCTGGGTGTCGTCTGGTTCGGTCTGCGAATCAACTGTTTCTCTTCGAGCGCCGCGATGAATTCCGTGGCATCTGAAAGAAGCTGAGGTCGGCTCACAGGGAATTCCTGTCCCAGCGCATCCGCAATCTGCTCAAGAGGACATCCCTTCTTCAGCAACTCCCAGATCTTGAGTCCGACCGGGTTGAGGCTGAAGCAAACTCCTTGTTCGACATCCAACAGAACGGCTCCATCTTCAGAAGAAACTTCTCGGACTCCCGGTGCAATCGCCAACTCTGCGGTGTTCGTCTCTAGATCCATGGATCATAACCTCGTCATCGCTTCACTCGGACCTGAGCTTTCGCACAATGAACCATGGCCATCGTTCTCGGCGAAAAATATTTTTGCTGCACGAATTCCTGCACACGAAACTAGCACTAGCATCGACCGGCATTGAGACAAAGGTCGAACTGGGCGAAGAATCACTCCGCCGGACGAGCCCTCGCACGTGCACGAATATGTGCACGGGCAAAAAGGATGAGCCAGCCGCTCGTGTTCACAGCCGGAAAGCGACAAGTCCCTAATTGCAACTTGCTCAGGTAGTTAGACGATCTCTACGGTTCTAAACCTCAGAGAATCGCAGTTAGGCGTGCAGGAATTCGTGCACGGGGACAAGATTTATGGCATTACTCGCAAACCGTGCTAATAGCACAGACATGTTGGAGCGCCGGGGTAATTTACTGTCTTCTGAAATGCACCGGATCGTCCGCTATGCTCGCCCCCTGCGATTTCTTCTGATTGCAGATCTTCTGTGCATGATTGTCGGCAGTGCGCTCTCACTGCTGGACCCGCTGGTCGTAAAGTGGCTGATCGATGTTGCCTTGCCGAGCCACACATTGCGCCCTGTGTTGTTGGGTACGTTGATCTTTTGCCTGATCTACGTTGCGAGTCTCGGGATCAATTACTTGGCCTCATTCCTCAGTTGCGTGGTCACGCAAAAGATGGTGTTCCGGATCCGGATGTCCGTTCTGCGCAGGTTGCATGTGCAGCCCGCGCAATACCGCCGAGATTCCCAGGTCGGAGACACCTTGTACCGCATCGAGCAGGATGTGGACCGCGTGGCAGAACTAAGTGGGGACATTCTTCCCTTAACTATCCAGATGGCGATCATGGGCGTCATGGTCCTTGTCACGATGGTTTTTTTGAATTGGCATTTGACCTTATTAGTTGCTCCCATGCTACCGATCTTTTATCTCTTGCAGCGTACCTACGCCGGGAAGCTGAAGGAGGCCGCGGACAATGCTCAACATCAGTCTGGCAAAGTGAATGCCTTCCTGCAGGAGCATCTGGCCGGCCTGTTGCAGTTGCAACTGCTCAATCGTACTTCGACGCAAGCCGGGAAATTCGCGCGTCTCACCGCCAAAGGGGTACAGCTTCAGGTCAAGCAACGTGCGACGGAAATGGCCTTTGGGGCAGCGTCCGTGTCAGCGATAGTCCTTGGCGTGGGCTCAATCCTTGGTTATGGGGGGTATGAGGTAACTCGAGGCCTCTTGACGGTCGGCGGTCTGGTTGCCTTCTACGGCTACATCTTCCGTTTGTTCGCGCCTGTCAGCATTGCAATCGATCTTCAATCCAGATTTCAGAGGGTGGGCGCCAGTATTCGGCGCATCATCGAGATGACAAATCCGCAATCGACTTCTGAAGTCCGAGGAAATGCGGTGCCCTTGCGGAGTGACATTAAGCCTGAGCTGGAATTCCGCTCCGTGTGTTTTTCCTACGAGCAAGATCGGGCAATTTTGCGCAACATGAGCTTCCGGATTGAGCCGGAAGAGACGGTGGCACTAGTGGGTCTCAACGGTTCCGGGAAGAGCACAGTCGGACTTCTAGCCACCGGTCTCTACACGCCGGATGCAGGCTCGATCCTGATCGGAGGCAGTGACACCCAAGAAGTGGGCGGCCGCAGTCTTCGCGCGACAATCAGCTTAGTACCGCAAGATCCTATCTTGTTTGACGAAACTATCCGGGGAAACCTTCTCTACGGAAACCCACTGGCCACTTCGAGTGATCTGGATGAGGTTGCCGCGCTCTCGCAGCTGGACCATGTTCTTCGGCGGTTCCCAAGGGGTTTCGATGAGCCTTTGGGACCGCTTGGGACAAAACTTTCAGGGGGAGAAAAGAAACGGCTGGCGCTGGCACGCACTCTCCTGCAACAACCAAGAATTCTGATCGTCGATGAAATCACCAGTTCGCTGGATGCGCCGTCGGCAACTGCAATTCTTCAAGCCCTAGATACATTTCGCCAGGGGCGGACTTTGATTGTCGTTTCCCATCGCCCGTCGACGATTTTGTGGGCGGACCGGATTCTGGTGGTTGAGTGCGGCGCCATCGTTGATTCGGGAAAGCACGCTGAGCTGACGCTGAGGTGCCCGGCCTATCGCCGTATCTGGCAATCCGAGGACTATCAGCCGCCTGCCCCGGTCACCCAGATGGACCGTACGTTTGAACGAGGAATCGTCGGCTCGGCAACGTAAACGGAGAACGTAAACAAAGAAGGACACGCGATGGAGATTCGCGTGGGAGGAAAAGATGCTCGACTCCGATCACGAAATGATGCTTAGAAGTGGTCGTTCAACGTTCGCGTTCCCGGATATTTGTCGCACTGTTCTCAATCCACGAAGCTTCTCATTTGTGGCAGCGAATGCGCCTTGGCAGGCGGTCAATTCGTTTGAACTGCATCGGCAGCGGCTCGCCATTGTTTCTTTGCGGGTCGCAAAGTCGGTGCTTTTGCGGCAACTGCGCCTTGCCGGCGGCGAAGCTTTCGAGAGCTCGTTCGCCCATTTCTTCCACTCTTTTTTATCGACGATGAAGAGTACGTTTTTGTTGGCGGCGTGCACGCTGGGGCGGGCGGGGTTGGGAGTGCTC